>Ga0335073_10004171_pt1 | contig 20222 bp, 22 predicted proteins | sample Lox_Sample_22_FD_207093 | JGI IMG/M metagenome (GOLD analysis project Ga0335073, IMG submission 207093) | Soil microbial communities from Loxahatchee National Wildlife Refuge, Florida, United States - Lox_Sample_2.2 | ecosystem: Environmental > Terrestrial > Soil > Wetlands | place: USA...
GACTGCCGGGGCTGCTGCTGGCGCTGTGGGTCGTGTCGCTGCGCGAGCCCGAGCGCGGCCGCTCCGAGGGGCTGCGTCGGGTGGCGCATTCCCCGGGTGCATTTCGCGATTTCGCGCGCGAGCTCGCGGCCATCCTGCCGCCGTTCACGCTGTGGAGCGCCGCGCGCATACCCGGCGGGCTAAATACCAACGCGCTATTGCTCGTGCTCGTCGCCGCGAGCGCCGGACTCCTCAGCTGGCTCACGGGAGACACGGCGCAATGGGTGGGTTTTGGCGTCGGAATGTACGCGGTCGGCTCGTGGTTCCAGGTCCTGGCGGCGCGTGATCGGCCGACCTTCGCGCTGATTCTGGGCACGCGTGCGCCGGTGCTGGCGCTCCTGGGGTTCGGCGGAATCGGCTTCATCGTCTATTCACTCACCTTCTGGGTGCCTCCGTACACCATGCGCACCTTCGGAATCGCCCCGAACGTGGCCGGCGTCGCGCTTGGCGTGCCGAGCGGTTTCGCGGCGGCGGCCGGATGCGTGGCCGGCGGGTATCTCTCGGATGCCTGGAAGCGCCGCGACCCACGCGGTCGGCTGTTCGTGTGCGCCGCTGCCATGCTCGTGGTCGCTCCAGTCACGGTCATCATGGTCAACACGCGCGCCGTCGGCGTGATCTATGCGCTGTATCCGCTGCAGTCCGCGGTCGTCTATACCTATCTGGGCTCGGGCGCCGCCGCGATCCAGGACTGCGTGCTGCCGCGCATGCGGGGTGTCGCGGGCGCCATCTATCTCCTGTCGCTGTCGATGCTCGGGCTCGCGCTCGGGCCCTACACGACCGGTAAGGTGGCGGCGCTCACCGGGTCGCTGCGGCTCGGCATGCTGTCGATGCTCGCCGTGATCCCGCCGACGGTCGTGCTTCTGTGGCTCGCCGCGCAAGGCATCGGCGCGGCCGAGGCGAGCCGTGCCGAGCGGGCACGGGCGGCGGGTGAGTCAGCGGGTGAGGACCCCTTGCGCTCCGCCGGGCTGGGACTAAACTCTGCCCCATGAGCTTCTCTCTTTACGCAGCCACGATTCCCTCTTACCTGCAAATCCTGGGCTCGGTCTCCGAGCTGATCGCGAAGGCGGAGAGCTTCTGCACCGAGAAAGGCCTGGCGCCCCGCGAGATCATCGAGGCGCGCCTCGCGCCGGACATGTTCCCGTTCGCCTACCAGGTCAAATCGACCGCGGTGCATTCGCTCGGGGCGATCGAGGGCGTACGCCGCGGCGTGTTCTCGCCGGATACGACCGCGCCCCCGGATAGCTTCCCGGCTCTGAGGGAACGCATCGCGCACGCCATTGCGGCGCTCGAGGGGGTCGAGCGCGCCGAGGTCGACGGCTTCGTCGGGCGCGACATGCGCTTCTCATTCGGCGACCGGAACATGGAATTCACCGCGGAAAACTTCCTGCTGTCGTTTTCGCAGCCCAACTTCTACTTCCACGCCGCCACGACCTACGACATCCTGCGCTGGAAAGGCGTGACCATCGGCAAGCGCGACTTCATGGGGCGAGTGAGGAAGAAGTAGCCGCGGCGCAAGTCGCTGAGACTTCGAGGCGCCACACCCGACGATCTCGAGTGCGCGCGCCAAGCCCGCCCAGCGCGGGCGCTGAGAGGCGCCACGCGTGCCGAAAGGGAGAGTGACGATGCGATTCGCGCGTCTCGGAGTCGGCACGCCTTCGGCGATCCTCATGGTCGTCACGCTCGCGGCGTCGATGCCGGCGGCCCGCGCCGCCGAAGTGGCGGCGCGATTTCCCGATCCTCGCCAGGTGAGCGGCGACTACCCCGACGAGGTGCAGCGCTACGTGGCATTCGAAGTGCTGGAGCACGAGCTCGGCCGGGACGCGCCGCGGCCCCAGTCACCCGCCTCCTACCAGAAATACTTCGCCTACGGCGCCGCATACACCGCCATCGAGAACGCGCACCTGGCCCAGGGTCCGCGCTCGGCTCAGTACCAGCAATGGGCGCGGGCGCGCGACACCCTGCTCGACGATCTCGGATTCCGCCGATCGGTGCTGGCACGATACGGCGTCGCGGATTTCCCGGCGCTCGGCAGAGCGCCGCCGACCCCCTCGATGGGCGGGGTGCCGGGCGGACGAACTCCCAGCGCAGCTCTCGCCCCTCAAAGGCCCGAGCCTCTCACCAACCAGCAAATACTGCGGCGAGCCTTTTATCGCGCGCTCCCGGTGACGCTGCCGTGTTTCGTCCTCATGTTCGTCCTGCCGTGGCTCATGATCAGCCGCTCGGGCATCAGGCAAGCGCCGCGTTCCCTGCCGCCGAACCCCGATCCGAAGCTGCCGCCCCTGCCCGAATCGCTGCGTGTCATTCGCCTGCCGGCCGTGTGCTACCCGATCGCGACCGCCTCAGGTCTGGTTCTCGATACGAGGATCAGCTACAGCGCGCGCACCACTCACTACCTCGCCACCCAGACGGCGACCGCCGGACCTTACGCGGGCCAACCCGTTGCGACGAGCCATACCGAGCTCGTGCGCTGCGACCACTTGCGGGTGCGCACGACACGGCTGAGCGAGGCGGCATGGACGCTCTACGGCGGTGGCTTCGAGGTATTCGCGGGGCAGACGATCAGCGTGGTGCTGCGCCAGAGAAAGGATCGAGACTTCGACATCTTGCTCGTCTACAACCACAATACCGGTGCGCTCGGCGCGCAGACCGAGCAACTCACCGACGCACATCGAGCGCGCGGCTTGTTCTCCCAGACGGTGTCGTTCTTCGCGGGAGTTCTGCCGTGCACGGCGTTGGCGGCGATGGCGGTGGCCAGCGGCATCGAGAATCTCATCAACGTGAGCATGGAATATCTCGAGGTCATGATGGTGCCCGGAGCGATCTGCTCGCTCACCATCGCGTTCTTCTGGACTCGCTGGCTCAAGTACCAGGTGCCCCGGCGCCGCAACCGCCGGCTGCTCGCCAAGTACGGGCCGGAGTTCAGCCGCTATTTTTCGCAGTGCACGCCGCTACTGCACGATCTTTTCGGGCGCTAGCGGCCCTGGCGATCAACGGCCGGCGAACTGCTCCATCATGAGCCCGGTGCCGCCGCGCGTCACGTGCGCAACGATCGCAGTGCGTCGGTGGATCTTGGTGATGAGCCCCAAGTTGATGGCGAAGGCAAGCTGCACCTGCTGTCCCTTGCGCAGGCCCAGATTCTCGGTCTCGACGAACACCCCGTTGGCGCTCAGGTTCTTGGCCTTGCAGATCCGGCTCTTGCGCCCCGACATCACCACATAGACCGTGGTACGTGCGCGGTGACGGGTGTGCAGACGTCGCTCCATCGCTCGAATCCTAATAATTGTTGATTGGCGCGAGCGCCCATTATGCACATCGGAACGCAGTTCGCGAAGCACTGAATGCCGGCAGCCGATAAGTAAAATCCGCGAACCGGCGCCTGGCCGCGCCCGGCGGGTGGGCCCGTGTGCGCTGTCTGACAGGTGGACGGCGAGGCGCGGCCGGCGAGGTGCGGCCGGCGAGGTGCGGCCGGCGAGGCGCGGCCGGCTAGGCGACGTCTTTGCGGCGAATCGCGAGCTGCTCAGGGGCCTCGATGCCCATCTTGACGCGCCGTCCCGTCCCGCCGAGCAGGGTGATCAAGATCGGGCCGTTGGCAAAGAGCTGTGCCAAGGTCATGCTTGCGTCCACGCCGTCTGCGGGCTGGATCACGATCGACTCATCGGCACGGCGGCTTAGCACGAGCATAGTTCACGCCTTCGCGAGCGCCCGCAGCGCTTTGGCGAAGGTCTTTCCTTGGGCGGTGTAGGTGAGCGGCGAAGCGCCGCGGACGATTCCGATCAGCTGTTTGATCTGCCCCTGGCGCAGATTGATGATGTATCCGTTGATTTCATTGGCAGTCCGGCAACCGGCCATGACTTCCATCAGAGTTCGCCAGCGCTCGGCGACGGATGCCGCGATCCCCGAGCCCCTGGGCACGCGAGCTCCCGGCAGGGCTTGCTCCGCGGCGGCGGCGACCGCGCGGCGCTCGTCCTCCAGCTTCTCGATGATGCCAAGCAGGCGCATCTTCTCGGCAGCCTTATCCTCGACCGCCTGCGGCGAAGTGCCGGTGAGGGCGGTGCGCTCATCGTCCAAGGTCGCCGCGAGCGTGCGCGCCGCCTCGATCTCGCGATCGAGCAGATCCTCGAGCCGACTGCGCGCATCCTCCTTCATGGCTTACTTGAGCCCCTTCTCGAACTGCAGCATCTTGTCGGCCACGCGGCCGGAGTTCACCTGATAGGACCCGTTGTTCACGGCCTGCTTGACCTGGGCGACCTTCTCGGCATTCACCACGGGGGCTGCCGCGACCGCCTCGGAAAGCTTCTGCAGCGAGCGCGCCGAGTTCGTCAGGGTGACATGGTCGCCCGTCTGAGAGGCGACGTTCGCGGCATCGCTCTGCGACTTGTCGGCCACAACGCCACCCGTGCTCGAGCCCTTGGGGGGCGCGAGGGGCTCCGACGTCGTAAATCCACTGATCTTGCCTGGCACCGAAGTCTCTCCTGGGGCGGGAACGACCCTTGCCCCTGTTATCGTCGGGGAATGTACGAACTTTAGCGATCTGCTCTCAATTCACGCTCTTGGAATATGTTATCGGCGGCGGACCTGCGTCACTTGAGGCCTACTGTAAAATAATTTCCACCACCTGCTCCGAGCGGGCGATTCCTTCGACGATCTTGCCGGACGACAGGTTCTGCACCTTGACGCGCTGATTGATGAGCCCGTCGGTGAGCGCGCGGCCCGCCATGCTGACACTCATGCCCTCCGCATCGGCGACCAAGGTGACCGACTGGCCACGCTGGACCGCCTTGGCGGCCACCAGAAACTGATTGGTGATGACCGCCCCGCTGGCGATGGGTCGTGCCGCGGTGAGGCCGACGGCAACCGTCGGGTCGTCCATGTAGCCGGGCGGAAGCGTGCCGATGTCGCGCCGCTCGCTGCGCACGTCCTGCTGGGTCAACACCGTGCCCGCAACGATCGTCCGTGCGGCGATGGTCACGATCGAGGTTCCGACCACCCGCACCGGCACATAGATGTGCCAGCCGTTGGTCACCGGGCAGCGCAGCTCGATGAGGATCCGGTCGCGCATGTGTCCACCCGGTCCCACCACCGGTTTGACGGGCGCGCCGCAGCGTTCGAGCTCCAGCCGCGGGTCGATGGGACCGACGATGAAGCGTTGATTCTGGGTGAGCGGCGGCAGCTGCGCCGCCGCCGCGTTGCGCGCCAGAGCTTCGAGCTGCGCGAGATCCTGCGGCGCGCCGAGCGCGGGTGCCGCCGCGGCCGCGGCCAGCAAGGCACTCATGATCCAGCGACAGTATTTTGACGTTTGCTGCATGGTATGCCATGACAAGCAAATCACGTGCCAGCGCGGCAGCTCCGCTCCGCGATCGGGCCGCGAAGGCCGCCGCGGCCGTTGCCGCCCGGCAAAACCTTGCCGCTCCTCCGCCCGCTCGCGCACCCTGACCCACTTCCTGACCGCGGTCTCCTCCCGCCCGGGACCGCGGAGTGTGCGCAGCCGCACGGTTTTCCCCTCGAACGAGCCCTTCCGACCCGTTGGCACAGGTCTTGCTTCGTCTGTGGCCGAGGAGATTCGCACCATGTTCGAGAACATCTTCGGCATACACGAGCAAGCGCTGGCGGTTCACGGCCAACGCCTCGGCGTGCTCGCCGCCAATATCGCAAATGCCGACACTCCGGGCTACAAGGCCAGGGACATCGACTTCAGCGAGATCCTCTCGCAGAGCCAGGCCGAGCCCGGCTCGCTGCCGCTCAAGATCACGCAGGCGGCGCACATCACCTTCAGCGACGGGAACCCGGCGGCGGGCGAGTTGAAGTACCGCAACCCCTATCAGGCCTCGCTCGACGGCAACACGGTGGAGATGCCGGTCGAGCAGGCCGCCTTCGCCGAGAACAACGTGCGCTATCAGGCCAGTCTCAACTTCATCAATCTGCGGATCGCCGAGATGCAGCTCGCGATCGCAGGGTCGTAAGTCGCGCCCTCGAGGAACAAACCCATGTCTCTATTCAACGTGTTCAATGTGTCCGGCAGCGCGCTCAACGCCGAGACCATCCGTCTCAACACCACGGCGAGCAACCTGGCGAATGCGGAGAGCACCAACGGCGATGTGACCAAGGTCTATCGCGCCCGGCATCCGGTGTTTCAATCGATGCTGGATGCGCAGTCCGGCGCGAGCCTGGACGATGAGGACGCATCGACCGGCGTGCGCGTGCTCGGCATCGTCGAGAGCAATGCGGCGCCGCTCAAATCCTATCAACCGGCGCATCCGCTCGCGGACAAGGACGGCTACGTCTACACCTCGAACGTCAACTCGATCGAGGAGATGACCAACATGATCTCGGCCAACCGCTCGTTCGCCACCAATGTCGAGGCGATCAACACGGCGCGCGACCTTCTCCTCAAAGTCATATCGATGGGCCATTAACCATGATCAGCATTCCAACCCACGCGGCGGTGACCAACCCGGTCGGCAATGCCGCAAATACCGGCTCGACCGGCGGCACGGGCTCGACCGGCAGCACCGGATCGACCGGTGGCACCGGATCCACCACGGACAGCAGCAGCACGAGCGGCAGCGCCTACACGCTGGGCGGCACCGATTTCTTGACCCTGATGCTCGCTCAGCTCAAGAACCAGGATCCGACCAGCCCGGTGGACAGCAACGAGTTCCTGAGCCAGCTCGCCTCGCTGAGCGAGGTGCAGGGCATCACGCAGCTCAACACGCAGTTCACCTCGCTGTCCAACTCGCTGGTCTCCGGCCAGGCGCTCCAGGCCTCCTCGCTCCTGGGGCACCAGGCGCTGGTGCAGAGCTCCACCGCGACGCTCGCGAGCGCCGGCGGGACCGTGAGCGGGGCGGTGAACGTGCCGCAGACCAGCTCGTCGGTGGTCCTCAACATCTCGAACAGCGCGGGCGTCCTGGTCGACTCGATCAATCTCGGGGCGCAATCGGCCGGAATGGCGAGCTTCACCTGGAACGGTCAGACCTCGGGCGGAGCGGCGGCGCCGGCCGGCACCTACACGCTGAGCGCGCAGGTCGCCGGCGTGAGCGGGAGCACCGCCGTCAATACGCTGGTGAGCGGTACCGTCGAGAGCGTCACCATGGGCTCGAGCTCCAGCGCGAGCTCGGGCTCAAGCGGACTGACTCTCAACATCTCGGGACTCGGCAGCGTGCCCTTCTCGAGCGTTCAGCAAATCTCGAATTAACTTCTCAGCAGGAGCGAAAGTCACATGGCTACCTTCAGTATCGCGCTATCGGGCCTGACGGCCAGCAACTCGGCGCTGGACATCACCTCGAACAACATCGCCAACTCGAACACCATCGGATTCAAGAGCTCGGATGCCGAGTTCGCCGATGTGTACTCATCGGGCGCGGTCAACCTCAACAACTCGACCGCCGGCGAGGGCGTGCGGCTGGTCACGGCCGCGCAGCAGTTCACCCAGGGCAACATCTCCACCACCTCGGGCGCGCTCGACCTCGCGATCTCCGGCAACGGCTTCTTCACGCTCAACAGCCCGAACGGCTACGTCTACACGCGCAACGGCCAGTTCTCCGAGGACGCCAACGGCAACGTGATCAGCGACACCGGACAGTTCCTGCAGGTGTATCCGCCGCTCGCCAACGGCGGCTTCAACACCGGCGCGCTGCAGAACCTCAATCTCAACACCGCGCAGAGCGCTCCGCAGCAGACCACCACCGGCAACGTGATCCTCAATTTGCCGTCGAACGCCACGGTGCCGACCCAGGCGCCGTTCGACCCCACGAACTCCAACACCTACACGCAGTCGACCTCGACCACGGTGTACGACTCGCTCGGCAACTCCTATCCGGCGACCTTCTACTTCAGCCAGACGGCGACGCCCGATCAGTGGACCGTGAACATGACCATCAACGGCACGGTGGTGGGCGCTCCGCAGACCCTGACCTTCTCCAACACCGGAGCCCAGACCGTGCCCGCCAACGGCACCCTGACCTTCGCCGGCTTCGCTCCGCCGGATGGCGCGCAGGCCATGACGGTGGCCTTCGACTTCGGCCAGTCGACCCAGTACGGCCAGCAATTCGGCGTCACCTCGATCACGCAGAACGGCTACACCACGGGGCAGCTCAGCACCGTGTCGATCGACCCCTCGGGCGTGGTCTCGGCGGTGTACACCAACGGGCGCTCGACCCAGCTCGGACAGCTCGCGATCGCCAACTTCCCGAATCCCCAGGGCCTGCAGCAGCTCGGCAACACCAACTGGGCGCAGACCTTCGCCTCCGGCACGGTGGTGCAGGGAACCGCGAACTCGGCCGGCTTCGGCAGCGTTCAATCCGGCGCGCTCGAGAGCTCGAACGTCGATCTCACCACCGAGCTCGTCAACATGATCACCGAGCAGCGCGCCTTCCAGGCCAACGCGCAGGTGATCACCACCGCCGACCAGATGTCTCAGACCGTGATCGGCATCGCGACCAATGGATAGAGGCCTCTATGTGGCGATGACCGGCGCGAAGCAGATCATGCAAGCGCAGGCCGTCAACAACCACAACATCGCGAACGTCAACACCGTCGGCTACCGCGCGGATCTGGTGTCGTTCGCGAGCCTGCCGATCTACGGGGCCGGCTACCCGTCGCGGGTCAACGCGGTGGCGAGCGATTCCGGCACGGACTTCTCCGGCGGCTCGCTGGAGAGCACCGGCCGCGACCTCGACGTCGCGGTCAGCGGCAAGGGCTACATCGCGGTGCGCAGCACGGATGGCAAGGAAGCCTATACGCGAGCGGGCGACCTGCGCATCACCGCGGACGGCTCGCTCACCACCGCCAGCGGCCTCGCGGTGCTGTCCGAGTCGGGCGCGATCAACGTGCCGCCATCGACCTCGGTCACGGTCGGCAACGACGGCACCATCTCGGTGTTGCCGGTGGGACTGACCCCGGTGGCGGTGGCGCCGACCGAGCGCATCAAGCTGGTCAACCCGCCGGAGCAGAGCCTGCAGAAGGGCGACGATGGGTTGCTGCGGCTCAAGAGCGGCGGGGTGTCGCCGGCCGACCCGACCGTAGTCCTGACGCCCGGCACGCTCGAGTCGAGCAACGTGAATGCCGCGCAGTCGCTCATCAACATGATCGAGCTGCAGCGCCAGTACGAGTTCCAGGTGAGGAGCATGAATTCCTCGGATCAGAACGAACAGACCTCCGAACAGATGATGTCCAACGCCTCGTAAGGATTCTCAGGACAACCACATGAACATTGCACTTTGGTCAGCAAAAACCGGCCTCGACGCGCAGAACACGCAGATGGCGATCATCGCCAACAACCTGGCGAACGCCAACACCACCGGCTTCAAGTCGGATCGTGCGGCGTTCCAGGACCTCATGTATCAGAACGTCAGGCAGGTGGGCGCGCAGAGCACGCAGAACACCCAGTACTCGACCGGCCTCACGCTCGGTACCGGCGTGCGCATCACCTCGACGGAGAAGAACTACACCCAGGGCAGCGTCACCCAGACCAACGGCTCGCTCGATCTGTCGATCTCCGGACACGGCTTCTTCCAGATCACGCTGCCCGACGGCACGCTCGCCTACACGCGCGACGGCACCTTTTCGCTCGACAACCAGGGAAACGTGGTGACCGCGAGCGGCTATCCGCTCTCGCCGGCGATCACGATTCCGCAAGGCACGCAGTCGATCACGGTCGGCACCGACGGCGTGGTGACGGCGCTGTCGGCGGCCAACAAGACCACGCAGATCGGCCAGGTCCAGCTCGCCGATTTCGTGAACGAGGAGGGCCTGTCACCGACCGGCAACAACCTGCTGATCGAGTCCGCCGCGAGCGGCGCGCCGCAGACCGGCACGCCGGGGACGAACGGGCTCGGTACCGTGCAGCAGGGCTCGCTCGAGACTTCCAACGTCAACACGGTCACCGAGCTCGTCAACATGATCGAGTGCCAGAGGGCCTACGAGATGAACTCCAAGGCGATCACCACCACCGATCAGATGCTCCAGTACCTGACGACCAACCTGTCATGATGAAGCCCGCACGCCCCATCTTCTTGACCGCGGTCCTGTCGGCGCGCGTTGCGGCGCTGCTCGCGACCATGCTGCTCTTCACGCTGTCCGGGTGTTCGCTCGCCCCCAAGCGCGCCGATCACGCGGACGATCCGCCCACTGTGCGCCAGCTGCCGCCCCCCGCGCCGCGCACCGACGGCGCCATCTACCAGGCCGGTCAGGAGATGGTGCTGTTCGCGGATATCAAGGCGCGTCGCGTCGGAGATGTGCTCACGGTCGTGCTCAACGAAGCCACCGCGGCCAGCAAGAACGCCGAGACCAAGACCTCGCGAGCATCCGCCGTGGCCGATACCGGGCCGACCCTGTTCGGCAAGTCGATCATGACCAAGGGCGTGCCGATCCTCGACACGACGCTCTCGGGGTCGCACACCTTCGACGGCGTGGGCAGCGCGACGCAGGGCAACAGCTTCACCGGCAGTCTCACGGTGACGGTGACCAACGTCGAGAGCAACGGCAACCTGGTGGTCGAGGGCGACAAGACGCTGAAGCTCAACCAGGGCGACGAGTTCATTCACATCTCCGGCGTGGTGCGGCCCGCGGACGTCGCCACCAACAACACCGTCACCTCCGACAAGATCGCCGATGCGCACATTCGTTATTCGGGCAAGGGCGTCATCGCGAATGCCAATCAGATGGGCTGGCTCACCCGCTTCTTCAACTCCGTCTTCTCGCCGTTCTGAGTACCGCCATGCCCAAATTCGCTCGCAGCGTCCTGACCTCGATCACGCTCACGGCCTTCGTCTCGGCCACCCTGCTGGGGGTCGCCCCCGCGGCGCGCGCCGAGCGCATCAAGGACATGGCGCAGGTGCAAGGGGTGCGCACCAACCAGCTGGTCGGCTACGGGCTGGTGGTGGGCCTCGACGGCACCGGCGACCAGACCAGTCAAGCGCCCTTCACCATCCAGTCGCTCACCAACATGCTGGCGCAGCTCGGCGTGGTGGTGCCGCCGAACGTGACCCCGCAGCTCAAGAACATCGCGGCCGTCTCGGTGCACGCGGAGATGCCTGCCTTCGTGAAGCCCGGACAGACCATCGACATCACCGTGAATTCCATCGCCAACGCGAGGAGCTTGCGCGGCGGCTCCCTGCTGGTCACGCCGCTGCACGGACTCGACGGTCAGATCTACGCGATCGCTCAGGGGAACCTCATCGTGAGCGGCTTCGGCGTCGAGGGCAACGACGGCTCGAAGCTCACGGTCAACGTCCCGAGCTCCGGGCGAATTCCCAACGGCGCAACGGTGGAGCGGGCCGTGCCGACGCAGCTTGCGCAGGGCGATGCCATCGTTCTCAATCTCAACGATCCCGACTTCACCACGGCCACGCGCCTGGTGGCGAGCGTCAACAAGGGCATCGGCGAGGGCGCCGCCAGCATCGTCGATGGCGGATCGGTGCGGGTCAAGGCGCCGATCGACCTCACGCAGCGCGTCGCCTTCCTGTCACAGGTCGAGAACCTCGAAGTGGAGCCTGCGAGTGCGCCGGCGCGCGTGATCATCAATTCTCGCACCGGTACCGTGGTGATCTCGAGCCACGTCACGGTGAGCCCGGCCGCCGTGTCGCACGGCTCGCTGTCCGTGAGCATCAAGGAAGAGCAGCAGGTCAGCCAGCCCGCGCCGCTCTCGAAGGGCACGACCACGGTCGTCCAGAACTCGACCATCAACGTGGATCAGGGATCGAACCGCATGTTCCTGTTCAAGCCCGGCGTCGAGCTCGAGCAGATCGTGCACGCTGTGAACGAGGTCGGCGCGGCGCCCGGCGATCTGGTTGCAATATTGGAAGCACTCAAGGAAGCAGGGGCTTTGCAGGCCGAGCTCGTGGTGATCTGAAATGTCCACTCCTCTCGCACCCGCCGCGATTCCAGGGGCGCCGGCCGCCGCCGCGGCACCGGCCGCCGCGGCACCCGCCGCGACCAACTATGCGGACCTCCATGGGCTCGCGGCCCTCAAGAACAATCCGAACTCGCCCGAGACGATCCGCGCGGTCTCCGAGCAGGTCGAGGCGCTGTTCCTGCAGATGATGCTGAAGAGCATGCGCGATGCGGCGAGTGCCGACGGCGAGCTCGACAGCAACGAAACGAGCATGTACCAGGACATGTTCGACAAGCAGGTCGCGCTCACGCTCGCCAAGCGCCAGGACCTCGGCATTGCGCGCCTGTTCGAGCGCCAGCTCGCCGGCAAGGCACCGCACGAGGCCGCGCCCGGCGCAGCTTCGGCGCCGACTCACCCGGGCGGCGCAACCACCCCCTCCGCCAAGCCCGATCCCGACCGCACCTCGAAGCCGGCGACGAGCTCGAGCTTGGCGCAGCATGCCGAGCAATTCGTCGCACTGGTCCTGCCGACCATCCGGCGCGCCGCGGCGGCGCTCGGAGTGAATCCGGTCGGCATGCTGGCGCAGGCCGCGCTCGAGACCGGCTGGGGCCAGCGCATGCCGCGCACGGCCGACGGAACCCCGAGCCTCAATCTGTTCGGCGTCAAGGCCGGGGGCGAGTGGAACGGTGCACGGGCGGTCGCCGACACCGTCGAGTTCACCCGCGACGGCGTCGCCGCACAGCGGCGCACCGCGTTCCGGGCCTACGGCTCCATCGAGGAAAGCGTCAGCGATTTCGCGCGCCTGCTGGCGAGCTCGCCCCGCTATCGCGAGGCCGTGGCCGCCGGCGCGGACGCGCAGGCGTATGTCGACGGCATTTCCAAGGCGGGATACGCGACCGATCCCGAGTACGGAAATAAGTTAACTCAGATGCTCAATGGGGGCGTGTTGCGCAGCGCACTGCGTGCACGCGTCGCAAAACTGTAGAACCGGCCGGCGCTGCCGATACCCGTGTGGTGAAAACCCGGCTCGGCGTTGCGGAGTAGATCAAGGTGTCAAGCTTATTCGGAATCGACGTCTCGGCGCTCATGGCCTTCCAGCAGGCCATCAACGTGACGAGCAACAACGTGGCGAACGCAAGCACGCCCGGCTATGACGAGGAGTCGATCCAGCTCGGCGAGGCGACGCCCCAGGTCACCGACGGAACCTTGATCGGCGCCGGCGTGCAGGTCAACGGCGTCACCCGTGCCTTCAGTCAATCGGCGGCCAACCAGCTCAACAGCTCGCAGAGCAGCCTGGGGCAGCTCAACGCGCTGCAGAATTACACGAGTCAGATCGACAATCTGTTCGGCACCACCGCGGCGGGTCTGACCACGGCTTTGCAGAACTACTACAACGGATGGTCCGCGGTCGCCGACAACCCGACCTCCGCCGCTTCCCGTCAGGCGTTGCTCGGCGATGCGAGCGCGCTGGCATCGAACATCACCACCACCAGCAGCCAGCTCGATGCATTGAACGCGGACATCAACACCCGCATCACGGGCGATGTGCAGCAGATCAACTCGATCGCCACCTCGATCTCCACGTTGAATCAACAGATTGCTTCCACGCAGGGCTCGGGTCAGGCGCCAAATCAGCTGCTCGATCAGCGCGATCAGCTGGTGTCGAGCCTTTCGCAGCTCGTGGGCGTCACGACCACCACCAATTCGGACGGGTCGATCAACGTATTCATCGGCACCGGCCAGCCGCTGGTGGTCGATCAGGCCACCACGACCTTGAGCACCGTCCCGAATCAGTTCAACGCCTCGCAGCTCGAGATCGCTTCGTCGAATTCGAACGGCGGCTCGATCAGCAGCCAGATCACGTCGGGCGACCTCGGCGGCCTGCTGGCGGCGCGCACACAGGCCATCGATCCCGCTCAAAATCAGCTCGGCCAGATCGCCACCGCGATCGCGCAGAGCGCCAACTCGCAGCAGGCGCAGGGCCTCGATCTCGACGGCCAGCTCGGCAGCGCCTTGTTCTCGGTGGGAGGGCCGACCGCGACGCCCTCGTCCGCCAACGCAAGCAACGCCACGGCGACGGTCAGCATCGCGAACCTCGGGCAGGTGACCTCCGACAACTACCTGCTTACCTATCAGGGCGGCGCCTACTCGCTCACGGATCAGGCCACCGGCGCGAGCGTCGCGCTCGCGGGAGCCGGTACGTCCGCGAATCCGTTGACCGGTGCGGGACTGTCGATCGTCCTGTCCGCGACTCCGGCCTCGGGCGATGAATTCCTCATCCAGCCGACCGCGCAGGCCGCGGGAACTCTCGAGGTCGCGCTCACCGACCCGTCGGGAATCGCGGCGGCGGGCGCCATCGCGACCTCGGCGGCGGACACCAACACCGGCTCGGCGACCATCAGCGCCGGCACCGTGCTCAATGCGTCGAATCCGAACCTTCTGAACGCCACGACCATCCAGTTCCTGACTCCGACGACCTATTCGGTGAATGGCGCCGGCAGCTTCGCCTACACCTCCGGCGGCAACATTGCGCTCGACGGCTGGCAGGTGCAGATCAGCGGCACGCCGGCCGCGGGCGATCAGTTCACCGTGCAGGGCAACACCGGCGGCACCGGCGACAACAGCAACGCGCTCGCGGCGGCGAACGGCCAATCGAGCGGGCTGCTCTCGAACGGCACCATCAGCATCAACGGCGCGGTGAGCCAGCTCATCACCGCCGCGGGCTCGCAGGCGGCCCAGGTGAACGCGGCGCAGACGGCGCAGAGCGCGGTCAACTCGCAGGCGCAGACCAACCTGCAGTCGATATCGGGGGTCAACCTCGATCAGGAAGCCGCGAACCTCGTGCAGTGGCAGCAGGCTTATCAGGCTTCCGCGCAGGCGCTGTCCGTGGCCAACAGCCTGTTCTCGAGCTTGCTGGGCGCGATCAACGGCACCGGCGCAGCGGCCCCGTAATCCAAGGAGCACAGATGCGTGTCACGCAAGGCATGGAACAGGCGCAATTTCTCGCAGCGCTGAATCAGCTCGAATCGAGCATCGCCACCAACCAGAACGAAATCTCCTCCGGACTCTCGTTTACCACGGCCTCGGAGAACCCGGTGGGCGCGGGCCTGGTGTCCGGCTACAACCAGGTGCTCGCGCAGAGCCAGCAGTACACGAGCAACGGCAACAGCGCCCAGGGCAGCCTCAATACCGAGGACAGCGCCATCACACAGCTCCAGAACCAGCTGCAGAGCCTGCGCAGCCTCGCGCTCGAGGCCAACAGCGGCACGGCGTCGCAGCAGGACCTGAGCGCCATCGCGACTCAGGTCTCGCAGATCCAGCAAAGCCTCATCTCGGTGGCCAACACGCAGGATGGCAGCGGCAATTACATCTTCGGCGGCTTCTCGACCGAGACCCCGCCCTTCTCGGCCTCCGCCACCGGCGCGAGCTACGCGGGCGATCAGGGCCAGCGCCAGGTGCAGATCGGCGCCGGACAGACGGTGGTCATCGGCGACAACGGCGATCTCGTGTTCAATCAGATCAAGAACGGCAATGGCACCTTCAACGTCACCGCGGCCGCGGGCAACACCGGCAGCGCGATCCTCGGAGCGACCTCGGTAACCAATCCGGGCGCCTACACCGGCGGAACCTATTCCATCGACTTCACCGCGCCCAATGCCTACGAGGTGGTCGATGGCGCCGGCGCGACCGTGGCCACCGGCACCTATACCAGCGGCCAGGCGATCGCCTTCGCCGGCATCCAGGTGACGCTCTCGGGCACGCCAGCCACGGGCGATAGCTTCAATGTCGCGCCGAGCACCGATCAGAGCCTCTTCACCACGGTGCAGAATCTCGCGACGGCGCTCGGTCAGGGAAACTCGACGCCGGCCGCCCAGGCCCAGCTCAGCAGCTCGATCGCCAACGCGATCGACAACATCGACCAGGCGCTCACCCACGTGCAGACGGTGCAGGCGAGCGTCGGTGCCCGGCTCAACAGCGTCACCGCCCAGCAGTCGGTCGCCACCGCACAGCAGACGCAGCTGCAGCAATCGATCACCAGCGTCCAAGGGCTCGATTATGCGAGCGCCATCACCACGCTCGATTCGCAGAACACGACCTTGAGCGCGGCGATGCAGGCCTTCACGCAGACACAAGGCCTGTCCTTGTTCAAGTACCTGTAAATGGCGCGGGCGGCAATGAAGGCCGTCCGCGGGTCAGAGCCCGCGGCCGAGGAGCTCGAGGCGCCGATATACGTCACGCGCCCGGATCTGCCTCCGCTCGAGGCATTCATCCCATACCTGCGCAAGATCTGGGATTCCAAGATCCTGACCAACGGCGGTCCGTTCCATCAGGAGCTCGAGCGCAAGCTGTGCCAATACCTGGGAGTCAACCACATCGCGCTGTTCGCGAACGGCACGCTCGCGCTGGTCACCGCCCTGCAGGCGCTCAGGATCACGGGCGAGGTGATCACCACACCCTATTCGTTCGTCGCGACCGCGCACTCCTTGCTGTGGAACGGCATCAAGCCGGTTTTCGTCGACATCGATCCGCAATCATTCAACCTCGACCCGCGCAAGATCGAGGCGGCCATCACGCCGCAGACCACCGCCATCGTGCCGGTGCACTGCTACGGCCGGCCGTGCGACGTGCGCGGCATCCAGTCGATCGCGGACAACTACAACCTCAAGGTGATCTACGACGCCGCCCATGCCTTTGCGGTCGAATGCCACTGCGGCAGCGTACTCACGCACGGCGATCTCTCGGTGCTCTCGTTTCACGCGACCAAGGGTTTCACCACTTTCGAGGGCGGCGCGATCGTCTGCCAGGACGCCAAGACCAAGCAGCGCATCGATCATCTCAAGAATTTCGGGTTCGTCGACGAGGTGACGGTGGTCGCGCCCGGCATCAACGGCAAGATGAGCGAGTTCAATGCCGCGCTCGGCCTTCTGCAGCTCGAGGGAATCGACAAGGCGCTCGCCAAGCGCGCGGCGGTGGACGGCCGATACCGGCGCGCGCTCGCGCACGTCCCCGGGATTCGTTGCCTGCCGCCCGCCGCGGAGGTGCGCTCGAACTACGCCTATTTCCCGATCCTCGTACAGCCCGAGTTTGCGATCAGCCGCGACGCGCTGTATCAGCGCTTGCGCGATCACAACATCTTTGCGCGCCGTTACTTCTACCCGCTGATCAGCGACTTCCCCATGTACCGAGGGCTGCCCTCGGCGGCACATACGAATCTGCCGGTGGCCCGCAGGATAGCCGAGCAGGTGCTGTGCTTGCCCCTCTACCCGGATCTTCCGCTGACACAGGTCGACCGCATCGTCGACCTGCTGAAGGCGCCCCACGGCTGATCGCAGGCCGCCGGCGTACGGGGGATACGTGAAAGTGGCCATCATGCAGCCTTATTTCTTCCCGTACGTCGGCTATTTCCAGCTGATCGACGCGGTCGACGTGTTCGTCGTGTACGACAACATCAAGTACGTGAAGAGCGGCTGGATCAACCGCAACCGGCTGCTGCGCAACGGCGAGCCCGTGACGTTCTCGCTGCCGTTGAAGGGCGCATCCGATCATCTCGACGTGCGCGAGCGCGAGCTCGCGGCCGGGTTCCGCGCGGACAAGCTGCTCAACCAGATCAGGGGCGCCTATGCGCGGGCGCCGCAATTCGCGCAGGTGTTTCCCCTGCTCGAGCGCATCGTGCGCTGCGATGAGACGAATCTGTTCGGATACCTGCATCGCGCGCTCTCGATACTGTGCGGCGCGCTCGGCCTCGGCGCCGAGCTGCGCATCTCCTCCGCGATCGACATCGATCATTCGCTCAAGAAGCAGGACAAGGTTCTCGCGCTGTGCCGCGCACTCGGCGCAGCGACCTACGTGAATGCCATCGGCGGCCTCGAGCTCTATTCTCCCGAGGAGTTCCGGCGCGAGGGTGTCGAGCTCAAATTCGTGCGCTCGAAGCCGTTCGAGTACCGCCAGCTCGGCGCGCCTTTCGTGCCGTCACTCTCGATCATCGACGTGCTGATGTTCAATCCGATCGAGGCCGTGCGTGCGCACATTTCCGGCAGCTATGAGCTCATCTGAGCCCTTTCGCTGGCGCAAGCTCGGCAAGGTGTTCGCGCCCCAGGAGGTGCAGGGCCGGCCGTGGCTCAAGGAGTTCGCGCAGGCTCCCGCGAGCCTCGTGTTCGAGGATTTCGTGCGCATCTATTTCTCGTGCCGCCCGCCCGCGGATGCCAACGGGCAATACGTGAGCCATTCGGCCTACGTGGATCTCGAGCGCGCGGATCCGACGCGCGTGCGGCGTGTGGCCGAACGCCCGATTCTGCCCCTGGGCGGGCTCGGCGAGTTCGACGAGTTCGGCACCTACCCGGTCTCGGTCATCCGCGCCGGCAGTGAGCTGCGCGCCTACTACGCGGGCTGGACACGCTGCGAGTCGGTGCCCTTCAACACCGCCATCGGCGTCGCCGTCAGCACCGACGGCGGCGCGGTTTTCAGCAAGGTCGGCAACGGCCCTGTGCTGCCGTACTCGCCCGACGAGCCGTTCGTGCTCAGCGGCCCCAAGATCCGTCGCTTCAACGACACCTGGTACCTGTTCTACATCGCAGGGCGCAAGTGGAAGTCGGTCGATGGGCGGCCCGAGCCCGTGTACAAAATTCGCATGGCGACCTCCGAGGACGGCTTTCGCTGGAGCAAGCTGCACCGCGACCTGATCGCGAGCCGGATCGAGGACGACGAGGCGCAGGCAAGTCCGGATGTGTGCTATGCGAACGGCAAGTATCATATGTTCTTCTGTTACCGCTACAGCAGCGGCTTTCGCGGCAAGCAGCGCGGTTACCGCATCGGCTACGCCTCGAGCCACGATCTCACCGACTGGACCAGGAACGACGCGGCGGCCGGGATCGACGTGGCGGCGCACGGCTGGGATGCGGAGATGGTGAGCTACCCGCATGTCTTCGAGGTCGACGGACGCACCTATCTCGCCTATCTCGGCGATCAGGTGGGCCGCTACGGGTTCGGGCTCGCCGAGCTCGAGGGCGAGCTGCGGTGAAGACGATGCGCTGGCGCAAGCTGGGCAGGGTCTTCGACCCCACCGAGCACCGCTTGCCGGCGGGCTGCCGGCAATACGCGCAGTCTCCGCAGGCGCTGGTGCTCGAGGATCGGGTGCGCGTCTATTTCTCCACCCGGTCCGTGGATCCGAAGAACGGCAAGTTCTTGAGCCACGTGGCCTTCGTCGAGCTGTCGCGGGACCTCGGCCGCGTGCTGCGGGTGTCCGAGCACGGCGTCATAGCGCTGGGCGAGCTCGGCGCCTTCGATGAGCACGGCATATTCCCGATGAACGTGCTCAGGGTCGGCAATGAGATCTACGGATACACCTGCGGATGGAGCCGCCGCGTCTCGGTGTCGGTGGAAACCGCCATCGGGCTCGCCATAAGCCGCGACCAGGGGCTCACTTTTGAGCGAATTGGCGCCGGGCCCGTGCTCGCCGCATCGCTCCACGAGCCGTGCCTGGTCGGCGACGGCTTCGTGCGGCTGATCGATGGCCGCTTTCACATGTGGTACATCTTCGGCACGGGGTGGCGGCGCTATGCGGCCGCCGCCGCGCCCGATCGCACCTACAAGATCGGCCATGCCACCTCCGCCGACGGCGTCGAGTGGCTGAAGGAGGAGGCCCGGCAGATCGTGGCCGACCGGCTGGGACCCACCGAGAGCCAGGCTCTGCCGACCGTCATCGAGCTGGACGATGGCTATCACATGTTCTTTTGTTATCGCGAATCGTTCGACTTTCGCACCAACCGCGCGCGCGGCTACCGCATCGGACACGCGCGCTCGCGCGACCTCGTCGACTGGGTGCGCGATGACGAGCACCTCGGCCTGCCCGGGACCAGCGCGGAGTGGGACTCGGACATGCAATGCTATCCACACGTGTTCCACTGCGATGGGCGGGTATATCTGCTTTACAACGGCAACGAATTCGGGCGCTACGGTTTCGGCGCCGCGGTGCTCGAATGACCGGCCAGATCCTCTACGCGATCGACCGCGCCACGCCGCATGAGATCGCGGCGCATCTGCTACGCTGCGATGCGCGCTTCGTGCCGCCGCTGAGCGAGCGCGTGGCGATCCCGGCCTACGCCGCGAAGATCGGCATGCATGCCGCGCGCTTCGAGGCGTGGGTCGACGGAGCCCTGGTCGGCCTGGCCGCGGCGTACCTCAACGGCGCCGTGCGCTGCGCATTCGTGACCAACGTGAGCGTCGTCGCGGAGCACTGCCGCTCGGGAATCGCGACCCGCCTGCTCGAGCAGCTGGTCGAGCACGCGCGGCGCCTGGGTTTCAGGCGAGTGAGCCTCGAGGTGTCGAGCGGGCAACGCGCTGCGGTACGCCTGTA
>Ga0335073_10004172_pt1 | contig 20220 bp, 22 predicted proteins | sample Lox_Sample_22_FD_207093 | JGI IMG/M metagenome (GOLD analysis project Ga0335073, IMG submission 207093) | Soil microbial communities from Loxahatchee National Wildlife Refuge, Florida, United States - Lox_Sample_2.2 | ecosystem: Environmental > Terrestrial > Soil > Wetlands | place: USA...
GTCCCGGGCGTCACGGTCCTGGACGTCGAACGGAACGCCGACCACAACCGCTGCGTCATCAGCCTGGTCGGCGAGGGCGACGCGCTCCTCGACGCGGCGTTCCGGATGATCCGAGTTGCCACCGCGTCAATCGACCTCACGCACCATACAGGCGAGCATCCGCGGATGGGCGCGACGGACGTCGTGCCGTTCGTGCCGCTGGAAGGGTCCACGACCGCCGACGCGGTGAAACTTGCCGAGCGGCTCGCCGACAGGGTCGCGAAGGAGCTCGAGATCCCGGTGTATCTCTACGGGCAGGCCGCCCGGCGGCCCGAGCGGGCGGACCTCGCGAAGGTCCGGGAAGGCCAGTTCGAGGGGATCCGCGACACGATCGGCACCGACCCCGCCCGCGCGCCGGATTTCGGTCCGTCCAAGGTCCATCCGACGGCGGGGGCGATCGCCATCGGGGCGCGGCCCGTCCTGATCGCCTACAACGCCTACCTGACGACCCCCGACGTGACGGTGGCGAAGCGCATCGCGAAGTCCGTCCGCGCCCGCGACGGAGGGTTGCCTGAGGTGAAGGCGCTCGGCTTCGAAATCCAGGAGCGCCAGCGCGCCCAGGTGTCGATGAACCTCACGGACTACCGTGTGACGCCGATCCACCGGGCGTTCGAGGCGGTCCGCCTCGAGGCGGCACGGTACGGGGTGGACGTCGAGGAGTCGGAGATCGTCGGCCTCGTGCCCGAGGACGCTCTGATTGGGGCGGCCGAGTACTACCTCCGCCTGCACCAGTTCGACCGGTCGAACGTGCTGGAGCGGAAGGTTCGTGCGGTCGACGCCTCCGGTCCCGGTCATGAATCGATGGCGTCGTTCACGACGCGCCTCGCGGCCCGAACGCCGACTCCCGGCGGCGGCAGTGCGGCCGCCCTGGTCGCGAGCCTCGCGTGCGCGCTCGGCGAGATGGTCCTCGCCTACTCGATCGACCCCGCGAAGCCGTCGCCGGAGCTGGTCGCGGTCCGCGACCGGCTGACGCCCGCCCGGACCCGGTTCCTCGAGCTGATGGATGACGATGCCCGCTCCTACGACGGGGTCCGGGCCGCCCGGAAAGCTCGCAAGGAACACCCGGGCGATGCGACGTACGAGGCCGCGCTCCTGGCCGCTATCCGGAACGCGGCCGAGGTCCCGCTCGGCACCGCGCGGGAGGCCGTGGCGCTCGCGAAGCTCCTCGCGGACGTACGCACGAAGACGAAGGCGATGCTGGCGAGCGACCTCGTCACCGCCCTCGCGATGTTCCGGGCCGCGACCGAGGGCGCCCTCGCGAACGTGGCGATCAACCTGGACGACCTCCGGGCGGCGGGTCAGCCGACCGCCGAGATGGAGAGCGAGGTCGCGCGGCTCCGCCCGACCGGGTGATGCCGGAGACCGACCCCGCCCCGGGCGCCCCGCGCCGGCCCGCGGTGTGGGTCAACTGTGCCGTCTCGCTGGACGGCCGACTCGCGTTCGCGGGCGGAGCCCGAGCCCGGCTCTCGTCGGAGGAGGACCTCCGTCGGGTCCATCGACTGCGCTCGCAATCGGACGCGATCCTCGTCGGCGTCGGGACGGTCGTCGCGGACGACCCGTCGCTCCGGGTCCACTGGGAGCTTCTCGGGGAGCCGCCCAAGGCGTCGCCGTTGCGCGTGATCGTCGACGGAACCGGGCGGACCCCCGAGCGGGCCCGGGTGCTCGACGGGAGCGCCCCCACCCTGATCGCCGTCTCGGCCCGTTCGACCCGCGAGTTCCCACCTCCCGTCCAAACCGTGAGGGCGGGACACGACCGCGTCGACCTCGAGGAACTGTTCGTTCGGTTGCACGAGCGAGGGGTTCGGCGTCTCATGGTGGAAGGCGGTGCGGAGGTTCTAGCGAGCGTGCTCCGGGGACGGCTGTTCGACCGTCTGACGGTGTACTACGCCCCGGTGGTCATCGGGGGCCGGACCGCACCGCCGATGGTCGCCGGCGGGGAGACGACCGGACCCGAGGGCCTGGTCGACGTCGAGCTCCTCGGGTTCGACCGGCTCGGCCCGGGGTTCGTCGCCACGTACGTTCCGGCGGGACCGGGTCGCCGCGCGTAGACCGATTTCCAGCCGACGCAACGTTTCATATCCCTCGAAACCCCCTCGCCGGGCCTGAGAGGACCCTACGATGAACGCAACCTACTCCGCGCCGGCGTCCCGGCCCTTCGGCGTCTCGATCCTCGCCGTCCTGGTCGGACTCGCCGGGATCATCTGGATCATCGCGGGCGCGCTCGTGCTGGCGGGGTCGGCGGTCCCCTCCCTGGTCGCCGGTCACCAGCTGTTCGGGCTCTCGGGGGTCATCGCGGGCGCGGTGATCCTGATCATCGGGCTGATCGTCCTCGGTCTCGCGCTCGGCCTATGGCACCTTCGGGCGTGGGCGTTGGTCCTGACGCTGATCTTCATGGTGTTCGAGATGGTCAGCTACGCGCTCGCGGGCGCGTACGTCTCGTTCGGGTTCATCCTCGCGCTGATCCTGTTCATCTACCTGCTCGCGGTCTCGCGGCACTTCCGCTAGCGCGCGACCGGCCGGCGCGCACCCGTTATCAAGCCGGGGCGTTCCACGCTCCCGAGGGGAGTCGGATGAAGCTGGTGCACTTCACGCTCGGAGAGCAGTTCCACTTCGGGATGATCACGGACGCCAACGAGTTCATCGACCTCGACACGGCGTGCCGCGACTACTTCGGCGTCAACCCCGTGAAGGGCGCCGACCCGAGCCGGTTCCGCGACATGCAGGCGTTCTTCCGCGGGGGCGCCGACTCGGTCGCGCTCACGAAGAAGATCACCGACTACATCGACCGGCGGCGCGCGATGGGCTGGACGCCCCGCGCCGCGACCGGCGCCCGGTTCCTGTTCAAAGCCGAAGAAGGGATCAAACTGATGGCCCCGGTCGTCCGCGGGGGAAAGATCTACTGCCTCGCCACCAACTCGAAGAGCCACGTCGCCGAGCAGGGGAAGCCGACCCCGAAGCAGCCGTACGTCTTCACCCGCTACGCGAACAGCCTGGTCGGACCGAGCGAGTCGCTCCTCCTGAACTCGGTGGGCGAGTTCCCGGACGTCGAGCTCGAGCTCGCTGCCGTGATCGGGCAGAAGGGCAAGCACATCCCGGCGGAAGCGGCGATGGAGCACGTCGCCGGGTTCACGATCGCGCTCGACATGGGATACCGCGACCTCCAGTACCCGGGCGAGGGGCCGACCGACTGGGTGATGGGAAAGGGGTTCGACGGCACGATGGCGGTCGGGCCGTGGTTCGTGCCGAAGGAGGAGGTCGGCGACCCGTACCCGCTCCAGATGGAGCTGAAGGTCAACGGGACGGTCCGCCAGAAGGGCGACACCTCCGACTACATCTTCCGGCTGCCCGCGATCGTTGCGCACCTCTCCCGCGGGATCACGCTCGAGCCCGGCGACCTCCTGTCGCTCGGGAGCCTCGGCGGCGTTCCGGGCTATGAGTTCGGCAACGAAACTCGGAAGCTCAAGGCCGGCGACCAGATCGAGGCGTCGATCGAGAAGATCGGCCGCCTGGTCATCCCGGTGAAGGCAGAAGCTCCGCCTCCCCCCGCAGCACCAGGAACAGCGCGACCGGCGTAGGCAGGTCGAGTCGCTCGCCGGCCGAGCCGGCGACCTCCGTACCGGGGAACGGGTACCGGGCCGCGTCGACGAGTCGGACCGGGGTGCGCGACCCGTCGATCGGCGCGAGGAGCGCGTCCCGGAACGGGTCGAACGCGTCGATCTCTTCCCGCGCGAGACGCACGACCCGGAACCCGGTCCCTCCGTGGAGCGAGCCCGGGAGCCGGATCAGCCGGTGGATATCCGTGGTCACGGGGGCGTCCGTCTCCCCCTGCACCTCGACGGCGGCCTGGGGAACGATCGCCTCCAGGAACTCGGGCGGGAGCGTCCCGGGGAAGACGTCCAGGCTGAGCGTGCTCCGGATCTTTGCCGCCCCGCCGTCCTTGATCAAGAGCTTCGCGAGACGGCGGGCCCTCGTGGAGGAGAGGCCATACGCCTCCATTTCGGCCACGGCCCCCTCGGCGCCGACCTGTTCCCAGCGTTCGAGCACGCGGAGGAGCGCGCGCGACGTCCGGCCCCGCCAGCCGGGGGCGTCGGGAGCCGCGAGGTACCTCGCCCGCGGGCCGGCCCGGCCCCGGGGTGAGGCGGCGCCCTCCTCGTCGGAGACGTCCATCGTCCGTCCCCCTCGCACGTCGGGGCGCCGCTCGTCGACCGATTGCAGCGGGTCGATGCCGGTGCCGAGGACGTAGTCGACCAGCTCGCGGCGTTCGGGGCTCGTCATCGCGAGGAACCGTTCGTCCCGGACGTGGACGTGGTAGCCGCGTCCGCCCGAGAAGACGAACTCCGTCGACGCCGGGTCGACCCCGAAGTCGCGGAACAGGAAATCGTCGACGAGGTCGACCAGGCGCGTCTTCACGAGCGCGAGCTGCCCCGCGTAGTCGAGCGATTCGGCGCCGCGCAGGTGGTCCGAGTCGAGGTCGAAGATCAGGTCGGCGCCGAGCCACTCCTTCGCGGCCATGTTCGGCGCATCCGGGTACCGGTAGTACGCCGACGAGTAGTACACGTGGCGCGGCGCCTGGCGGCGCAGGTACTCCCGAAACTCCGACGGGGTCGGGAGGGTCGCGTGGCGACGCATCAACGTCTCGGAGGTGAACGGGAACGCGGCGAACTCTCGTCGGGCCAGGCGGGTCGGCGGCTCGACCTCGGCGCCCGCATAGTATGCGGCGAACTGGCGCCGCGCCCAGTCGAGCGCCGGCCCCTCGAGGGCGACGGTCTTGCCCATCGTCTACTCCACGTCGACGACACGCTCGCCGGGGCCCATCGCTTCCGCGACCTCGGCGTCCCGGCGGAGGCGGGCGAGGAGATGGAAGACGGCCGAATGCTCGCTCCCCTTGAGCAGCATCTCGACGGCCCGGATCCCGCGGTCGAGCTGCTCCTCGGTTCCGATCAGCGCGACCGTCGAGCCGTAGACGCTCACCGAGCAGCCGGACAGCTCCTCGATCCGCTCGCGGGCGCGACCTCCGGCGCCGATCACCCGGGACCGGATGCGTCGCAGGGCCGCCTTCTCCTTGTGCCCGGTCGTGAACTTGATGTCGAGGATCCCGAGGTACGTGTCGGCCCGGAGCAGTCGCATGGCGCGCTGCGGCGAGAACCCCCGGCCGATCGCGAGGACGATGTCCCGGGCCTTCAGCACGGCGAGCGGGTCGGAGTCGGGACCGGTCAGTCGGACCTCCCCTTCCTCCGCGGCGACCACGATCTCGGTCGCGGTCGACTGGGCGATCGCGGCCCGGGTGCGGCCGCCGGTGCCGATCACGACCGCGACGCGGTCGTCCGGGATGCGGGCGTACAGCGTCGGCATGCTCACGCCTCCGAGGGGGGCGGACCGACGGTCTCGCCCCCGACGGCCCGGAAGAACTCGTTCGCGTCCACCGGATACCCGAGGTGGCTCACGAACCGCGCGAAGTTGACGATGTCGCGCTCGAGCAGCGCGCGGGCCTGCGGATGGTCGGCCGCGATCGCCTGCGCGACGTCGATGAGAACGACCCGGTTCTCGAAGTGGAGCACGTTGTACGGCGAAAGGTCCCCGTGGACGAGCTTCGCTCCGCGCACCATCCGCCCGATCTCGGCGACCAGGTCGTCATAGAGGGCCTTCGGGTCGTCGACGATGGCGTCGCGGAGCCGAGGCGCGGCGCCCTCCTTGGTCCCGATGAATTCCATCACCAGGACGTTGCGGAAGTGACCGTACGGGATCGGGGCGCGGACTCCCGCGTCAAGGAGCCGCTTCAAGATCGTATGCTCGCGCCGGGTCCACGCGAAGATGAGGCCCCCGAAGTTGTGCGCGCTCGCCTCGCGCCGGAGCTCCTCCATGGCGTAGGACGGGAGGTTGCGGAAGGTCGTGTTCGCGATCCGGTAGACCTTGACGGCCCGGAGCTCGTCCCCCATCGTCGCCCGGAACACGCCGCCCTCCTTCCCCGAAGAGATGGGGTAGTCGATGGCGTCGAACTGTCCCTGGTTGATCAGCCGCGATACGGCGAGCAACGTCGCGTGGTCGAAGAACTGGTCGAGGAGCTTCCGCTGCTGTCCCTCCTTGCGGCGGTCCTCGGTCCGTTCCCGCCCCGGGAACATCACGTCCTCGGCCTTCGGCATCCGACCGTACGACCGCCCGCGGCTCTTAGGCTCTCGGTGGCCGGGGGAGGTATCCTCGTTGCCTCTGCGTAAGCGACCCTATAAGTCGGGGAGCGAGGGTGGAATCGGTATGTCCCCGTTCCTCGCCCCGTCTCCCCGTTCGCCTCCGCCCCGGGGCCCGGTCGATTCCCCGTCGCCCGTTCCGAGGCCGGAGCTCGCCCGACGGCTCGAAGGGACCGCCGACTTCAACACCGTCTTCGAGGTCGTCCGGGACGCCGTGCGTAAGGTGCTCGGCCTCGAACGGCCCGGGCTTGGCCTCGGGCTCTCGAACTTGCCGCCCCAACTCGGCGCGTACTGGCAGGTCACCGGCAACCTGATCGTGATGAACGAGAACCTGGTGGATGTGATGCGCGCCCAGGCCGGCTCCCCGGCCGAGTTCAACTCGTTCGTCTATGTGATCCTCGCCCACGAGTACCTGCACGCGCTCGGCTACCTCGACGAGGGCGCGGTCCGCGAAGTGACCGCCCGGGTGACTCGCGCGACGTTCGGCCCGGACCACGTCGCGACCCGCATGGCGGAGGGGGACCTCTGGCGCCTCTACCCGTTCCTCGCCTACGCCCGCGGCGGCAACGGTCAGCGGTTGAAAGTCATCTCGCGGTTCGACCTCGAGACGACAAACCACTACATCCGGTAACGCCCCCGGGGTCCCCCCGGCTTTATCTCGACTCCGGGAATCCCGGACCGTCGCAGTACTGTGTCGGCCATCATCCCGCTGCTCGGAATCGTTCTCGTCCTCGTCGGCATCGCCCTCCTCGCGATCGAACTGTTCCACCCCGGGGCGCTCCTGCTGATCCCGGGGTCGATCTTCCTCGTCGCGGGGTTCCTCTACCTGTTCGTGCCGAACACGCTGCTGGACAGCTGGGAAGGTCCCCTCGCGATCGTGGTCGCGGCGGTGCTCGCGGCGCTGATCGAGATCCCGTACTATCGATGGGTCGCTCCGACGCATCGCCCGATGTCCACGACCAGCGGCGGGCTCGTCGGCGAAGAGGCGATCGTCACGGCCGAGATCCAGCCGAACAATCTGAAGGGCAAGGTCCGCGTCCGCTCGGAGATCTGGTCCGCCCGGTCGAGCCGGCCGATCCCCGTCGGCACCCGCGTCCGCGTCGTGCACGGAGAGGGCGTCTCCGTTACCGTCGAGCCGGTCCCGCCCCCGAAGGCCGGATGATGCGTCGGGCGGCGCGCGAGCTCCATCTCCTTGACTCCCCCGCGTCGGCGCGCGCCGGGGGCTGAGGAAGGGAACGGTCGAACATGGACTACACGCTGGTCATCCTGGCCGCCGTCTTTGCTGTCGTCATCATCCTCGTCCTCCTGACGCGGGCGATCTACACGATCCAGCCGTACCAGCAGGGGATCGTCACCCTGCTCGGGTCGTACAAGCGGATGATCAACCCCGGGTTCAACATCGTGAGTCCGCTCGCGAGCGTCCTCAAGATCGACCTACGGACGCAGGTGCTCGAGGTGCCCCGTCAGGAGGTCATCACGAAGGACAACTCGCCGACGAACGTCGACGCGATCATTTACATCAAGGTCGTCGACGCCCCGAAGGCGATCTTCCAGGTCCAGGACTATCACGTCGCGACGGTCGCGCTCGCGCAGACGACCCTGCGGTCGATCATCGGCGACATGGAGCTGGACGAGATCCTCTACAACCGCGAGCGGATCAACACCCGTCTGCGGGACATCCTCGACGAGGCGACCGACAAGTGGGGCGTGCGGGTCGACGCGGTCGAGATCAAGGAGGTCGACCCGGTCGGACCCGTCAAGACCGCGATGGAGGAGCAGACCGCCGCCGAACGGCAGCGGCGGGCCGCGGTGCTGCGGGCCGACGGCGAGAAGCGGAGCGCGATCCTGGTGGCCGAAGGGCAGAAGCGGTCCCGCATCCTGCAAGCCGAAGGGGTCCGCCAATCCCAGATCCTGGAGGCGGAGGGTGCGCGGGTCGCCACGATCCTGGAGGCGCAGGGAGAAGCCCAGCGACTCCGGATCCTGTCGCTGGGGGCCGGCGTCCTGGACGCGAAGGCGCTGACCGTCCTCTCGCTGGACACGGTCGCCAAGGTCGGCGACGGCCAGGCGACGAAGATCCTGTTCCCGTTCGAGTTCTCGCGTCTCATGGAGGGCGCGAGCGAGTACATGGGGTCGAGCCGGCAGGTGCCGGACCGGGCCCTGAACACGCTCGACGACCTCGAGAAGCGGATCGGGACGATGGACGACATCCTCGGACCGATCCCGAAGCAGGAGGAGCTCCTCACCGAGATCAAGTCGATCGAGGAGGAGATCAAGGCGGAGTCGGAGGAGTCCACCTCGCTGGTCGCGCCCTACGCGAAGGGGGCGCGGGCCGGCGACGCGCCCGACCTTCCCGACGCCGACCAGATCGCGCCTCCACCGCCCGGCACCGAAGGGCGGAGCCGCGGGCTACAGGCCCCGTCGGCGCCCCAGCCCGGCACGGCGCCCCCCTCCTCCCCGGTGACGTCTCCCACCGACCCCCGGAAGAAACCGCCCCCTCCCACCTAGGGGAACGGGCGTACCGTTAACCGCCCCTGCCCGGTCGTGCGGAGGCCATGTCCCCTTCGGTGGTCGAGAGCCGAACCGACGCCGTCCTCGAGATCCGACTGGCCCGACCGGAGCGCCTGAACGCGCTCGACGTCCCCACGTTCCGGGAGCTTCGCCAGGCGCTCCAGCGGGCCGCCCTCGACCCCACGGTCCGGTGCGTGGTGCTCACAGGGGAGGGGCGGGCGTTCAGCGCGGGCGGGGATGTCGCGACCATGGAGGAGTTCCGGGCTAAGGGGGAGCTCCCTCGGTTGTTCCACGAGCTGACTGGGGAGCAGGAGCTCTCGGTCCGGGAGATCGTGGGAATGCGAAAACCGGTGCTCGCTTCGCTTCCCGGGGTCGCCGCCGGAGGCGGCCTCTCGCTCGCGCTCGCCGCGGACTGGCGGATCGGATCGGAGGCGGCCGTGCTCGTTCCCGCCTTCCCCGCGCTCGGGGCCGTGCCGGACGGCGGGCTCACGTACTTCCTGCCTCACTTTCTCGGCCTCGGCCTCGCACAGGAGGTCCTGTTCACGAACGCGCGGATCGCGGCGCCTCGAGCGCGGGAGCTCGGTCTCCTCCACGAGGTCGTTCCGTCCGAGCAGCTCGCGGCCCGCACGGCGGAACGCGCGGAGGAGCTCGCCCGGGGACCGACGTTCGCCTACGGGTGGATGAAGCAGCTCCTGAACGCGGCGTTCACGGGAAGCCTCGAGACGCAGATGATGCTCGAGCGGCGGGGCGCGGTCGAGGCGGCGCGCGGAGCGGAGCTTCCCGAGGGGATCCGCGCGTTCCGCGAGAAGCGCCCGGCGAAGTTTCCGTAGGTTCGACGGACCCGGGGTCAGTCGAGGGCCGGGCCGTCCCACGGCCGCGCGACCGCCTGCTCCAGGCGGGCCTCGACGGACGGCCACTCGGCCCGCAGGATGCTGAAGTAGATCGACGTGCGGAGCGTCCCGTCGGGAAGACGGGTGTGGTCGCGGAGCGCCCCCTCGCGGACCGCGCCGAGCCGCTCGATCGCCCGGGCGGAACGCTCGTTCCGGGCGTCGGTCTTCAGCTGGACTCGATGCGCCCCCTCGACCTCGAACGCATGGCGGAGGGTGAGGAGCTTCAGCTCGGTGTTCGCGGGGGTCCGCCACCACGGGCGTCCGATCCACGTCCCGAGCTCGACCGCGTGGTTCGGCCGGTCGATGTCGAGATACCGGATGATCCCGATCGGCCGGCTGCTGGACCGCCACCGCGCGGTGAGCGGGAGAAGTTCGCCGCGCTCCTGTAGGCTGAGGAACTGGTCGACGAGCGCGGTCATCTCCTCGACGGTTCGACCGGGTCCGATCCGCAACAGGCGCCACACCTCGGGGTCCCGTCCGGCTTCGGCGAGCCCGGGGATGTGGCTCCGGTCGAGGGGGACCGCGTCCACCCACCGACCCCGCAGGGTCACCGGGGGCCGGAACTCCATCATGGAGCCTCCTCCGGGGCGTGCGGAGGGCTCCATGGCCGACGCAGCTTCTCCTCGAGCCGCGCCTTCACGCCGGGCCACTCCTCCTCGAGGACCCCGAAGTACACCGAGGAGCGGTAGATCCCCGAGGGCAGGAGCAGGTGCTCGCGGAGCACCGCCTCCCGGACCGCCCCGAGACGGGCGATCGCCCGCTGGGAGCGTTCGTTCCTGAGGTCGGTCCGCAGCCACACCCGGTGCGCCCCTTCGACCTCGAACGCATGCCGGAACTGGAGGAGCTTCGCCTCCGTGTTGATGGGGGACTCCCAGTAGGTCGGGTCGAGCCAGGTGCCCCCGATCTCGACCGAGGCGGACGGGCGGTCGATCGCGATGAACCGGGTCATCCCGATGGGACGGCCCGTCGCCCGGAGGGTCGTCGTGAACAGGAGCTCGACCCCGGCCGACTGCTGGGCGAGGAGCTGGTCGATCAGTCGCTGGAACTCCTCGCGGGTGGAGCCGGGCGGGTGGAGGAGAAACTGGCCGACCCGGGGGTCCCGGCAGGCCCGGAGCAGCGCCGGCACGTCCGCGGGGTCGAACGGGCGGAGCTCGACCCGCTCGCCCGTGAGCGTGAGCGGCGGGCGGAACGCCATCCGGGGCACGGCGCGGGCCACCCGGACGCTGGGGATAAGCGTCGGGGGCCGTGAGCGCCCCGCCGCCGAGAATGCGTTAAATAACGAAGCGGGGTCGCATCCGATACTATCGGTGAGCGTGAGGTAGTCCATGGAAGCCGGTGTCCTCACTTTCCTCGTATTCGCCGCCGTGGCGACCGTCTTCGCGGTCGGCTCGATCATCGCGAACCGGCGGATGGGGGCGCGCCGTCGCCAGTCGTACCTCCAGCTCACCACCTACGAGTGTGGGGAGGAGGCGGAGGGGGAGGCGCAGATCGACTTCCCGACCCAGCACTACACGTTCGCGATCGTCTTCGTCGCGGTCGACGTCCTCGGATTCCTCCTCGCGCTCTGGGCCCTCACGTTCCGGGGGGCGAACTCGAACTGGTATCCGATCTTCATCGCGGTCGCCTTCACCGGCCTCGCGATCACCGGGATCTACTACGCGTTGAGCGGCGAGAAGCGGTGGGTGGTATGACGACCCCGAGCGCGCAGCTCCCGCCGGCCAAGCTTGCCGCGTCGGCCGGGCCGATCGGCGCCGACCTTCCGATGGCGGGCCAACCGGCCGTGCCGTTCCTCGAGATCGAGGCGATCCGCTCGAAGGAGTTCATTCCCGCCGCGAAGGAGGCGCTCAGCTCCCTGATCGCGGAGGGCGGCCAGACGAAGGTGATCGACCCGGTGTTCAACTGGGCCGGGCGGAACTCGCTGTTCCCACTGCACTGGGGGCTGGCCTGCTGCGCGATCGAGTTCGCCGCCGCGTTCGGCGCCCGCTGGGACGCGGAGCGGTTCGGGGTCGTCCCCCGCTCGTCGCCCCGCCAGTGCGACCTGATGATCGTCAACGGGACGGTCACCTGGAAGGTCGCGCACAAGCTGATCACGCTCTACGAGCAGATGCCCGAGCCGAAGTGGGTGATCGCGATGGGGAACTGCGCGACGGGCGGCGGACCGTTCCGGACCGCGTACTCGGTCGTCCCGGGCGTCGACAAGCTGATCCCGGTGGATGTCTACATCGCCGGCTGCCCACCCCGTCCGGAGGCGATGCTCGACGGGATCCTGAGGCTCGAGAACCTGATCCGGGAGCGCAAGGAGTAGCCGACGACCCGGTCGGTCGGCATCGGAGGAGAGAGTGCAGGAGAGCGACCTCGAGAGGACCCTCCGCCCGAAGCTCGGGGACCGCCTGAAGGGCGTGGACCCGTTCGCGGGGATGGCGGGCCGCGTGCGGTTCTCCCGGGAGGGGGCGCTCGACCTGTTCCACGCGATGCGGGACGACCTTCACTTCGGCCACCTCTCGATGGTCGGCGGGATCGACTGGGTCGACCACCGCGAGGTGTTCTACGTCCTCTGGTCGGACGACGCGAAACAGTACGTGCTCCTGTCCACCGACGTCCCGGCCGCGGACGCGCACGTCGAGAGCGCCTCGTCCGTCTGGCCGAGCGCGAACTGGCACGAGCGCGAGACCTGGGAGCTCGTCGACATCGGGTTCGACCACCACCCCGACCTGCGGCACCTCCTCACGCCGGACGGGTACGTCTTCCACCCGCTGCTACGCGCGTTCAAGCTCCACGAGCCCGAGGAATTGGAGGTCAAGTCGCGCCATGTCTGAGATGTGGATCAACATGGGGCCGCAGCACCCCATGACGCACGGCCTCTGGAACCTCCGCGTCAAGATCGAGGGAGAGCTGATCCTGGACGTCGACCCCGAGATGGGGTACCTCCATCGCGGGATCGAGAAGATCAGCGAGGACCGGCACTACAACGAGGTGATCACCCTCATGGACCGGACCTGCTACGTCGCGGGTCTCGCCTGGGAGCACCTCTACATCCTGGCGGCGGAGGAGGCGCTCCACATCGAACCGACCGAGCGGGCCGAGTATCTCCGCGTGATGTGCGACGAGTTCCAGCGGATCGGCTCCCACATCATGTGGTACGCCGCGTTCGTCCAGGATATCGGGCTGATGAGCCCGTTCCTCTACGGCATGCGGGACCGCGACCTGGTCCTCGACCTGTTCCAGAGCTACACCGGCGCCCGGATGACCTACGAGTACATGCGGGTGGGCGGCGTCCGCTCGGACCTGCCGCTCGGGTTCAACGACCGCGCTCGCGGCGTGCTCGACTGGCTCGAGAAGCGGTTCGTCGAGTACGACCAGCTGTGCCTCGGGTCGTCGATCTTCCACAAGCGGTGCGACGGGCTCGGGGTCCTCAAGGCGGCCGACTGCATCGCCCACGGAGTCACCGGTCCGATGCTGCGCTCGGCGGGCGTGAAGCGGGACCTCCGCAAGGACCGACCGTACGCGGTGTACCCGCAGCTCGACTTCGATCTCGCGGTCGCGGACGGGGCCGACGTCACCGCCCGCTACCTCGTCCGGATGGAGGAGATGCGCCAGTCGATCCGCATCCTCCGCCAGGTCCTCGACTGGCTCGACCGCCACCCCGGGCCGGTGATGGCGGAGCAGCTCCCCCGCTGGCTGGGGGCGCCGTACGCGCCGGTCGGGAAGGAGGGGTACCTCCTGAAGCGGAACTACCCGAAAGGGGTCGGGTTCTCCTCGGTGGAGGAGCCGCACGGCGAGGCGCAGGCCTACGTCGTGAACGAGGGCACGGAGCACCCGTACCGCGTGAAGTTCCGCTCGCCCGTCTTCGCGAACGTGAGCGCCTCGCGACAGTACCTGGTCGGCTACCACGTCGCCGACATTCCGCCGATCATGGGCAGCGTCGACGTCTGCGTTGGCGAGGTTGACCGGTAGGGGGACCCGGCGGTGTCGGCGCTCACGCTCTTCTCGGTCTCGGACTCCCTCGTATCGATCGTGCTCACCGCGATCGCGTCGATCTTCCCGTCCCCGATCCACCAGTGGCTGACGAACTCCGACCTGATCCTCGGCCTCGCCTGCCTCGTGTTCGGCGCGATCCTCCTCGCGGCGAGCATGCTCAACACGATCCTCCTGATCTGGTGGGAGCGCAAGCTGCTCGGCCGGTTCATGGACCGCCGCGGCGCGATGCACGTCGGCTACGCGGGGCTCCTCCAGAACTTCGCGGACGGGTTCAAGCTGTTCCGCAAGGACACGGTCCAGCCGCGCGAGGCCGACGGCCTCGGCTTCTACTCGGGCCCCACGATCTACATGGTGACGTCCCTCGTCCTGTTCGGGATCCTGCCGATCTCCTCGGGGTGGAACTCGGGGGCGCTGCCGCTCACGCTCCTCCTCGCGCTCGCGGTGTTCTCGTTCGCGCCGCTGTTCATTTTCGTCAGCGCCTGGTCGAGCAACAACAAGTACTCGCTGATGGGCGGGATGCGGTCGGCCGCCCAGATGATCGCCTACGAGGTGCCGCTGCTCCTCGCGGTGGTCGCGGTCGTGATCGTCGCCGGAAGCTTCGACCTCACGACGATCGTCTACGAGCAGCAGAACTACTGGTTCTGGGGCCCGCTGTTCCTCGCGCTGGTCGTCTTCGTCGCCGGGATGCTAGCCGAGATGGAGCGGATCCCGTTCGACCTCCCCGAGGCCGAGGCGGAGCTGGTCGAGGGGTGGAACACCGAGTACGGCGGGATGTTGTTCGCGTTCTTCATGCTCGCCGACTATCTCCGCGCGCTGGTCGGCAGCATCCTGGTCGTCCTCCTGTTCCTCGGGGGATGGACGCTCCCGACGTGGGTGCCGAGCGTCCTCACGTCGTTCCCGCTCGCCGGCATCTTCTGGTTCATGCTGAAGACCTACCTCGTCTTCGGCCTGTTCGTCTGGATCCGCGCGTCGCTGCCGCGCGTGCGCACGGACCAGCTGCTCCGGGTCGGATGGAACCGGATGATCCCCCTCTCGCTGCTCTCGGTGTTCTTGGCGGCGGTCCTGGTGACGGCGAAGTGCCTGCCGGTGTTCGGGTGCGTCCCGTCCCCGGGGGTGTAGGAGGAATTCGATGGCGGGGTCGGTCGAAGCGAAGGAGAAGCCGAACGAGAACCCGATCCTCTGGGTCGCGCGGCCGATGGCGACCGCCGCCCGGCAGTTCGCGAAGAGCCTCGTACGGCCGTCGACGATCGTCTACCCGTTCGAGCGGCTCGAGGACCCGAAGTTCCGCGGCCGCGTGAAGGTCGAGTCCGGGCACCCGATCGGCGTCGGGGAGGTGTGGGACAACTACCGCGGGGTCCACGCGCTGAACATCGCGACCTGCATCAGCTGCAACCTCTGCGCGTTCTCCTGTCCCGACCTTTGCATCGACATGGTGACGGTCCCGGGCGGGGACCCGAAGCACCCGAAGAAGTGCCCCGAGATCGACTATGGCAAGTGCAGCTACTGCGGGTTCTGCTCGGACGCCTGCCCCGAGGGGTGCCTCACGATGACGACCCGCTACGAGCTCTCGGTCACAAAGCGGGCCGACATGATCTATTCGCCGGAGCGACTGAACGAGGTGTTCCGGTCGAAGCTGCCGATGAACCCGATCCGGCTCGCCCGGCCGGCGAACGAGGATGCGATTCTCCTCGACCCCCCGCTCTGCATCGGATGCAACGCCTGCTCGCGCGACTGCCCGACCCAGTGCATCACGATGATCGACGTCCCGAAGGTCGAGCCGAAGCCCGGCGAGAAGGCGGCGAAGCGGATCTGGAAGGAGCCGGTCATCAACGACTCCGACTGCGTCCGCTGCGGCACCTGCATCAGCGTCTGTCCGAAGGAGTGCCTCTTCTGGGGGAATCGCAAGTGAACCTCGAGGAACTCGCGTTCCTCGCGCTGGCGGTCGTCGCCCTCGTCACGGGGGTCGGCGCGCTCCTGGTGCGCGAGCTCGTCCACACGATCCTGTGGATCGCGGTGTTCTTCGTCGACCTCGCGGCGATCTACTTCCTCCTCGCCGCCCCGTTCCTGGGCGTCCTCCAGCTCGGCGTGTACGCGGGCGCGGTCACCGTGCTCCTCCTCTTCGGGATCATGGTCACCCGGAAGCGGATCTTCTCGCGCGATGCGGCGACCGGGATCGGCGCGGTGCCGCTCGCCCTCGCGGTCGTGACATTCATCTTCGTCGTCTCGATGGTCGGGGAGTTCCCGCAGGGGACCCCGACGGTCTACTCGATCGACCCCACGACGCTCTCGGAGGGACTGTTCGGGGCGTTCGGGCCCTGGCTCCTGCTCCTCGGCCTCATCATGCTCGGCGCGGTCGCGGGGGCGATCTACCTCGTGCGGGAGGGCCGCGAATGACCGCGCTCCCGCTCGTCGGATTCCTCGCCCTCTCGGGCGGGCTCCTCGCGGTCGGCCTGTTCGGCATCCTGACGCGTCGGAACTTCATCCTCCTCCTGATCGCGATCGAGATCGCGATGAACGCCGCGATCCTCAACTTCGTCTACTTCGGGGCGTTCTCGAGCCGACCGTCCGTCACGCTGATGGGGCAGTCGATCGCGGTGGTCGTGATCGGCTTCGCCGCGACCGAGGTGGCGGTGGGGCTCGCGATCGTCCTCGCGCTGAACCGGGTGCGCCGATCGATCAACGTCGCCGAGGCGAACGAGCTGCGGGAGTAGGGAGCGACGATGGATCCTCTCACCGCGCTGTTCGGCTACGCGTTCCTCGTCCCGCTCCTGATGGTCCTGTCGTTCATCGTGGTCGGCCTCGCGGGGTCGCGGATGCCGCGGCTCGAGTGGGGCGGCTGGGTCGCGGTCGGCTTCTCGGCGGCCGCGATGGTGGTCGGCGTCCTGATCGGGGCCGGGGAGATGCTCCACCCGAACGCCTGGACGAACGCGCAGTACACGTGGTTCCACCTGCCCGGCAACGGGTCGGGAACGTTCCCGAACGGGTTCTCGCTCGTCGTGGGGACGCTGGTCGACCCGATCTCGGCGCTGCTCCTGATCGTCGTCACGGTCGTCGGCTTCCTCGTCATGCTCTACTCGATCGGCTACATGCACCACGACCGCGGACTCCCGCGGTACTACGCGGAGCTGTCGCTGTTCCTCGCCGCGATGACGGGGGTCGTCCTCGCGAACAACCTCCTCGAGTTCTTCCTGTTCTGGGAGCTGGTCGGCGTCTGCTCCTACTTCCTGATCGGATTCTATTACGAGAAGCCGAGCGCGGCGAGCGCCGCGAAGGAGGCGTTCCTCGTCACCCGGGTCGGGGACGTGATGTTCCTCCTCGGGATCTTCCTCTACTTCTCGGCGTTCGCGACCCAGGGGCCGGCCGGGACCGGCGGCTGGGCGGCGAGCGGGTTCGTCTTCGCCCACGGCTCGGCCCCGTTCCTCGCCGGCGCGACCGCGAACTCGACCACGCTCACGATCGCGGGGATCATGATCCTCGGCGGTGCGGCGGGAAAGAGCGCCCAGTTCCCGCTCCACGTGTGGCTGCCGGACGCGATGGAGGGCCCGACCACGGTCTCCGCGCTCATCCACGCGGCGACGATGGTCGCCGCGGGGGTCTACCTCCTGGCGGTCACGAGCGTCTTCATCGGCTTCACCGCGACCGACTCGCTCCTGATCGTCGCGATCGGCGGGTTCACCGCGTTCTTCGCGGCGACGATGGCGGTCGTCCACCCGGACATCAAGCGGGTGATCGCCTACTCGACGATCAGCCAGCTCGGCTACATGGTGCTCGCCGTCGGCGCCGGCTTCGCGATGGTGGGCCTGTTCCACCTCTTTACGCACGCGTTTTTCAAGGCGCTGCTGTTCCTCGCGGCCGGCTCGGTCATCCACGCGGTCGGGACCCAGGATCTGTTCAAGATGGGGGGTCTCAAGAAGCCGATGCGGCTGACGGCCGCCGCGTTCGCGATCGGGGGTCTCGCGCTCGCCGGGATCCCGCCGTTCGCCGGGTTCTGGTCGAAGGATGACATCCTCGCCTCCGTCTACTCGCAGCTCGGCGCGCATCCGGCGTACTGGCCGTTCTTCCTGTTCGCCCTCGCCGGCGTCTTCCTGACGGCCTACTACATCTTCCGCGCCTGGTTCCTCGCCTTCTCGGGCGACCATCCGAGGGACCCGACGCTTCCCCACGCCCACGAAGGGCCGTGGGTGATGCAGGTCCCGCTCGTCGTCCTCTCGATCCTGGCGGTCGGAGCGGGGCTGCTCATCTTCTGGCCGGGGCTCCAGAACCTTCTGTTCTCCGGGTACGGCGTCGCCGGGATCCCGCCGACGTACGGGACGAGTGACCTCCTCCTCTCGGCGACGTCCGTCGCGCTCGCCGGTGCGGGGATCCTCTTGGCGTGGCGCCTCTGGGGGAACGGCCGGGTGTTCGTCCTCGCCGAGTCGAGCGCCGCGCAGCCCCTCCGCCGGCTCCTCCTTAACCGGTACTACTTCAAGGTCGGATACGACTGGGTCGGCGCGACGGGGCTCTACACCGTCGCCCGCGCCGCCGACTTTTTCGACCAGTACGTCATCGACGGCACCGTCCACGGTTTCGAGACGTCGTTCGCGTGGACGAGCAACCGTCTCCGCCGGCTCCAGTCGGGCGTCGTCTCGGACTATGCCGCGTACGTGGTCGCGGGGCTCCTCGCGGTGTTCGTGATGCTGCTGATCGTCGCGCCGTACCTCGTCGCGCACTTCGGAGGGTCGTAGGATGCTGCCCTGGCTCTCCCTCGTCCTCGCGACCCTGTTCGTCGGCACGGTCGCGACGTTCCTCACCGGTCGCTACGCGAAGTGGGTCGCGCTCGGGACTTCGGCCGTCTTCCTCCTGGAGACCGCCGCGCTGTTCGTGCAGTACCCGGGCTGGCCGGGGTACGTCAACGGCGTCCCGGGGTTCGCCTACGGGGAGTCGCACGCCTGGATCCACCTCGGCTGGCTCCAGGTGAACTACACGCTCGGGGTCGACGGGATCTCGCTCGTCCTGATCCTCCTGACCGCGATCCTCCAGATCGCGACCGTCCTCTACTCGTGGGGGGAGGAGCGCCGGCCGGCCGCCTACTTCGGTCTCCTCCTGATGACGTGCCTTGGCTGCGTCGGGGTGTTCGTCGCGCTCGACATCCTGCTGTTCTTCCTCTTCTGGGAGGCGGTGCTCATCCCGATGTTCTTCCTCATCGGGTACTGGGGCGGGCCACGCCGCCGGTATGCCGCGCTGAAGTTCTTCGTCTACACGCACGTCGCATCGATCGTGATGCTGGTCGGGCTGCTCGCGCTCGCGTTCTACTCGGGGGCGACGTCGTTCGATTTCTCGGCGGTCTACTCGGCGGCGCCCACCCTGTCGCCGGTCGTCGCGTCGTTCCTGTTCCTCGCCCTCTTCTTCGGGTTCGGGGTCAAGTTCCCGATCGTCCCGTTCCACACCTGGCTCCCCGACGCGCACGTCGAGGCGCCGACCGGGGGGTCGGTGCTGCTCGCCGGGCTCCTCCTGAAGCTCGGCGGCTACGGACTGATCCGCTGGGCCGTCCTCATCCTCCCGGTGGGCCTCCACCACGTCCAGCCGGTCCTGTTCTTCGTCGCGTTCCTCTCGATCGTCTGGGGGTCGGTCCTCTCGCTCTCCCAGCGGGACCTGAAGCGGCTGGTCGCCTACTCGTCAATCAACCACATGGGCATCGTGCTGCTCGCGATCAGCCTCGACTCGTCGCTCGGGCTCCTCGCGGCGGTGCTGCTGATGTTCGCCCACGGGATCGTGAGCGCCCTGTTGTTCATGACCGCGGGGAGCGCCCACCACACGTTCGGGACGCGCGACATCCCCTCGGTCGGCGGGATCACCCCCACCACGCCGGCGCTGTCGACCATGATCATGATCGGGTCGCTCGCCTCCCTCGGCCTGCCGGCGCTGATCAGCTTCCCGGCGGAGTTCGCGGCGCTGCTCGCGACCTGGAACGGCCTCACCTATTGGGTGATCATTCCTCTCGCGATCCTGGTCGTCACCGCGGCCTTCTACATCTGGATGATGCAGCGGTTCTTGTTCGGGCCCCCGAAGGGGATCCCGGCGGACGCCCATGACCTCCCGTGGTACGAGGGGGCCGGGATGGGGATCCTGGTCGCGATGACCGTGCTGTTCGGGATCCTCCCCGGGATCCTGGTCGACGTGATCGTCGCCTCGCCTATCAAGCTCCTCGGAGGCGGGTAGCGTGACCGACCTTGCGAGCTTTGCCGGGCCGTTCGTGCCCGAGATCCTCCTCCTCGCGGCGACGCTCCTCGTCTTTCTGCTCGACGTCCTCGGTGTGCGGAAGGTCGAGGTCGTCGGCGGGGTCGCGGTCGGCGGGATCGCGCTCGCCCTCCTGTTCGTGGTCGCGGACCTCGGGTTCGCGCCGTTCGCGGCCCTGAACGCCCTCGGCTCAGGCCAGGTCGACCCGTCGCCCGCGCTCCGCGCCGCGTCGCTCTACACGTTCACGAGCCTCGGGCTCGTCTTCCAGGCGATCTTCCTCCTGGCCGCGCTGCTCGTCGCGCTCGCGTCGACGAGCCACCCGTCCGAGGAAAAGGGAGCGCCCGTGTTCTTCGGCCTCCTCACGCTCGCGACCCTCGGGATGCTTCTCGTCGCGATCGCCTCCGACC
>Ga0335073_10004173_pt1 | contig 20219 bp, 15 predicted proteins | sample Lox_Sample_22_FD_207093 | JGI IMG/M metagenome (GOLD analysis project Ga0335073, IMG submission 207093) | Soil microbial communities from Loxahatchee National Wildlife Refuge, Florida, United States - Lox_Sample_2.2 | ecosystem: Environmental > Terrestrial > Soil > Wetlands | place: USA...
GAAATCAACGCCAAGGACGCGACCAACCTCATCAACAATGGGATCAAGGTCGTTGCCGAAGGCGCCAACATGCCGAGCACGCTGGAAGCCACCAAGCTGTTCCTGGAGGCGAAAGTCCTTTATGGTCCGGCAAAGGCGGCGAACGCGGGCGGCGTGGCCACGTCGGGCCTCGAGATGTCGCAGAACAGCGCACGGCTGGCCTGGACGCGCGAGGAAGTCGACCACAAGCTGCACAACATCATGAAAGCCATTCACAAGACTTGCTTCGAGACGGCCGAAACCTACGGCACGCCGGGCAATCTGGTGAACGGCGCCAACATCGGCGGCTTCCTGAAGGTCGCCAATGCCATGCTGGACCAGGGGTTGGTGTAGGTTTCAATCCCGGTTGGAAGTATGATGCGGGGTGGGAAACCACCCCGCGAATTTATTCCGAGTACATTTGGTCATCCTGAGCGGAGTTGCTGCTTCGCGAATGCGAAGCAGCTACGAAGTCGAAGGACCACATACCTGTAAGGAGTGGCAAAGGCTGGGCGAGGGATTTGTACACCGGCTTCTGATCAGAGAATTCCTGGCCAAGCCGAATGCAATTTCGGCAGGCATGGGGTCCTTCGACTGCGTTTTCGTTCGCTACGCGAACGAAAACTTCGCTCAGGATGACATGAGGTAAGAAGTGGCAGATGATCGCAAGAAGTATTGGGTCTATATCGTAAGCAGCCGCTCCGGAACTCTTTATATCGGCATGTGCAACAGCATCGAGCGAAGAATGTGGGAACACAAAAGCAGCCGGTTCGACGGATTTGCTAGCCAATATCACTGCAACTGCCTCGTGTATTGGGAGAGCTTTGACGATGTGCGGGATGCGATCGACCGCGAGAAGCAACTAAAGGGCTGGCGACGCGAGAAGAAGATAGCATTGATTGAATCGATGAATCCTCGATGGGCAGATTTGGGCGAGAAATGGGGAGCGGAGATGCGGTTTGCAGGAGAATCAATTAAATAGAGTGTCATCCTGAGCGAAGCAGTTGGCTCGGGTAGCGAGGCAGAGCGGAGTCGAAGTACCGCATACTTGTAAGCAGCGAGATAAGCGCGGCAAGGGATTTGCACACTGGCTTCCGATCAGAGAACTCCCGGCCAAACTGGATCAGCATATCGGTAGACACGGGGTCCTTCGACTGTGTTTTCGTTGGCTGTGCGAACGAAAACTTCGCTCAGGATGACGAGACGTGACTTATGTCAGTGATTCATCAACCCGACCCGATCGTTGACGCCGAGCGACTCTTCGAAGGCTTCGAAGATCTCATGCCGTTTCGCGTGCATGACATTCTTCTGGTCTCCAGCCTCTATGATTCGTTCATCCTGCGCGAAGATGGCCGGCTAAACGAACTTCTGATTGGCGAATCACTGGAATTGAACCTGCAACAAATTCCTGGCATCACCCACGTTTCCAGCGGTGCTGAGGCGCTCGCCTTGGCGCGATCGCACCCGCGGTTCAATCTGATCGTGACCAACCTTGAAGTCGAGGACATGGACGCCGCGCAGCTTGCGAGCCAAGTTAAGACCGCAGGCCTCGATGTGCCGGTGGTCGTTCTTGCCTACGATTATCGTGAGATCAAGAAGTTCATCGAACGCAATCCGGAAACGAACATCGAAGGAATCTTCCTGTGGCAAGGTAACGTTCGCATTTTGATTTCGATCGTCAAGTTTATCGAAGACAAGCGCAACGTTCTGCACGACACTCATGCCATCGGCGTGCCGGTAATTCTTGTAGTCGAAGACAATATTCGTTACTACTCGTCGTTCCTGCCGGCCATTTACACCGAGCTGATTACGCAATCGCGGCGAGTGATCCGCGAAGGATTGAACGTTGCACACAAACTAGTACGCATGCGGGCGCGGCCAAAGATTCTGCTGGCTTCTAATTATGAAGATGCGGTCCGGGAAGTACTTAAATATCGCGAGTTCCTGCTAGGCGTGGTGTCAGATGTGGAATTTCCCATGGGCGGGGCCTTGAGCGCCGAAGCCGGGTTTGAGTTGGCGCGCCTGATCCGCGACCGCGTACCTGACGTTCCGATTGTTCTGCAATCAAGCCGTACGGAGTTTCGCGCTCGCGCCTATGCAGAGGGGTTTTCTTTCTTACGAAAACGGTCCCCTACGTTGCTCCGCGATCTGCGGCGGTTTCTCACGGAGCAAGCAGGTTTTGGCGATTTCGCGTTCCGTCTACCCGACAACACGGAAGTAGCCCGCGCCAGCGATCTGACCGAATTGGAAGAAAAGCTTGCTGAAGTTCCGGTGGAAAGCATCGTCTACCACAGCGAACGCAACCATTTTTCGCGCTGGCTGCGGGCGCGGACGGAATTCGCGCTGGCGCAGAAGCTGCGTCCACGAAAAGTTTCCGATTTCGCGACCTTAGAAGATTTGCGTCACGATTTGATCGCAGCGATCGCCGAATATCGCAGCGAGCAGAGCCAGGTTTTGATTGGTGATTTCAATGCGGCGACTTTTAAGTCCACAGACAATTACTTCTTACGGGTCGGCGGAGGTTCCTTGGGCGGCAAGGCGCGTGGTCTGGCGTTTGTGCGGCATCTGCTGCACAACAACCGAGTGTCGCGGCGTTTTCCCGGAGTGCGGATTGCAGTGCCGCCCTCGGTTGTGCTCGCGACCGACGTCTTCGACCGTTTTCTGAGCGAAAACAATCTGCTGGATTTCGCCATGCACTCGAGTGATGATTCCGAAATCCGCGAGCGATTCCTCACCGCTCCACTTCCTGCCCCAGTTCGTGAGAATCTGTTGGCGTTCCTGGCTGAGGTGCAATATCCGCTGGCGGTGCGCTCTTCAAGCTTGCTGGAAGACTCGCAATATCAGCCCTTCACCGGCGTCTATGAAACTTTCATGTTGGCGAATCAGCACTCGGATTTGCTCACGAGGCTCGAACAATTGATGGAGGCAATCAAGCGAGTTTACGCTTCGACTTTCAGCCAGCACGCCAAGGCCTACGTTCGCGCCACGCCCTATCGTCTGGAAGAAGAGAAGATGGCGGTGATTCTGCAGCAGGTCGTGGGAACGACGCATGGTCAGCGGTTCTATCCGGACTTCTCGGGTGTGGTGCGGTCGCACAATTTCTATCCGATTTCGCCGATGAAATTTGAGGATGGTATTGCGGCCGTGGCGCTTGGCCTGGGGAGAACGGTTGTGGGCGGTGGCAAGTGCTTGAGCTTTTGCCCGCGGTATCCGCGAAATCTGGTGCAGTTTTCTTCCGTAGAAGACATTCTGGCGAATTCGCAACGCGAATTCTGGGCGCTAGAGCTCGATCATCCCGAGCAATCTCGCGATCCCATGGTGAACCTGCGCGAAGTATGCTTTGGGCTGGAAGCGGCTGAGGCCGATGGCAGCCTGCACAATGTCGGCTCGACCTATTCTCCCGACAATCATGTGATTTACGACGGCCTTAGCCGGCCGGGCACGAGAATTGTAAGCTTTGCGCCGATTCTCAAACACGGAGTTTTTCCCCTCGCCACGATTCTCAAGCAACTTACCGACATTGGCGAAGACGCTTTCGGACGACCGGTAGAGGCGGAGTTTGCCGTTCGCTTGCCCTATGAGCCTGGGGAAGCGGCGGAGTTCGGTTTTTTGCAAATCCGCCCTCTGGTCTTATCACGCGAAGGCGAGGAGTTGCGCGTTGAGGATGTAACCCCAGAGCGGCTGATTTGCCAGAGCTCCCAGGTCATGGGGAATGGTCGGATCACAGACGTGCGTGACGTGGTCGTCGTCGATTTTCAACGTTTTGAACGCGCCCGCAGCCAGGAGGTGGCAGAAGGAGTCGCGCATCTCAACGCCAAATTAGGTGAAGCTGGCGCTCCGTATCTGCTGATCGGGGTCGGACGATGGGGATCGAATGATCCGTGGCTGGGAATTCCAGTCGAGTGGGACGAAATCTCGGGTGCCCGGGCAATTGTCGAAGCTGGCTTTCGCGATTTGCGCGTGACGCCGTCGCAGGGCAGCCACTTCTTCCAAAACCTAACCGCCTTTCAGGTTGGCTACTTCACGGTTAATCCGGACGCAGGCGAGGGATTTGTGGACTGGCAGTGGCTGGCATCGCAACCCGCCATAGAAGAAAAAGGTTGCGTGCGCCATCTGCAATTCACCGCTCCCTTGCAAGTGCTGATGAACGGGAGAACCAGCCGAGGGATGATCTTCAAGCCGGACGGAGCATAAATTTGGCTAACTGTCCCGATGGACCGTTTCCATCGAGAATGCCGGCAGGCACACCGCGATGTACTCGGCCCCGCCGTCGGCAGGAGTGGAATATTGAATCCACTCGCCGCGACGCGCAACTACAGCCTGCCCTGCGGTAACATCAATCTCTCCACCTTTGTGGCGAACACGCACCATTCCTCTCAGCACTATGGTGAACTCATCGAATTCCGGGGTTTGTCCGGGCTCCTCCCAGCCTTGCGGACTGCGCATGTGGGCGACACTTACGCCAGAGGTTTGAGAGTTGACGCGGCCAATATATTCGTCGATCAGCTTGGGTTTATTGCCTGCCGCAGTAATACGAGTGGCATGTTGAATCAATGAGGGCATCGCCAGCAGTGTAGCAAAGCGGGAGCAGCCCGGCCGAAGCACCGCAGCTTTCCATCCATACATCGAAATTTTGGATTGTGCTGATTCATTACTTTTTGTCGGTGGAAAAGACGTTTTCTGTTATAGTGCGGAGCATTCGCTTTCAAGTCTCGATTCGAAACAAGCGAATTTCGGTCTCGCTGTCTGCTGAGGCCGCCACGGACAACCTAAGACGCTCATTCTGGAAGTCGCATGGGTCGCATCGTTATAGTTTTTCTTCGACGGTTGTGGCTGCCGTTCGCAGTTCTGGCAGGATTCGGCGCTGTGTGCGTGCGCACCTACATGCACCTGGAAGGGCTGCGATGGCAGGACGCGTTGTTTTGGATTTTCAACCCCCATGCCATCGATTACCACACGGTGCACGACTCAACCAAATTCTTTGCCCTGTTCGTCTATGCCGGAGTTTTCGCATTTCAGATCTGGATTGCCGAGCGAGTATTGGTCACGATTTTCAGGCGGCAAGGGATGGAGGTTTGGAAATCCATGGTGAATGACATCAGCATCGAGAGACTGAAAGACCACTTCGTCATTTGCGGATACGGGCAGGTTGGCCGCACGGTGGTTGATCATTTGACACGGCTCAACATTCCATTCGTATTGATTGAGACCAATGAGGGCCTCTGTCGCGAATTGCTAAAGGATGGTTTGATGGTGATCCAAGGCGACGCCAAACGCCACGATGTGCTGGTTTCCGCGGGATTGGAGCGTGCAAAGGGAATTTGCGTAGTCATCGACAATGACGCCGACAATCTTTACATCACGGTCACCGCACGATCCCTGAAACCGAACTTGAAGATCATTACCCGGGCCGGCCAGCAACGCTATGCGAACGCGATTCGCACCTCGGGAGCTGACGAGGTCATTATTCCGGAATACGAGGGTGGCGTGATGACGGGAAGAATGATTCAGAAGTTTTACCCAATGCAAACCAAGCTCGAGTGATCGCGGCTGGCGAGAGCTTTTCATTGTCCGACACCCGCCTTAGCAAAGACGCGGCGGACCGGTTCTCCAATGGCCGCCAGGATCAATATCGCAATCACCATGGCGACGGCGTCCCGTCCCTTCTGCATGGATCCCAGCGAAACCAACAGCGCGGTGGCAAGCGATGCCGGTTGATTCGCTTTGAGGGCAAGAGTCGAGATAACAGTGATCACTACGGCCAGCGTAGCCGCTTCGAGCCGCGCTGGAGAAACAAAGCCAGCCGTAGCTACAACCGGAGCGTTCCATGCATGAAGAATCCAAAGGGAGAGAAAACCGGCGCCCAAGGCCAGAAAATGCCCCACTACGACGTTGTAGAGTTTCGCGCTCGGCGTATTCGGCTTTTCAACCTGCTCATACGCCGTCGGACCCAGACTCGGAAAGATAAGCGGCATGTGAGCCGCCCACCCGATGGCAGCCAGGGTCAGGATAAGTGCGCCTTCCCCGACAGTGGCGTAGAGAATGTTCTTGTCTTTTTTCACAAAACCTCCGAGCAGTCAGAAAAGAGATTCGATGCGCACTGGCTTGGAGTCGTTGGCACATGGGAATCCGTTAGAGCTTGATAAGCATCCGAATTCGTCATGAAACAACCATGCGATGAAGCGTCGATTCTCACAGGCCCATCCATCGAACCGTGTATCGAGAAATCGCGCCCCTGGGTGCTCGCCGCCACCATTCTTGGCACGAGCATGGCATTCATCGATAGCACGGTCGTCAACGTGGCATTGCCTGCGCTACAAGCCGACCTTCACGCCACGGTAGTGGATGTCCAGTGGGTCATCGAGGCTTACGGATTATTTCTTTCTGCCCTGATCTTGGTGGGCGGAGCACTAGGAGATTCCCTCGGTCGGCGGGCGATGTTCTTGCTCGGCGTGGCCGCTTTTGGAGTGGCTTCAGCAGGCTGCGGATTTTCATCCAGTATTCAAAGCCTGCTGTTGTGGCGCTCAGTGCAAGGGATCGCCGCAGCGTTTCTTGTGCCGGGCAGCCTGGCAATCATCAGTTCGGTCTTTGATGAAAAGTCTCGCGGTCAGGCGATTGGGACCTGGGCTGGATTCACGACTATGACTACGGCGCTTGGGCCAGTCCTCGGAGGATGGTTGGTCGATCACGCTTCGTGGCATTGGGTGTTTTTCATTAATCTTCCTTTGGCTGCTTTGGTTGTTTTGATCTCTCTCTGGCACATGCCGGAATCTCGGAGCGCGGATGCGACAAGTGTCGACTGGCTGGGCGCAGCCGCAGTGACTCTTGGCCTGGCGGCATTGGTTTATGGATTTCTGGAATCCGCTGTGCTTGGGTTCAAAGATCCTCGAATAGTGGGAAGTTTAATCCTCGGCTTCGGGGCACTATTTGTTTTCGTTTTAGTGGAGAAAACAACAAAAACACCGATGGTCCCGTTGAAGCTGTTTCAATCGGCAAGCTTCACTGGCGCGAATTTATTGACGCTAGGTCTGTATGCAGCATTAGGCATCTTTTTTTTCTTATTGCCTTTGAATCTGATCCAGATTCAGAAGTACTCGGCGACTGCGACGGGCGCAGCTATCCTCCCCATGATTTTGCTGGTCTTCCTTCTCTCACGTTGGTCCGGGGGTCTAATCGCGCGATACGGCGCGAGAATCCCGCTCATCGCAGGGCCGCTCATTGCGGCAGCAGGCTTCTTGCTTTTTGCAGTGCCGAGTGTGCGAGCGCATTACTGGACGGCGTTTTTTCCCGCCTTCGTTGTCCTTGGGCTGGGCATGGCCGTCAGCGTTGCGCCCCTGACAACGGTGGTCATGAATTCGGTCGGGGAGGAACGCGCCGGCGCAGCATCCGGAATCAACAACGCCGTGGCACGAGTTGCCGGGGTATTGGCAATCGCGGTTTTGGGCGCCGTCATGGTGACAGCTTTCGATCACTCCCTGCGAAATTCGCTCGCCGGGCTTAGCTTAAGAGCCGATGTCGTTCACGAACTTGAGTCGAATGCGGCGAAGCTTGGGACGCTTGATGCACCCGCGAGCGTAGATTCACGGACTGCGGTATCGATTCGCGCCGCCGTCGCGGGCGCATTCATCTATAGCTTTCGACTGGTGATGCTGCTTTGCGCCGCTCTTGCGATCGGGAGTGCCATCGTGGCATGGCGGGAAATACCCGCTAGAAACGCGTGAAGAATCTTCCGGGCAAGAACTCATGCGATCCGAAGGTTGTGAATTAACCACGGATCACTGCACGTGACCGCCTCTTTTTGTGAACTTACCCAGAAGGAACTCTTGAGCTAAGCTGGCGCCGATCCGCTCCGCAGTTCCGATGGCAAAATTTCCGAACACCAACCCGAGACCGCGATTCGATTGCGGGTAATAGAGATTTGAGAGCGCCGAGGAAGCCAAGTCTCCACCCAGGCTCGAATAGTTCGGTCCCCATGTACCGTCATCACGCCGGTTAATGAAAGGACTCAGCATCGCGTGTCGAATCCGAGAGCCGGTCGTGCCGGTGCCCTGATAAAAATAGCGCGGGTCCTCGTGTAGCAACGACGGCAGAATGCCGCCTCCAATGATGATGTCAGAGAAACCATCCGCGGCAATCGCGCCCACCCGCTCCCCGTAGGGTCCCCACCCCTGACCGTAGTGGGGGGTATTGCCAGCCTGTTTGGCGGCAGAAATCAGGAGGGTACCGGCGGCCGTGACCGGGTCAATCGATACTTTCAGAGCAAGGCCGAACTTCATTTTTGGGGTTAGCGGAGCAGCATCGCTTTCATACGTAACGTAGTAGTTCGGCACGACGCCGAAGAGGCGCTGCTTTTCCTCAGCCTTGATCTGCTGGGATGCAATCTCCACCGGGTCGTAATGAACGTTGACAGTCGTCTGCTCAGCTTTAATCTGAAGCTTAATCCCGGTCAGAATTTTGAACTGGCCCGGCTCGAGGGTGATCTCGGGAGCAGTCCAATCGGCAAAATCCTTGGCAGTGACGGTGAGCTGATATGCAACTTCCGGCTTCAAGTCATGAAATTGAAAAAAGCCGTCATCCGCGGTGACAAGCGTGCGCAAGTCGTTTTGATCCGGGCCCTTGAGCACAACCGCCGCTCCGGCAACCGTATCGCCATTCACATCCGTCACGGTACCGATGAGGTTAGCCATTTTGGCTTCTGGAGCCCGGATGCTTTGTGCTTGCAGCACGGGGGCTTGTAACGTGATCGCGAGGATGACCGAGACAAGCACATTTATGTAAGTAACTCTGCGCACAGGCGTCTCCCGTTGCCTCGCATACGAACGAGCAAAGCTGATACCAAGGTTGACAGGCTGTACCTGGCTGAATCTTCGACGAGAGTCAGACGATCGGGCACGCGAAGACTGAAAATGTCGTGTCGAGAGTTGACACTGTCGAACCCGAGTCGACTGCCTGAAAGATGAATGCATATGCCTACCTGTTTACGAATGCCGAGCCTACTTTGGTTTGCGCTGCTTTCACTGCTGGATTCAGGAGGCATGGCGTCCGTTGCATGTTTCTAGTGAGGGGTAGGGCGGCAACAATCGAGAAGCTACGATCAAGGTGGTAGCCGGCTACTTGGCGATTAATTCCCGGAGGGTCTTGCTCAACTCCGAAAGCGCGAAGGGCTTTTGCAGGAATGCTTCGCTGGCACTAAGAGCACGGGTCTGGACAACACCGTCGTGCGTGTAGCCGGAGATGTACAGAACGCGAAGGTTTGGGAGCCTCGTGACCAGTCGGTCAGCCAAATCGCGGCCGCTCATCTTAGGCATGGTGATATCGGTAATCAGAACCTCTGCCGCATCAGCCGAACCATTGGCGGCTGCCAAAGCTGACTCCCCGTTCTCGGCCTCGACAACCGAATATCCAAGTCCTTTCAAGAAACCTGCCATCATTTGACGAAGGCTAGGATCGTCTTCCACCAATAAGATATTCTCGGAACCGCGAAGACGTTCACTGGTTTTTGCTTCGGTCGCGTGCCCGGCTTCGCCGACTTGCAGAGGCAGGTAAATCTTGAAAGAAGTTCCATGTCCGGGTTCGCTGTAAGCCCAGACGTATCCATCGGATTGCTTTACGATTCCATACACGATGGAAAGACCCAGCCCCGTTCCCCTTCCGAGTTCCTTGGTGGTAAAGAATGGCTCGAAGAGATGGGACATGGTTTCCTGGTCCATGCCACATCCCGTGTCTGCGACCGTCAAACGAACGTAGCGGCCGGGGCGCACCGGTTTGTGCTGCATGGCGTATGAACCATCGAGATCGCACACGTCGGTCTCGATAGCCAACTTGCCGCCGCCAGGCATGGCATCCCGCGCGTTGACGGCGAGGTTCATGAGCACCTGTTCGATCTGACCCTGATCGACTTTCACTTGCGTCAAACGGGATGAGAGCCGCATTGTCAGTTCGATATCATCGCCAATCAACCGCCGCAACATCTTGCTGAGGTTGGTGACAATCTCGTTCAGATCGGTGATCCGGGGTTGAATGATCTGTTTGCGGCTGAACGCGAGAAGTTGCTGGGTCAGCGAAGTGGCTTTTTTTCCTGCGGAATAGATTTCTTCGATTTGCTGCAGGGTTGTAGGATCGAAATCAGAACGGGTTTTCAGGATTTCGCAGTAACCGTTGATTACACCCAGCATGTTATTGAAATCGTGGGCGACGCCTCCAGCCAGGCGGCCGATGGCTTCCATCTTCTGCGCCTGCTGCAGTTGGCGCTCGAGCAGCTTGCGTTCAGTAATGTCTTCCGCCGTGCCTTCGTAATAGGAGGGCTTTCCGTCCTTGCCATAAACGCAACGAAGATTCAAAGAGACCCAGAGCTCCGCCCCATCGATGCGGCGAAACTGGTGTTCCATATTTTGCACCGCGCCCGTGGCCTCGAGCTGTTTTCGCATTTCCTGCCGGCGGGCAGGATCACCGTAAAGGGGAGCGATATCTTTCACCTCCTCAAGTACATATGCGGGTGAGTCACAATGCAGCATCTTGGCCAAAGCCGGGTTGACCATGAGGAACCGGCCCTCGGGGGTGCTTTGAAAGATTCCGATAATCGCTTCATCGAAGATCCTACGGTACTTCTCCTCTGCTTGTTGGAGCGCCGTTTCGGCCTGCTTGCGCGCGCTGATGTCCTGTTTGATGGCGATGTAATGACTAATGACTCCCTGGTTGGAGGCGACGGGAGTGATGGTCATTTCTTCGTCGTACAAGGTCCCGTCCTTGCGGCGGTTTGTGATTTCGCCGTGCCACACTTTGCCGGCGGAGATGGTGGACCACAAATTGGCATAAAACGTATTTCCGTGCCGGCCAGACTTGAGCAGGCGTGGGTTCTGGCTCACCGCCTCCTCCATGGCGTAGCCGGTCATTCTGGTGAACGCCGGATTTACCCACTCGATGGTTCCGTCTCGATCGGCGATTACGATGCTATTGCCAGCCGCCCGCAGAGCCGCCGCCTGCAAGCGCAATTGATCTTGTGCCTTGCGCTGGGCCGTCATATCGACGGCGATGCCGAGGATGCAAGGTTGATCATCGAGAATGATGCGGGTGCCGGTGATGTAACACGGAATTTTCTTGCCGTCGCGATGCAGCAGGGTGACTTCGCCATCCGCCGCGCCCGAAGTGAGGCTGGATTGCATGATCTGCTGAACGCGTTCGCGATCTTCTTCGAGCACGGTGTCGAGTGCGTTGATTTGGGCCAGTTCGGCGGTCGAATATCCCAATTTCACTTCCAGATTGGCATTCCAGCGCAGGAACTTGCCGTTCGTCCCAAAAATGCAGAGAATGCCGGGCAGGTTCTGCATCACAGACTCGAGGAAGTGTTCGCGTGCTTTGATGGCCTCGCGCTGGCGTTGTTCGCGGCCGAGCATGGCGAATGAGAAGGCAAATGCCACCAGGGTGAAGAGCAAAACTGTAAAGATATGCGATTCCCAGATAGTGATAGCCGGGAAGAGAGCGTGCTTGAGTGCTTGAAAAACCGTGGACAACAGCAATGCGGCAGCAGCAATGCGCAGTGCCCTCCGCAAGCGAGGTTCTTTAAGCATAATTGTTTTATCGGGGAAGGACGGGTATTGGTTTAACTGTAGGTGGCGGGATTCCCATGGTCTGTGATTGAAGTCACAACCGTTCACCAAAGTAACGAACGAAGGTGCACAAAGAAAATTTGAAGTGTGGGAGATGCGGTTTGCGAAATCTGCGTTGAGCGGAATCTCAGGTGCTGCCCTGGTTTTAGGTCGACGCGAGATGCCGTGCGCCGCTACAGTTCGCGGGGGCATCGTTTGTTATAATCAGCCTCAATGCCGATGGCGCTATCGTCTAGGGGTTAGGACGGAAGATTCTCAATCTTCAAACCCGGGTTCGATTCCCGGTAGCGCTACCAATCTCGCTGAATTGGCCCCCTGCGTACTACCTTGCACTTCTTTCCTCGCTTGTCCAATTGCATCTATATAAACCGTCATCAAATCACCCTACCAGCGAGTCAAAACTGTGCCCCTGGGGTTTAGTTCAGAGGTGGAGACCCTGAAGACTGGAGAAAGCGATATGGCGAGGCGGGCAGCACCCCTGATCTTGGCCGTGATGATCTGTGTGGCGTCGATTTTCTTGACCCTGCAAGGCTGCGGGGGGGCGAGCAGTTCGCCGTCTCAGCCTGCACCGCCGCCTTCGTCGCCGCCGGCGGTCACCGGTCCTTCGTCCGGCAAGTTCCAGCACGTCGTGGTGATCGTGCAAGAGAATCGCACGCCGGACAATCTGTTCCAGGATCCGGTTCTGATCAAGAATGGAGCCGACATCGCCCAGAGCGGGCTCAACTCGCACGGCCAAACGATCAACTTGGCTCCCGAATCCCTGGCGACCGTTTACGATCTCAGTCATGCGCATTCAGCATTTGTGGCTATGTATGACGGGGGCAAGATGGATGGGGCTGATCAGATTCCTTTCACTTGTCTGCCCAATCAGCAGAACTGCCCGCCGGCCAATCCACAGTACTATTATGTAAACCCTTCTGAGGTGGCACCGTACTTTCAAATGGCCGAGACCTACACTTTCGGCGACCGCATGTTCCAAACCAATCAGGGACCAAGTTTCCCGGCGCATCAATTCATTCTGTCCGGCACCTCGGCTCCCACTGCGACAAGCGATCTTTTCGCCGCCGAGAACCCGGTAGGAGTTCCCGGCGCGGGCAGCAATACCGGTTGCACCGCGCCGCCGGAAGAATTGGTGGCCCTGATCGACCCGTCTGGAAATGAATCGAGCGCGCAATACCCGTGTTATGACCATCCAACGTTGACCGATTTGCTGGACACGAAAGGAGTGAGCTGGCACTACTACGCAGAGGGCGTCAGTTCATCAGAGACTTCTATTTGGACAGCTCCCAACGCGATCAAACACATTTGTGATCCCAATACGCAAAATGGCGTAATGACATGCACGGGCACGGAGTGGACTGCGCACGTCACTTTGACACCGAGCCAAGTGCTGACCGATATTGCCAACAAGCAACTCGCGCAAGTGGTCTGGGTGACGCCGGACGGAGCGGATTCAGACCATCCGGCAGGAAACACGGGCGGAGGTCCATCGTGGGTTGCGTCGGTCGTGAATGCCATCGGCAACAGCGCGTACTGGTCGAACACAGCAATCATTCTCACCTGGGACGATTGGGGAGGATGGTACGATCACGTCGCGCCGACTATTGTGAATTCTTACGAATATGGATTTCGCGTTCCACTCATCGTTATTTCGCAGTACGCTAAGCCGGCCTATATCTCCCACACCCAGCACAACTTCGGCAGCATTCTGAAATTCATCGAAGAGGTGTATGGGACCCCCACGGTAGGCTATGCCGACGTCAAATCCGACGACCTCGCGGATTGTTTCGATTACAGCCAAGCGCCGCTGACCTTTAGCGCAATACCTGCAGAGAAAGACGCGCAATACTTCTTGACGCGGCCGCCGACAAATATTCCACCGGACACCGATTGAGGCGTCACTGGCAGTGGCACGTGCATTTCTGCGCAGTTTTCCGATACAGTAGTTAATTCCATGCTAGATCTGAATTTTGTTCGCGGAAATTTGCCGCTGGTGGAGGAGAAGCTGCGTCAGCGGGGGATAGATCCCGCGCTGATACTGAAGGATTTTGCCGAGATCGACGCCCAGCGGCGACAAGCCATTACCGCCGCTGAGACGATGAAGGCGCATCGCAATCAGAAGTCGGAAGAGATTGCGAGGCTGAAGAAGGCCGGCCAAGATGCTTCCGCTCTGATGGCGGAAACTAAGGACCTGCGGCAGCAGATCCAGGATTTGGAGAAAGCGGCAACCGAGTACGACGCGCGCCTGCGCGAGATTCTTACTGGTATTCCCAATCTGCCGCACGAGAGCGTGCCGGTTGGCGGGGGGCCGGAGCAGAACGTCGAGGTCCGCCGCTGGGGCACGGCTCCGGAATTTGATTTCACTCCCAAGCCTCACTGGGAACTGGGCGAGCAATTAGGTGTGCTCGATCTGGAGCGTGCAGTCAAGCTGACCGGGGCGCGCTTTGCCGTGTATTGGGATTTGGGAGCGCGGCTGGAGCGAGCCCTCGCGAATTTCATGCTCGACCTTCACACGCGCGAGCACGGATACACTGAGGTGCTGCCGCCGTACTTGGTGAACTCCGATTCAATGTACGGTACTGGGCAGCTGCCGAAATTTGCAGCTGATCTTTTCCGCGTTCCGCATGGCGAAAAGGACCTGTGGCTGATTCCTACCGCCGAGGTTCCCGTCACAAATCTTTACCGCGACGAAGTGCTGGAGACTTCCCGCCTGCCGGTCCGGCTTACAGCCTACACGCCATGCTTCCGGAGCGAAGCGGGATCGTATGGCAAAGACGTGCGCGGCATTATCCGCCAGCACCAATTTCAGAAGGTCGAGATGGTGAAATTCTGCCTTCCGGAGCAGTCTTACGACGAATTGGAGAAGCTCACTCACGATGCCGAGGAAGTTTTGCAAAAGTTGGGCATCCACTATCGCGTCGTAGCGCTGAGCACGGGAGATATGGGTCCATCCTCGGCAAAGACGTATGATATTGAGGTGTGGCTGCCGGGACAGCAGCTGTTTCGCGAGATTTCCTCGTGTTCGAATTTTGAGGCGTTCCAGGCGCGGCGGGCGAACATCCGCTATCGCCCGGAAGGCAAGAACAAGACGGAATTCGTACACACGCTGAATGGCAGTGGACTCGCCATCGGCCGCACTTGGGTCGCGATCGTGGAAAACTATCAGCAGGCGGACGGCAGTGTGGTGATCCCCGAGGCGTTGCGCTCCTATATGGGTGGAGCGGAGCGAATCACGCCCAAGAAGTTTTAGTAGCAGGGCAACTTCCGGCGCTCGCGGGTTATCTACAGGGCAGGAGTAACATGGAACTGGACAGGGCTGAAGCCAACCTGAGCGTAGCCACGCCCACGGTGCCGATGAGCGGAATCTGGCGCACAATCCGCAGCTATATTCTGTGGTCCCATGAGCGCGGCACAATTCAGTACGACGTCATGGTGACGTTGATTCTCATCTTCGTTCTGTTCTCGCCAAAGGTCATCAATTTCAAAGACAAGCCAGTCGGGCACAATCCGCTGCGGACCGGCGTGATGGTTTCGGCGGACGACAATGGCGGTTTGATTTATCAGGTCGATGGCTCGGCTGTCTCGGCGAAGGACGACGCGGCGGTCCGAAGCGAGTTGTTGCATATCATCGAGCCCATCTCCGGCGAGGTCAATATCACTAAGATCGAATCCGTCCGCGACGGCTCCGGCAAAATCCTTCGCTACAAAGTGTGGGTAGAGAAAGAGTAGTTGATCCAACTATGAACCCTGCCAAATGGGCACCAGTTTTCCTTTTTTTGTTAGTCCTCGGGACGACGGTGCGTCCGTTTGCCCAATCGGTCCCCGACGCGAAGGCTGAGCTCGCCAAAGTCGTGGCGCAGATGGATCGCACCGCGGCAAACTTTCATACAACGCAAGCCAACTTTGTGTGGCAGATGTACACCAAGGTGATTGACGACATCTCAGACACGGAAAAAGGCACCGTGTATTTTCGCCGTAACGGCAGCCAGGTCGAGATGGCCGCCGACGTCCGCGATCCTTCGCCACCGAAGTATGTACTCTTTACTGGAAGCAAGGTGCAGGTTTATCAGCCCAAGATTGAACAGGTTACGCAGTATGACACGGGCAAAGATCGGGCGGCGTTTGAGAGCTTTCTGGTGCTGGGTTTTGGCGGCAGCGGCCAGGACATGATGAAATCGTTCGACGTCACTTATCTGAACGACGAGAAAATTTCCAACGTGAACACCATAAAGTTGAATCTGGTGCCAAAGTCCGAAAAGGCCCGCAACAATTTCAATCACATCTGGCTGTGGATCGACCCCGAGCGTGGAGTTTCGGTGCGTCAGCAACTGTTCGAGCCGGATGGCGATTATCGCCTCGCGGACTACTCCGATATTCGCCTGAATCAGAAAATTCCCGATGGAGTTTTCAAGCTGAACACAACCAACAAGACTAAGTTCTTGTCTCCTAAGGGTTAGCGGTTCGGTTCAGCGGCCGCGAACCAGGGCCGCGAACCAGGAAAGATAAAAGCTGAAAAAGTGAGTCCGCAACGTTATACTGCGGAAAGCCATCTCACGAAAGAGCGTTGACTTTTTGGGAGCAGCAGGCCAGCAAGTCTTATGGCAAAGGTTTTCACCATTCCGGTTCCACCGAAGTTGCCGCGGCGGCGCGAACGAAACCCCGATCCACGTTATGTCGATGGCCAAAGATTATTGGTTGAGGCGATGCGATATCTGACCCAGGCGGATCCGGTCGTGAACCGCCCCGCCATCGAACTACTCTCCGAGCTGGTGCGCACGCGTTTCCGCATGACCGACTCGCCGCTGGCGTAAGGCGAGTTAGGTTTTCTTCTGCAATCAATCAGAAATAAACTTTCAACGCAAATTGAATCACGCGCGGGCCTCGATCTGAGGTGATCTGGCCGAACAAGCTATCCCCTCCAATGCTGCCATCCTGAAATGTCGGGCTGTAAAACTGCACGTGATTGAATGCGTTGAAGAACTCAGACCGGAATTCAAGCGATTTGCTCTCTGTCAACTTGATGTCTTTCAACAAAGAGATGTCCCAGTTGTTGATTCCCGGACCACGAAGCACGTTGCGCCCCATATTGCCGTGGCTGAATAAGGGAACTCCGCCCGGAACCAGCAGCGGGTCGACAGGCAACCCGTTTGGCGAACCGACGGCGCAGACCAGGTTCATAGGGTTGAACAGAAAATGTCCGGTCTCGGTTCCGGCAAGGCAGCTTCCGTTCAAACCATTGGCACTGGGGCTGAAGGTTTCCTGCTGCCGAGGGTTGGAAAATATCTGAATCGGCCCCACAACGTCAGGCCGGTCGAGATAGTTGTTGAGCTCGCCGGAGTTGTTCTCCGAGAATAACGTGAACGGATTGCCTTTCTGGAAGCTGGCGATGGTGGCAACAGACCAGCCCTCGGTTAGCTTCCGCATGAAGCGGTTTCCCTGGAATGGCTTGTCCCAAGGGATTTGCCAAATCGGACTGATGACGAGCCGCTGGGGCGAATCGAAATCGGCCAAGCCGCGATCGAGCGCGGGATCGGCCGGATCGGTATAAGTCGAGGAACGGGCCCGAAACCCGGATTGATCGTCGATGGTCTTTGAAACCGTATAGGCAGCGCGGAATTGCAGGCCGTGACTCAAGCGCTGATCGACGGTCAACTGAAATTCGTTGCTCGACGAAGTGCCGCTGCTCAGGTTGGTATAAATCTGGGTCGCGCCGGTCGGTAGCCCTGTAAACGCAGGCGTGCCACCAGCGCATGCCGCCAGGGGACGGGCGCAATCCGGATTGATGGATTGCGCGGTGCTAAAACCTGTGGTGGCCTCTTGGCCAAGAAAGTACAGATATTGCGCTTGCAAGCCGTTCGGTCCGCCCATCTGCGCGTAGTTCAGTTCATTGTCGACGATGGTCTTACGGCCGAGGCTTCCCACATACACGGCTTCGATCATCATGTTCTTGGTTGCCTGAAATTGAAAGCCGTAATTGAAGTTTTCGGCGTAAGGAGTGCGGAAGTGGGGGTAAACCACATAGGCGAACGGCATCTTGGGCGTAAAGAACTGACCGAGGTGGCCGCCGGCGATGAAGGGAAACGGATTGGAATAGCCGGTGGATGCAGTTTGGAATGGATCGGCGACAAACGATCCAGACGGGCTGGCATTCAGACAGCCCGGGCCGCCAAAACAGGGAAAGTTGTTCGCCACATAGCCGAATGGGGGCTGGGCGCCAAACTGCTCGTTAAGCGCGCCATCTTCGATGTCATAGAAAATTCCAAAACCACCTCTCATCACCAGCCTGGCATTACTAAGCATGTCCCAGGCGAATCCGAAGCGGGGAGCAAAATTGTTGCGGTCGGGATAAATCAGCCCGCGGTTGGGCGTTCCGGGATCACCAGCATAGAGAAAGTTTGGTGGAGCGTCCGGGAATATGGTGGAGTGCTGCCCGGGAAACCAGCCCATGATGTTATTGTGCGGATCTTCCTGGGGCGAGTTGTATTCATAGCGCAAACCGTAATTCAAGGTCAGGTTGCGGGTCAGCTTGTAGGCGTCTTGTCCAAAGAAATACAAGGAATGGGTGCGGATACCATAGACGGCGCTAGAGAACTGGTAATAATTATCAAAGAATCCGCCCACAAAATCAGCCAAAGTGCTGCCGGTAAATGACCCTCCTTGGCCGAAAAAGAAGCTGCCATTGTTATAGAAGTCAAAGTGGAGATTATTCTGTACCCAGCGCAAGTCGCCACCGAACTTCAGATCGTGCTTCCCTTTCGTCCACGAAAGCGTGTCCTGATACTGGAACGTCACATCATGAATCTTGGTGGGACCTTCGGGCGATGGTCCAAGATTGAAATTTCCCGTGACGGTCATGAGAGGCGGCGCCGTTCCCTTGGGATCATCCGGAAAGACATTGGTGAAACCCAACGCTGCGGGTGATGTTGTCGTGGTCGGAACCGCATCCAAGGTGGCCACTCGATTGGTGGCAAAACGCAATTCATTGACCATGGTCGGCGAAATCGTCCGCGTCCAGGTCAAATTTCCTGTTTGATACCGGTTGGCATCGGTGAATCCGGAACCTACGGGAACATCCCCCCCAGTGGAACCGCCATTGATAATCTGGAAAGGATAATTGTCAGGACTGTCGTCGAAGATGTACACCGCCGACAAGCTGTCGCGGTCGGAAATATTGTAGTCGTAGCGAAAAATGAACTGATCGTCTTGTATCTTGGCAACTGGTGCTGCTTCGAAAAGATTTCCCGGGCGATTGGGAAGCGGCAAATAGGCATTGATGTAATTTTTGATGACCGGATCGACCGGAACCTGGTTGTTTGGATATGGGGCGTAGTTGTTAGCAGGATTCATTAACTGCACGGGATTCGGGCCCTGCAGCAGGGCGCTGAAATCTCCGGTTCGTTCCGCCGGGCTCAGCACCGGCAGCGGCCCGGGATTCTGACCCTCGCTGCGACGCGTTCCCTGATAGGAAGCGAAGAAGAACATTTTGTCCTTCTTGATGGGAAAGCCGACGGTTCCGCCAAACAGGTTTCGCCGCAGCACGGGCACGGCTTGCAGAAAATAGTCGCTGGCATCGAGCGAGGTGTTGCGAAAAAACTCAAATGCGCTACCGTGAATTTGGTTCGTGCCTGACTTGATTACCTGATTTACGATCCCGCCGGAAGTACGGCCGTACTCAGCAGTGTAGTTATTGGTCAGAATCTTGAATTCCGCCACCGCGTCAGGATTGGGATCGACGACGATGTTATTGCCCAAGAAGTCGTTATTGTCGGCGCCGTCCAGCAGGAAGGTCATGGATTCCGATCGTTGACCGCTAACCGAAAATGGATTTCCCGAGCCATCATCCTGATCGGGCGCGAAAACACCGGCCTGTAAAAGGCCGAGTTGCAAAACGTCGCGATCCACCAGCGGCAAGTCGAGAATGCGTTGCGTGGTCTCTACTTTGCCGAGCGTGGCGCTCAGCGTGTCGACTTGAGTGACGTCCCCATAAACTTCCACCACCTGGCCGGTCGTTCCGACTTTTAACACCACGTCCTGGCGGGCATTCTGATTGATCTGCAAAGTGATGCCCTTTTGCACATATTTTTCGAATCCTTGCTGCTCAACGGTGAGCGAGTATGTTCCGATGGGGACGAGGGTGAAGAGATAGCTTCCATCCTTACCGGTTTTTGTGTTGCGGGCAATATTGGTATTGACATTGGTGAGAGTAACCTGAGCGCCGACTAGCACGGCAGCCGACGGATCTTTCACCGTGCCAGTGATCTGAGCGGTGGCTTGCTGCGCATGGGCTTGGGGGAAAGTGAGAACGATCAGGCACGCCGCGCAATTCAGAACGACAAGGCGAAGCAATAAAGCTGAGACGTGCTTCATATCTTCTCCTCAAATCTGCGATCTTGCAGATGCTGAGCCAGAGTCAGACTGCGAGCACAGGCGCTGACCATTTCGATCTCGCGGATGAAGCGGTTCGCCTGGGTTAAGAGCCGCATCAAGAACACAATCCGCCATTGGGAACGGCATTCTACAACAGGTGTTTGGAAGGAATAAACCGAAATCTCTCACGTATGACCGTGGGTTACGATTGGGCGGTCGACGATTCGC
>Ga0335073_10004174_pt1 | contig 20212 bp, 20 predicted proteins | sample Lox_Sample_22_FD_207093 | JGI IMG/M metagenome (GOLD analysis project Ga0335073, IMG submission 207093) | Soil microbial communities from Loxahatchee National Wildlife Refuge, Florida, United States - Lox_Sample_2.2 | ecosystem: Environmental > Terrestrial > Soil > Wetlands | place: USA...
CGCGGCCAGGGACAGGGCGTTGTTCCCGATCACCGACACGGCCACGCCGGTCAGGTACAGCCGCCCGTTGCGGCGCTCCGCACCGACGGCGTCATCGCCGGCATCGCGGGCGCCGCCGGCCTGGGGGGCGTCGCCGGTGTCGCGGGCCTCGGCGGCGTCGGCGGCGGCGTCGGCGGCGTCGCGGGTGTCGCGGGTGTCGCGGGTGTCGCGGGTGTCGCCGGCACGAGCGGTAACCGCAGCGTTCCGATATTCGTGTTTAGATTTACTGCGGTTATTAAATGGCCTGATTCCTCGTTCCGCCATGGCCCGATTGTGGCAGTTGATAATAATTACTGCAATGTTAAAGTTACCGCAGTAAATACCGGCGGTTTATTCGGCGGAATATCGCCGGCAATAGCCGCCGCCGGCGGCTACCGCCCCCATCCCCGAGCACACGGATCTGTGCTCGTGGTGCACAGCCGCCACCGACGGTCTTGCCGGCGGGACTGCCAGGTGCTGGGGATGGGGATCACGACGGGGTCACGTCTGACGGGACGCGACGGCGGGGAACTCGATTCACCCTCCCGGATCAGCCCGCCTCCTCATGCGGACGCTGCGCGGGCACCCGAGCCGACGACGTCGGACATCGTGCTGATCAGGCGCCGGAACCGCTGGACGTGCGCTGGATCGCCGGTGATGTCGACGTCGTGGTCCGACCTGCCGACAATGAGGGCCGCCAGCGAGCCGGTGGTGGCGGTGATGGTGACGTCTGCCGGCCCCGTCGACGCCGGTCCGGTGAGGAGCCAGCGGCGGCCGTCGCTCTCGGCAAAGTAGTCCGACCCGTCGATGTGAAAGTGCCAGCGGGCTGGCGCGAAATCGTCGGCGGCGCGGTCGATGGCCTGGATGGCGGAGCGGAGCAGGTGCTCGGCGTGCAGCGGCTCGCCTTCCCGGGGCAAACGCCAGGCGTGTCGCAGGCCCCACCAGTTGAGCGAGTCCATGACCGGGCGCAGGTCCGCGCCGGCTGGGGTCAGGGAGTACCAGACCTCTCGACGGCCGGGCTCGCGGTCGACGGCGACGATTCCCGCGCTGTCAAGCTCGCTCAGCCGCTGGCTGAGCGTCTTGGGGGTGATACCGCCGAGGCGGTCCATCAAGTCGGTGAACCTCTTGGGGCCGGTCAGCAGATCGCGTATCACAAGCAGGCTCCACCGCTCGCCGACAAGTTCCAGCGTGCGTGCAGTCAGACAGGAGTGGCTGTAGGTGCGGACGTTCCGAGTCATGCTCCCATGATACTAGTTGACAGATACTATCTCAAGCATAGTATCTTGTAGATACAAAGCCTTGATCGGAGGAGGACGTCATGTACGACCCGCCTGGCTACCTATGGGCGATCACCATCGCTGGAATGATCACGATCCCCGGCGCCACCAGCGTGCTGCTGTACGCCGGGGCGCAGCGCTCCGGCCAGGGCCGGGCCCGCGCGGCGCTGCTCGCCGCCGCCGCGGCCATCGGGCTCGGCGGCTGGTTCACCGCCAGCGCCGTGATCGCGCAGCACGGCTGGTACCGGACGCAGATCGGCCACGGCGTGCCGTGGTTGCCGGTCGCGGCGATCGGCTTCCTTGGCACCCTGCTGGCACTCAGCCAGGCCCCGGCTGTGCAGCGCGCCCTGACCGCCCCGGGCATGGTAAGCCGCCTGGAGCTTCCGCACACGTTCCGGGTCTTCGCCGGGCTGGCCTTCCTGATCGCCATGGCCCTCGGCCACCTGCCAGCGCTGCTCGCCGTGCCCGCCGGCCTCGGCGACATCGCCACCGGCATCGCCACGCCGCTGGTCGCCCGCAAGGTCGCGCGGGGCACGGGCCGGCGCGCCGGGCTATGGCTTAATGCGTTCGGCTTCACCGACCTGGTCAACGCCCTGATCCTCGGCGCCCTGACCGGATTCCAGCTGGTGCACGTCACCCCGGCCGCCACCGCGATCACCGAGCTCCCGCTGGCGCTCATCCCCACCGCCGCCGTCCCCCTGCTGCTCGCCCTGCACATCATCAACCTGCGGACGCTCTCCAAAGCTCCGCGAACCGCGGCGCCCGCGAACGCGCAGCCGATCGCCGGCCCCGAGCCCCGCGCGGCGGTCGCTTCCAGGCCATGAGCCCTTGTATCCGGCCTGGCGCCCGGGCGGATGGTCAGCCCGCGCGCCAGGCCGGGTAGCTGGTCAGCCGGTTTGCTGGTGTTTGCGGCCGTCGTTAGGGTTATCGAGGCCGTGCCACGGGGCCGGGTCAGTTCCCTGTCTTCCCCGTGGTGACCGGCAGTCCAGCTACGATGCTCTACCTGGCAAGCGGCTGCGCTGCCGGGTTGCCCGCAACAGGAGCGATCGGATGACGCGACCGGATGACCGCCCGCTTCGCTGGGGAATCCTCGCAACGGGCGGCATAGCCCATGACTTCGCGCGTGATCTCGCGCTGCAGCCCGGCTGTGAGGTTGTCGCCGTCGGTTCACGGTCGCAGGCTTCGGCGGACGCGTTCGGGGATGAGTTCGGCGTACCGCACCGGCACGCCAGCTACCAGGCCCTGGTCAACGACCCGGATGTCGATGCCGTGTACGTGTCGACGCCGCACCCGGGCCATCACGACGCCGCGCTGCTGGCGATCAACGCGGGTAAGGCCGTGCTCGTCGAGAAGCCGTTCGCCATGGACGCCGCCCAGGCGCGCGAGATGATCGACGCCGCGCGCGATCAGGGAACGTTCCTGATGGAAGCAATGTGGACACGCTTCCTGCCGCACATCGCGCGGGTGCGTGAGATCCTCGCCGCGGGCACGCTCGGCGATGTCGTGTACCTGACCGCCGAGCACGGGCAGTGGTTCGCCCAGGATCGGCAGTTCCGGCTGTTCGCGCCGGAACTGGGCGGCGGGGCATTGCTGGACCTTGGCATTTACCCGGTCTCGTTCGCGAGCCTGGTGCTTGGCCCGCCGGCGCGGATCACCGCGGTGAGCGATCCGGCGTTTACCGGCGTCGACGCGACGACGTCGATGATCTTCCAGTACGACGGCGGCGCCCACGCCGTGCTGACCACGACCTTGCGGGCAGCGTCGGGCAACCCGGCCGCCATTTACGGCACGGCCGCAAGGATAGAGATCGACGGCTGGTTTTACACGCCGACCACGTTCCGCGTGATCGCGCGCGACGGCACCGAGCTGGAGCGCTTCGAACAGCCATATGCAGGGCGGGGGCTGCGCGCCGAGGCCGCCGAGGTGGGCCGCTGTCTTCGCGCGGGGCTGCCGGAAAGCCCGCTGCTCCCGCTGGATGAGACGTACACGATCATGCGGGCTATGGACGAGGTCCGCCGGCAGATCGGCCTGTCCTATCCGGCCTGATCGCGCCGGGCCTTGCGCAACGCCGGCCGGGTCTTGCCTGCACGCCTCCGCCGCGTTCGGGCGACAGTACGCGACAAGGTTCAGGTCCTGCGTGCCATGGCGATCTCGGCATACTCCGGGTGAGAAGGCAAGGGCTGGCGTTCGCCCGTCAACACAAAGCCGCATCGCTCGTACAGGCGCCGGGCCGGGTCGTTGGTCTCCGTCACCCACAGGTGCACGAGGTCGTGGCCTTCGGCGCGGGCCCACTGGAAGATCGTTTCGACGAGGACGCGGCCGACGCCTTGCCCGCGCGCTTGCGGATGCACCCACATCGACACCAGCTCGGCAGCCCCGACAATCCCCACCGGTGCTGAGCCAGGCCCGCCGGTGCAGGCGACGAAGTTCGCGCCCCGCGAGATTCTGGACAGCCATTCGTCCTGCGTGAAGGCGATCTCACGCTCGTAAGAGGATGCGAACGCTTCGGGAGCATCCCGCAGGGCTGCCAGCCGTACGTCACGCATCATCCGCCACGTGCTGACGTCAATCTCTCGCACCGCGACGTTGGCCATACTCGATGATGTCGCGGGCGGACCCGGCGGCGCGAAGCATTATCCCGGCGTTGCTCCCTGGCCTCGATACCCCGGCGGCAGCAAGTCACGCGCCCCGCCAACCCGCCCGCTACCGCTCGCGACGCGCTGTGCCCGATCCGCGTTTGCCGGTCCTGGCAGCCGCCGGTTCGGCTTCGAGCCGCGCGAGGACGCCGCGGGCAATGCCGACCAGTTCGTCGGGGCGGTCCAGCAGCTCACGGTCGACAACCTCATATATCCAATGACGGCCCTGGCGGGTGCGGAAGCGAAACTCACCCTCCCACGCGGCCGCGAACAGCAGGCCGCGCCGGTAAAAGCCCCAGCCGCTGAACACGCGCCGCACCTCCAGGCCCTCGATGGCACCAAGCGCGTCCTCGGCGTCGATGCGGATCTCGTCCTCTGCCCGGCCCACAACGCGCAGGTTACCGCCGGCCCGGCATTCGCCCCGGGAGCCGGGCGGCATCCGGCGCGGCCCCGGGTCGCAGGTTTGCGAGATCCGCTGACCGGGCTACCCGCCGTCGTCCGGCGGAGGCTCGGGCGGCTCGTCATCGGGCCCTGAGGGCGTGCACGCCGCACACGAGCCGGAGCTGACCTGCAGGGACTGGCTGGCCAGGGTGACCGCGGCACCGATCGGCGACTCGCTTGTCGCGTCGCTGACGGCCGGGTCGTCGCCAAGCTCGCCGGCATCGCCCTCGGCGGCGAATTCGCTGGCCAGTTCCTCGTAGGCGGCATGCTCGAGCTTGCCGGGGTCCGGGACGACCATCGCCCCGGCATCGGGCGGTGCCCCGCCGCCGGCGAGCCGGTCGGCCCACGCGGCAAACGTGTCCTTGACGCTGCCCTCCTCGACCAGCCCGCTGAGGTATTCGCGGACGATCTGGAAGGTCTCGTCGCCGCCGATGTTCGCGATCGAGATCGTGCTCGCGAGGGCTCTGGCTGCGAGCTCGCCGGCCTGCTCCGCGCTCGCCTGGGCTTGTTCGTCGTTCTGGTCCTGGGCATCCACCTCGCCGAGTCGGTGCGCCAGGTCCGGCTCGCCGCGGACCGGGGCGGCGAGGCCTGCCCGCCTGGCGGCGGCTGCCTCCGCGTCCGGTACCGCCCGCGCGTTGCTCAGGCCGAGCGTCGCGGCCTGCAGCGCGCCGAGCCGCTGTGCGAGCTGGTCTTCGGTGGGGGTCGCGTCGTCGTCGCCGGGCGGCGGGGGACTGTCACCGTGGATTGCCGTGACGATCTGGACGAGCGGTTGCGGCGCAGATCCGCCGGCGAACCGCCGGCGGATCTGCGTGTAGGCCGCCAGCTCTCCCCGGGCCTCGAACTGGCGCTGGAGAGCCACGGTGTACGCCGCGGCAAGCTGACGCTGGAGCGTGTGCCCGAGCGCAGCAGGAGTGGCCAGGGCGACCAGCGCGATCGCCAGCAGCCCGACATGGACGCCGCCCAGCAGCCTTCGGGCCACGTCGGTGACGGATACGACGCGCAGCCGGCCGAACCAGATCCGCAGCCGTGCGGTCGCGGCCGGCCGGAGCGCGAACGCCAGGCTCACGGCGGCGAGCAACACGTACAGCGTCGTCCAGAGCCACCAGGGGAGGTCCACGGCCGCCCCGGCACGGGCGAGAACGGAGCGTAGCGCCGCCACCTCCGGCCTGGGCATGCCAATGAGGTTGGCGAGCCAGACGAGGAACAGGATGAGCTCGGTGCCGAGCAGCAGGGACAGCACGAGGTCCGCGCCGGCCCGGGCTGCCAGGCGGCGCGCCCTCTTCATCGCCAGCCACGCCCTGACGCTCCCCCAGACGGCCAGCGGGAACAGGAAGCCAGCCGCCGGCTCGGTGGCGAGCAGGTCGTGCCTGGCCACGAGCGCGAGGCTGGCGGCCGCGGTCGCGGCCCCGATCACGTCGGGCAGCGCCTTCGGCCAGCGGCGGGCCGTCTTGCGTACCACCCGCGAGGTGAGCACGCAGGCCCAGAGGCCGCACGCCGCCACGAAGACGGCGGGCAGGACGACGGCTACGGCGGATACCAGGACCGTCCGGGTCGCCGCGATGATCGCCGCCGCGGCCGCCACCGCGGCCAGTGCCCCGGCCAGACGCTGCCTGCGTGACAGGTCGGGGACGTGCGCCAGCGTCCACCGGGACAGCTCCCTGGCCGGCCCCAGAACGAAGAAAGGAATGCCGGCCGCGAGCATGCCCGCGCCCCATACGACGATGACGAAGAGGAATATCTTGCCGCCCCGGCCTCCCCATGGATGGGAGAAGAACGGCAGCTTCCAGACATAGAACGCGATCCCGCCGCCAAGACCGAAGTCCACGGCGATGCGGAAGATCCGCGTATCCGTCAGGAATGCGATGAGCGCCGCGCGCGCGCCCGTCCGCGCCGCCAGCGCGGCGCGCCGGCGTGCCCGTCCGGCGAGATCCGCCTGGTGCGAGGCGGCGATGACGGCTCGCACCGACGGGTCCGCGAACTGGTACCCGGACCTGCTGTGGCGCATGATCCCGCACTCGGCGGCCCGGGCCAGCAAGCGCCGTACCCGCGCCCGCTCGCGCCAGTGCATCAGGAAAGCAAGCTCGGCCAGACTCCCCGACCGGTTCATCCTCGGCAGCTGCACTGCCAGGAACAGGCATGCCGCGAACGCGAGCGGAATGACGGTGGCAGGCCAGCGCGGCACGACGGGGTATCCCAGGCCGGCCGCGGCGAACAGCACCAGCACGGCGACCAGCCAGCGGGCACCCGTCAGCCACCTCTTCGGGACCCACGACGAGACGGCTTGTAAGTTCAGGCGGTCCCCGTCACCCGCGTGGCAGGCGATCAAGCCGAGCCAGCGCGCCGCGTGCTCCCGCTGCCGGTCGTCGGGGTACGCGGTCAGCAGGAACTGGCTAACTCGCTCGACGGTGGACGCCTCGTCCACGGTCACCTCCGTGCCGGCGCGGAAGGCCGCTCAGATCGCGGGCGCTCGCGCCCGCGCCGTTGTCCAGCCATTCCCGCCGCGATTGTTCCGGTGCCCCGGTGTGCCCGGCGGCGGAGTCAGCCTGCGCCTCCGGCGTGGAAGAAACATTGAGCGAACCTTGAACGTCCGCGCCAAGGCTGCACCAATCACGTACACAAGAACAGTAATCTACGCAGAGCAGGCCGATAAGGCACTATCGGTACATAGCCTCGCAGCCGAGAGGCTGCCAATGGAGTTCGGGCTCGGTAAGGAGATCGCGGCCTTCACCAGCTCGACGACCTTCTTCTCTACCGCGGCGCTCCAGTCCAGGAGCGCGTACGACACCGGCCATATGTCCCCGTCGTCGAGGTTGGCCGCGTCCTGGAAGCCCAGGGTCGAGTACCGGTAGTTGAACTTTCCCGAGTCCTGGAAGAAGACGATGACCTTGCCGTCCGCGTTCGTGTAGGCGGGCATCCCGTACCAGGTCTTCGGCGACAGGCCGGGGGCGGCGGCGGTCACCGTCGCGTGCACGCGCTCGGCGAGCGCACGGTCTTCCGGCGCCATCTCCGCGATCTTGTCAAGGACCGCCTGCAGCTCGTCGGCCTTCTTGGCGCCCTTCTTCCCCTCGGCGCGCAGCTCCTCGGCGCGCGCCTTCATCGCGGCACGCTCGGCGGCGCTGAAGCCGCCGGACTCGGTCTCGGAATTCTTGGCGGGCATTTCCGCTCTTCCCTTCGGCGTCCAAGGCCCGGCACGACGCGGGCCACCTCGTGCCAAGCTAGGCCGCGGGACACCGAGGCGCTTCTCGATTCCTGACCGGATCGGGGGCCGGCCGGGCGTGGGCACGCCGGCTCATCAGGGGCAGAGTCCGCCCTTCATGAACGCACCGCTGCGGGCGAGGTCCACATACCAGCGCCCGGCGGTCTCGATCGTGACCAGCCATGCCGCGCGGCGCGGCCCCTGGGGGAACACAGGAACGCTCTGCCCGCCCAGGGTGGCGCGCGCGTTCACGGTGAACCGCACGGTCGCCAGGCCGTTCCCCGCTGGCTTCGCCGACAGCAGCCGGAACGAGGTGACGGTGATCTTCGGGCCGGCGCTCAGGAACGAGCGCACGCACGAGCGCTCGGCGGGTCGCACCGTGCGCGCGACCGCGGCCGGGTTGTCACGCCCCAGCGCCGACCAGAACGCCGCGACCACCTGCTCGGCCGCGGCCGCCTGGGTCGGCGAGAGCGTCCCGGCCACGGGCGGCGGAGCCTGCGCCTGCGAGCCGGAGCCGCCGGACGACCCGGACAGCCCGCCAAGCGCCTCGGATGCGCTCGCGACCTGCGACGCGGGCGGGGCCGAGACCCGCACCGGCACGCCGAAATCGTAAAAATCGGTGGTCTCCACGAGCCGCATGCTGGCCGGTGCGCTCATGCCGGCGACCGACGTGCCCGAGCCGGGCGGCGGACTCGCGGGAGGGGGCTGCGGCGGGCTCGGGACCGACGACGGGCTCGTGCCGGACGACGCGCTCGTGCCGGACGACGCGCTCGTGCCGGACGACGCGCCCAGATCCGCCGCGATGTTGAGGGAGAGCGTCACCTGCCGCACCAGGTTCTGCCCGTCCAGCCAGACGTCGACGGGGATCGCCCCCGAGCCCAGGGTCCGGGTGAACTCCAGGAAGCTCGCACGTTCCCAGCTGGGCAGCCGCGCGGCCGCCTTGGCCGGGTCGATGCGCACGCGGAACTCCGTCACCGCCGCGCCGCGGATGGTCGACGTGCCGACTCTGGTCACGCTGCTGGAGATCGCGGTCAGCGACGCGAGCAGGTCAGCGGGATCGTCGTCGCCGCCGAACGCCGCGAAGGGGTAGGTTCCGAGCCCGGCCGACGTTCCCGCGTCGACCACGATCCAGGACTTCCCGCGCGGCAGCGGGACCCCGGTGCCTCCTGGCACCTTGATGTAGGCCTTCGGCGGCACGAAGATCTCCGTCATCGCCACCGGGCTCTGCGAGGTGAGCATGCCGCGGGAGTGGGCAAAGTCGAACACGCCGGACTCGATGAACGAGATCGACATGCCCGGCGACTGCACGGACGTCGTCACCGCCACCCGCGCGGTCAGGTCCGCGGTGTGGCTCACCGCGGCCGACAGGTCCACCACCGGCGCCGGCCTCGTACCGCAGCCCGCCGCCAGGATGCCGGCGCCGACCGCAACCATGACAAACCTGCCACCGCGCACGCTGCCCGCCTCCCGCCCGCCGCCGCTCCCGCAGTGCCGCTGTCCCGCTCACCGCCGATGGATGTGAAGTCTGGGCAGTTGGATGTGACCCAGATTCACATCGATCATGCACGCGAAGTCAGGCCGCCTCATCGTGGCGTCCGCCGGACCAGGCCGGGATGCGCGCTGGGGAGGTTATATCAGTAAATGGCGGACGCAGCGTAAGTAATTGGGTCGATCGCCGTCCGCCCCCGCGTCTACTGTGGCAGAGGGCTGGCCGACCTGGCGGTAAGGGCCAGAGTCCGGTCGTCCCGCGAGGGTTCGAGAAGCGTCAGGAAGTAGACCCGGCCTGGCCGCCAGTCCTGCGGGGACCCGCCGGCTTCGTCGCGGCGACGCTGAACACCGAGCGCCTGATCGGGGAGATCACCATGCTGGCCGTCGATCCCGGCGACCAGAACCGGGGCCTGGGCCGCGCGCTCATCGAGTTCGCGGCCGGATGGCTGCGCGAGGCCGGGATGCGGGTCGCGATGGTGGACACCGGAGGCGACCCCGGGCACGCCCCGCCCCGGCGCGTTTACGAGCAGGCCGGCTACACGCTGCTCCCCGTTGCCAGGTACTTCAAGGCCCTGTGACGGCCGAACCGGCGCCCGCGAGTTCGCCGCCTCAGTCACATCTACGCTCCGGCTCCCTCCGGACCGGCCGCCCCGGCAGCCCCGGGCGCCTGCCCGGCGAGCGCCCGCGTGAGCTGGTCCCGGGAGTTGATCCCGAGCTTCTGGTAGACGTGGCGGAGGTGGTACTCGACGGTCTTCGGGCTCAGGAACAGCGCGGCCGCGGCCTCCCGCGTCGTACGCCCCGCGGTGAGCAGCAGCGCGATCTGCAGTTCCTGCGGCGTGAGCTCCTCGATCGTGCTCGGGTCCTGCCGCCGGCGCGTCTCGCCCGTGGCCGCGAGCTCGCGGCGGGCGCGGTCGGCCCACGGCCGCGCGTCGAGCCGCTCGAAGGCGTCGGCCGCCGCGCGTAGCTGCTCGCGGGCGAGAACCCGGTTCCTGGCCCGCCGCAGCCGCTCGCCGTAGGCCAGGCGCGTGCGGGCCGCCTCGAACACGTCGGGCGTCTGCTCGTGCAGCCGGATCGCCTGCTCGAAGAGGGAGGAGAACTCGCCGTCCGCGGCCACCAGCCCCCGGGACCGCAGCGCCCGGGCGAGTGACCAGGGCTGTCCCTTGGCGCTGGCGGCGCCCATGAGCCCGGCGGCGGCCCGTTGCGCCTCGTCGCCGCGGCCGAGCTGAGCGTAGGCCTCGGCGAGCTCGGCCGCCGGGGACAGATCGGGATCGGTGATTCCATGATCGCGCAGAAGTTCCTGCTGATGCTCGAGGTGCCCGGCGGCCCGGGCCGCGTCCCCCAGGCCGAGCTCGAGCTCGCCCAGGGCCGCCGTGGCCCAGATCTCGAGCAGCCCCATGCCGAGCTCGCGGCTGAGACCGAGCGCCTCGGCGGCGCAGTCCCGGCACTCCCGTTCCCGGCCGCGGCGCGCCTGGAGCCAGGCGAGCCCGGCCAGGCCGAACGTGAGCTCGGTCCGCTGCCCGCACTCGCGGGCCAGGCCGATCGCCTCCTCGTACGTGGCAGCGCCGGCGGCCCAGCGGTCGGTGGCGGCCTGGTCGCGGGCGATCAGGTTCAGCACGAACGGAAGCGCGCCGACCGCGGCCCGGGACCGCGCCGTCCGCAGTGCGTGCTCGAGCAGCGAGCGCCCGGCGCCGGTCTGCCGCAGGAACAGCGGCCCGAGGGCCAGCCAGGGGATCAGCTGCAGATCCTCGCGCAGGTCGGCCGAGCTCTCGGCCAGCGCGACCGCCTCGTGCAGCGCCTCGGCCCCGGCCGCCGCGTCGCCGCCGAGTATCCCGGCCATCCCGGCCGTCATCGCGGCCAGGAAGCGCGCCCGCGCCGAGGCGCCGGCGGGCAGCCGCTTCCCGGCCCGCCGCGCGACCGACAGCATCTCCGCCGGGTTTCCGGCGTAGCCGCACGCGTACGCGGCGTCGGCGAGCATCGCGACGGCCCGCTCCGGATCGGCCCGCCCGGCCGCCGCGGTCAGGATCGCGTGGCCGCGCATCACCGGACCGCAGCGGGCCGCGATGCGCCCCGCGAGCTCATCGATCTGCACCAGCGTCGCCTGATCGCCGGCCGCCTCCCGCGCCTCGTCGAGCAGCGCGACCGCGCGGTCGGTGAACCCGGCCAGCCATCCGGCGTCGGCCGCCTCACGCAGCAGGCGGGCGCGCCGCTCGGCGTCTGCGGACAGGCGCCCGGCGCGTTCGAACGCGTTGGCCGCGGTCGCGTACGCGCTGCGGTCCCGGCCGCGGGCGCCGGCCTGCTCGAGCGCCGCCGACGCCGTTTCGTCCGTGCCGGGCGCCGCCGCGGCGAGGTGCCAGGCGCGGCGGTCGACGTCGCGGTCGGGCAGCGCCGCCGCGAGCGCGCGGTGCGCGTCCCGGCGCTCGGCGGCGGGCGCGCCGGCGTAGATCGCCGACCTGGCCAGGGGATGGCGGAACTCCACCGCGCCCGGCCGCAACGTGACCAGTCCCGCGCTCTCCGCGCCGGCCAGCGCCGACAGGTCGATCCCCAGCCGGGCCGCGGCCCGCTCGAGCGTCGGCAGGTCGCCGGCGTCGCTGGTCGCGGCCAGGACCAGTGCCCGCCGGGCGGCATCGTCGAGCAGGCCGGCCCGGCGAAGGAACGCGCCGCAGATCCTGGCCGAGACCAGGACCGGGGCGCCTTCGGGGGCGAACGCCATGTCCTGGGCGTCGGCCGCGAGCTCGAGCAGGGCCAGGGGGTTGCCCGCCGTCGCGCCGTGCAGCCGCCTGGCCGCCTCCGGGCCCAGGCCGCCCACAAGCAGGGCCGCCTCCTCGCTGCTCAGGCCTGCCAGCCGCAACGTCGGCAGGTCGGCGCCGTCCAGCAGGGACGGCTCGCCCTCGCGAACCGCGATGAAGACGGCGATCTGATCGGCCAGCAGCCGCCGGAAGGCGAACAGCAGAGCCTGCGCGCTCGAGCCGTCCAGCCACTGGGCGTCGTCGATCAGCACCGCCACCGGCGCCTGCTCGGCGTAGGCGGCGAGCAGGCTGAGCGTCGCGGCCCCGACCGCGAACCGGTCGCGGGCGGTCCCTGGCCGCAGGGCCAGCGCGCTCTCCAGCGCGGTGGCCCGGGGCGGCGGGATCCGCTCGAGCATCACCAGGGCCGGACGGATCAGCTCAAGCAGCGACCCGAACGGGATCTGGGCCTCCGACTCGATGCCGCGCGCACGCAGCAGTTGCATCCCGGCCGCCTGCTCGGCGGCGTAGCCGAGCAGTGCGGTCTTGCCGATTCCCGGCTCCCCCACCAGCGCGAGCGTGGCGCTGGAGCCCGACCGTGCGCGGGCGAGTGCCTGCTCGATCTGATGCCGCTCAGGATCGCGGCCCAGCAACATGGCGCGATTCTAGGCACCCGATGCGACGCGGGCCAGGCGCGGCAAGGACTAGGTGGGCACCGGAAGCGAACCGCGCCGCCGCGAACCTACGCTCGCCGGAAAGCCGGCAAGGGGAGGACACGATGAGCACGATCGAGCAGGCCGCGGCGGTAGACGGGGACAAGCTCATGCAGTTCGTATTCCGCGCCGTGGACGAGGTCGGCGCCACGCTGAACACGGCGCTGGTGGTGATGGGCGACCGGCTCGGCCTCTACCGCGCACTGGCCGGGGCGGGCCCGCTGTCCCCGGCCGACCTGGCCGAGCGCACCGGGACCGCCGAGCGTTACGTCCGCGAGTGGCTGAACGCCCAGGCTGCGGGCGGCTATGTCGACTACGACCCCGACAGCGGCCGCTACGCCCTGCCGCCCGAGCAGGCCGTGGCGCTCACCGATCCGGACAGCCCCGCCTACCTGCCCGGTTTCTTCCAGATCGCGCTGGGCTCGGTGCTCGACTCACCGAAGATCGTCGAGGCGGCCGGCAGCGGCGCCGGCCTCGGCTGGCACCAGCACGTGCACGACGTGCACGAGGGCTGCGAGCGGTTCTTCCGGCCCGGCTACAACGCCAACCTGACCTCCGGGTGGCTGCCCGCCCTCGACGGGGTCGTGGCCAAGCTGGAGCGCGGTGCCCGGGTGGCCGACATCGGCTGCGGCTATGGCGCGTCCACGATCCTGATGGCCCAGGCGTACCCGAACTCGGCCTTCGTCGGCTCGGACTATCACGCCGGCTCGATCGAGACCGCGCGCAGCCGCGCGCAGGAGGCGGGCGTGACCGGCCGGGTCAGCTTCGAGACGGCCCCGGCAGCGGTCTACAGTGGCAAGGACTACGACCTCGTGACCATGTTCGACTGCCTGCACGACATGGGCGACCCGGTGGGGGCCGCGCGCAATGTCCGCAGGATGCTCACGCCCGACGGCACCTGGATGATCGTGGAGCCACACGCCGGCGACCGGGTCGAGGAGAACCTCAACCCGGTTGGACGCGCCTACTACGCGTTCTCCACGCTGCTGTGCACCCCGGCGTCGCTCTCGCAGGATGTCGGGCTCGCGCTCGGCGCGCAGGCCGGCGAGGCGAGGATCCGCGACGTCGTCACCGCCGGCGGTTTCACCCGGTTCCGCCGGGTCGCCGAGACGCCTTTCAACCTCGTCTTCGAAGCGCGCCCGTGACCACTACGGAAGGGGCGGCGGCGCCCGCGGGTCAGGCCAGGCCCGTGACGGGCTGGAGATCCGGCCCTACGTCCACGAGCTCTACCGCCACCTGGCCGCGTGCGATCTCGCGGTGGTGCAGGGCGGGCTGACCACGGCCATGGAGCTGACCGCGGCCCGTCGGCCGTTCCTGTACTTCCCGCTCCGGCATCACTTCGAGCAGAACTTCCACGTCCGCCACCGGCTCGAGCGCTACCGCGCCGGGCGGTGCATGGACGCGCAGGCCGCGGGCCCGCAGGATATCGCCGCCGCGATCGCCGAGGAGATCGGGCGGACCGTGGACTATCTCCCGGTCGCCGCCGACGGCGCCGAGCGCGCGGCCGCCCTCATCGCCGAGCTGCTCTAGGCTCGCCGGACCTGCTGCGTCTCGGTCAGTCCCCCGGCGTAGAAGTGGCGCGCCGCGTCGATCAGCTCGTCCAGCGGCGGCCACCACGGCCCGTGCCCGAGCGACCCGAGCGCGCGGCGCACGCCGGCGACCTGGGCGGCGCCGTCCGCGGTGGCCGCCAGCGCGACCCGGCGCGGGCGCACGGCGCGCAACGGCCCCAGGTACAGGTCCGGGCCGGCCGCGGTGCCCTGGGCCGGGGCCACGACCAGGTAGTAGTCGGGCAGTTCGAAGCGCCTGTCCCGCCAGGCGGCCAGCGCCTGCGCGGCGTGCTCCTCGAACCCCGCCGCCCCGCCCGGGCCGGCCGGCGCCTGCCACATCGCCCGCCACGCGGCGGCCAGGTCGGCCAGCGGGTCCTCGGGAACGATCACGTACATCGACCGGTGCCGCGCCGCCTCCCGCAGAGCCCGTGCCCCGGTCTCCCAGCCGGGCCGCGCGACCTCGTCCCTGGTCTCGTCCCTGGCCGGGCCGCCGGTTGCGGACGTGCTGGCGCGGGCCACCGACACGCCGGGCGACCGGGCCAGCCCGGCCAGCAGGCCGCCGCCGACCTCGCCGGCCAGGACCACCACGGTGGAAGACTCGCGCCGCATCGGGCCGATCCTACGACCTGGCGTCACCGCGGCCTGCGCGCATCCGCCACGCGTCGAGCACGAGTTCCGCCAGGCGCTCGTCGTCCACCTCCGCAAGCCGGAGCATCACCAGCGGCCAGCCGTCGTACCCGGGCGCGGTGAAGAACAGCCCGGGCTCGCCCAGCAGCAGGGCTTGCTTCTCCGCCTCGTCGCCGACGTACAGCACCGCGATGTCGGTGCGGATCACCCGGCGCTGGCCGGGCCGGCGCTCGGGGTAGGACCAGACGAATCCCCGGCCGGCCACCCGGAAGTCGAAGCCGTCGCTGTCGATCTCCTCCACACCGGGCAGGGAGAGCGCGATGTGGCGCACGTCATCGGCGTCGGCCACGGGCTTCCTCCGGGTGATCGCGGACGGTACAGCCACAGGCTAGGCGCCGGCCCCGACATCCGGCCGGGTAAGGATGCGGCCTACCTCGGGTGCAGGCGGCTGCTCATGTCGCCGCGGGCGGCGTCGGCAATCGTCGGCCGCGCCGGCACGACGGCGCTGTTGACCCTGGCATCCTCGGCATGACGGCGCAGGCTCGCGAGCGCCTCACGGTTGTGCTGGAGTGCTGAGGTGATGTCCTTCTCCCGCTCGGCGAGATCGGACCTCGCCTGCGCCATCACCTCAGACATCTTCTCCAGGACGCCGTCCACCGTGTCCGCGCCATTCCCGGAACGCCGGGACGATCCATTCGTAGGAACCCTCGACCTCCTTGTCGTAGGCGGCCTTGAGCTCGGAGGTGGGTATTCGATCGAGCTGAAGCGGCTGCTCCGGCCGAGACGGACCGCCGGCGCCGTGCCTGGGCCGCTGCTTCTGCCACTGCTCGTAGGCCTCGGCCCACTCGCCATATGCCGTGGTGACCCTGTCGCTGTAGTCGCGGAACTGGCGATCGATCCAGTCGCCCGGCAGCATCGGCGTTCCTGGCGCCGTCCAGGCAGGCCAGCGCGTCCCGGTAGACCTTAGCGATCCGCGGCAGTTCGACACGGCCGACCTTCCACAGCGTCAGCAAGGCCGTCCCAGTGGCTCCGGCGTTGTCGGCATCACCCATCATCGTTGCCATCGGCTCCGTCCTAGGTTCAGTGGGCCGCCGCCTAGAAGATGAACGGCACGAGCATCTTGGTCGAGCGCTTGTACGGCGGGTAGGCGTCAGGGAACTGCCCGGCCAGGTAGCGTTCCTCGACGGTCGCGCTGTAGACGAAGTAGATGCCGGCCAAGGCCACGGCGACCAGCCACAGCCAGCTCAGCGCCACCGCCGTGCCGACGCCGGCGACCAGGATGCCCGAGTAGATCGGGTGGCGGACCAGGTGGTAAGGGCCGCTGGTCACCAGTTCCGGCTCGTCCTTCTGCGTCATCGGGGTGCCCCAGTTGCGCCCGATGTGCACGCGCGCCCAGATCGCGAACCCCAGCCCCAGACAGAAGAGGGCGAGCCCGAGGCCACCTCGCCACAGGGCCGTGTTGAGGCCGTAGTCCCGAAAGGCGCCCACGCGGACCAAGATGATCACGACGACAACGATCACCGCCCTGATCCTGAGCTCGCGGGACCACGGCACGCGGCCCTTCTTCATAGAAAAGGCTGCCACGAGCCAGTACAGCCAGAAAGCTGCCCATCCGATGGCAAGGACGAGCTCCACCACATGCATCGTGATCTCAGACTGCCACGGTGCCGATCACGCGGGGGCGACGAGGCGGTAGCCGAGGTCCAGCTGGTCGAACAGGAAGGCGTGCTGGTCTGTTGTCTCGTCGACGGACTGGTCGAGCGACCCGGTCAGGTGACCCGTGGACTCCAGCCGCAGCAGCACCGGCCGGCCCGATGTCGTCGCCTCCTGGAGCCGGGCCGTCATCTTCTTGGCGTGCCAGGCCTCGACCCGGGCGTCGTTCTCCCCGGCGGTCAGCAACACGGCTGGGTAGGCCGTCCCGTCGGCGACGTTGTGGTAGGGCGAGTAGGCGAGCATCGCCGTGAACAGGCCCGGATCCTCGACGGTGCCGAACTCGGTCGTGTTGAACCTTCCGTTGGTGGTGGTCTCGACTCGCAGGGAGTCCATCACCGGCACCGCCGCAATGACGGCGCGGGCGATGTCTGGCCGCTGGGTGAGGACGGCACCCATCAGCAACCCTCCGTTGGAACCGCCCATGATCGCCAGCCGCTCGCGACTGGTGATCCGGCTGTCGTGCAGATGGTCCGCGCAGGCGATGAAGTCGTCGAAGCAGTTCTGCTTGGTGGCGAGCCGGCCGGCGTGGTGCCACTGCTCGCCGAACTCGCCGCCGCCGCGAATGTTGGCCACCACGTAAACGCCGCCCTGCTCCAGCCACAGCAGCAACTCGGGCTCGAACCGCGGCACCAACGAGATGCCGTAGCCGCCGTACGCGGTCAGCAGCGCCGGCGCGGTCCCGTCTCGCGGGGTGTCGCGTGCGGTGATCACGTTGAGGGGGACACGCGTGCCGTCCCTCGACGTCGCGAACTCGCGGGTCACCTCGTATCCGGACAGGTCGACCGGGGTAGTCGTCCTCAGCGCGGTCGGGCGGGGCGCTTCGCCGCCGGCCGCTACCCACCAGGTCCCCGGCTCGGTGAAGGACTCGCGCGACCAGGCGATCTGGTCCTGCCCGAGCCTCGACAGACGAGCGGACCAGGACGAAACCGAGCTCATCGGCGGGATCTCGACCGGAGGCAGCGGCCGCCCGCTGGTGTCGAAGGCGCGGATCTGCTGCGGCCCGCCGTCGATGTCCACCACCCAGACGGTGTCGCGCGTCACCGCAAGATCTTCGATGGCCACGTCGCTGGCCGGCACGATCTCGCGGGCGCCGGCGACCGTGGCACCACCGGTCACCGGCAGGCGGAGCACCTTGCCGTGCGGGGCGTCCCGGCGGGAAAGCAGGTACAGCGCGTCCGCACCGAGCACGGCCTGTACGCACTTGTCGGGGATGCCTGCCACCTGCCACCACGAGCCGCCGGCGGCCTGGCTGCGGACGAAGACCTGCCATTCACCGCCGTCACCCTTCTCCACCCTGTCCATCACCCAGCGGCCGTCAGGCGAGGCGGACAGCTTGTTCTCCGCGATCCGCTCATCGGCGAAGCCGCCGGCGAGATCAAGCTGGTCCGGCGCGCCGCCGAGATCGCGGAACCACACCTGTTGCCGGAAGCCCGCGGGGTCAGCGCAGCGGGTGTACCAGAACCCAGAGCCGTCGTGCCGCCAGGCCACCGAACCACCCATCAGATTCACATGGGGGATCGGCTCGCCGACGACCTTCCCGCTGCCGGCGTCATAGACGTACAGCGACCCGTCCTCGCTGCCGTGCTCCGACAGCGAGACCGCGACCAGCTTGCCGTCAGGGGACGGAACGAAGAAATCGATCGTGGTCTCGCCGGACGGGTCGATGGCCACCGGATCCGCGACGACACGCTCGGTCGCGGGGTCGTCAAGGTCGGTCAGGGCCACCAGGAACGGCTGCTGCCGCGGCGTCTGCACCTTCAGCGCGAAGAACGTGCTTCCGCCGGACACGAGCCGCCGGTACGTTGTCCTCTCGGCCTTCAGCAGCCGCTCGACACGGGCCCGCAGCGCGTCCCGCCAGGGGATCCCGTCGAAGTAGGCACGGGTGCGTTGTTGCTGGGCCTTCGTCCAGGCGATCGTCTCCTCGGAGGAAGCGTCCTCCAGCCACCGGTAGTTCTCGGTGACGTCGACGCCGTGGTAGGTCTGTGTTACCGGGATCCGTGCGGCCGGCGCTGGGGGGAGCTCGGTCATGAGACCAGTCAACAACCCAGCCACACAACGCACCACTGAATCGTGATCCGTGCGGGGCCTCGGAGCCGGTTGACGGTGGAAGGAGAACGGGATCATGACCACGCCGCGAGCTGACGACTGGCGACGTCGTGGTGGCCATTTCTCATGGCACCCGGCGGAAGAGGACGCCTCTTCGGTCAACATATTCCACGTTGAGATCGGCGACCCCGATGCCCCGGTGCTGCTGCTCATGCATGGCTGGCCGACCAGCAGCATCGACTGGTTCGAGGTCGCCGGGCGGCTGAGCGCGAGATTCCGCGTGTGCGCGCTCGATTTCCCCGGTTACGGGTTCTCCGACAAGCCGCCGGGGTGGGGCTACAGCCTCGGGCGAGACGAGGAGCTGATCGAGTTCTACCTGTCGGAGGTGATCGGCGCCGCCGCCGCCGTGGTAGTCGCGCACGATCGCGGTGACAGCGTGGCGCTTTTGCATGCTGCCCGGTGCGCTGAAGGCCGTTCGGCGACGCGCCTCGAGCACCTGGTCCTGACCAACGGCAACATCTTCCTGCCGCTGTCGAACCTGACCGAAGCGCAGCGGCAGATACTCGATCCCGCGTCGTGGCCCCAGATCGCCGCCGCGCTGACTCCGCGGCGCCTGGCCGAAGCGATGGGCGCGATGACGTTCACGCCGCCGCGCAAAGCTGGTGACCCGGAGGTCGAGGCGCTCGCGGCCACCTTCGGCCACGGCGACGGCATGAAGGTTCTGCACGAGACGATCCAGTATCTGGCCGAGCGCTCGAAGGACGAGCAGAGGTGGCTGACGGCGCTCGCCAGCGCCACGTTCCCCGTGACCGTGGTCTGGGGCCTGTACGACACGGTTTCGCCGCCGCGGGTGGCCAGCTACGTGTGGAACGAATACCTGATGCTGCGGCCCGGCGGCAATCGCTTGTACTTCGTCCCGGACGCGAATCACTATCTGCAGGCTGACCGGCCAGACGCGTTCGTGAAGGTGCTCCTCCACGCCCTCGAACCCGCCAAAGATCACCAGCCGGGCGCCCTCGGCGCGCAGCCGGGCGCCCCCCTGCTGGTCGACAGCTCCAGGGAACGGCTGCCGGCCGCGGCAGACCTGCTCGGCCCGGCTGCCCGGAGCAATGACCGGGTCAGCGGGTGAACTGCCAGAGCACGTCCGTGCCGGTCTCGCCGGGCGCTGAGGGCCACAGGCCCCGGGTCGGCTGGTCTCCGAGCCTTGCGTAACCCAGCTTCGCCGGAATGCGCCCGCTGGCTGTGTTGGCGGCGTCGTGGTAAATCTCCACCCGGTCGACGCCGGGCAGCGCGAGTGCGGCATCGGTGAGCGCTGCGGCTGCGTCGGTCGCGATGCCCCGGCCGGTCCAGTCGGCGTGCACCCAGTAACCGATCTCCAGCCCGCCATCGCCGACACGGTTGTGCAGGCCCGCGCTGCCCACGATCTGATCACCGACGATGATCGCATAGGCGAAGGCGTCGCCCGACGCCCACTGCGCCCCGCACTCGCGCAGGAACTCCGCCGCCCTGTCCTGGTCGTAATGGTCAGCCCACGGCATCCAGGGCCGCAGGTGCCCCTGCGACTCGATGACGGCGGCCAGCAGCGCCGCAGCATCGTCGGGACGCCATCGCCGCAGGCGGACCTGGCCGTGACTGAGCTTTTCCGGAGGGCTGCTCATCGGCCCAGCATGGCGGGCATCCCGGCTGGCGGCAACAGAGTAAACAACCCGCACCGTGCCGCGAGACGCACCGGCGTCGTACTGCGGCGGGTCAGCCTCCCGGAGGTGGCCCTCCCGGCGGCGGCGGCA
>Ga0335073_10004175_pt1 | contig 20210 bp, 19 predicted proteins | sample Lox_Sample_22_FD_207093 | JGI IMG/M metagenome (GOLD analysis project Ga0335073, IMG submission 207093) | Soil microbial communities from Loxahatchee National Wildlife Refuge, Florida, United States - Lox_Sample_2.2 | ecosystem: Environmental > Terrestrial > Soil > Wetlands | place: USA...
TCTTGATCCCCGGAAATGAATGGGTCACCGAGCGCAACGCACTCTTGGCCGGGCCCTTGAGAGGGCGGAACAGCTTCTCTGACGGAATCGCCCCGACGACATCGCTGGGAAGCTCCCGTCGATACTCCTCGTGCCCGCGCCTGGCCTCGATCGCGTCTCCCTCCAGGATCAAGACACTCTCGACCTCGGTCACCTCGCCCATTTTCTCGAATACCTCGACGTCGGCAACAGCGATCAAGGCTGCCGGCACCGCTCCTACTCCCGTGAGAGCAACCCCACCCGCTACGACGAGACCCGCTCCGCACACGATCAGCGTTGCATCGCCAAGCGCCTCGGAGGTGATACTCAGAGCCTCGCGGACTCCCGGCCATGCGAGATCGAACACTTGCAGGGTGTCGTCCTCTGCCTCGTGGGCAAGTTGCCCAAGGCGACCCCAGAATGCCGCCACGCCGTGACCTACGTGCCCAACGAGCTGACCCATCTGACGCTCAACCCACCCCACCAGCGAGCGCCCTCCGGCGTGCCGGGCGGCGTCGAGCGCCGAGCAGCAGACTCTAACCGCGTCGTCGTACTCGTCGCGAATGTTCTGGGCGCGCGAGCGTATTTGTCCAATCCCACCGCTGATGTCCTCGATGTCGGCCTGCGCCTGACGGACGAGCCCTTCGCCGGCATGTACCGCCGACTGTGCCGTACTGAGACTCACCGGATCTGTTGCAGTGGAGTGGGCGCGCTGCGCAGCGGTCAGTTTGGCCCGAGCGGCGTCGTGGCGGGCGTTGGCAGTACGCAGCTCCTGCTGGGCGTCACTCATCTGTTGTTCACACCACCGCGCTTGCTCCTGCAGTGATGTCAGCCGGGCGGCAAACGTGCCGAGGGCCTGAGCAGCGTCGCCGAAGGCAGAGGCGATCGGGCTCAGTTCGCCCGGCAGCTCGTGAAGCGTGGAGCGGAAGGCATCGCTCGCTCGACCGCTCCACGATCCGTGCAGGCCGTTGCTGTCGACCCTCCCGCGAACCGACTCCACGCCGGCGGCCGCGGCTCGGAGCTGTCCGGCGAGCGCCTGCAGCCCACCGGGACTGCCAGGGATCGAGATTTCAGGCATGCAATCCTTGCGATTTGCTTCTCAGCTCGCGCTGAAGCCGGAGACGATGTTTGACTCAGTGTCCGAATAGGAGCCCGCAGCGCCGTGCAACCTCGCTGACAGTTCACTCAGCTTCTCCTGCATTCCTCTGAGGTCCTGCGACCAATCGGAGAGAAAGCTGTCGATCGCGCCCTGCAGGCGCCCGTTCTCGGCGGCGCCCGATGCGCCCGCGGTGACCGAGGAGGTCGCGTGGCCGATCTCGCCGAGCAAGCTGGAGAGCTGGCTTGCCAGGCTCTCCAGATCGCCGACTGTCACCTCGAAGGTGCTCATCGCTCAGGCTCCTATCGGCTCGTATCAGCTGCCGAAGGAAGAGGCGATCTGCTGCTCGGTGCTGTCGTACGTCGACGCTGCGGTGTTGAGCAGCGAGCTGATCTGGGCAAGCGCGCTCTGCACCTGATCCGCGCCGGTCTTCCACTGCGCAAAGGCTGCCTCGAACGCACCGGAGGCCGCACCCTGCCAGCCCGCTCCCACCAAGGCCTGTACCTGGCTCATCGCCTGGCTGTTCTCCGCCTCAATCTGCGCGGCGGCTGCGGTCAGCTGCGATGCGGTAGACGCCAACTCCTCGGCGGTCACCTTGATGAAAGCCATTGGTCCCCCTTAGTCGAGAATTACGGATACAGCCCGAATTCCGAGAAACGGTACTCAAGGTGAACTCGAAAAGTCAACACGATCGCGAGAAATGGGATTATTCATATCGACTGGTCGAGTTGATGTAAAAAGCAAGCCAGCATCAGGAGGCGATCTGAACCAGCCGCGCCGCCCCTCGGGTCACGAGGTAGCCCCGACCCGGCGAGAAGCTCGTCGGTACGCGCCGTGGCAACGCCGTTGCGAGCAGGTCTCCGTCGCCGGCAAGGTCGGGTTGCAGCAGGATGCCGTGGCCCTCTCGTCGCAGCTCCCTGATCCAGCTATTGCCGATCCCGCGGGCCGATCCAGTCTCCACCGCCGCGAGGACACGCAGCGAGCTGCCGCGCGCCGTGCGGATCAGCCGCTCGAGGTGATGTGTCGCTTTGGCCTCGGTCAGTTCGCCGCCGTCGTCGATGAAGACGAATGTCGGGCTGTGCTCGAACTCGCCTGCCTCCTGGCGCTCCAAGAGATTTGCCGCACTGTCGGCACATGCGTCGGCACCGGCAGCCACGCTCGCCCAGGCCTCGAACTCGCCTAGGGGACTACGACGCGGCGCGAGAAGATGGAAGGCGGCAGCTGGCTCTGCTTCTCCTAGCCCATGTAGGAGCGTTTCGAGCGCTGTGCTGCGCCCGCTCCGGTAAGGCCCGATCACCAGCAGGTGAAGCTCTGAGAGATCGACCGTCGCCGGCGAGAGCCCCTCGTCGTCGATTCCCAGCGGCACCCGATCGAGCTTCGGCGAGACAGCGAGCGATTCGCGCGCGACCTTCGTCGGGAGCACGCCGATCTCAGGCGCCCGCGATGCAGTCGTCTCCAGCAACGTGGCAGTCGCCTGCGCGAGAGGCATCCGCTCACCGTCGATCGTCGGCACCGCGATCTGGAATTCCTGGGTGTCTTGCGTGAACCCACGACCGATCGGCAGCTGCGCACCGCGAATCCGCTTCCCGTCGAGGCCAAGCGAGAGCATGTCCTCTTCGGTCGTCATCCGCAGGATCAGACGACTGCCGACGTGCGCCGCAAGCGCCGCCGGCAAGTCCCCCCGTCGCGAAGCCGTGAGCGCGATGTGGACCCCCGCGGCGCGACCTCCCGCCAGGACCTTCTGCAGCTGCTCGTAGGGAGAGTCCAAGCCGGGTCGGTCATAGTGACGAGCAAACGATCCAAGGTCATCGAGGAGGACCACGACGCGCGCTTCCTCGGCGGTTGAGCCGGTCTCGTTGGCCGCACGAGCGCCGCTGCCATGCTCGATTCGGCGCACGAGCGCGCGCAGCAAACGCTGAACGCGCTCCTCTTCGTCGACCGTCAGAACTGCGCCACAGTGCGGCAGCACTTCGAGGTCGCCCAGCGCTCCACTCGCCGCGTCCAGGCCGTAAATGTGTAGCCGGTCGGGCGATGTCGAGCTCGCGAGCGCAAGTGCCAGGCTCGTCAGCGCGGTCGTCTTTCCGCTATTGCTCGCTCCGAACACTGCTATATGCCCGGTGCCCGCGAGATCGATCGCCAGAGGGTCCTGACGTTGTAGATGCGGCAGGTCGACCAGGCCGATCACCGCGACCGCCTCTCTTGACTCGGCTTTGACTCGCTCGAGGTCGAGCACCTCTGGGAGGGTTGGGAGCCATGGGCGGGGCGGGATCGAGAGCCCCAGCTGCGCGTGTGCCTCGCGGGCGGCGCGTCCGAGCGCGACGAGGTCACTGTCGGCATCGCTGTCAGTGTGGGGCATGAGATCCTCCCCCAGCCCGCTAGGGCCGTCGATCTCATAGCGATCGATCCTCAATTCCTGCAGATCCTCCGGCTCGCTCCGTCCGCTCACGTAGGCCGTCTGGAACTCGCGCAGCTCTCCGTGTCCGGTCCTAGCAAAGGCGCGGCCGCGAGCACGCTCGCCGCTCGGGATCCGCGCCGCAAGCGGGCTCGCGATCATGTCCTCGCTCTCGGACTCCTCAGCCACGCGCAGTGCCAAGCGCAAGTTCGTGTTCGCCCGGATCGCAGGCGTAAACGCGTTGCGCAGAGTCTGCGCCGCCAGCACCATGTGCACCCCGAGCGAGCGGCCTCGTTGGGCGATGTCGACCACTCCGTCGACGAACTCGGGTACCTCCTCCCGAAGCTTTGCGAACTCATCCACGGCGATTACGAGCAGTGGTGGGGCTGCATCGGGGTCGCGTCGGAGCATCTCCGCGAGGTCCTTGGCTCCTCGCTCGGCCAGCACGCGCTCACGACGCTTGAGCTCGGCCTCGAGGGAGATCAACGCACGCTCGGCAAGGTGCTCGTCGAGATCGCTCACGATGTCTGCCACATGCGGCAGTGCGGCGCACGGCGCGAACGCCGCGCCGCCCTTGTAATCGACCAACAGGAAGGAGAGACGATCCGGCGGCGCATTCGCAGCTGCCGCGGCGACAAACGTCCGCAGCAGCTCGCTCTTTCCAGACCCCGTGGTCCCCGCAATCAATGCATGCGGTCCTTCGGAGGGGAGGTCGAGCGTCAGCGCACCGCCGGGCTCGACGCCGACCGTGGCCTTCAGTCCCCCTCGCCATTCGCGCCAGCGCTCCGCCAAGGAGTCGGCACGTATGGGGAGCAGTCCAAGAAGCTCGAGCAGGCCGACGCGCGCAGGGATGTCGCCTGCACGGGCCAGCTCTCCAACGTCTCTGATCGGCGCCAGCAGCCGTGCTGCATGTTCAGCCGAGGAAACCGCCAGCGCGTCGACGCTCGCGTCCTTCACCTGTCGACCGCCTTCCACCTCGGTCAGCGTCAATGCGGCGCGGTCCTCGTCGATATCGACGATCGCCGAGACCTGTCCGGGCAGATCGCGCCGGCTGCGTCCCAGCCACAAGACCGCGATTCCGTGCTCGGCGACTCCGGTCAGCGCGGCGGTGACGAGCGCGCGATCGGCGCCCGCAGCTTCGTCGATCAAGAGCAGCAACTGGGCCGGTCGCGGGCCAGTCCCGGCGCGCGACTGCGCCGCCCGCCGGCGCGCGAGCTCGGCGATCTCGCCCAACAACTTTTCGGCTTGCTCACGGCCTGTCGTGACGGCAGGCACCTGAAGGCCCACCCGATCTGGGCGAAGGTGCGGCAGCCACTTCAACCAGCTCCAGCTCTTGGCTTGCGTGGGTGAGAGTGCCGCGAGTATCGACAGCTCTCCCGGACTGTGCAGGACCGCGGCCTGCACCAGCAGCCAACGGGCTAGGCCTGCGACCCTTTCGGGGGACCCCGTCAAGCCGACGACCCCGAGCTCGGCCACGTCGAGCGTCAACGGTACGGCGTGAACCGTCTCTCGCATCGCGATCTCCCGCTCCGCCTGCGCCCGAATGCCCGGGTCTCCGCCGTTCTCGATCTCCACTGCCGACTGCGCAGGAAGATCGGCGAGGCCTACACGCAACCTCAGAAAGTCCGCGTTGTCCGCTCCGCGCTCCCAGAGCGTCGGGGCCAGCGCCCTCAGACGGGCCGTGAGCGCTGGCGCATCCGGCGACTCTGCTCTTCGAGCCTCGGTCTCCTTCTCTAGCGCGACGTCCAGGTCCTTGAGAGCCTCCTGGAGCCGAGCTCTGAACTCTGTGACCTCGCGGGAAAATGAGCGCTTGCCGCCACGACGATCGCTGAGGTAGGTGGCAATCGCCATCAGCGGAGAGAGGCCCGCGATCGCGAGCATCACTGGACTGTCTAGCAGTAGGAACAACAGTACGCCCGCTCCGAGCGGCAGCAGCGAAGCCGCGAGCGGCAGCCTTGCTTTGCGACCGTGGCTCGGTGGCCCCTTCAGAGTGCGCCGAAAGGGCTCGCGCGTAGAGCTCACGCGCGGCTGTCTGGTGAAGTCGATACGGCCGCCGTGGGCTTGCGGCCTGTGTTCGGGTTGCTCGCCCAAGGACCGCATGCGAAGAAGACTGCGGCCGACCTCAATGTCTTGATCCTCGTTTAGCGTGAGGAACACGCGCGGATGCAGCGTGTCTCCTCCGATCGCGGTTCCGTTACGCGAACCCGCATCCGCCACGCTGATCCCGGTCGGCTCGACCCGAAGATCCAGATGGTGACGGGACAGCGAGGGATCGTCCAGGACTAGCTCAAGCGAGGGGTCTCGGCCGAGGCGATGAGAGCCGTCGCCGAGCTGGAATCGCTCGCCGGCACATGGCCCACTCGTTACCACCAGCTCGAAGCGCGCGACGCCCCCGACGTGGGTGGGTTCTCCTCGCGACGGCATCAGCCGCAGTCGATCTCCCCACTCGATCCCGCTGGCTCTCAGAGTGCATTCGGGATCTAGCTGCTCACTGCGCCGCTCGCACCAGACCCCTTGCTGCGCGGACGTTTCAAGCTGCCGGGCCGCCGCCTGGGCGAGAGCGCTCACCGGGTCTGTGCCCGAAGCGCGCACGATCACGTCCTGCTCGTCGGAGACGCTCGCAAGCGAGATGCGCAGATCGATGCGCTCACCGTCGGCTGCATGCGTCCTGCCCGCTTGCACTATCGCTCCACGCTCTCCCCACGGGCGGTCGTCCGCCGGTCGACTGGAGCACTTGACCGCAGAGGCGCGACGCGAACTCGAAGTCCAGTTTCCCGAATGATCATGGCAGGCGAGACCCTACATGCAGGGACTGTCTCGATTGGGCCCGGGCCCTGAGTCATCGCGCCCTTGCGGGTGCCTGCGCGCTTCCTATACCGGTGCCCTACGATCTCGGTGATGACGCTCATCGACGCGGGCGCGATCAAGCTGGACTACGAACGCAGCGGCAACGCCGACGGCCCTCCGTTGCTGTTGATCATGGGCATGAGCGGCACGGCGCTTCACTGGGGCGAGCCGTTCCTGAAGTTGCTGCGCGAGGACTTCGACGTGATCGCCTACGACCACCGCGGCGTCGGCGCGAGCGTGCAGCTGGACGGGCCGATCACGACACGCGAGATGGCCGAGGACGCCGCGGCGCTGCTCGCGGCGCTGGAGATCGACTCCGCGCACGTGATGGGGATCTCGATGGGCGGGATGATCGCCCAGGAGCTAGCCCTGAACCACCGCTCGGCAATCCGCACGCTGACGCTGGGCTGCACGTACTGCGGCGGGCCAGGGAGTGCACTCGCGCCGCAGTCCACGGTTGAAAAGCTGCAAGCCGCGATGGCCTCGGGCGATCGAGACGTGGCGCTGCGGGCGGGCTGGGAGATCAACGTCTCGGCCCCCTTCGCGTCCGATGACGCAAAGTACGCGGGCTTTCGCGAGATCGGTATGCGTCGGGCAGTGGCGGTCGCGGTGATCATGGCGCAGCTGCGCGCGTGCGCGGAACACAACACCTACGAGCGCCTGCCCGAACTAGCGGGACTACCGACGCTCGTGATCCACGGCACGGCAGACGAGCTCTTGCCGGTGCAGAACGGCGAGCTGATTGCCTCGCGCATCCCGGGCTCGCGCCTTGAGATCTTCGACGGGGTGGGACACCTGTTCTTCTGGGAGCGCCCCGAGCGCTCGGCCGAGCTGGTGCGCGAGCTCGCGGCAGTCCTGGCCTGATCGCTCGCCGCACACGCTGCTAGACCTGTGCGGGTGGATCGTGCGGTCAGCGAGCTGAGCATCGACGCTGGGGGCGTGGCGCTCTCCGGCGAACGCGCGGGGGAGGGGATCCCGGTCGTGCTGCTGCACGGTCTCACGGCGACGCGCCGCTACGTCGTGATGGGCTCCCGCGCGCTCGAGCGCTCGGGACATCTGGTCGTGGCCTACGACGCGCGCGGGCATGGGCACTCCTCGCCTGCGCCCGATCCCGCGGCGTACACGTACGAGCTGCTCGCCGACGATCTGCGCGCGGTGCTCGACGCCTGCGAGCTGGAGCGCGCGGTGCTCGCGGGCGCCTCGATGGGTGCGCAAACGGCGATCCGCCTCGCGCTCACATCGCCGGAGCGGGTCGCGGGGCTCGTGCTGGTGACGCCCGCGTTCGACCCCGCCGCGCCCCGAGACGACGCGGAGCTGGCGCAATGGGACGCGCTGGCGCGTGGGCTGCGCGAGGGCGGGGTGGAGGGCTTCGTCACGGCCTACGACTTCAGTGCGGTCCCCGAGCAGTGGCGCGAGACGGTCGAGCGCGTAGTGCGCCAGCGCCTCTCCGCTCACGAGCACCCCCTCGCGGTAGCCGACGCGCTGCAAGCGGTCTCTCGCTCGGCGCCGTTTGCGGACTACGATGAGCTTGCCGCGATCGCCGCGCCCACCGTGGTCGTGGGCAGTCGCGACGAGGCGGACCCGGGTCACCCGCTCACGGTGGCCGAGCGTTACGCGGCGCGCATCCCGAGCGCGCGGCTCTTGGTCGAGGACGCCGGCAGCTCACCGATCGCTTGGCAGGGCGGGCAGCTCTCGCGGGTCATCGCCGAGCTAGCGGCAGACGCACGTATGTGATAACGTACGCTCGTCTGTTAGCGAGCGAAAGGCGGCCCCCAATGTCCTTGATGCGAGAGTGGGATGGGCAGAGATACGATCGGATCTCCGGCCCGATGGAGGCGTTGGGGTTGGAGGTGCTCTCGCGACTGGAGCTCGAGGGCGATGAGACGGTGCTGGACGCGGGCTGCGGTTCGGGGCGAGTCACCGAAGCGCTGATCGAGCGGCTGCCTCAGGGGCACGTGATCGCAGTCGATGCCTCGGAGTCGATGGTGGACGCCGCACGTGAGCGGTTGCCCGGCGCGGATGTACGGGTCGTCGACCTGCTGGATTTGCACTTGGAGCAGCCGGTCGACGCGATCCTCTCGACCGCGACGTTTCACTGGATCCTCGACCACGAGCGGCTGTTCGCCCGTCTTCACGCGGCGCTGAAGCCCGGCGGTCGGCTGCTGGCCCAATGCGGCGGGGCCGGGAACATCGACGTGCTGCGTGGCCACGCGAACGACGTGCTCGCGCGCGAACCATACGCCGCTGCCTTCACAGGCTTTCGCTCGCCCTGGAACTACGCCACGCCCGAGGGCACCCGCGAGCGGTTGATCGGCGCGGGCTTCAAGCGTGCCGAGTGCTGGCTGCAGCCCGCGCCCAAGGAGCCCGAGCACCCGCGCGAGTTCCTCGCTGACATCGTGCTCGGCCCCCACTACCAGCACCTACCGGCCGAGCTGCGCGAGTCGTTCATCGACGACGTGCTCGATGAGCTGGGGGAGCCCGTCGTAGTCGACTACGTCCGCTTGAACATCGACGCGATCGCCTAGGCCTTAGGCGAGCGCCGCCGAGGGATCGTCCTCGGTGCCGACCTCCGCGCCGCGCAACAGGTCGGCGTAGCGCCCGCCGAGCTCGACCAGCTCTTCGTGGGTGCCGCGCTCGACGATGTGGCCGCCGTCGAGCACGAGGATCTGATCCGCGTCGCGGATTGTCGAGAGGCGGTGAGCGATCGCGATCGTCGTACGTCCTCGAGCCAGGTCGTCAAGCGCTTGCTGCACCGCGCGCTCGGTCTCGTTGTCTAGGGCCGAGGTCGCCTCGTCGAGGATCAGGACCGGCGGGTTGCGCAGGACCGTGCGGGCGATCGCGATCCGCTGCTTCTCTCCGCCGCTGAAGCGATAACCACGCTCGCCGACCGGGGTGTCGTAGCCCTCGGGCAGCGAGACGACGAGCTCGTGGATCTGTGCGGCTCGGGCCGCATCTTCGATCTGCTCGTCGCTCGCCTCCGGGCAGGCAAAGCGCAGGTTCTCGCGAATCGAGGCGTGGAACAGGTAGGTCTCCTGCGAGACGAGGCCGACCGTCGCGGCGAGCGAGGCGAGCGTCACGTCGCGGATGTCCGTGCCATCGATCGTGACCGCCCCGCGCTCGGGCTCATACAGGCGGGCAACGAGATAGGCGAGCGTCGTCTTGCCCGAGCCCGTCTCACCGACGAGCGCGGTGCGCGTGCCCGCCGGGATCTCGGCCTCGATCTCGCTGAGCGTCCAGCCGGAGTCGGCGGCGTAGCGAAACCAGACGTCTTGCAGCCGCACGTCGCCGTGCACGTCGGCCAGGGGCGTCGCGTCAGGTCGCTCCTCGATGTCGACGGGCAGGTCGAGGTACTCGAAGATCCGCCCGAACAGCGCGAGCGAGGTCTGGACTTCGAGGCCCACCGAGAGCAGCGACTGGATCGGGAACAAGAGGCGCGTCTGCAGCGTGGTGAAGGCGACGACAGTGCCGATCGAGATCGCGTGGCCACCCGAGGCGAGGTTCTCGCCCGCGAACCAGTAGACGAGCGCGGGCATGATCGCAAAGCTCATCTGCACGGAGGCCATCCGCCAGCGCCCCGCCATGCGCGCGCGTACCTCGAGGTCGGCGAGTTCACCTGACTCGCCGCTGAAGCGGCGGACCAGCTCGGGGGCGCGACCCATAGTCTTGCCGAGCAGGATCCCCGAGACCGAAAGCGACTCCTCGACGAGCGTGGACATGTCAGCGAGGCGACTCTGCCTGACCGACTGGATCCGCCGGCGCTCCTCGCCGACACGGCGCGTGAGCCAGACGAAGAAGGGCAGGAGCACGAGCGAGAAGGCGGCGAGACGCCAGTCGAGCAGGAACATGGCGACGACGGTCGCGGCGACGGTGGTGACGTTCTGGACGATCGAGGTGGCAGTGGAGGTGACGACGCTGTCGATCCCGCCGATGTCGTTCGCGATCCGCGACTGAACCTCGCCCGTGCGCGTGTGCGTGAAAAACGCGAGCGACATGCGCTGCAGGTGGGCGTAGACCGCGGCGCGCAAGTCGTGCATCACGCGCTGTCCAACCATGTTCGAGATCCACGTCTGGGCGACGCCGATGCAACTGGTGATGATCGACAGCGCGATCATTCCGGCGACGAGCTCGGTGAGCAGGGTCGTGTCGCGGTGCGGGTAAGCGGTGTTGATGATCTCGCGCAGCAGGAAGGGGCTGATGACTCCTAGTCCCGCGGAGAGAAAGATCAGTCCGAGCAGCAGGCCTAGGCGCGCGCGATAGGGACGGAACAGGCGCGCGATCCGTCGCAATGAGACGGGCGTGGCTGGGATGTCCTCGGGCCGCGGTGCTGGACGCGAGTGGTTGCGTCCTTCCCCCGAGCGGCCCTGGGAAAAGGGCTGACTACTCATATCGTTCGAGGGTAGCGGCGGGTTGGGAGGCGACGCTGGTGTGGGCTCGACTACTCGTGGTCGTGACTGTCGTCGTGACGTTCGCTGCGCCGCCACGCGAAGAAGAGACCAATGTCGAAGTGCGGCCCGCCGACTAGCTCCCAGGCACGCTCGATCCCGATCAGGAAGCAGACGACGACGATCACGCAGATCGTCTGCAGGCCACCCTCGCTGGCGGGATTTTTGTCGACGGCGAGTCCGGCGATGAGCTGCACGACGAAGGCGACGAACTGGCCGGCGAGGAAGCTGAGGTCGCGAAGCTTGAAATGCCCGGCGCGCCAGGCGGGGATAACGCCAATCAGCGTGCGGGCGATAAACAGCAACCCGAGAAACGCGACGACGGTGGCGACGCCGCCGGGGTGATAGCCAGGGATCAAGGCGAACAGCGAGACGGCGAGGGCGTTAGTGAAGGCGGTGAGCGTGGCTGTGGCACGCACGCCATGGACCTCGGAGGCTTCGGGGCCGAGCACGCGCTCGGGGGCGACGGAGAGCGCGACGAAGAGCAGGCCAATCAGCGCGCCGGCGATGCCGGCGGAGGCGACGAAGAAGTCATGTGCGGACTCGGGGGTGATCGCGCCATTATCGTGGGGTGCCGTGAGCCAAGCCTTCTCGCTCTCAGCCTCCGAGGTCCGCGTGCTGGGCTGCCTGCTGGAAAAGCAGCGCACGACGCCGGACCAATACCCGCTGTCGTTGAACGCGTTGCGCCTGGCGTGCAACCAATCGACGAACCGTGACCCGGTGGTGGACTACGAAGAGGCAACGATCCGCGACGCACTGCACCGGCTGGAGCGGCGAAGAATGGTGCGCCTGGCGAGCGGGGCGGGCAGTCGCGCGAGCAAGTACCGCCACCTACTCGCGGAAGGCGTGCTCCCGCTGGACGGGGGCGAGCACGCGGTGATGACGGTGCTGATGCTGCGCGGCGCGCAGACGCCGGGTGAGCTAAAGCAGCGTGGCGAGCGAATGCATGGGTTCGCGGATCTCGGGGCGGTGCACGAGACGCTGCGAGGGTTGATCGAGCGCGAACTGGTCCGCCGCTTGGAGCGCAGGCCGGGGCAGAAGGAGGAGCGCTATGAGCAGTTGCTGGGAGAGGGGGAGGAGGAGATGGACGACCCCTATTCGGGCTCGTCTGATGAGCCAGCCACGCCGGCGGCATCCGCGCCGGCGAGCGCTAACGGCGCCGCGAGTCCGGCCCTCGCACCGGACCCAAGCGAGCTGCGGACCCTCGCAGAGCGGGTCGAGCAACTAGAGCGCGAAGTGGCGGAGCTTCGCGTAGCAATGCGCAATCCTTCTCCCAGCGCGCCCTGAGCGGGCGCCGGGCGACTCAGCCGATCCAGATGACCCACGCAGCTTCGATTCTCGCCGCGAGCTCCGATACCGCCACGGGCGTGGGCATCCCGCTCGCGCTGGCGGCGGGCTTCGTGTCGTTCCTCTCGCCCTGTGTGCTGCCGCTCGTGCCGGGCTATCTCTCGACGGTGATCGGGGTGACGCCGAACGACCTGAAGGCGGGGGTGGGACTGAGGCGAGTACTCGTGCCGAGCCTGCTGTTTATCGCGAGTTTTTCGCTGATCTTCATCTTGCTGGGTCTCTCCGCGACGGCGCTGGGCTCGGCGCTGAATGAAAACAAAGAACTGCTGGAGACCGTCGGCGGCGCGGTGATCATCGCGCTGGGCGTCGCCTTCCTGGCGAGCCCGTTTGTGCGCTTCCTGAACCGCGAGTGGCACTCCGAGACGCTGCTGCGACTCGCGGGGAAGGGAGGGCCGGTCGTGGCTGGGGCCGCGTTCGCGATCGCTTGGACGCCCTGCACGAGCATCACGCTGGGAGCAATCCTCACGCAGGCAGCGGTATCGAGCTCGGCGGCGCATGGGGCGCTGCTGCTGGCGTTCTACTCCGCGGGGCTCGCGATTCCGTTCCTGCTGATCGCCGTGGCGTTCGAGAAGATGACCGGCGCGCTTGCGGTGGTGAAGCGGCACTTCCCGGTGATCATCGGGGTAGGCGGGGCGATCATGATCGCGCTGGGAATCTTGATCGTGACGGGGGAGTTTACGGTGCTCAATGCGCAGGCAAACACTTGGCTGCAGGGGACGGGGCTAGACGTTTCAGGCGTCTAGGGGGTTCGCTTTCGGGCTCAGTAGGGCATCGAGAGCCCACGTAAAGCTGTGGATCTGTGTTACTGTGAGACACAGTGGCAAATATTACGGTCTCGGTTCCAGAGGAGGTCTACCGTGCGGCGCGCGTTCGCGCAGCCGAACAGGGCGCCTCCGTGAGCGGTCTAGTGGCCGAGTACCTAAGGTCGCTCTCGGAGCAGGACGCCGAGTTCGGGCGGTTGGAGGCTCAGCAACACGCCATCCAGTCGCAGATCAAGCGCTTCAGCGCCAGCGATCGCCTGCGTCGCGAGGAGCTGCACGAGCGTGCGGTTCGCTGACACGAACGTCCTCCTCTACGCAATTTCACGCGACCCCGCGGAGAGCGAGAAGGCGAAGTGCGCAAACGAGCTACTGTCCTCCCGCGATCTGGGTCTGTCGGCACAGGTGCTGCAGGAGTTCTACGTCCAGGCTACGCGCGAGAGCAGGGTGGAGCGTCTGACGCACGAGCAGGCTGTCGGGCTGGTCGAGTCTTTCCGACGCTTCTCGATTCAGGACATGACCGTTGGCGTGATGCTGGCCGCAATATCAACTCATCGGCGCTTCAGGATCTCCTACTGGGACGCGGCGATCGTCGAGGCGGCTCGCTCGCTTGGCTGCGAGGTCGTCCTCTCAGAGGACCTGAGCGATGGTCAAGACTATGCGGGCGTGCGCGTCGAGAATCCGTTTGTCGCCACTTGACTAGGTTGTGGAGGGCGTCGTGGGCACACCGGTCTGTGGGCGCTCCCTATACCGCCCTTCCCAAGCCTCCTGATTCCGTTTCGCATCCAGCACGAACGGCGAGAACCCGATCGCCTTGACGATCAACCGGTTGATCGTGGACTCGGGCTCGGGCAGCGGCCGCAGCACATCGACGAACAGCACGACCCGAGTCTCCTCGGTGTCGTTCCAGACCTCGTGGTTGAAGGTGTCGTCGAAGACCATGCTCTTGCCGGCTTCCCAGTGGCGGTAGTCCTCGCCGACGCGTATCCGGCAGGACTCGGCGTCCTTGGGGACGATCAGGCCGAGGTGATAGCGCAGGACGCCCTTGTAGGGGCCGCGGTGGTCGAGGATGTGCTTACGCGGGGAGAGGATCGAGAACATCGCGGTGGTCATCCCGGGGATCTCGCGCATCAGCGCGGCGGTCTTCGGGCACATCTCGACCCCGAGCTTCGCCTCGAAGCCATAGCCGTAGAGGAAGAAGGTCTTCCAGCGGTCGTCGTCGGTGATCTCGATCTGATCCTTAGAGATGTCCTGGAAGTTCGCGAGCGCGTCGCGGTCCTCGAGCAGCCGCTTTGCCTCCTCGCGGATCACCTCCCAGTTCTCCTCGATGTGCGCCACCCAGGGAAAGCGCTCGAGCGGGAAGAATGTCGCGTCGCCGACCAGCGAGCGCTTGCCGATGAAGCGCTCGATCGGCGCGAGGATCCGTTCGCCGACCACGATCGTGAGATCGACAGTGCGTTCCCACAGAGACTTCTGCGTCGATGTCGTCGTCACCACCCCTCCTGACGTCGAGCCGCCAGCCTAGCGCAGGGCCGTGTCGAAACATCCGCGGTGCGGCCTATCTTCGGCTGCAATGGTCGAGCAGTCAGACAACAGGGTGGCGCTGGTCACAGGTGCCGCGGGCGGGATCGGCCGCGCGATTGCGCACGCGCTCGCGGCAGACGGCTGCGCCGTGGCGGTAGGGGACCTGCAGGAGGACGCCGCGACGCGTGTCGCGGACGAGATAGAAGGCGCGGGGGCAGTCGCGCTCGGCGTCTCGCTCGACGTCACCGAGCGGGTTTCAGTCGAGCAGGCGGTCCTGCGAGCGGACCGCGAGCTCGGCTCGATCACAACGCTCGTCAATTGCGCGGGCTGGGACGAGCTGCGCCCCTTCCAGCAGACCGACGAGGTCTTCTGGCGCAAGGTGATCGCGATCAACTACGAAGGCTGCCTACGGGTCACACACGCGGTCCTCGATGGGATGATCGAGCGCGGGCACGGGCGAATCGTGAGCATCGCCTCCGACGCTGCGCGCGTGGGCTCCTCGGGCGAGGCCGTCTACGCGGGAGCGAAGGCGGGGGTGATCGCTTTCAGCAAGACGATCGCGCGCGAAGTCGCGCGACACGGCATAACGGCGAACGTCGTGTGTCCAGGCCCGACGGACACCCCGCTGCTGCAGGGCATGGCCGCGGAGGCGCCTGACAGCGCGAAGCTCGTCTCCGCGCTCGAGCGCGCGGTGCCGATGCGCAGGCTCGGCCGACCCGAGGACGCTGCTGCCGCCGTTGCCTTCCTGGCCTCGGAGCATGCGGGCTACATCACAGGCCAGACCCTGTCGGTGAGCGGCGGCCTGACGATGGCGTGAGGACGGGCTTTTTCAGAGAGCAAGGAGCGGGATATGGATGATGATTTGACGGATACCTCATATGCGGTCGAGGACGGCCTGTGCTGGATCACGATCGAGCGTCCCGCCCGCTACAACTCGTTCACGGCGCACACGGTCGACGAGCTGATCCGTTGCTTCAAGCGTGCCTGGGCCGATCCGGAGGTCGGCGTCGTGGCGCTCACGGGCGCAGGCGAGAAGGCGTTCTGCACGGGCGGCGATCAGAAGCAGCGCGCCGAGAGCGGTGACTACGGGCCCTCGCAGACGGGTCTGTTCGAGATCGAGACGCTGCACCGCGCGATCCGCGAGATCCCCAAGCCGGTGATCGCGGCCGTGAATGGCCTGGCGATCGGCGGCGGGCACGTGCTGCATGTGATCTGCGACCTCTCGATCGCCGCGGAGCACGCGCAGTTCGGCCAGGCGGGTCCGCGAGTTGGCTCGTTCGATGCGGGCTTCGGTACGGGCTTCCTCGCACGCGTCGTGGGCGAGAAGCGCGCGCGGGAGATCTGGTTTCTCTGTCGCAAATACAGCGCGCAGGAGGCCGAGCGCTGGGGACTGGTCAACCGCGTAGTGCCGGGCTTGGAGCTGCACGAGGAGGTTCGCCGATACGCCGACGAGATCCTCGCCCTCTCACCGACTGCGCTGCGCTTCCTAAAGCAGTCCTTTAACCAGGAGACGGAGCATCTGGCGGGCCAGGCGGCGCTCGCGTTCAGCGGGTTGCACGAGTTCGTCTCAAGCGCGGAGGCTCAGGAGGGCGTACGAGCGTTTGAGGAAAAGCGCAAGCCCGACTTCGCGCCCTACCGCGCGCGGGCCTCGCAGGTGCTCTAAGGATCGGTGGCGCCCAACCTTCACAACTGGCGGTAGGAGCTACGGCTAGGCTTCTCGCCGATATCGTGATGGGGGCGGAAATTCGACTAACCGGCCTACGCGCGGCGGCACTCGTGCTTGCCTGCATAGGTTTGCTGGTACTAGCGTCGAGTTCGTTCGCCGCGACACCCTCGGTCGCGCTGAAAGGCGCCCTGTTCCCCCTGAGTGGCTACCCCGAACCCACGCCGAGCATGGGGACCGCGCTGCAGGTCGAACTCGCCTTCTCGGGCGCCGGCTATGGCGCTACGCCCCAGATGCCGGGTGGCGGAGTTCCGCCGCTTGCATCCCTTGAACTCGTGCTCCCGGAAGGAATGAAGATGGATCTGCGGGACTTTGACCAATGTGGCGAAGTCACGCTGGAGAACGTTGGGCCATCCGGCTGTCCGCGCGGCGCGAGCGCCGGCCCCGAGCGAACCGGGCGCTCTGAAGTGTCCTTCGGCAGCGAACGCGTCCCCGAGGAAGTCACGCTGCGCCCGTTCATCGCGGCAGGGGGCAACTTGCTGTTATTTGTACAGGGGTCCACGCCGGTCGCGCTCGAATACGTCTCGCGCGCGGAAATCACGACCGCCGCGGCGCCTCCGAACATCCTTCGGATGAAAACGAGCTTTCCTGCGATCGCGACGGTTCCCGGAGCCCCTCTGGCTTCAGCGAGAACGCTCGCGCTCGAACTCGGCCCGGCCACGAACTCGACAGGCAAGACGGAGGCCTACCTCGCACTGCCCGAAACATGCCCAGCCGGCGGTTTCCCGTTGAAGGCGGAGCTCTTCTTCGGCGGCTCGTTCGGCGGCGAACGCGAATTCGGGATACCTGGTGAAGCAGCTACGGCCATCACGCACGTCCCGTGCCCCTCGCGCGTGCCGGCGCCGCTTATCGAAGTCGTCCCGGGCACGGACGGGATCGTCACGGCGCCCTCGAACAAGACCTGTGTCAGCAACCGGGACTTCCGGATCCATGTGCTGCAAATCCACGACCTCGTCTACCGCCGCGTGCAGGTCGCAGTGAACGGCAGGCCGGTGAAGGTGCTCAGGGGGCGCCGCGCGAGCGCGCAGGTGGACCTGCGCGGCCTGCCGAGGGGTCGCTACACAGTGCGTATCACGGTCACGACGACGAGCGGCCGGCGGATCTCGGGCATGCGCGCTTACCACACGTGTGCGCGCCGCAAGCTGCCCGGTGGCAACCCGCGGCTGTAGGAGAGCCCGCAAGGGGCAGGACTCGCTCAGACGAACCAACTGTTAAACAGCGAGGCCCCGTCTTGCGACGAGGCCTCGACTGCGAGTGGAGTATCTAGATGTTGCTGCTAGGCCGCCTCGCGCAGGGCCGCGAGCTCGGGCGACTCCGCGAGCTTCTTCAGCGCCCGCTGCTCGAGCTGTGAGGCCCGCTCGGCGGAGAAGCCGAGTCGCTTGCCGATTGCGGTGAGCGTCTGCGGCTCCTCGCGGCCGGTGCCAAAGCGCAGCGTTAGCACGGTGCGCTCGGTCTCGGGCAGCTCGGAGATCGCGCGATGCACGATTCGCTCACGCTCTTTGTCCCAGGCGCTGTCCTCGGGTGCCTCGGCGTCGGAGGGGAGCAGGTCGCCGAGCGCGGTGTCGCCGTCTTCGCCGATCTGTTGATCAAGCGAGACGAGCGCGGCGCGCTGGTGGCGAACCTCCTCAACCTGGTCGACGGGAAGACCCGTCTCCTCGGCCAGCTCCTCGATTGTGGGCTCGCGACCCAGCCTCACCGACAGCTCGCGCTCGACGCGCCCGACCTTGCGGGAGCGCTGCGCGACGTGGACGGGCAGGCGAATCGTGCGGCCTGAGTTCTCCAGGCCGCGCTGGATCGCCTGACGGATCCACAGCGTGGCGTAGGTCGAGAAGCGAAAGCCCTTGCGCCAGTCGAACTTCTCCGAGGCGCGAATCAGGCCGAGCATGCCCTCCTGGACGAGGTCGCCCAGCGGCAGGCCCTGGTTCTGGTAGCGCCGAGCGTTTGAAGCCACAAGGCGCAGGTTGGAGTTGACGAGCAATTCCTTGGCGTGGAGGTCACCGCGCTCGATCCGCTGGGCCAGTTCGATCTCCTGGGCCGGCGTGAGCAGTGGGTAGCGGCGCGAGTGCGCGAGCAGCTGATCGACGGCCTCGGGAATGAACGAGTCCGGGGTGCCCAGGTCGATGCGCTCGACGGGGTTGTCGAGGCGGCCGGGGGCAGCCTGGGTCGTGCCCTCCTCGAGGGTCTCAGGCTCGTGCTCGGAACCGATCCCGTGGGCGGGCGGCTCTAGCGTTGGGGTTGAACTTCTTGGGGAATCTGACATATGAACCTTCTAATCCGATGCTTGGAGTCGGAATTATACGCCGCGATAGTTGCGTTGTCAATTATATTTCGGGCGCAGTGAAACTTGGGTCTCGTTCGACGTTCCCTACGCAACTACCTGCCCGAAAGGGCGCGAAAGTATGCGGTCGCGGCCAGGAAGTAAACCCTCCGAACGGCAAAAGGTTTCTATGCCCGGATACGCCCACAGGGACGGTCCTGACGCGTATCGGAGCAGAATTCGGGGAGGCTGAGCGATGCGGGCTAAGCTCGGCGAATGAGCATCGACCTCTCGGGCCAGGTCGTAGCCGTCACGGGCGCCTCATCCGGCATCGGAGAAGCCACAGCGCTTGCTTGTGCCGATGCGGGCGCCGCCCTCGCGCTGGGCGCCCGCCGCAGCGAGCGCATCGAGGCACTGGCCCGGCGCATCGCCGAGGAAGGGGGTCGGGCGATCGCGGTGCAGACAGACGTCGGCGATGAGCAGCAGGCCCGAGCCTTTGTGGAGCGCACCAAGCAGGAGCTCGGCCGGATTGACGTGCTCGTCAACAACGCGGGCGTGATGCTGCTCGGGCCGATCCTCGGCGCGCCGACCGAGGAATGGCGGCAGATGATCCACGCGAACGTATACGGCGTGCTCTACTGCACCCACGCGGCCCTACCGCTGATGGCCGAGCAGAAATCAGGGCACATCGTGAACGTGAGCTCGGTCGCGGGTCGCTTCGCGCGAGAGGGTTCCGGGGTCTACAACCTTACGAAGTTCGGCGTCGGCGCTTTCTCGGAGTCCCTCCGGCAAGAGGGCGTGCGCTACGGCGTGCGCGTCACGCTGATCGAGCCCGGCGCCGTGGCGACCGAGCTGTCAGGGCATAACCGTCCCGAGATCCTCGAGCAGATCAAGCAGGTCTTCGCCGAAGTGGAGCCGCTGACTGCCGAGGACATCGCAAACGCGGTGCTCTACGCAATCGGCCAGCCGCCGAACGTCAGCGTGAACGAGGTGCTCGTGCGACCTCGCGGCCAGGCTCGCTGAGCGCGGGCTCGGAAAGTATCCCGGCGCCTTGGCGTCTGAGGGTCTGAAGCCCAAGCATCGACCCCAGCCGACAGGAGGCCCACAGTGACACGACCCCTAGCGCTCTTTGCTGCCGCGAGCACGCTCGCTGCGCTGCTCGCGGGGTGCGGCTCTAGTTCGAGTTCGAGCAGCAGCTCGAGCGCCGCGGCGACGACCCCCGCCACCACGCAGAGCACGGCCGCATCGACGAGCACGACCGCGGCTGCGTCGGGTCCTGGCGTCACGGTCGACGCCAAGCACGCGAAGCTCGGGACGATCCTCGCGGCGGGCCCGAAGAAGTTGACGGTCTATATGTTCGAGAAAGACAAGGGCACGACCTCGGCCTGCGAAGGGGCCTGCGCAAGCGCCTGGCCGCCGGTGACGACCGAAGGAAAGCCGGTCGCGGTTGCAGGCGCGAGCGCTGCGGACCTCGGCACGACCAAACGCGCCGACGGCAGCGAGCAAGTCACCTACAAGGGGCACCCGCTCTACTTCTTCTCCGAGGACAAGGACTCGGGTGACTCCTACGGCCAAGGCTCGACGGCGTTCGGCGCCGGCTGGTACGTGCTGAAGCCGAGCGGCGAGAAGATCGACGAGGACTCTGGCGAGGATAAGGGCGGAGCCTCGGGCTACAAATCCTGAGGCGAGCGACCTGAGCGGCGCCGGCTCACGCGCGCCGCTTGATCCCTGCGCCGGGCCGTGGCGTCCCGGCGCCGTGGGGTGGGAGGGGCAGGCTCGGGCGGGGTGGCCGCATCTGGCAGCGGT
>Ga0335073_10004176_pt1 | contig 20208 bp, 18 predicted proteins | sample Lox_Sample_22_FD_207093 | JGI IMG/M metagenome (GOLD analysis project Ga0335073, IMG submission 207093) | Soil microbial communities from Loxahatchee National Wildlife Refuge, Florida, United States - Lox_Sample_2.2 | ecosystem: Environmental > Terrestrial > Soil > Wetlands | place: USA...
TCACAGCGTGACCAGGGTTCGCACCACTTCCACCGAGCAGGGGGCGTGCGTGGCCACCGCTTCCGAGACGCTGCCCAACAGGAACCGCTCCAACCCGCGCCGCCCGTGGGAGCCGACCACGATCAGATCCGCGCCCCACTGCGCGGCTTCGTCCAGAATAATCTGCTGCGGCTTTTCGACCAGCACGGAAATCGATTCCGAGGTTTCGAGGCCGCCCGCCCTCAGCACCTCCTCCGCGCTCTGAATGGCGTGCCCGGCGCGTTTCATGGCTGCCTCACGCTGCATCTGGATCATTTCGCTGTTGAGGTACGGCGGCTCCAGCGCGGATTCGAGCGGCGTCAGCGACAATTCGACCACCGTCAGCACGCGTACTTCGGTCCCCGCCGGCCACGGCCGTTTGGCGACGGAGCGCGCGGCCGCCAGCGAATATTCCGAATCGTCGGTGGCCAGAAGAATCTTCATTCCATCTTTCCATTCCTGGCCGTCGCGGACCACCTCGACGGAACAGTGCGCGTGACGCAGCACCGCGCTGGCCACGCCGCCCAGCAGAAAGCGCGCCAGCCCGCCGCTGTGAAGCGAGCCGATGACGATCATGTCCGCGGCGATTTCGCCGGCGCGATCGACAATCGCGGCCTTGGGGTGGCCGTGCATCACGAACGCCGACGCATCGAGGCCGCGCGCGGAAAGTTCGCGCGCCCCGTTTTCGGCGATGGCGGTCATTTGCCGGGTGCGGGAATCCTCAGGCTGGGAGGAATCGGCGACGCTTAGAACCTCGAAGCTGGTTCCGGCCGGCCACGGCCGCGCGGCCACGTGCGCAACCACCACGGAAGGCGAAGATTCGACGGCGACAAGAATTTTCATCGCCTTCATATTCCCATTTTCCTGGGCGCTGGTTTGCCAAGGTGCGATGCCCTGCCCGCAGCCCGAGTGCGGTATGATTACCGCCTTTAAAGATCAGGCCGGCTCGCGGGCTTGTTGTCCGGGAACCGCGGGAGTATACTGCGGTCGGCTTTGAGAAAGGAGTCCGTCATGGCCGAAACCGAGAATCTTCAATCCGCGAGAGAGGCGATCGCGGCGCTGAACGCGCACGATCTGGATCGCTACGTTCAACACATGGACCGCTCCATCGTCGCGGAATCCGAGACGCTGGGCGAAATTCACGGCAGGGAGGGTGTGCGTCAAGCGTACGCGTCGATGTTCCAGGCGTTCCCCGATCTGCATTGGGAAGTGGAGCAGCTGCTCGCCAGCGGCGATCATATAATTGCGCGCGTTGTGCTGACCGGAACGCATGAGGGCGCCTTCGCCGGAATCGCGCCGACGCACCGGAAGGCGAGCTGGCGTGGCTGCTCGGTGGTGGAGATTCGCCATGGCAAAGCGGTCCGCGCCAGGATCTATGCCGATCATCTTTCGCTGATGCGCCAGCTCGGCGTGTTGCCGGCGGTGAAGGGGACCACGGCATAGGACGCCGGAATCTCACCCTACGCCCTGAAGACTGACCTGCGGAGTGTCGAAGGAAGGGGTAATCCTTCATCCCGTTAACGGGCGGCCGGGCGGGAGAGCAACCTCCGACTCTCTCCCGCCTGTTTCCGCGTCTGTTGGACAATAAAAACATGAGCGGGATTCAATATGTGACCGACGCCAAGGGCCGCAGAGTGGCCGTTCAGATCGATCTGACCAAGTACGGAGAATTGTGGGAAGAGATCGAGGATGTGCTGGTGTCGCGGTCGCGGAGGCAGGAAAAACGGATTCCGTTGGAGAAGGTGAAGGGGGGGCTGGCAAAGAGCGGCAGGCTTACGCGTGGCTAGATATCGCGTCGCGTTTGCCGCGAGCGCCGCGAAGGAACTTGACCGAGTCGATGCGAAAATGTTGGCCCGCATGGTTGCCCGGATCGAGCGATTGGCTGAAACGCCACGCCCGCCTGGCTGCAAGAAGCTCAAAGGCGGCGACAAGCAGTGGCGGATTCGCGTGGGCGATTATCGGGTGGTGTACGAAATCGACGATGCCGCCCAGACTGTCGACGTGACGCGAATCGCGCACCGGCGGGAGGTTTACGATTGATGCGCAAAAACGACCTTGCTCCCGCAAAATTACCGCTGCCCAAGTTTCGTTCGGACGAGGAGGCAGCCGAATATTTCGAGACGCATTCCATCGCGGAGATCTGGGACCGTCTCCCTAACGCCGCCCCCGCGAAGCTTTCCAAGGGGCTGGAGAAATCGATTCGCGCACGGCATCAAGCGGCAAAATCGCCAATCTCCATTCGCCTGGGTCCTGAGCAGATTGCGGCGGCGAAGAAAATCGCGGCCGCGAAATCGGTCGGGTACCAGACGCAGTTGCGGATGTGGATCGCCGAGGGGATCAGGCGCGAAGCGAAGCGGGCGTAGCCATCACGTTGACGACGCCTAAACCCGGGTCCTCGATGGCCATGCTGAAATCCCCACGTGACTGCGGAAGAGGAGAGGCGGTGGAATCGAGGCTCCTGGCGAACGTCAGCCCAGGTGGCGTCTACTTCCTCTCCACCGCCTCCACCACCACCCCCTCGCGCACCGCATCGGTCGGATTCAGAATCACCACGTCGCCTTCTTTCAGCCCCGAATCGATCTCCACTTCCGCGCCGTAATCGCGGCCGACGGTCACTGGCTGGAAATGCACCCGATGATTCTCGCCCACCACGGCGACTCGCGGACCCTCCTTCGGCAACAGCAGCGCGTCGGCCGGAAGCATCAGCACGTTCACCTGCTGCGCCAGCTTGAAATGAGCCTTCGCGTACATGCCCGGCAATAAAAGCTCGTGGTCGTTGCGAACCATCAGCTCCGCCTGCATGGTCCGCGAATTGGCGTCCACGGAATGATTGATCGCGGCCACTTTGCTGTGAAACACGCGGCCCGGCAGCTCGTCGACGGTCAGGTCCGCGGGGACATTTTCGCGAATCTGTTCCGCGTAGCTCTGCGGGATCGGCACGAAGACGCGCAGCGTGTCGATCTGCGCCACGCGCATCACCTCGCGCGAGGCCGAGGTGTTGCCGGCGGTGATCAGCGTGCCGATGTCGGCCTGCAAGTTGCGATAGGTCACCACGCCGTCGAAAGGCGCTTCCAGCCGGTCAAATTTCTTCAGATCTTCCAGGCGCAGCAGGTTCGCCTGATTCGCGGCCACCGTGCTTTGGGCCGCGCGGACATTTTCTTCCGCCGCTTTCTCGTTGGCCTGCGCCAATTCGAGCGCGGCCGTTTTTTCGTCCAGATCCTGCCGCGCGAAAACGCCTTTCTCGGTGAGATTTTTCCAGCGCCGCGCGGTCACATCGGCCAGCTTCAGATTGCTCTGCGAAGCCAGCAGCGCCGCCTGATTCTGCTGCAACGCCGCTTTCGATTGCTCGAGCGTCGCGCGCCCTTCGACGATCTGCTGATCCAGCTCCGGCGTGTCCAGCTCGAACAGCATCTGGCCTTTCTTGACGCGATCGCCGATGTCGGCGCCGCGCTTCACCACGTAACCGTCGGCGCGCGCGTACACCGGCGTTTCCACCAGCGCCGTCGTCTGGCAGGGCAGCTCGATGGTCGATTGCGCCGGCGCCGAGCGCACCCGTCCGACGTTCACCGCCGGCGGACGCGCCGTGTCGTCGACCACCGCCGCGGCCATCGTTTTTTCCTGCGTCGTCCGCTGCTTCAGTTGATACAGGATGCCGGCGGCGAGCACGGCTCCGCCAACCAGCAGCAGAACCCAAAATTGCGCGTGCGATTTTTTATGCGGCGGCGCGCGCCGTTCCAGCTGATGATCGAGCTCGGTTTTCATCAATCGTTGGCCTCGATCTGATCGAACGTCGCCGGCGGATTTTTGCGCAGCAAACTATACACCACCGGGACCATGAACAACGTCCCGATGGTGGCGAACAGCAAACCTCCAATGACCGCGCGGCCCAGCGGCGCGTTCTGTTCGCCGCCTTCGCCCAGGCCCATGGCCATCGGAACCATGCCGGCGAGCATCGCCACCGCGGTCATGATCACCGGACGCAGACGCGTGCGCCCGGCCTGATACGCGGCGGTCAGCGCGTCGGCCCCTTCGCGGCGCAGGTCGTTGGCGAAAACGACCAAAAGAATGCTGTTGGCGGTGCCCACTCCGATACTCATGATAGCGCCCATCAGCGCGGGGACACTCACGGTGGTGTGGGTGAAAAACAGCATCAGCAGAATTCCCACCAGCGCGCCGGGAACCGACATCAGCACGATAAACGGATCGCTCCAGCTTTGGAAATTCACCACCATGACGAAATAAACCAGCACAATCGCGAAAATCAAGCCGTAAGCCATTCCCTGGAACGACGTGCGCATGGTTCCCACCTGGCCGCGCATCTCAAAAAAACTGCCCGGCGCCAGCTTCGGCCGGAACTGGTCGAGCACCTTATCCACGTCCGCGGCCACGCCGCCCAGATCGCGATCCTGGACGTTGGCGTAAACGTCGTACAGCGGCTGCACATTATAATGATTCACCACCTGCGTGGTGACGCCGCGCTCGGCTTGCGCCAGGTTGCCCAACAGTTCTGTCGACGGGCCCATCGCGGAATGAATCGGCGTGTTGAGAATCGCGCCCGGCGTATCCATGCGATAGGTGGGCGTCTGCACCACCACCGGATAATCGACGCCGTTGGCCGGATTCACCCAATAATTCGGATTGAGCTGCTGACTGGAGCTGAGCGAAATCAGCAGGCCGGTGGCCACATCGAATTGCGTAAGCCCCATCTCGCCGGCGCGCGTGCGATCCACCTGAAGACGGATCATCGGCACGTCGTTCACCTGGTGAACATGCACGTCGGCCGAGCCGGGAATGCGCGCGATGCGCGCCGCAAGCTGTTCCGCGATCTGGTGATTGTGTTCCAGATCGCGCAGCGGACCAGCCACCTGCACGTCCACCGGCGCGGGCAGACCAAAGTTCAGAATCTGCCCGACCATGTCCGCGGGCTGGAAGAAAAACGTCAGATCGGGAAATTCGCGATTCAACTGCCTGCGCATTTCGCGGACGTAGCCCCAGGTCGAATGATGCTGGCCTTCTTTGAGCGAAACCAGAATCTCGCCGTCGGCCGGGCCCAGCGTCACGGTATCGGAAAACGCGAGATTGTAGCCGTTGTATGGCAGGCCGATGTTGTCGAGAATATCGGAAAGCTCGTTCGGCGGAATGATGCGGCGAATGGCGGCTTCGACGGCGGCGAAGTGACGCTCGGTCTCCTCGATGCGCGTTCCGCCGGGACAACGCACGTGCAAACGGATCTGCCCGGCGTCGACCAGCGGAAAGAAATCGGCGCCGATCAGCGGATACAAAAACGCGCAGGACGCCGCCACGGCAATCGAACAGGCGATCACCAGCCTGCGATGCGCCAACGCGCTTTCGAGCATTCCGGCGTAGCCGTCGCGCATCTTTTCAAAGCCGCGGTGAAAGACGTGGTGGAAACGCCACAGCCAGCCCGCGTCGGTCACGTCGGCTTCGCCTTCGGGGCCTTGATACAGGCGCAGCTCCGCCGGGATCAGGTAACGGATCATGGTGGGAACCAGCGTGCGCGATAGCAGATACGACGCCGACATCGCCAGCACCACGGCGAGCGCCAGCGGCGTGAACAGAAATTTCGCCGCGCCGGTCAGAAACACCACCGGCACAAAAACAATGCAGATGCATAGCGTCGAAACGAACGCCGGCACCGCGATCTGCCGCGCGCCGTCGAGAATCGCCTGCACCACACCTTTGCCCATCCCCAGATTGCGGTGAATATTTTCAATTTCGACCGTCGCGTCATCGACCAGAATGCCCACCGCCAGCGCCATTCCACCCAGCGTCATGATGTTGATCGTCTCGCCCATCGCGTACAGCACCGAAAGCGAAGTGAGAATCGACAGCGGAATGGAGATGCACACAATCAGCGTGCTGCGCCAGCTTCCTAAAAACAGCAGAATCATACACCCGGTGAGAATCGCCGCGACCACCGCTTCCTTGATCACGCCGTTGATGGCGGCCTTCACGAATACGGACTGATCGAAGATCGGGACCGCGTGAAACGACGCCGGAAAGGTGGACATAATCCGCGGCAGCGACGCTTTGATTTTCGCGACGATATCGATGGTGGAAGCGTTTCCGTTTTTGAGCACCGTGAGCAGCACTCCGCGGCGGCCGTCGTGGCGCACGATATTGGTCTGCACCGCGGCGCCGTCGCGGACCTGCGCCACGTCGTGCAGATAAATGGTGGTGCCGTTCACGGTTTTGACCGGCAGATTGTTGAACGCTTCGGGAACGCGCGGGCTGTTGTTCAGCTCCACCCGATATTCGCGCGTGCCGATTTTCGCCGATCCGGTGGGCAGAATCAGGCTCTGAAGATTTAAGGCGTTGGAAATATCGCTGGCCGAAAGTCCGTAGGAGTACATCGCGTCCGGCTTCAGGTCCACCATGATCTGCCGCGGCTTGCCGCCGTACGGCAGCGGGAAACTGGCGCCCTGCGTGTTGGCGAGCTGGGTGCGCAGAAAATTGTAGGCCAGGTCGTACAGCTGGCCTTCGCTCAATTCGTCGCTTGAAATCCCGAGTTGCAGAATGGGCACGGACGCGGCGTTATAACGAATCACCGCCGGCGACTTGACGCCCAGCGGCATCACGCCCAGGATGGACTGCGATTGCGCCGTCACCTGCGCCACCGCGGCCTCGATTTTCGCGTTCGGCTGAAAATAAATCTTGATCACCGACAGGCCGGCGAGCGATTGCGATTCCATGTGCTCGATATCGTTGACGCCGGTGGTGTAGCCGCGTTCGATGCGCGTGGTGATCACGTCGGCCATTTCGTCGGGCGAGACGCCGTTATAGGTCCAGATCGCGCTGACCACCGGAATATCGATATCCGGAAACACATCGGCGGGCATGCGCGAAATGGCGACAAGTCCCATCAGCAGAATCGCCAGGGCCATCACCACGAAGGTGTAGGGACGGCGCAGCGCGAGACGTACAATCCACATGTATTCTCATTACAGCATGGCGTCTCGCGCCGCGACACCATCGGGGAGAGCCCCCCTATCACCGCTACACTGCCCGGAAAATTTACAGGCGCGATGTAATCCCCCCGCGTCAGACGGATTCCGACGAAACGGTGGAACGGGAGGAAATGAAACGCATCCGGATTGCGTCTTTAAAAGTGAAGGAGGCAGGTATGTGTGATTACTCTCTGTGCGGGATTCCGAACCGTCTCGCAGCGGAAGGCGAAGAACTCGTCGTCCACAAGTTTTCCACAGGTTCCATGGGACTGGCGTCGCCCGCGGATTTGCCCTCGCGGGATCCGCTGTGCGAAGCCGCTCCCAAACAGACTTTCTGGCAGGCCCTGAAGAGCTTCTTCGAGCCCGCACGCCAGCCCGCGACGGCGCCGGCCGTGTGCATTCCTCCCGGGGCGCACCTGATCCTGAAGGACATCCCCGCGGATCTGCAACGGCAGTGCCACGTCGCGGAAGAAGAAGGCGTCATGTTCACGCAACTGAGCGCGGACGTGAACAGCTATCGCGACGCGATCCGCTTCAGTAACGGATATCAGATCCGTTTGCAGGATCTGCGCGAGGGAATGCGCGTGGAGGTTCTGTCACTCGCCGGCGCGTACGAATACACGCCGATGATGTCGGAAGCGCTTCGCTGAACATTTTTTGCAGCCACCGGACTTGGCCGCTTTCTACGGCCGCGGTTCACCGTTTTGAAACGCGACCAAAGGAAGCGGCCGGCGCCGGCTTCACTTCAGCGGGGCCCGGTGTGCGCGGGTGGGTGAGAATCGCCATCCAACCCTGCTCCTTGCCCGCAAATTCACGTTTCCAGTAGCGGCGGAATTGCCGGACCTTTTTTTCCTGCGCTTGTTCGAGACCTTTCATTAAGGTTTTCGAAGCGCCCTCCTTCGCGGCAAGCCGCCGGGCGGATTCGTAATCATTGATGTCGCCGAGCTTCGATTGCAGTTGCTTGATCGGGTCGAGGCGAGCGGGCGGGAACGGCAGCAGCTCCATGGTGTAGCGGAGCTTTTTGGCGGCGATGCGCAGCTTGTGCAGCGCGGTTGGCGGGCCGTCGATGTTCGCGGCGCGGCGGAAGACGCGGTGCGCCGCGCGCAGCAGAACCCGGCGTTCGGCGGCGTCCAGGGCGCCGTTTTCCGTAGCCAGTTTCGCGCGCCATTGATCGGCGAATCCGGCTTCGGAAAGCTCCCGCAGGTGAGCGGCCAATTCGCGCTCGGCTAGGGAGCGGCGCCGGCGCAGACGCGCTTCGAGGCGCGCGGGCGCATGCAGTTTCGCGGTCAGTTTCGCGGCGATATCGCAATCCCGCACCGCGCCCGCCCGGGCGATGGTTTGTTTCAATTTGCGCCGGATTTTGCCCATGCCGCCCGCGCCGTCGAGCACCGCGACCATCTGTCCCAGCCGCCGCGCAGCGACGCGCAGGTCGTGAACCTGGTCGCGGCTCGCGTTTTCGAGTGTACGGCGCACTTCGAGCGCGAGCTGATCGACCAGCTGATCGGTCTTCGCAGACTCCGATCGTGGGCGCGCGGGGGAGGCGGCCATAAAGGATCAACTTCATTCTAGAGCGTTTTTGGAATCACGGATGGTCAAGGATGGGGGCTATAGCGCGCGTCACAGCCCCGCCAGTCATGGCGGGGGCGCGGCTGCTACGACCCGTGCGCGACGGTCCGGAGCGCCGGCTTTTCGGAACCCGCACGCGCCCGCGGCGGCACGGCGAGCGCGATCAGAAGACACAGCGCCAGCGCGCTCAATCCGTCGCCCAGCCACATGACTCCGCTGCGCGTCCATACGATCGAAACGGTGTGGTCGCCGGCGGGAACCTCAAAGCGCAGCAGACCGCTGCGGTCGGCCGGGAACGCGGGAATTTCCTGGCCGTCGACGCGCACGCTCCAGCACGGGAAATAAGCGAGCGACATTTCCGCGGTGGCGGGGGTGGCCGCGTGAATCGCGCCGGACCAGGAAACCGGCGACCGTCCGGTCTGCCGGATCATCGCCGCGCCGGAAACGATCACCGGCAGAGGACGGTAGCCCGGCGTCTGCTGCATCCACACCGGCCGGTATTCTTCGTAGCTGGTGACGGCGATGCCGTGCTGCGCGATCTGCTGCGGCGTCCAGCTCTTCAGGTCGATGTCGCGGTAATGGCCGGCGTGCAGGTGCGAAAAATTCGGCACCAGCAGCAGCACCATGGCCGCGCTGAACCACATGCGCCGCTGCGGCGATTTTTCGAGCACCACGGCCAGCGCCGCGATCAGCGCCGCGCTGCAAGCCGCCACCGGTCCCAGAATACGCCAGGGAAACGCCAGATATTGCAGCAGCGGCACGCGGTCCCAAAGCCATCGCGAGGAGGGCAGCGTCAGACCGCACAGAAGCACCGTTCCCGCGGCGAAGAATCCAGCCCAGGGAAGCCACGCCCGCTTGCGCCAGGCGATGGCCAGCAGCGCGGCCGCCATCACCATCACGTGCCCCACGCCGAGCGAAAAGGACATGCCGTCCTGATCCCCGGGTACGGAAAATCCATAGCCCCAGAAGGTGCTGAACAGCTGGTGCAGATAAACAAAATGGTTGGTGTAGTTCGACTGCCCTTCGAGCACGCGGCGCACCTGCGTCAGATCGTTCATCTCCAGGCCCGGCAGCCACACGAACGCCGCCAGCGCCACCGACAAAACGAATCCCGCCGCGCCGGCCCACAACACCTTCCACGATCCGGACATCCACGCCGCCAACGCGATGAACGCGGCCAGTACCGGAGCGAACACCAGCGCCGCCGCGTTGTGGCTCAAGAAAACGCCGGCGTAGGCCGCGGCTCCGATCAATAAATCGCGAATTTTTTGGTTCTTCGCGTAGGCGCCGAATCCGTACAGCGCGAAGGCGAAAAACGGAAACGCCGCGAATTCGGCCCAGGCGGAACGCACCAGCAGGTCCACCGCGAAATACGGCGAATATAAATACGCCGCCGCGGCCAGGAATCCGCCGGAATCGCCGAAATAAACGCGCCCCAGCAAAAACATTCCCGCGGCCGACGCCAGCACGATCACGATGCAGGCAAGATTCAGCGAGGTGACGAAATCGACGTGCAGCAATTTCCAGAATTCGGCGAGGTAATAAATCATCGGCGGATTGAACAGGAACAGCGGCTGGCCATGGCCGTTGCTCAAATCCGGCGCCCAGCGCGGAATCAGCACGCCGTGCGAAATATCTTCGTGAAATTCCACTTGCCTCGGCAGATATTCGGTGGCGTCGTGCCCTTCGATCAGGCGCGTCGAAAGCAGCGGCAGAACCACGGGCAGCGCCAGGAAGGCCAGCAGCGCGGCATTGCGCGTCCACGTCTGTTGGGCCTGTCGCGGAATGGGCATGGCGCGCAGCCGCGCGGCGATAGCCTGATCGACGGACGCCAGCCAATCGCGGCGCTCGCCCACGATGGCGATCATCACCAAAAAAATCCCGGCGATTCCCAGCCACGCTTTCCACGCTTCGGGCTGATACCGGCACTCGATCGAATGCCGGCCGGCCTTCACCGGAATGCCGACAAATCCCGGCGAAAGCATCACCGTTTGCACCGGCTGGCCGTCGACGAACGCTCTCCAGTTGGGATGCCAGGTCATTTTGAACAGCACGAAACTTTGCCGCAGCGCCTCGATCTGCGCGCGATAGATGCGGCCGTTCCCGGTGTTATCGGAGACGCTGTCGGCCAGCACCGATCCGGGATAAGGAAACGCCGGCGCGGCGGGCAGCGCGGCGTTCGGATCGAGGTGCGGGAAGCTGGGATCGGCGTCGCCGAAGAAATCGAGCAGCAGATGCTGCCGCTGCCGGACCCAGGGGCTTTGGAGCCAGCGGTCGACGATGTCGTAGAAATCGGATTTGTCGGTTTTCACCGAATAAAACACATCGACCACGTCGAAATATCCGTCGCCCGGCGCGGCCATGACGCGAAACGGACCATCCAGATCGACCTGCTTCAAAAAATCCGGCAGCAGAACGTTCACCGGCGCGATCACGGTCTTGATGTTGAACAACTGATACTCGGCCGGGCTTTGATCGTTGAAGCGCGTCATGATCTCCGAGGTCAGCGACATGGAGTGATACATGAACGACAGCGCCGGCTGCCGCGCCACGCTCATGAACGAATAAAACGGCACGTCGCCGATTTTGAAGGTTCCGCCCCATAACAGCGGAATGCCGGAAAAGGCGCGCCCGCCGCGGTCTTTGGCGATTTGAATCGCGCTATGGATGTACGGCTGGTCGCGATGGTAGGCGGCCAGATTGGTTTCGCCCCAGTTTTTGTTGTTCACCAGATACTGCCCGCGCTCCCGCACCATCGGCACGAACAGCACCGCGGTCACCACCGCCGCGAGCGCGACATGCACGCGCGCCAACTCCCGCCAGGCGCAGGCGAGCCCGATGGCCGCGGCCAGGATCAGAAAAATTTGCGCTCCGCCGATCACGCGGTGAAGCTGCATATCCGGCGACACGCCCACCAGCGACAAAACGGGCCCCCAGAAGGGGCGCCCGAAAAACATCAGAATCCACAGCGCGGCGCCCAGCATAACGAAGGTTCGCGCGGGATATTTCAGATGTTTGGTCCAGCGGTCGCGGAAATAAAACGCCACGCCGGCGAGCGCGAGTCCGCTCAAAACCGGCAACCGGCCGTGATCGAGCAGTTCGCCCGAAAACAGCCATTTGAGCGTCTGCGCCGCGCCGAACGAATCCCATTTCCAGGGATTTTCCCAGCGGCTGTGATTGATGATCGGGCTGTCTTTGAGCAGCGGGATCAGCTCGAAGGCGGAAATCGCCAGCGCGGCCGCGCCCACCCACAGAGTCCGGCCGAGGCGCACGGCGCGCGATTCCACGTCCGGCATCAGCGCCAGCAGACAGATGGTCAGCGCGGCGATGTAGCCGTAAATAAAGTGCGCGAGAAAGGTCAGTCCGACCAGCAATCCGGTGACGGCCAGCAAGCGTCCGCGGCGAATCGCGCGATACCCGAAGCCGATCGAGAGCAGCGCGAAATGCGTCGCGATGGCTTGCGTGAACAGGCCGCTGCCGGCCCACAGATAGCTTCCGTATTCGAGTCCGTAAAGTCCGGGTGTCGAAATAAACGGGCAAAGCAGCGCGGCCGCGGCCGCGGTGAGGCGGGAGAGCGATAACAATCGCGCGGTGATAAAAAACGTCAGCGGCAGAAGCGCGACCGACAAAAATCGCACCCACACGAACACCGTCATCAAGGAAACGGATTTGAACAGCGCGAAATAGGTGAGGGCGACGAGCAGGTGGCCGAGCGGCTGATAGGTGCGCGGCACGGGATAGCCCAGCACCCACTCCGGCGACCAGCCGTCGAAAGGATTGCCGCCGCGCTCGATGGTGTCCACCATGTCCGCGACCAGCGGATAGTGCATAACATTGTCATTTAAATCGACGCGGGTGATAGTCAGCTCAGGAGACAGAGCAATGGCGCTGGCGATCAGAATCATCGCCAGGAGAGCATAAACGAGGAGTTTTTCGTGGCCGGGTTTCATGCCCGCAATTTCCATTAGACAGGAAACCCGGCGCGCTTACTACGGCGGCAACGTTACGGTACGTTGTACGGCGTCGCGTTGATTCCCTGATACATCCATATTGCGCCGATCACCACAATCAGGACGCCGGAAATGACGGACAGCCAGGTGACGACCGGGGTGACCGTGTCGAGTTTTTTGAGAATCGCCTGCTGTTCCGCTTCGAGGTGAGCCTCACCCGGATCGAGGAACAACTGGCCTTCGCGTTTCATGGAGACGATGGAGCGATAGATCACCGCCAGAATCAATACGGTGGTGATGACCGCCCAGACAATCAGGAGCGATAGCAACATGTGAGGAGTCATCGTATTCCCTCGCTGAATATCGTGCCCAAAATCGCGGCCGGCGTCAATCCCCGGTGGGTCTGCTTCAGCCCCCGTCCTCACGGACGCGGTTCTCCGAACTGGATCGAGCCGCGCCCGGCCCGGAGAAAACATTTCCCTCTCCGCCACTATTCTCTCTATGGTCTTTCTGGTTACGTTTGTCTGCTATGGATCGCATCTCCCGGGCGACCCGCGCGGCAGCTCCGATCACGTCCGCCGCGGTCATCGCCGCTTCTTTCCGCCGAAGCCGGGCCTTGAGAATTACTGTCGCCGGGCCATGAACGAGCCCGCTTACCTTCTGGAATCGCCGGAGTCGCGCGAAGCCGTACGTACGGCGATCGTGGACGTCTGCGGATTCCGTCGCTGGTTCCTTTACGCCCTGCACGTTCGTACCAACCATGTGCACGGAGTCGTCCGCGCAGACGCGAACCCAAGCCGGGTCCTGAACGATTGGAAGGCGTACGCTACCCGCTCACTACGCTTGAGCGGCAGCGTGGCGCCGGGACGCCGGATCTGGGCAGGGAGCGGAAACATCGCCGTAATAAAATCAAGCGCGGTGCTGGCGTCCGCGATACGCTACGTTCTGGAAAAACAGGGCGAACCAATGGCCACATATTGCGCGGATGAGAGGTTCTAAAGGGGCCCGCGCCCTGACGGGCGCGGCTCGATTTGCGCGGACGCGAGCCGCTTCCGTCAGGAAGCGGGCGATTTGCACGGACGAGAGCCGCTTCCGTCAGGAAGCGGGCGATTTGCGCGGACGAGAGCCGCTTCCGTCAGGAAGCGGGCGATCAGGCCACGCTCGCCAATCCCCGATACTGAAGATCAGGAGGGGAAATGCGGAGCTTTGACAGCCTTACGGAGCCGGAAATTCTGGCGCTGGCGATTTCGCTCGAAGAAGAGGACGAACGGATTTACGCCGATTTCGCCGAAGGCCTGCGCGATAATTTTCCGGCGACCGCGGCCATCATGGACGGCATGCGTGACGAGGAATCCACTCACCGGCGGCGCCTGATCGACTTGTTCCATCAGAAATTCGGAGATCATATTCCGCTGATCCGCCGCCAGGACGTGCGCGGATTCGTGGCGCGGCGGCCGGTGTGGCTGATCCGGCCGCTGGGGCTCGACACGGTGCGCCAACAGGGCGCGGCGATGGAAGCCGAGACGCGGCGGTTTTATGAAAAATCGTCGGCGCGAACCAGCGATCCGGCGATTCGCCAGTTGCTCGACGACCTGGCGCAGGAGGAACGTTCGCACCAGAATCGCGCGGAGGAATTAAGAGAAGACAAACTCAACGCCAACGTGCAGCATGAGGAAGAAGAAGCCAAGCGGCGATTGTTCGTGCTGCAAATCGTGCAGCCGGGACTGGCGGGATTGATGGACGGCTCGGTTTCGACGCTGGCGCCGGTGTTCGCGGCGGCGGTGGCGACGCACAGCCCATGGGATGCGTTTCGCGTGGGGCTGGCGGCGTCGCTGGGCGCGGGGATCAGCATGGGATTCGCCGAAGCGCTGTCGGACGACGGCAGCCTGACGGGCCGAGGCCATCCGTGGGTGCGAGGAATCGTGTGCGGATTGATGACGGCGCTCGGCGGAATCGGCCACACGCTGCCGTTTCTGCTGCCGCAGTTTCAAGTGGCGATGAGCGCGGCGATGGCGGTGGTGGTGGTCGAGTTGGGCGTGATCACCTGGATTCGCAAACGCTATATGGAGACGCCTCCGTTCTCGGCGGCGGTTCAGGTGGGCCTGGGCGGCGCGCTGGTTTTCGTGACGGGATTGTTGATCGGGAGTTCGTAGCCTTTGACGGGGCTCTTTCTTTCGTGCGCCGAACCCCCGCCATTACTGGCGGGGCTGTTCCCCGGCGCTGATTACAGCCCCGCCTGTGAAGGCGGGGGTATTGGGCGAAACACGACGTTTTCGCGCGCAATGATTCCCAGCATGGCGAAAAAAAACGCCGCCAGCGCCGGCCGCTGCTGCATTGGATAATCGACCAGGCAGTGTAAAAAAACGGCGATCATGCCGATGCCCCACAATGAGCGGAGCGCTGGCCGGACGGTCCACGCGGCGATCGCCAGCAGGACCAGGAAAAACGGCACGCCGCCTTCGACCGCCCACTGAATCCAGTCGTTGTGGGCCTGGTTGACGTAATGGCCGTCATCGAAATGGGCGTAGGCGGGATAGGCGTCGGCCCAGGCGCCCAGGCCGAAACCGGCGGCGGGACGGTCGCGAATCATTTCGAGCGAGCTGCGCACCAGCTCCGCGCGAATCGAGTACGGATTCGGTTCCTGCAAGCGCTTCCAGATGGTTTCCCATCCGGCGATGGCGGTGAACAAGGCGACCGCGCCGATGCTGGCCGCGACCACGCGAACCAGCGTGGCCGCGTTCATCAGCCGGCGCGCGTAGGCGGCGATCGGCGTGGCGACGATTTCGGCGAGGCACAGAAACGAACCGGCGCGCGATCCGCCGGCGACGACGGACGCAAACAGCGTCGCGGCTATGGCGAGGTACAAGGCGGAGCGGCGGCGGTCCAGAATCGCGCTGAGCAGCGAAAACGGCAGAACGGCTTCCACGAATGCGGCGTACTGATTGCGATAAACAAAAGGTCCGAGCGTGGGACTGGTGGCGTCCACGTTGAACCACCAGAACACCTTGCCGGCGGGCGAAGTGAGCACCGTGAAAATCGCGGCGATACTCAACAGAAACGCAAAAAAAAGTGTGGCGCGGAGAAATTTCCGCGGACGCGCGATGGCCAGCGCCAGCGAAAACGCGGCGAGGTTGGTGATCCAGTTGAGCACCGCGTCGCCGGTGCGCCAGGCGTAAACCGTCTGGTGCGCGGCGATCTGAAACACGCCCCACAATGCGGCGATCGCCAGCAGAATCGCCACCGGATGAAATCCGATTTTAAAGCGCTGCTTGACGATGGTGAAAATCGCCAGGGCGAACAATGCGATTTGAAATACGCACAGCGCCCATCGGCCCGGCGCCCACATGGTGAGAATGCCGAAGAAAAGAATCGCGGCGAGAATCACGGCGAACGCTCATTGTACCCTGGGGTTTATGTCCACCCCAAGCGGGAAAGTTTCGGTGAGCCTGGCGGAATTTGAGCAGGCGCGCGCTCGTGTCTCGGCGCACGCCTATCACACGCCGCTCCTCACTTCGCGGCTGTTGAGCGAGCGCACCGGCTTCGAGATCCGGCTGAAAGCCGAAATCTTCCAGCGCGGCGGATCCTACAAAATTCGCGGGCCGCTCAACAAAATTCCGCAGCTGACGGGGGAAGAAAAACGCGCCGGAGTGATTTGTTCGTCGGCGGGAAATCATGCGCAGGGCGTGGCGATTGCGGCGGCGGTGCACGGCGTCCGCGCGGTGGTGGTGATGGCGGAAAACGCGACGCCGTCGAAAATCGAGGCGACCAAAAGCTACGGCGCCGAAGTGGTGCTGCACGGCTCGATTTGGGATGAAGCCAACGCCAGGATGCTGGAGGTGGCGCGCGAACAGGGCATGACGGTGATCCATCCGTTCGACGATTTGCAGTTGATCGCCGGACAGGGAACGCTGGGGCTGGAAATTTACGGCGATTTTCCCGAGGTCGACGTCGCCGTGGTTCCGATCGGCGGCGGAGGATTGATTTCCGGCGTGTCGATGGCGCTGAAGGCGCGCAATCCGCGGATTCGCGTGATCGGCGTGGAATCGTCGGATGGTCCGGCGATGAAGAAGAGCGTGGAGGCTGGACACGTGGTGACGCTCGAATCGATCGGCACCATTATCGACGGGCTGCGGGTGAAGCGGGTGGGCGAAAACACCTTTCGCGTGGTGCGCGATTACGTGGATGAGATTGTCGCGCTGCCGGACGCGGAGATTTTTGAAGCGATGATCTGGATCATGGCGCACTGCAAGCTGGTGGTGGAGGGTGCGGCCGCGGCGCCGGTGGCGGCGCTGCTCCACGGATTGATCCAGGCGCCGGCGGGATCGAAGGTGGCGTGCGTGTTGAGCGGCGGCAATGTCAATCTGGAGCAGTTGCGCGGATTGAAGTGGAATTAGGGTGCTCGAAACGGGGGCAGACCGCTCTGTCCACGGCCATGGCCGCACGCGAAAAAGATAAACGCCGCGGATTGTGCGATGCTCGGAACATGTTTCCCTTGCCGCCGGCGCGTTTCGCGGCGCTGCTGTTGATGGCGGTTTCGTGCACGGCCACGGATCTGGAGCGCCGCATTGACCTGGCGGCGGGCGCAAGCACGCTGCGCGGCTTCGCCGGCATTGACGTGGTGGAGCTGGCGACCGGCAAAACGATTTACCGGCTGAACGAGAACCGTCTGTTCCTTCCGGCGTCGAACATGAAGCTGTTCACCAGCGCGCTGGCGTTGCTGCGGCTGGGTCCGGAGCGGCGATTTACGACGCAGGTGGTGCTCGATTCGGCGGGAAATCTGGTGCTGGTGGGCAGCGGCGATCCGTCGCTTTCCGGGCGCGTGTTTCCGTATCAGAAAGACGCGGCGATGGGCGCGGGATTGAAGCCGATCGAGGATCTCGCCGGTCAGGTGGTGAAGGCGGGAGTGACGCGGATCGCGGGCGACGTGGCCGGCGACGACCGGTTGTATCCCTGGGCGCCGTATGCGCCGAGCTGGACCCAGGACGACGCGCTGCGCGATTATGGCGCGCCGCCGAGCGCCCTGACGGTGAATGAAAACGTGATCGCGATTACGGTAAATCCGGGCGACCACGCGGGCGATGCGGCGACGCTGTCGGTGGACCCGCCGCTCGAATATTACACCATCGATCAGCGTGTCGAGACAGTGGGGCGCGGGGCGGAAGGGAAGATTCGCATTTCGCGGCAGGCGGGGTCGCGGCAGGTTTTGATCTGGGGCAGTATTGCGGCGGGGCACGCGCCGGTGGTGGAGACCATCGCGATGGACGATCCCGCGTTGTACGCGGCTTGCGCCTTGTACGACGCGCTGACGCGGCGCGGCGTGGTGATTGAGGGACAGCCGGTGGCGTGGCATCGAGGTGTGGCCGACGATTACGTTGCGCCGGAGGGTCGCGTGGTGGCGTCGCGGACTTCGCCGCCGCTGGTGGAGTTGTTGCAGGTGATGGATAAGGTCAGCCAGAATCTTTTCGCGGAGCTGATGCTGCGCGAGACCGGCCGCGCGATGGAGCACATGGGAACGCGCGAGGCGGGACTCAAGGAAATGGACGCGATGCTCACCGAAATCGGCGGGCAAAAAGACGAGTGGCGGATGGATGACGGCAGCGGATTATCGCGCAATTCGCTGGTGACGCCGCGGCTGGTGACGCGACTGCTCGCCTACATGAATCAGAGCCGGTATCGCGACCCGTGGTTCTCGCTGCTGCCGGCGGGCGGCGAAGACGGGACGCTGGAGCATCGCCTGTGCTGCGTTGCGGAGGGCCGTGGGATTCACGCCAAGACGGGATCGCTGAGCCGGGCGCTGGCGCTCTCCGGCTACGCCGACAGCAAGACGCGCGGACGGCTGGCGTTTTCGATCCTGGTGAATGATTTTTCCGCTCCGCCTTCCGCAGTGCGGGCGTGGATTGATAAAATAGCGGTAGCGCTGCTGGAGTGATTCGATTATGCCAATTTTTGAATATCTGTGTGACGATTGCGGGACCAAGTTCGAGAAACTGGTGCGCAACGGGGATCGGGTTTTGTGTCCGTCGTGCGGCGAGACGCATCTGACGCCGCAGTTTTCGACCTTCGCGGCACACGCGAACGGGAAAGCTTCCGAGGCGATGCCGTCGTGTCCGGGTGGGATGTGCCGGACGCCGGATCTGTGCGGGCGGAATTAAAGACACTGCGGCTGTCGTCGAGTTGCGGCGGCCGGGGCTTCTGGACTTTTCGCCAGGCGTGTCGATTGTTTAAAACAATCTTTCCGGCCGCCGTGATTCAAGAGGCTATCTAACGCGAGGATCTCAGTTTCCGCTGGCTGGCAGGCTTCTATTTTCTCCGTTTTCGAAACACCTCTCTCTGATTCCCTGCATGATCGCCTTGCGTACGACCACCGGGAGATTATCGAATCGATCCGACGTCGAGGGGCTGCTGAAGAAACGGGCGAAGACGGGCGGCCTGCGAAGCCGCCGCAGGCTGAGAGCCTGCCCCACCCGGTTTTTTCAGCAACCCCTCCATCTCGCGTCGATGCCATGCGTATAGCTGACACCGCAAACCGTTAACGGGTTCCGCGAGTTCAGTATCACTCCAATGCAACTACTTTCTGGCCAGTTCTGATGGGAGGGTAACCGGGAGTGGCGGAATTGCGAATTGAGGCGATTCGGGATCTGATTGCAGGGGCCGGGGATCTGGGTCCAGGGATCAGGTGATCTGATAGCCGGTTTCGGGGATTTCGCCGCGCCAGATTTCGGAGCGGTGACCGAAGGTTCGCGCGACGAGGTCGCAGACCGGATCGCAGCCGCGTTCGTAAAAGACCAGCACGGATGGACCGGCTCCGCTTAACGTGCAGCCAAGCAGGCCGGGAGCCCGCAATTGCGTGATCTGTTCGAGGCCGGGAACCAGGCGAAAACGATAGGGCTGGTGCATTCGATCCTCGAGCGCGTCGGGAAAAGCGCTGCGGTTGCCGGTGGCGAGCGCGGCCGTCAAAAGCGCGGCGCGCTGCACGTTGAAGATGGCGTCCTGGCGCGAATAGGTTTCCGGAAGAACGCCGCGCGATTGGCGGGTGGGCAGACGAAAATCGGGAATGATGACGGCGACGCGAAAATTTTCGTGCAGGGCGATGGGCACGGCGCGGGCGCGGCCGGAGGAATCGACCATGCTGGCGATGAGTCCGCCGAGAGCGCAGGCGGCGACGTTATCGGGATGGCCCTCGAGGCGCGCGGTTTGTTCGAGAACGCGGGCGCGGTCCCAATGGCAATCGCCGAGCTCGGACGCGAGCACTACGCCGGCGGTGACGGCAGCGGCGCTGGAGCCGAGTCCTTTGCCCAGCGGGATTTCGTTGGAAATTTCCAGCTCGATGGCGCCGCGCGTGCCGCACTGGACGGCGGTTTGCCAGATGAGATTGTCTTCGCCTGAGGAGATTTCTGCGGCGTCGCGTCCGGTGACGCGGATTTCGAGCGCTTCGGATTCGCGGAAGCGGCATTCGAGAAACATTCCGATGGCGAGCGCGAGTCCGTCGAAGCCGGGGCCGAGGTTGGCGCTGGAGGCGGAGACGCGGACCGTTTTCCAGTTACTCATGAAGGGTCACTTTGCGCCCTTCGCGGCACGACTGATAAATGGCTTCGACCAGTTCGAGAGCGCGATAGCCTTCCTCGCCCGAAACGACGGGCGGGCGGCGTTCGCGAATGGCGGCGCCGAAATCGAGAAACTGGCGCTCGAATGGAAGGAGCGAGATG
>Ga0335073_10004177_pt1 | contig 20203 bp, 22 predicted proteins | sample Lox_Sample_22_FD_207093 | JGI IMG/M metagenome (GOLD analysis project Ga0335073, IMG submission 207093) | Soil microbial communities from Loxahatchee National Wildlife Refuge, Florida, United States - Lox_Sample_2.2 | ecosystem: Environmental > Terrestrial > Soil > Wetlands | place: USA...
CAAAAGAGGGTAGGCAGAGCATGGTGCGCCTTTCCGAGGCGTTGCTGACGATGAAATACAAGGTCTCTTGCAAAACACCAGAACCGAGTTCCACAGCCCGGATCTATCATCGCATCTTCCTTCACTTCTCCCATAGACTGCTTGTACCTGGCAGCCATCTTCGACCCCATCTTCACCGCCTCGTATCCATCTACTCCACTGGTCCAGCGCATTTCTCTCTTCCAAGCTATTTTGCGCGCACTTACTCCTCCTGAGAGTACACCTCCTCCCAATTCTCGACTGGTTTCACTAGCTACCCTACTCCATGAGAATCCCGATTCATCAATCGTTGTTTTACCCGAAGGTACAACCAGCAACGGCCGTGCCATTCTACAGTTCAGCCCGAGCCTTCTCGGTGTCCCGGCGAAGACCAAAATCTTCCCAGTAAACTTACGTTATACTCCTGCAGACATTACAACTCCAGTACCGGGAGCCTATCTGACGTTCCTGTGGGATCTTTGCCATAAACCTACGCACTGCATTCGTGTCCGTATCGCCGAAGCCATTTACAACAACTCCAACGCGGCAGATATACGAGAGAAATCGACGTCAGATTCCATTGACGGGCTGTCTCTACGAGAGTCACCGAGTAGCGACACGCTCGTAAGCGAGAGCGATGCTGAAAGCGTGACTATCGAAGAACGTAGGGTTCTCGATAGGGTCGCAGAGGATCTCGCCAGACTTGGAAGGGTAAGAAGAGTAGGGCTTGGAGTGAAGGAGAAGATTGATTTTGTAAAAGCTTGGACAAAGACGAGAAGACCAATCTAGGATCGCGAGATCACAGTGTTACAGAAAGCTTGACCATATCGTGTGCCCACATGACCTTGATGGTAGCCTGTTGTAGAAGAGTGAGTTATTGTGCTTGTTTAATCGTTGTCTCTGCCTGTCATTTAGCGCTTGCATCTCAACTCATCGACATCCCTTATCAACTCTCATTCCTCTCCGAGAATTGTCGACTGTCTATGTCAGCCATCTTTACCAACGTTCTTTCCAATACTATTGCTCTCATTCTAGAAAGCAGGCAGCTCAAGTCATCGCTTGTGGTCCTCTCCAATCAACGTACCATAGATCATCAGGTGAATCTCCAATCCTCAAACCACAAACGCAATCTACAATACTAGGTCCGTATCCCAATAATAGAACAACAACGAAAACCTGGCAGTGTCATGTCAAAGCGTCCAGACATGCTATCCTTGCAGTAACAGTAGCGACACATTTACCTGCATCACGATTCATCCCCGGACTATCACCTTTGAGGATACCAGAGCCTACGTCAACCTCGACCCTAACGATACACCTTGGGTCACAACTGAGCGCGCTGATTACGCCGGTTGAGATCGTCAACAAAGCGCTCTCGACTACAGCAACCTTTGGGTGGTCGGTAGGGCGCGCCTCGTAGGCAACCGAGAGACCGACAGTGATGCCGTTGCAAAGCGATACTGGCGAGACGAGTTTACCTTCACAGAAGAGTAGAAGCACGGATGGCGATAGGCGTGGCACATTGGCCGATGCGGCTTTGATGGGCGTCATCGTGGGATATATGTGGTGGCTTGTCTTCGGTTAATGTGTGGTGGACGCAAGGCGCGTTGCAGGCTGTCATCGACCATTGTATTGTGGGAGTCACTCCACTTGCAGTGGGGGTTTGGAGGACGTGTATCAAGTGTTCTCTCAAGAAGTTGAACTCTATCTCTATATATTTTGTTAGAGTGCAGGATCGGCTCCTATTGGCAGCTCGATGTTGATGAGAATAGCTTGAATCGCTTCGCAATCTCGATTCCCTCCGCCAACGTGCCTACTCTGGCATCAATCGCATGGCCTTCCCTGTCGAGTCGCTGCATTTCAGCATACATGTCTCTTAGTGGCACTGTGAAGCTCTCGATAAACTCGTTCTCTTCAAGCGACGTCTGTGGGTTCTGATTCTCAGGCCTTGACATGTCTACGGTTACGTGAACCATGTTCAAATTTGTATTACAGAAGCCGGGATCTAAAATTTCTGTTAAAGCTTGACCCACAGCAATGATATCAGTCTAAAAAGGACTAACCATTGAACATGATCGGAGTCATTTCGAATCCATCTCTTACAATTTCGCCAACATAGCCGGACTCTTCCTTCAACTCACGAAGGGCACATTCTTCGGCACTTTCACCGGCATCAATCAAGCCTGCAGGAACTTCGATGACGACCTTCGCGATAGGCGGGCGCCACTGCTTCTGCAGAAGAATGTGCGGGCCATCGGGCTTCTGTAAGATGGCCACGATACCAACGCCATCGATGACACTGTCCTTTGGGCGGGTTGGCCGTTGACAAGATTCCCAGTCCCTGATTTGGCCGTTTGGATCGGAATAGGTCGTTTTGATCAATGTTGTCCACCTAGCGTCCTCAGTCTTCTGCTTTGGAGGTCAGGCGTACTCTAGCGGGCCATTGGAAGGGAGCATTTACCAATGGCTCGTTCTTGAGCACTTTGGACTTGAAGAGAGACATTGGGAGCTGACGTGACAATAGCGGTTTCTTGGCCCTATGCTAGAGAGTATTGGATCTGTATGTTGGCTGCATGTAGTCACTGGGTCATGGGTTGACAGCGTGGGTAGGCTTGCAGTGTGTTGGCTGTCGAGCAGTTCGTGTTGACCAACGACGGCTGTCTTGCAAAATTTAGCACGCCACTAAAGCACCACCCAGCCCAAGCCCATTCATCTTGCATTTTTTCACGCTGCTGTCGCCTCGTGTCTATCAATATTTCCTACCTTCAATGTATGCGCGACGCAGGTTCAGCTCCATCATCAGTGGCTCGCAGCTCATCCCATTCACCATGGCCCATTTTTTCAGCCAGCTCCAGATCGCGGGATCCAGGTCGCCAGATGCTGCCCACAAACCCGGAAAGCCCGGCCGCTGAAATCTCGATGCGGCGACTCCCCAAAATCAGGGTAGGGAAGAACGAGATTGCATCTAATTCAACTTTCGTGACGACGACGCAAGAATCATGACGGAAAAAGCAGCCTTTGGCCAGTTTTTGAACCGCTCCGCCAGGTGTTTCCGCCCCTGGGGTTTGGCCAAAATGGGCGTATGAGCACACCACTGAGCACGCTTCTCCACAAGCAGCGTGCGCCCAAGGCCACTATCAATTGATCCAGCGTCAAATTGGAGCGGCTATTAGGTAAAAGTCACCTCGATCCGGGCGTCCAGGCGAGATGATGGCGTTCAAGCCGAGATGGGAGTTGCGGCGTACTGTATTCGAGAAAGAGACGCCAGGGTTGCCCCCCTATTCCACTGCCCCATTCGGCAAGATCCAGCAGCGCCCCCCGGCACGCATACGAATGAAAACAACGAGGCTCTTTTGGCACTGGTCACCCCCCTCCCGCAAAATTCGTAGCACGCTCAGCTTACGATAATTTATCGATAAACCATCCCGTAAAGCTCGCGTGGGTCGGGGATCCCATCCAGCACATCGCTTGTGCCGTCTCCACACTGCAAAACATGTCTGGTGTCTCATATCGCTCGGTAAATGCTCGCGCACGTCACTGCGCTGAGAAAATAGGTGATGAACAGGCTCTCATGTGCACACCGCGCAAACCGCTAGTGTGGCAGAGTATGCACTGCGAGTTCATCTTGCCGCGCCGTCTGCTCATGACCTGGCCGGAATTGCCACTTTCCTGGAGGAGAAGCATCAGGAACAGGCTTAGGGCAGGTTTTCGCAATGGTCGACGTCCAAAAATACTGCGCCCCTGTTTTCTCCAGCTTTCCATCAACGCCCGCTAATACGGCGTGTTTTGGCACCGTGTGGTCTCTGTCGATAACAGGCTAGCAAGCATGACGGCAAATTCTCCGGCCACGGGCGGACCTCAATTTCGAATCAACGTCGTTTGGCCCACGATACTCGACATGGTTGCTTTTCCGCTGGCAACCCAACCAACCGTCCAAGCGAGGCCGCCGTGGCTAACCTAAAGCCTTGGCTTGCGCGCTTGCTTCTCCCTATGCAAATCTTCATTCCTTGGATTACTTGTAGGCAAATCGTTCGATGCCGTACCTAAAGGGCAATCGCTGGCGGTTTGCATGGTCGGCGGGCTTGCTCTGACGCACAACACCCCGGACTACGTGGGCCCCGTCTTATTCTGTCAATTTTGCTTGCTGAAAGCTTGCTGAAAACATAGCTGCGCCATATTCTGAATCAGAGGCTCCTTGTTTAAGCCCTGTGAGGGTTGTCGGATGCGGGACTATTCCCAAGCTGTGATTCCCGAGCGCCAGGACACGAAGGCCTGCCAGTTGCTTCGCTTCCATCTTTCTTCAACCTCTTTTCTTTTTAAACATACATCATGTCCTAATGACCGCTTAATACTCTAATTCACTCGCTCTTGCCTCTCGCTAGCGTGTCATCATCATACTCGAGTTACGGTATACTCCCACCGCCTTTTGTGGAGTATCACCACTGTGTCGGACTACACTCGCTCTCCCTCGGAGATTCCTTCTCCTAACTCTCACGACTCTTCGAATATCCTTAAGTCACGTCGACCGTGTGCCTAGAACTACTACTACCTTCGGTCGTTTTCATGATCAAAGTCGGCCATATGAACATATGAATGCAGCTTTAGTCCACGTTGAGCGTTGGTTGCGTCAAATTTGGTCGATTTGAACGTCGGCCACGGATCAAGCCCACCGAGGCCGAATCATATCCTCTCGATCATCTCGAAGCTGTTATAGAGTCTTTACTCGCCATATATTAAACATGCAGGATCAAGAATGGTTCGGCAGGCTCCAATTTGCCTTCAAGTTCCTGTATGTGAAAATACCCCTAAGTACCTCCGATATTTGCTGACTAGGTTTGTTTTTTTTAGTATTGTGTTTGGAGGATGTTTGGTAATCACCTTGGGGGTCGGAACTACAAAGGCCATATATAATAGCCGAAAGTAGGTGTTTAGATTAGCTACAATGCGGCGTATACTGACTTTCATCAGGATGAAGAGGCTTATCAAAGAGAAAGAAGAGTTGGATGGTCAGAGATCCGATGAAGAACAACTGAATGTACACGAAAAAGAAGAAGGCGACCTCTTCGGCATTCGAGCACTGGAAGCCGGGTTTTATGGAGGTGTAACCCAATCGCTCCCAGCATCTCTCGCTTCTTCTCGCGCAAATTCTCCATTCGCATCACCTCGCGCTCGGTCACCTGTTTCAAGTCGCAGGAACTCGTTTTCGAAGGAGAATTCTTCGCAGTCGCTTGCCCCCAGCACAATCCGCGCTGTTCCTCCAATCGAAAGACAATCGTCAACTGACTCCGTTGAGATTGCTCCAAGCGCTCGACCGCAGAGCAACCTACGGATTACTTCCTATGCCTATGAAGAGGAACGCATGTCTGGAGCGTCTATTCCGGTCAAAGCTTCTCCAGCTGTCAGGGTTGCAAGCGGTGCCCGCTTACAGCCTTCATTTGCGCAGCTGAATGGCAAAGTTAATCACTCGACGGCTGTAAATATGTCTCTGGAGGTGCCTCCATCTCCATCAGGACCTTCGTTCCACGCAAGCGCCGTTTCGACTCCGAAAGCGTCGTCTCCAGAACCAAAAGCCAGCTTTGAATACCCATCTCCACAAGAACAGAGATCAACGCGACATTCGCCTACATCATCTGAATCGTCTCAAAATCACTCGCAGCTGGCTCACTATGTTCCGGAGCCACCGCGGCTTCCGCTAACCGACAACATCGGCAGAGCCGTTTACGAAAGAGAGAATCCGGCATTGGCTGTCAAGTCACATCGTGCGTCAATGATAAGCAACGGAACGTACTCGTCAAATCGATATAGTATGACACTGCCTCCAAACGACATGCCAACAGTTCCTTCGCTACCAGCATTTCCAGCACGAGCGGTCATTGATTCTTCCCACTCCAGGTTTAACGATTTCGTCAAGGAACGATCCCCAGACCAGTGGCAGGAAGATACAGTGCCGCCAATGATACACAAACCAAGAACGCCTTCATTTGGAAGGTCCGGCCACAAGCCAAGAACACCATCGTGGGGAACTCATGGAATGCATAAACCAAGGACACCATCGTTTGGTACACCAATAACAGCCAACACATCCCGCCCGCGAATGTCTTCCATCACAATCCCAGAGGTCGACGCGGCTCACTTCAAGGGTATATCCGTGCAACCAGTGCTAACAACAAGGACTTCGACAGCTTCGTTGCACATGCCGAACGAGGAATCCATTGTCAAGTCGCCCTACGAAGCCAACTCAGACGTCTTGCCTGAATTCACGTTCCCTCCAGCCCTCCACGTCGATGGTATCGGAGCATTTGATGACGATGAATCGGCAACACACTCGATTATTGGGGACTACACCAACGATGATGATGACTATGCACCACACGATCGCCCGAATTCTAGAGGAACTTCCTTCAGCTTCGCGCACACGGACCCCGAGTACACTCGCCAGGACGACTGGAGGCCTCCATCTCCTCCACCGCCGCTACCACAGACAAGGAAAATTGGTGAAGCCGTCCCTATGAGTTCAATATCCCGGCAGGGCTTGAAGAGGCCCACTGTTACATCACCGCTGGCAGTGGGCGTCTACAGACCTGTAAATGCTTTCTGAGAGGGTGACGTACAACTAGATTAGCGAATGATTTGCATTGGGTAATATTCCGGCGTCACATTTAGAAGGATGGGGTTAGTTATGGCATTTCCCCCTGAACACGACTGGCCGCACTTTGGCATACTTTCGGCGGACTCGCTCGAGGAAGAGCATTGCATTCATTAACGGACGCGGAAAATATTATTCGGAGCTTGGCTTGTGCCGTCTAATGCTACCTTATAATTAACGAAGGGCAATTTTGACGCCAAGTTGGCTCGAGAGTAAGAGACATCTGGTCATGGTATCACTGGCAATGCCAGTATGGAAGAGTATAGACTCCACCTAATACAGGATTTTCACTGTCCCAACTTTGTAGTTCAAGGCTTTCACCTAGCCACTGCTTCTACCAACTTCAGATGCGCTTCTGGGTTGGTATTTGCGATTAGTGACTTGAAAATTTGTAGCGAGCATACGTTCTGCAAGCCAACCACTTCCATAACCTTGAGCTTTGAGACAATGACCTTGCCGTCTAGGGTTTAAGGCTCTCCGATGTTCGATAACGTTGGAGGCCATCTCAAACCCGTGTAAACGTAGAAGAAATTTCAAGGGAGAAGCTCCAGCTTCGCCCTACTGCAATATTACACCTTGGCCGAGAGCATATCAGGAGAGCTAGAAGTATACAGGCAAATGTTTGCCTGTCTGTGAGAATCTACATTTCAATGTCCACTTTGGGCGAAGTTAGGATATTTATATTTTGCGAGGCGGAAGCTTATGGCGGTTCCAAATGCAGTAAGCAGGTGAGACTGAGACAGCAATTGGCTCCTGCTCCAATTTTGGATCGAAAACGCAACGTCAACCACATAACTGAAATTCATATTCCAAACCACAGTCCAAATGAGGCCCGTTAACAAGAATTCCTCCGCCTAGCACGTCACGTATCGCAAGCAATGGTACGCTTAGTACTACACGAATCAATCCGGTGAACTTCTGGCAACAGTACTTGAAGCTTCCCTCTGCTAGTTCGACATCCATGGGAGCGTCTTTGAAGCTTCAGAACACATCAATCCTTCACAATGCCGGCGCTTTCTTTCATGTCGACACTTAACGATGTTATTTTGAAGCTACAACAGTCGCCTCCACTAACGCTTTTGACGTATGCTTTTGTGGCATGCATCTACGCCGGAATTTTTGTATGTCCAAGTTCCGAACTTCACTGAAACTACTGGCAACTGACCAGCTTTGACGTAGCTATATCTTCTTCTCTACGCCGTTGCACCCATCCCACGGCCTCCCAGGCCCTCTGAAAAGACCTTCAAGACGATCCTCCCCGATGGCGAGACCAGCAACGCACGACAGCTACCCTGCTGGGTCAACGCCTGGAAAGCACGCAAGCAAGCGTCGAACGCAGACGCAGAAATCGAAGAGCCAGAAGTCTTCATGTCGGTCGTCGTGCCTGCCTACAACGAAGAAGCACGCATGACCGGTATGCTGGAGGAAGCCGTGGAGTTCCTGCAAGCGCAGTACGGCGACGCCCCTTCGCCGTCGGCACCGCCGCCCTCCGCGAACGGCCCCGCCGCCGCCGCCGCCGCCCCCCGCCGCGGCTGGGAACTGCTGATCGTGTCGGACGGTTCGACTGACAGCACGGTGGCGACAGCGCTCGCGTTCGCGCGCTCGCACCAGGCCTCGCAGCGGGGCGCGCGCGCGCCAGGCCCATGGTCGCCCACCACCGCCACCGCGCCCACACCCATCCCGCTCGGCGCGGTGCGCGTGGTCGCGCTGGAGCGCAACCGCGGCAAGGGCGGCGCCGTGACGCACGGCCTGCGGCACGTGCGCGGCGCGTACGCCGTGTTCGCGGACGCGGACGGCGCGAGCCGGTTCGGCGACCTGGCGGCGCTGGTGGAGGCGTGCGAGGGGGCGCGCGACGGGCGGGGCCGCGCGGTGGCGATCGGGTCGCGCGCGCATCTCGTGGGGAGCGAGGCCGTCGTCAAGGTAAGGACTGCGCTGATGCACTGTGTGTGGATGCTTGGCTAACGGGTCTGCGGCAGCGCTCGCTGCTACGGAATACTCTCATGCGTGGCTTTCACCTCTTCATCCGCCTGCTCACGCCGCCCGTCACGTCCCGCATCAAGGACACCCAGTGCGGCTTCAAGCTGTTTTCGCGCGCCGCGCTCCCCGACATCGTGCCCTACATGCACATGGAAGGCTGGATCTTCGATGTTGAGATGCTGATGCTGGCTGAGAGTGCGAAGATTCCGATGGTCGAGGTCCCTGTTGGATGGAAAGAAGTGAGCGGCAGTAAGTTGAACGTGATTAAAGATAGCATAGCCATGGCTTGGGGACTCGCCGTTCTGAGAGCGAGCTGGTTTTTGGGCATTTATCGGCGAACTTAGAGGCTCTGGTAGAAGATATCAAATCGAGATTTTCACCCGTTTCGGAAACTAGTTGAGTTATCATATTATCGACTGACTCATTGTGAGGCATCATGTGAAATGGTAAAGATGCAGCTTTCTCCACGCGCTACTTTGAGCTGGTATGGAACGCATTTCGCGTTATTCGGACATTCCATAACGTCCATCTTCTACTATGTGTGGGAGATATGTCTTCAAAATCCAGTTTCCTCCTGACGGCGATGCAGACCTTCCTCGATATTTGACGGTGAGCGTAGATTTGACGTGATGGTGGGCGAGCCAAGGATGTATCCCATTGCTAGATCCTTCAACGCACCGGTCAACCCTCGTCCCATAATCACGCAGATGGCATATCTGCCCTATCAAGGTGCTGAACCCCGAGCGTGTGATTGTAGGTATCAGTGTCCCGCCATCTTCATATGTTCAATAAGTTTTCCCGATGAGCCTTCATGCCACTTGCTCAACCTCTGCAGTGTCGTGAAGCCAGTTGGTTTGTGCGATAGACGACTCTCGAATAGAATATAACTCGTCCAGAAAGGCGGGGACGAAAGTTCCTGGGCCTTGAACGGTATTCGACTCCTTCGCTGCTCTTTCTGATGCTATCTCAAACATAAGCATAGCCGCTATGGTTGCCAGAAGTCTATCTTCCTTAAATACCGCTAAGAAGCTTGCAATGGCTGTTCCCAAGCAGCATCCGCTCCCTGTAATGTCGCCAAGATATTTGTGGCCGTTGGATATGATATGCGTTCTGTAGCCGTCACTGACAACATCTTGCTTGCCGGTCATGACTACAACGTTCCTCTCTTGTCTCGCCAGATCTCTCACTAGCTTGGTTTTCTGCTCCATGCTCAGCGTGCTCGCACCGGAATCAACGCCTCGTTGTTGTTCACTCCCACTCGTGCCCGCCACGGTCTTGATCTCATTCTCGTTTCCCTTGATAACATCAAAATAGCCTCCAGCCATCAACTTCTTGACGGCATTCCGCCTCTGTTCCGTCGCTCCAGCTCCTACAGGATCAAATAACACAGATCCACCGACAGCATTATATGCTTTCAGAGCGATGATGTAGTTTTCCAAACCCTCTGGCGTGACAGTACCCATATTGATTACCAACGCACCGCCCAATTTCGCCAAGTCAGCCGCCTCGAGTCCATTGTTAGACATTATCGGACTGGCACCAATGCATATGGCTACGTTGGCGGCGATGTTCTGTACAACGAGATTCGTCATGTTGTGACATAACGGCTTCGCCTCACCAACCGCCTTCACAATCCTCGGAACCACTTCAACGATCCTCGCCTTGCCGATCGCCTTCCCAAACGGTTGCTGCACTTTCGCGAACGGCGGCGGCTCAACGAGCAAGTTCTTCAACTCGGCGGCTGCGGCTCGCGGATCAGCAGCGGCCACGATTGCCGACACGACGGCCACGCCATCCAAGCGCTTCTCCAGACCCTGGCTCTGATAGAGCACCCGCTGGCAGTTGTCGGCCTTGATGCCGCCGATGCACACGGTTGGCAGCGCGGCGAAGCCCCTCGCGTGGAGCGCGTTGAGCATGGCCCTGAGTCCCGCGGTGCCCACGATCGACTTGGCGTCGTCCTTGGTCGGCGTCGCAAACACGGTTCCCAATCCAAGGTAGTCCGCGCCGCTCTCGGCGGCCTCGACCGCTTCGGCTACGGAGTTGGCGGTCACGCCGATGATCGCGTCGGGCCCTAGCAGCCGCCGGGCGACGGGCAGCGGCGTGTCGTCTTGGCCGATGTGCACGCCTTCGCAGCGGATGGCTAGCGCGACGTCGAGCCGGTCGTTGATGAGGAGTGGGATGTTGTGGGCTTTTGTTACGGCGTGCAGCTTTTGTGCCGTTCTAATGAGGTCCCTTGTTGAGGATTGTTTGTCGCGGTACTGGACGATTGTTGCGCCACCTCTGATTGCTTGCTCGACGACGGTTGGTAGGTCCTGACCCTTGAGGATTGCTGGAGTAGAGTCCGTAACGAGATATAACGTATAGTCGGGTTTCATTTTGGTAGGATTGAGAGCCATGTTGGTAGTGATTTACCACGGTCTTTTCAATAAGTACCTGCAAAGTAACATGGACGTGAAAGAGAAAATGTATAGGAAGCAGGATACGAGACTATATCTAGTACATAGTATCTACCATGTAAATCTTGAGGTCTTGAGTATAGAGGAGCTCTCATGCGGTGGTAGGACGATTTTATGCCACCAAGAAAAGGCACCAGGCCGGTTTCTCCCAAGCTTTTCACCTAACAATCATGTGAATTTAATGTTTCCTGTACACGAATCTTGCAGATGCACGGCACACGGCTTATTCATGGATTATGAACGGTGATGTGTTTCGCGGCCCACGTGCTGAGTGGTGGTAGGCAAACGGGACCCGTCAGAGCTCGATTGATTTTTCTCATGCGACCACCCGCCACCCTCCTCTGCCTTCTTCCACGCATCTCCACCCACACAAACTCGTCTTCTTCCATTTCCTTCCAACAACATCAACTTTGCCCACCATCAACTATCAACACACGGCATTTAAAAGGCCACCGACCGCTGCCGCTGCAAACGAAACTCTCGCAACCACTCCAACTTCTGCAAACCCGTCAGCACCGTCGCGTTGAAGGTCTCCCGTACCGCCTTTGCATCAACGAGACACAATTTGCCCCTCGCATCTCCAAACACAACCGCCAAAGCTATCCGCACTCAGTTGTATATGTATTCGCGCCACGGACAGCGTTCCCGTTACGGACCTCCCCCTAAGCTGGACACCTTTCGCATACTGCGAGGACCCGACACCAGTCACCACCGTACCAACGGCTAGGCGCCCATTGTAGCGACAGCCCATCCGCACAATAGAATAGAAACAATTACTTCATCGCGCAGACTGGCATTCGCGAACGAACTGCATGTCTTCTCTTGCTACTCGTCGCAGTCCTCTTTCTTCCTTTGACCGGTCCCGACAATTAACCTTCTCGTCATCCAAATTTTAGTTACCACAGTCTTCTGTCGAAAATGGCTACCATCAACATTCGCAGGGTAAATATCAATCTGTTCTCATTGCACTAAAGCATGACTAACCCTCTGATAGGATGTCACCGATCCCTTCTACCGTTACAAGATGGAGAGGCTCCAGTCCAAGATTGAGGGAAAGGGTAATGGCATCAAGACAGTCATTCCCAACCTCACCAGCGTCTCCCAGTCCTTAGCTCGCCCGCCCGCCTATGTGATCAAGTACTTTGGCTTTGAGCTTGGTGCCCAAACCAATACGAACCCCACCGATGATCGCTGGATAATCAACGGTGCCCACGAAGCGAGCAAGCTGCAGGACTATCTCGACGGGTTCATCAGCAAGTTTGTCCTCTGCAAGAAATGCCAAAACCCTGAGACCGACGTCAACGTCAAGGATGGTCGCATCTTCCTTGACTGCAAGGCATGCGGAGAGCAATCCGAAGTCGATCCTCGCCTTAAGCTTAGCTCCTTCATCCTCAAGAATCAACCCAAGAAGAGCAAAAAGGACAAAGCTTCAAAGAAAGCGGACCGTAAGGCTCGCAAAGGAGCTGATAAAGCTGAGAACGGAGACCACGGCTCCCAGAACGGTAGTCCTCATGACAGTAATTCTGACCATCACGACGAGAACGGCGATGTCGAGCTCGAAGCCGGCAGCGATGACGAGTTCACAAAGAGGATCCAGCAAGATGCAAAAGAAATCGAAGACGCAGAGCCAAAAGAGATCAAATGGTCTGTCGACACCTCCGAGGCGGCCGTCAAGGCTCGCGCCAATATTCTCGCTGGTGATCTCAAGCACAATCTCATGATCGATGACGACGAAGAGGACAATGCCGAGGGTAATGTCTACAATGACATGGGCACTTGGATGATCAAGAAGGCGGAAGAACAAGGCGGTGTCGCCAAAGTCGATAGTGCCGATATATTCCTTCACGCCAAGGAGCTCGGTATTGAGAAGAAGCACAAGACTTTGACTGTGCTCGCTCAAACCCTCTTCGACGAGAACATTGTCAAGCAGATTCCTTCACGCGCCGTCATGCTCAAGAAAATGATCACAAGCGAGCGCCATGAGAAAGCCTTCCTCGGTGGCATTGAACGCTTCGTTGGCAAGGAGCACACCAACCTCATTCCTCAAGTCTCTCCTATCTTGCTGCAGTGTTATCAGCATGATCTCGTCTCCGAGGAAGTAGCCAAATCTTGGGGCTCCAAGGCCAGCAAAAAGTATGTGGATCTCTCGACAAGCAAGAAGGTCCGCAAAGCTGCCGAGAAGTTTATTGAGTGGCTTCAGAACGCTGAGAGCGAGTCCGAGGAAGATGAAGATGAGTAGACGGACCGCGAGAGCTTATCTCAATTGGATCTTTCTCCTAAAATTGGCCCCGATCGTCACAAAAGCCTACTGTTTCGTTGACTTTGACTGTTACTGATTGTTTTTGGTTCGGTTTTCTGTGTGGCTTCCCTAGGTACCCTCTTCTGTTAAGCTAGCTCCACTCCCGTATTAATTAAAGAACGTTCCGCTCGAATCCGAATTCCGCGTGATAGAAACTTCATAGGTTCATTACTGTGTGTAAGTGATCGGCTCATGCTGCTTCAAAGCGAAGCTTAATCCGCTGCCGAGCAAGTATTCAATTTGCGCTGGCACAGAATCTCTAAACTCCGAACGACGTCGAACCTACGACCACAACTAAATTCCAAACTCCACGCCCCGGTTATCTTTTAATTCTAAAGTCTTTTTCCTATCTAAACTTCTCGCGTATCTCGCCCTTCGGAGAGCTGAGCTACAGACATGGCAGCGCACCATGCTCGCATCGACGAAAATGTCAACGCTTTAATAGCGTCCATGGAAAACATCAAAGGCCGCAACAACCCTAACGATCGAAATCATTTGCACAATCTTTTACAGCAACAGGATGCAGGACAGACTCTGGTAAGGACCTCATTGTCTATAGCTTTTTGTTGTAACCCGAACAGCTGACTGAAGACTTGAAGATCCGGTCCTGCGAAGATCTGCTTGCGCTGACTAGAGAGCTCAAGGAGATTTGGCTACTGGGCACGCTTGATACGCTGAAGAAAGGAAAGAACAAAGAAGAGGAAGAAGATGCCGAAGCGGTTGTGAAATTGGTTGAGGACCTGATTAAGAGCTGATAACAAGGGTTGGGTCCAAGACGGCGTGGTGAAGGTTGGAGTAGTATTGGATGGCCATTTGCACGGCTTAGCATACTCTAAAGGCGTTTACGGATGAGATTTATGTCCATGATACCCATATAGCACGTCTGAAACTTCATCAAAGTCTAAACTTCTCGATATAACTTTTTGAAATTATCACGTGACACCGGATTTTCGAACTTCTACCTCCGTTTTGTGAACTCCAAAACTTTCTTCCACCGTCCTTCACCACCTCAATTCTCCATGAACACTGCGCTCTCGCACATCCCTCCTCTCTAGCACCTCCCACCCACCGCGTGCATCGCCACGCTCCAAAAACACACCTCCACCTCCCACCACCAATGTCCACTACCACCACCACACCCACCATGCCGCTCCCCAAGCCCACCCCACCCCTAACCCTCATCGTGGCCACCACCTCAACGCAGGGCATCGGCCGCGGCGGCCAGCTGCCCTGGCACATCAAAGGCGACCTATCGTTCTTCGCGCGCACGACGACGCGCCAGCCAGCCACGGCCACCGCGGCGCCCAGCGCGTCGCAGCCGCGCGTCCAAAACGCGCTCGTGATGGGCCGGCGCACGTGGGAGTCGATTCCGGCGCGGCTGCGGCCGCTGCGCGGCCGGCTGAACGTCGTGGTTTCGGGGGCCGCGGGCGGCGCGCCGTGGGCCTGGCGCGAGGAGGACGGCAAGAACGGCCGCGGCGCGTTCTGGGCGGGGAGTCTGGACGCCGCGTTGGAGGGCCTGGGCGCGGGGACGGTGCGCGCGGAGGGCGGCGGGGAGGTGGCCGTCGGCAGGGTGTTTGTCATTGGTGGGAGTAGAGTGTATGCGGAGGCGCTGCGGCGGCCCGAGGCGAAGAGGGTGCTGCTGACGAGGGTCTTGGGGGACTGGGAGTGCGATGCGTTCTTTCCGGTTGATCTGGATGCTGAGAAGGGGTGGAAGAGAAAGGGATTGCAAGAGTTTCGGGAGTGGGTTGGTGAGGAGGTGCCCGAAGGGACTGTCAAAGAGGCGGACGTGGAGTTTGAGTTTCGCATGTACGAAAGGGATTGAACTGCCTATGGCTATCTGAAATGCTTTTCGATGCTCGAAAATGCCAGCACATGCGGGATAAGGCCAAATCTCAACGCCTGTCATGACATGCACCCGTGCTGAACGCAGCACCAAACTAGGATATGCAAGTGAAGAAAGGTACCATATATCCCATCTTCCCAAAGCGTTGCCACTAACCAGACTCTATAGCAGAACATTAGAATTGAGAAGTTGACTTTTACTCCTCATACTGGCCGCCAGGCAGCATGTCGCGCGATTTCTCCAATATTCCTTTCAAATATTCGTACACAGTGAAGGTGACGGCTTGACCGGGCGCCACTCGCATGACACGCGGTGTGATACCCTTGTAGAAGCTTCGGACGCCTTCATGCTTCCACATGTCGGAGGCGATCTTGGTGATGCGTCCAATAGCAGTGTCGCCAGGCTCGGCGGGTGTCTTTTGCAAACGAGTCTTGATAGTATCGATGGGCGCGTTGGTGAACGGACCGACGGCACCGCTGATCAGACCGATGATACTTGTTTGCCAGCCAGGAAGATCGGTTTTGCCCTGGTATTGTTGCAGAGCGGCTCGAAGTTCCGAGTACGCGGTGAAATTGGCGGCTTGGTTGGTACCCTGTCTCAGCGCAGTCAAACTCACTCCGCGCCATAAAGCTCCCATGCCTTCTTCTCGAGCAACAGTATATATGGCGTGGGCGGCATTACGATACTTTGGTATGTCCAATGGGTCCGCCATGGAGTGATGCTGCGCTTGGAGACGAATCTTCACGACTTCCATGGGCGTTACAACAGCAACGGCTTCAGTTACGCCTGCCGCAAGACCAGCAAGGAACGTTGCCTGTCCAGAAACCCTGCCTTCCCTGTCCGCTAACAGTTGTTTGTACCATTCGTATGAGGTAAAGCGAATAGCCATTTTGGGCACAATTCCCGTTAACACTGCTCCCAAGCCTTTGTACAGACCCAACGGAGTTTCTCGTCTCACAATCTGAATGCCGGTTCCGATGAAGCCTATTTTCTTTGCGCCGGGTTGTCTTGCTCGCCGCGACAACTGCATGCGGACCTTGATCGTGTCGAGAGGATGGCACGCGAGTGCTTCCATCATACCAGCACCTCCTCCGGCTGCGCATTGCCAATGTTAGACTTTCTGTTGTGGGAATGGTGGGTCGTGCCCGTACCGATCAAATTGGTTGCAGCCGAAGCTGGTTTCTTCCCTCTCGGACCTTGAGTAGTCTTCGCAGACATTTTTGGATCTATCTTATAGCGAAATAGGTCTCTGAGGTAGAAGGAAAGACAGGAAATGTAACTCCACAAAAGGTAGCTCAAATACGGCTCGTCATTCGAAATGATTTAGAGTGAAGAGTGGAGATGTGTTCCGCTTGAAAAGGAAGCAGAGGCGACCAACACTGCACAAACAAGACAAAGGGAGGAAGTAGGAGGAAGGCAGAGCTTCATGAAAGTTTTTTGGATGCCCGAGTGCGTCGCGGGAAGTGGCATCGTCATAAGTATTTACAGCTAACCTCTGGCCCGAACTTACACGGTGCCTCGGGATTACAACAGGCGGGCCAGATGCCGGGGTATGGCAAAGCCCTCAGGTCGTTCAGCCACGCCTTTTCCTGAATGAGAGAGGGATCACGAGGCGAGAATAGGCCGTGGACGGTGGTTCCTGATCTTAGAAAGGACGAAAGGAAAGGCTAGAAAGCTGGGGTCGGGCTAGAGCGGGACCCTTCGCCCGTACCTCTAATGCGATTTCGGCTGAAGACCAACTCTGAGATCGGAGCAATCAGTGCCTCTGCCTTCTCTCGATGTGAATTTTCTGCCGTCTTTGACCATTGCAATTCTTGATTGGCCCACACCAACATCCATCGGAATCAAGTCCAGGCTGAAGGCGCCGTTGGATTGACAGCAATTTCCATGTGAAATTCGGGCTTCGTTGTGGGAACTCGTTTGGCCATTTCTGGTTCCGATCTTACCCGGGAATATCGGGTAATGCCTCATGGAACCAAAAGAAAGTAAAAAAAGCGACGAAAGGGAGATATCTCGGATAGAATGTTATGTAGAGACCGTATACCTCGCGGGAGTAGTGACCGGACTTGCATTATGGAAATCTAAGTCCAATACGGTAGAGTATGTCTTATCGTCATTCTGCTACGAACGGATGATCGAGCCAAATATGAACGGCTTGCGTCGCCCATTAACACTCGAAGTTGATGAGAATACGTTCAGAGCATGGCAGCTTTCATCTACCTACTCGACTTCTCTAGAGGATGGCTATCATATTCACATAGAAGAAGGTTGGGAACGTAGTGTTGCTCTTTAGAGCGCCCACTTACAGCCACCTTATTCTTGTATTCTGACCATAATGACAGCTAAAAGGAGTACTTAAGATGACCTGAATTTATTCCTCCGTTTAGATATATTTCTACATGTAAACTTAAACTCAGTAGTTAAACCATCGAAGTCGCCCAGCTAGCCGGAGCCGCGACATAGCCAATACAAATACATTCCGTCCATGTGGGATCCGTCCCAGTGTATCAAATGCCCGAGCCGTGCCAAAAACGCCTTGCTGTGTCCCACCGAAATGCCATCAAATCCACCTAGGCCGTGGGACTCCATCTCATATAGCCCAAAAGCCGTGGAGGCTATCAAATCCGTTATATGCTCAGATCAATCAGATTGCCTAACCCGCCATGCATTCAACTCCTAGCTGATCATTCAAGTCCGTCACATCCGCGAAATCAACAGATATCAACACGTCAACGCAAATGCTGACGAGCGTAACGTTGACTGATAACATCAAGTCGCACATGATGTAGTGTCATCCGTTTCATCAGCGACATCGCTCCATCCGGAGCTGGCGTGTTGAGGTGTGGTAGCGTAACTTCCCGCGACGTTGCCAGCGTTCTCCGACTCTCGAGAAGAGATCAACTCAGCCACCGCCTTGTCCACTTCCTCCTTTGCAAAGTTCCGATAGTTTGTTTTCAAATCGTCGAGGTCGCGAATCGAGTCGACACGCAGGGCCACCATGTCAGCTATAACCTTGGTAGCGCTCTTGCGAACCTTTTCGTAACTCTTCGGGTCGAGTTCATTCTTCTCTTTATATGAGTTGAGTGCACCGACAACGAGGTCCTTGATGACGTCTTTGGTGGCAGGTTTGAGCTTTCTGCGGCCGGGACTGCGGCTTGGTGATCGATCGCGGCCCTTCGTACGCTTGCGGAGCCGTCCACGATCACCACTACGATCAACCCCCGGAGCATAGTTTGTTCCAGGAAGCTGGGGGTAAACCGGCAAGATGGAAGACGAAATTGGAGTGGGAGATGACGGTCGCAGCGGTGGAGAGTTGAACGGCGACGCATAGCTCGACGCCGAAGGGGAAGCGGGAGAAGACGCTGATGGATATGGTGAAACGTCTCGCTTGAACGGTTGACCATCCAAAGATCCAGCTGGTAGTATCTCAACTCCCTGAGCTGTAGTCTGTGCAACACCGTGTGCTCTCGTGTTGGTCGAAGGCAGAGCTGTAGTCGGGTTCGATCCGATCTCAGCGAGAAGAGATCGCAAGAAGGGCTGCCCACCATTTGGATCCGGTCCATCTCGACGAGATGGCAACTGCATCGGACCACGGGTAGTGGGACGATTCAAGCGAGCTGATTCACCGCCAGAGATTTCGGCAGGGCTATCCGCTGCATCGAATCTCTTTGGTCTTTTGAGTCGTCGTTCGGGCTCTACGGGACGCTCTACTGGTGAGCAAGTACCTGATCGTCGTCCTCTTCCATTTGACGGTGCTTGACTCTGGAAATTGCGCGCCGCTCTTTCGAATGGGGTCCACATCTGAAGCTCCTCGGTAGCTGAAGGAGGAGGAGCTGGCAGACGACCACTTAAAGCAGCGGCGGTTCGACGAGCCTCTTCGGCTGCCAGTTGTTGCTCGGTATTGCCATAGGTGCGAGCCAACTCGTCTTGTCTCCGTCGAAGCCTCTCTTGTCCTCTCGTTTCGGTTTGACTGTTATGTGGGCTATCCAGATTCAAGCCGCCACCATTCATCGTGTGTGTCCACAACCTCTCAGAAGCAGAGTCAGCAGAACCGTCATTGCGGCCACGACGGCGTCTCCTCTGCACTTGTCCACGTGTGGTGTTTGTAGTATTCCCGTTCAGAATACTTCGGGTCAAGGGGTTTCGGACTCGTCTTCTACGTTGGCTGGCGTCAGGTGAGAACCGACAGTCGTCGCAATACCACGATCCATCGGGCCAGTCATCGAGGCCTGAACACTGGAAGTGGCAGGACTTTCCGCAACCGTTGCAGGACATCAACAAGTTCTCATCGCCGTACTCTTCACAGACCATGCATGGAGCAAGTAGTCCGGCGTAGCCGCCATCTTCTCGATCAACGATAAAACCTGGGTCGGCATCTGCGACCTGGTTCCTGTCTTGGACGACGTATGAGTCAACGACAGGTCCTACATCCTCAGTTAGATTAGGGTTCGTGGGATTTGGATCCGCTAAGTTTGACTTGCCTCCCAGCGTTGCTGTGAGTTCGACCACGTTAAATTTGGCACGGCAAGATGGGCAGCTATTGGCACGGTTTGCCCAACGTTTGAGGCAGCTATCATGACTGCAATGTTTACAGGGTTGGATGACGGCAATCAAATCGTTCTCGGGTGTTGCGCTCCTCTTGCGCTTTCGAGTCGGCCCTTTCTCGAGGTCCGGAGGTGAAATAGTCGATGTGGGTGGAAGTGTGGCGTCTGTAGTAAGAGATTCGGCTGGAAATCGATCCAAACAAATATTGCACCGCTCGCCAGCGGCGTCGTCGTCGGCTAACTCATCCATATCGGCAGGAAGGGATCCAGCGGGAGTGGTTTCGCAGTGTTCGAAGGTAGAGGTTTATTGTACGAGGTAGAGTGATGGATCAGGACGCCGCCCGACCAGGGTCCGGAGGTAAATAAGTGGTTGCAGTTGAGAGAAAAGCGCGGGGGCGAACGCTCAGAACTTTTAAAGGG
>Ga0335073_10004178_pt1 | contig 20200 bp, 17 predicted proteins | sample Lox_Sample_22_FD_207093 | JGI IMG/M metagenome (GOLD analysis project Ga0335073, IMG submission 207093) | Soil microbial communities from Loxahatchee National Wildlife Refuge, Florida, United States - Lox_Sample_2.2 | ecosystem: Environmental > Terrestrial > Soil > Wetlands | place: USA...
AGCTCTCGGGTGAACATGATGTTGCAGAGCTTGCTTCGGCCATAGACCTCGAGAGGCGAATATCTCTTCGCAGACTGCAGGTCGTCGAAATCGATGGAGCACCCCTTGTGAGCCGATGAGGAGGTGTTCACGATTCGCGCGCGAGAGAGAGTCAGGCGTTCGCGCAGCATGTGGGTGAGCACAAAGTAGGCCATATGATTGGTCGCGAAGGTCCGCTCCCAGGTATCCTCCGTTACCTCTCTCGAGCCGAATAACGCCCCCGCGTTGTTGATCAACACGTCGATCCGCGGCTCCGCCGCAGCAATCTCGAGGCCCATTCTTTTCATGTCGGCGAGACGCGACAGATCCCCATAATGGGCCGAGTGCGATGCGTTGGCATTGATGGCGCGCAGTTGAGCCAATGTCGCCTCGGCGCGAGCGGGGTCGCGCGCCACGAGCACGACTCGCGCCCCCATGCCGGCCAGTTCTCGCGCGGCAACCTCGCCTATGCCCGAGGTCGCTCCTGTGATGACCACGGTCTTTCCCTTCATGATTTGACCCATCTCATCGCTCCGTCCCTATCGTAGCTCCGCTGTCCATTTGCAGGGGATGTGCTCTAATCCACACCACCTCGTCGGCGTGCCCAGCACTCGGCGCCCGACTCTCACTCAATTCTCACGCCGTTGCTGGCGGTCAGTTCGGCATCCGTGGGCGGCTCCCAGAGAGTCTCGACGAAATCAAACATCTCGCGCGTCACATCAAAGGGCAGCCGATGCGCGGCGCCTCTGGCGCTATTGCGCGCTGCGACTCGGCGCCACCGCTCCTCCACCGGAGCGTCCAGGAAATGCAGCCGCGTCGATAGCCCAAGCTCCGTCGCCATCCTGACGAATCGGTCCCGACTGCTCGCTTGACCGAGACCCGCATCGAGTATACAGGGCACTCCGCGCGCGGCGATGCGCGCCGCCATCATCCACATGAGGGTGTGACAGCGTTCGACTCGTTCCATCGACCAGGCGGCCTCCAGAGGCTGCGGACTATCCATCCAGAAGAGCGCCGTCATCCATTCGTCAATGGAAAGTCGCACGCCGCCGATGCGATTGCTGAGTGATTCGGCGTAGGTTGTTTTTCCGGCGCCCGTCGAACCGCACACGAGATGAATCAAAAACTCCGACACGACCACTTCTCCATCCGACGGGTCATTGGCTCGCGAAGGATCACGAGACCGCACTCACCTGGTGCCGCGTTGCGACATGTCATCCGCCGAGCAGCCCTGCCGGATTGTAAGATTTTCCATCGACGATCACGGCGCCCGATCCCGACAAAGGATGCGGCCTTTGGGCAAGCGAGCACGCGAATCATGGATTCTATTTATCGAGCCCATAGATAGATTCTATTTCACTTATGGAGTCGCAAGGTCCAGTTTGATTGCAGCATCGGCGTTACCGTCACGCCAGAGGAATGAGCCATGACCGAATCGACGAAGGCAACCACCACCGACGCGGGCGCCGCGGTCGCGAGCGACGAGCATTCACTCACCATCGGTGCCGATGGCCCGATCGTCCTGAATGATCACTATCTGATCGAGCAGATGGCGAACTTCAATCGGGAACGTATCCCGGAGCGTCAGCCACACGCGAAGGGCGGCGGCGCCTTCGGTCATTTCGAGGTCACCCGAGACGTCAGCCGCTATACGCGAGCCGCCGTCTTCCAGCCGGGCACCAAGACGGAGACCCTGATCCGTTTCTCCACCGTGGCCGGCGAGCGCGGGAGTCCCGACACCTGGCGCGACCCGCGCGGCTTCGCTTTGAAGTTCTACACGAGCGAGGGCGTCTACGACATGGTGGGCAACAACACGCCGGTATTTTTCATTCGCGATCCTTTGAAGTTCCAGCATTTCATCCGCTCGCAGAAGCGCCGCGCGGACAACGGCCTGCGCGACCACGACATGCAGTGGGACTTCTGGACGTTATCGCCCGAGTCGGCGCACCAGGTGACCTGGCTCATGGGCGATCGAGGCATCCCCAAGACTTGGCGTCATATGAACGGCTATTCCAGCCACACCTACATGTGGGTCAACAGCAAGGGTGCGAAATTCTGGGTGAAGTATCACTTCAAGACCGATCAGGGCATTGATTTCCTGACTCAGGCCGAGGCGGACCGTCTGGCCGGGGTGGACGGCGACTATCATCGGCGTGATCTCTTCAACTCCATCAAGAAGGGTGATTTCCCACGCTGGACGCTCAAGATGCAGATCATGCCGTTCGAGGAGGCCAGGACCTATCGTTTCAATCCGTTCGATCTCACCAAGATCTGGCCTCACAAAGACTACCCTCTGATCGAGGTGGGCAAGCTGACGCTGGACCGTAACATCTCGGATTTCCACACCGAAATCGAGCAGGCCGCCTTCGAGCCCAACAACCTGGTGCCCGGTATTGGGCTGAGTCCGGACAAGATGCTGCTCGCGCGCGGCTTCTCCTACTCGGATGCGCACCGCGCGCGGCTCGGCGTCAACTACAAGCAAATTCCCGTCAACCGGCCAAGATCACCCGTGCACAGCTACAGCAAGGATGGTGCAATGCGCGTTCAGAATGTGTCGGATCCGGTTTACGCGCCGAACTCCTACGGCGGCCCCAAGGCCGACCCGGAGCGCACCGACACCGCGGGTCTCTGGTACGCCGACGGTGACATGGTGCGCAAGGCGTACACCCTGCGCGCCGAGGACGATGACTTCGGTCAGGCCGGTACCATGGTGCGTCGAGTTCTCGATGATGCCGCGCGCGCCCGGCTCGCAAGCAATATCATCGGGCATCTGAGGGATGGCGTTTCCGAGCCCGTTCTCGCGCGCAGCTTCGACTACTGGCGCAAGGTCGACAGGGAGCTCGGTGATCGGATCGCCGCGGGAGTGAAGGCGAAGTAACGGCCGCTCGAGCCATCATGAGTCGGCTCATGGAGCAGCGGCTTGATTGGATTGCCCGTACGATTCGCGTCGGCAAGCGGCCGCGAGGGTGAGCTGAAGGATGCCAAGGTCCAGGTTTGACGGCCATCTCAGCTAATCCCGAGGAAGGCTACAAGGAGGCGGCGTGGCATCGGTACACAGGCCTGTTCTCATGTCGAAAGTCGCGCCCGTTACGCTATCGTCATCCGGAGCGGTGGCGAATGAGCTGCAAGCGGTCGCCAGCCAAGCCACTGCGATGATGCTGATGATGAATTTCATGGGTTGCTCTGCGCGGTCTTGAAGAGGGCTCGATTTCGTGACTCAAGCAGTGTCTCAGCGCCCGATTGCGCATCCGTTTCCGGATTTTGCCACCGCGTTACAGCTGTGACTTGGCGTTACGGCCCTGATTTGGGACGTGCGTCCGGCGCGGCCGCTGCCCCACTCGCCCCGACCACGGCGCTCGTCGAGCGGGAGCATCATTTCGCACCTTGGTGCTATGCTTGGCGGAGCATGGGACGCGCTCCTCACGCCGTCGGCCCCGCCGTTCTCGATGCCCATCGGCGTCCCGATGTACGCACCATCGCCTCCGGCCGCGATTGGACCGTCAGCGAATACACCTGCCATGCGGGACCGCAAGACCGCCCTTTCGAGGAATCGCATGGAGGAGTCTCCATCGCCGCAGTCGTTGACGGCACATTCAGATATCGAACCGACACGGGGCGTGTGCTCATGCACCCGGGATCGTTCCTGCTCGGCAACCCGGGCGCTGGCTTTGAGTGCAGTCACGAGCATGGTCGCGGAGACCGCTGCATTTCCATTCACTTGGCGCCGGAGCTGTTCGCCGATATCGCGGCGCTGGCTGCAAATTCGAGTGAGTACCGGTTCGCGCTGCCGATGCTTCCTGCCGCGCAGCGCACGATGGCCTGCGTGGTCGGCCTGCAGGCCATCGATCGACGCTGCGGGTCGCTCGAGATCGAAGAGGCCGTCGCCGCGATCACCGCCGAGGTCGTATCGCGCGCGTCAGAGCATGCGGCGATCCGAACTCGCACGCCGGCCCGGGTTGAGCGCCGCATCGCGGACATCGTTCGTCATATGAGCGAAACCGCGAATGACCCCCATTCGCTCGCCGACCTGGCCGCGGCAGCTGGTTTGAGCCGGTTTCATTTCTTGAGGACCTTCCGCCAGGTCGTCGGAATGTCGCCTCACCAGTATCTGTTGACGCTGCGCATGCGCCGGGCCGCCACCCGGCTCCTCGAGACGTCCCAGGCCGTCTCCGCCGTCGCGTTCGACGCCGGCTTCAACGATCTGTCGACCTTCAATCGACGATTTCGTCATCTCTTCGGCCTGACGCCGCTCGAATTCCGCGCGTGTTCCAGAGCATTCCTCGAGGCGCCGCCCTCTCCTTGAGGACCACGGCTCGAGCGCTTGGGCGATCGCCAAGGAGAGCCCGCTGGCGGCGGCGCAGGCTGCAGATCGCGGCCGGATCAGCCCTTGCTATGAGCTTCGAGCCGATAGCCCTCGGGATCCACCAGGAACGCTGCGAAGTAGTCCGGACCGTAGTCCGTCCGCAGCCCTGGCTTTCCGTTGTCCTGACCGCCGTTGGCGAGTCCCGCCGCGTGGAACCTCTTCACAGCGTCGCCGTTCGGCGCATTGAAACAAATATGCAACCCGGACTCAGGATTGGCGGGCATCGGCCGTTCCGTCCGCAGCACCCAGAATGCAGCGCTTGATGCGCCGTACCCCAGCGAGCCCGCATCTTCGCTCAGACAGCGATAACCGATGGCAGCCAAGACCGGGTCGTAAAAGGCCTTTGCCCTGGCCAACGACCGAACCCCAATGGACATATGATTGATCATCGCCCGACCTCCTGCGCTGAGTGGAATGAGTCAGCTGACGGCAAGGATGGCTCGAGTCGGGGGTTAATGACTTGGGAAAAATTGCTGGTCAGCGCTCTCGAGAGGAGAGCCCGCGCGACCTTGGAGGGAAGCGCGCGATCGCGCTCACGGCAATGCGCCAGGATGCAGCTCTGCATCGATCGCCGCATCGTCCGGCGGCCTGGTCGTTCGATCAGAGCTGCCTCGGCACGTCGCATCACGGTGCGAACGTCGGCGGCGCGCAGCGATAATCGACCGTGGTGCAAGGGGCCTGCCAGAATTTGGGCATGTAGGCCCCGTCCGTCAGAGCAGACGACCCAATGTCCACCGAAGGAGGCGCCCACCTGCCAAAGTTGGGTTGAGATAGCTGCGACACGTAGTCCGTCGCGCATGCCGACAGTGAGAAACTGATCAAAATGAAAGACATCTTGACGATCGTCATGCGCTTCTCCCAATCTAAAGCTCGTGACAGCGCGCGGACGCTGCAATCGTACCATGGTGATGACCCGTGCGACGACCCGATACCCGCTCGCGACACCCGTGCGCGCCTCGAGGAGCACACGGACCTGCAGCGTATCGTGCGCGGCCGCGCCGGGCGGCAGCGCTTCGCCGTAGACTACCTCTCGTCATGGGTTGAATTCCGGAGAGCCGACATGAAGCGTTTCCACATCGCAATCGCCGTCAGAGATCTGCAGGCTTCGATCGAGGATTACAGCCGCCGTCTGGGTCAACCGGCCACGATCGTGGTTGCAGGCAAATACGCCATGTGGCGCACCAGCCTGCTGAACTTCTCCATCAATCAGACCCCTGAGCGTGCGGGCCAGCTGCGGCATGTCGGATTCGAGGACGACCGCGCCGCAGGCTTCACCTGCTCCCGCGATGTCAACGGGATCGACTGGGAGTTGTTCTCGCCCGATGCCCAGGACAAAAAAATAGTGGAGATGTACGGCGCAGTCCCGCCCTCGTAGGGTCACCGGGCTGATCAATGCGCACGGCCCCCTCAGGCGAGCAAATATCGATCCATTTCTTGATGCATGTTGAGGATGATCTTCTCCTGCTCCTTCGCTAGCCACGTCTGACGCATGGACTTCGAGTGAAGACCTTTCTGCATGCGCGGAATGTTCCCGAGGTCCTGACGTGGAATCTGCAGCACTTGCTGTGGATCGTCGATGTCGGTCACGCATTGAACGACGGCGCGAGGGGGCCTCACGGCGGCCGGATACGACTTGGTCGAGTAGATCTCGAAAATGCAGCGGTCGGGGTCCAGGCCGACCGGTCGGGCGCGGTACATCATCGCATTGCCGGCATGCGGCAGGATCATGAAGTTCGGAAAGAGGAAAATCTCCCCGCCCCACATGCCGAGCGCCTCCGACGTGGGCTTCGGCATGGGCCGCTGCTCGGCGGCGGCCTTCGCGTACAGCGCCTTGACGTATTCGGAGCCCAGACTCGAGCCTGCCTGCAGCTCCTTGCCCTGCAGAGACAGGACGACCTCGATATCCTCGGGTAGCACCTGCGCGTCCATGCCGTCGGCAAGCAGCTTGAGGCGAGCCGCCATGACTACCACCGGATCGGCATTTTCCGCCCGCACGTTGCCCGCCATCGGGGTTTTCTTGCCGCCATAGAAGCGTCCGTGTCCTTTCGCATATGTTTCGTACAGGACGTTCCAGTGATTGAATTGAACCTCCCGCCCCGACTGTTCGCCGAAGATGAAATCCGCTGCCTTCGGCTCCAGCTGTGGATGTGTGGCGGGCACGTGATAGCCCTCGAAGAACGCCTCTTGCGCTACCTTCCAGTTGGACTGTATGGGAATCTGCTTCCACCAGTAGTGGTGCATGTCTTCGATCGCCAGACCTTCGAACAGGCCGCGCACCGGCGCGATGAAATCATCGAACGGCTCGGCCGCGGAAGAGAAGTTGATGAACACGAAGCCCGCAAATATGACCGACTTGATCTCTTTCAATGCCACATCGCTGTCGCGCAGCTGGCCATCACGAAATTCCCGGCGCTCGAGCACGAACTGATTCTGGCCCGCCGTGTTCCAGCGCCAACCATGAAATGGACAGATGATCCGGCCACCTTGAAACGCTCCGCACCCCTGGGCAAGCGCCGTGCCGCGGTGCGGACAGACGTTGTGATAGGCCTTGACCGAGTTCTGACCGACCCTCACCAGCACGACCGATTGGTCGCCTATGTCGTAGACGGTGTAGTCGTTGATTTCCGGAACCTCATCGAGACGCGCCGCGATCTGCCAGACCCGGCTCCAGAGCTTGTCGTATTCGAGCTTCTGAAATGCGGGATCGATGTAGCGTCCGACACTGATGCCGTGCGGCATGGTGTGCCAGCTCGACGGCCAGGCCGCCCCGCCGGTGGACTGGGTCTTGGCAATGGGCGTGTCAGTTACGGCGCTCATCAAGTCTCTCCCGCTAGAGTGCCCCGAAGCGCGCAAGTGGCGCGCAGGGACGACTGAAACCCTGGAATCCATCCTAGCAGATCCTGAGTATCTCCATGCCGGGGCGTGATTATGCCCCCGATGGCCCGCGTGGCCGATCCGGCACGGCCGCATGCGCCGTTGCCCAAACGCGACGAGGTCCCCGAAAACATCGATTTCCCCGGACAACCCTGCTACCTTGCGCCGGCGATGACCTACTGCCTCGGGATCAAGCTGGACGCCGGGCTGGTATTTGCCAGCGATTCGCGCATCACCGCCGGAATCGATTACATCAGCACGTATCGCAAGCTGCATGTCTTCCAGCCCTCCACCGATCGAATCTTCGTCCTGCTGACCTCCGGGAACCTCGGCACCACCCAGGAGCTTCTCGACTACCTGCGGCGCGACCTGGACGCGGCGCCGGACAGGCTCAGTCTGCGCTCGGTCGGGTACTTGTTCGAGGCCGCCCGCTACGTGGGGCAAACGCTGTTCGGCATCGAGCAGTCCCACGACGCGGCGTTTCGCAGCGGCGGAGTGAGCGGCGGCGCGACCTTGATTCTGGGCGGTCAGATCGCCGGCCGCGCACCGGAGCTGTTCCTGATCCATCCCGAAGGCAACTACGTGGCGGCCACTCCCGAGACGCCCTTCTTGCAGCTCGGCGAGTTCAAATACGGCAAGCCGATCCTGTCCCGGATCGCCAGCACCACCCTATCGCTCGATCAGGCAGCACGCCTGGCGCTGATCTCATTCGACGCCGCACTGAAGTCCAACCTGTCGGTCGGACCGCCCATCGATCTGGCGATCTTGCCGTGCGATAAGTTGCAGTTCTCCCAGCAGCTGGTGCTCGATGAGGATTCGGAGCTGTTCCGCCAGACGAGCAGCGGCTGGGACGACGCCATGCACCGCGCCTTTCGACAATTGCCGCGCTTCCCCTGGGAAGCGTAGCGGAGGGGCCCCGGCCGCGGGTCGATCAGAGCTTCAGATCGATGATCGGTCCATCGAAATTGCCGCTCAGAGCCCTCGTTGCCCTTCCCAGGCGTTCGAGGGGCACGCCCTTCAGGTAGCCGTCGATGATTTGCTGATAGTTGCTGATCATCCCCTCCACCGCCCCGGACAATCGCATGAATTCGAACCCCTCGGCGTGCAGCCCTATCTGCTGGCGGGGAATGTTCGAATAATCCTGCCTCGGGATGGGCGGGAATCGATCGCTGTCGTACGCCAGCGTCACGGGCTCCATGACCGGCTCGGGCTCCCGCCCCGGGGGAAAATGGGTGAGCGACCAGAGCTCGAACAGACAGCTCTCCGCTGCCAGCGGCCGGATTCGATAGGCCGCCATGCTCGACAGGTTCGGCAGCAGGAAGTAGTGCGGAAAGATGAACTCGACCGCCTGGAGCGGGGTCTTCACGGCAATCTCGTTGAGGTCCGGCGTCGGCTCCCCGCGCGCGCGGCCGCGCTCGGTGACGGCATGGTTGAGCATGCCGAACCAGGTCATGAGTGCTTGCTTGGGGTCCTCGGGCAGTTCCACTTCCAGCAGGTCGCCCGCGACGGCCACGTCCTTGGCGTGACACATGCCGGCCATGCCTTCGCTCAAGAGCTGCATCATCCTGAAGTGCGCCTTGATGTTGTCGCGGACACTCAGCTTTGGGTCGAGGTACTGCCCGCGATCGCCCGGGATCACGCCGTACAAGGAATTGAACAGCACCGGTTGTGCATCCTGCAGCTGCGGATGCGTGCGCATCACGTGGTAGCCTTCCATGAAGGCCTCCATCGCAGTCTTCCAGTTCGCGGGCAGCACGGTGGCGTAGCACCACTCGGCGCGCATCTGATCGGCCTGGTAGGCATCGAGAGCGGCCGCCATGGGACCGACACTTTCGCGCAGCGACGGCGCCCGGGCATCGAGGTTGATGAACACGCAGCCCGCGAACAGCTCCACTCGGCAGGGCTTGAGCGCAATATCCGCCTGATCGAGCTGGCGCTCGCTGAAAATGCTCTTCCCGTACACGAAGGTGTTCTTGCCCTCGATGTCCCAGCGCCAGCCATGAAAGGGACAGATGAAGCCCTTCGATTGGCAATTGCCGTGGCCCTTCGCGAGCTGCATGCCGCGATGCCGGCACGCATTGTGGTAAGCCTTTATCCCGCTCTTGCTGCGAACCACGATGACCGACTTGCCGAGGTTCGAATATTCGATCCAGTCGCCCACGTTCGCGACCTGCTCGAGCCGGCAGGCCATTTGCCACACGTGCGGCCACAGGCGCTCGCACTCCAGCTTGTAGAACTCCTCATCGTAGTAGCGCCTCGTCGGAATGCGCTCGAGGTCCGTTACGCGGAACGGCACGGCTCCCGGCCCTGCCTGCGGAGCATCATGGTGCGAAACATCATTCATGGGCAACCTCCGTCAAATCGCGGAGCCGATCGCCGCTGGCCCCACCGATGCCGGCGAACGCGGCGCCGACCGCGCCATCGCCGTCGAGGCGAAGCATAGCAAGCTCCTCGCGTGCTGCGCAGCCGACGAGCGCAAGCCACGGCACCTGTGGCCGGCCTGCGCCGGGGCGCCGGGCGCTGGATTCGCCAAAGTACCGGCGAATGGGGTATCGTCATGCGGCTCGAATCGTGCGGACTCGGAATCTCGATCTCAGCCTCATGTTGACGGTACATGGCGATACGGGCGCGCAAGGCGCCAAGGCTTTCTGGGTCGATTTGCTCAATCCGACGCCGCCAGAGATTGCGCAAGTGGCCGCCGCATACGGCATCGAGGTTCCCTCGCGCGGATCCCTGCAGGAAATCGAGACGTCGAGCCGGCTCAAGACAGCCGGTTCGGCGCTGTACGTCAGCATGCCCCTTGCCATTCAAGATGAGCAGGCAGGCTTTGCGCCGCTCCCCCTCGGATTCGTGCTCTCGCGCGAGCTGCTGGTCACCGTGCGCTATTCGGAAATTCACGCCTTCGCCCAGGTCGAGGCGCGCGTCGGCAACAAGCAAGATGTCGGCAGCACAGCGGTGTTCTGCGCCCTCATCGAAGGCATGGTGGATTTCGGCGCGGACAAGCTCGAGCAATTGAGCGGCAATCTGGCGACGGTCTCCGCCCGAGCGTTTGGACCGAGCGCGCCGCAGCAGCTGCACGACAAGCGCGCCTCGTCCGCTCTGCGCGAGTGCCTGAAGGCGATCGGGATCGCCGGCGATCAGCTATCCCGCAGCCGCGAAAGCACGCTCGGTCTGCAGCGGATCATCGCATTCGTCCAGAAGACGGCGAGCGACTGGCTGTCGCCGGAGGAGAAGACGCGCCTGACCACGGCACAGCAGGATCTCGTCTCGGTGGTCGACTTCGAGGCGCACCTGTCCGGCAAATCGCAGTTTCTGCTCGATGCCATTCTCGGGTTCATCAACACGGAGCAAAACGAGATCTTCAAGGTGCTCACGATCGTGTCCGTCGTCGGCATACCGCCGACGCTGATCGCGAGCATGTACGGCATGAACTTTCACGATATGCCGGAGCTGAGCTGGCGCTTTGGGTATCCCTACGGTCTCGCGCTCATCGCGCTGAGCACGCTGCTGCCGATAATCTGGTTCAAGCGGCGCGGCTGGTGGTGAGCGCGCCCGCCTCAGCGCGCTTCGGTCGTGAGAACCACCCGAAACCTTGCCCTGCCGCTCATCATCCGCTCGTACGCTTCGGCTGCGCGCTCCAAGGGAAAGGTCTCGATCATCGGGCGAATGTCCGTCAGCAGGCTGAAGCGCAAGGTGTCCTCGGAGTCGCTCGCGGTGCCGGACGGCCAGCCCGAAATCGAGCGACGCGCCCGGATGAGCGAGATCGGCGAGACCTCGATCGGCTTTGCCGATGCACCCAGCACGATGAGCTTGCCGTCGATACCCAGGCCGCCGATCGAGCTGCTCATCGACTGGGAATCCGTCACCGTCGCAAGAATCACGCGTGCGCCGCCGAGCTTCTCGAGCTCCGCGGCCACGTCCTGTGAGGTGCTGTCGATGTAATGGCGGGCCCCCAGCTTGCGCGCGAGAGGCTCCTTGTCCCTGCCCCGCGCCACCGCCGCGGTGCGACAGCCCAGCTTGGCGGCGAACTGCACGCCGAGGTGGCCGAGGCCGCCCACCCCGAGCACCGCAACGAGATCACCCGGGCCGGCACCGCTGTGCCGCAGCGCGTTGAACGTGGTGATGCCGGCGCACAGGAGCGGCGCCGCCTGCGCCGAGGACAGCTCATCCGGAACGGCGGCCAGCGCCTCGAAGGGAGCGATCATGTAGTCCGCATAGCCGCCATCGTAGGTGATGCCCGGAATCTTGCCGAAAGAGCAGGTGATGAAGTCGCCTCTTCGACATGAAGCGCAATGGCCGCAATGCCCACCGTGCCAGCCGACACCCACCCGGTCACCCGGCTTCCAATCGGGTACCTCCGCGCCAACGGCGTCCACCAGGCCGACGACCTCGTGCCCCGGCACGCGCGGGTAGCGAATACCGGGCATCGTGCCGAGTTTGGTGTAGGAGTCGCTGTGGCAGATGCCGCAGGCCTGCACTCTGATCCGCACCTCGCCGGAACCCGGGGCTGGAACGTCGCGCTCGATCAATTCGAACGAGGCATTGGCACTTTGAATCTGGGCTGCACGCATGCGCATGATTGACTCCTGAAATGTTGCTGCCGGGCACGAGCGATACCGGCCGCTAATGGCAGCCCGTATCCCGGCTGGACACGTCGAATTGAACCGGCTTGTCGGTGCGCGGAATCAGGGCCATCGCGGCGTAATGCCCCGCTATGGGTCGCGCCGGACAGCTTGCCGGAGTGGTCACGGATACATGAACTCGGATCAAGTTGCCCGCATCGGCGATCGAATCGAAAGTCACGACCACCGGCCCATCCGCTTTGTAGCCGGCGCTGGCGATGAGCGAGGTGTAGCGCTCGAAGTCGACGGCCGGTAGCACATCGACGACGGCGGTGAGATTGTTCACCCAATTGCTCCACTCTTCGGGTGATCGGATCACGTAGGTCTCATGGCTGTCGGGCAACCCGAGCGTCGGCGCCAGGGGAACGACCTGGAAGCTGATCTTCTCATCCTGCGCCGCGGCGGTTGCTGCGAGCATGGATATCAGCAGCGCTGTCTTCAGCAGTCGAACCATTGCCACCTCGATGTCCCCGGTCGGCTTGCACGGGCCGCGGCGCGCAAGCCCGCGGCGCGGACCACTGAAAGCGAGGCGGCGAGAGCGCGCAACTCCATGGCGCTGCCGAAATTATAAAGCAACGCGTTCAATTCATACGGATTTCTTGACGGCTCGCGACCACGGCTCACGGCCGCTGTCGCCCGGCCTCATGAGCGCCGCGCCGGAGGAATGGCCACCCAGGTGACGCAGACCAGGGCCGCGAAGGCGACGTACGCCGCCGTGAACACCCAGGTGGGTGCGTCGTAGAACAGGATCCGGTCAACCCAGCGCTCGATGAATCCCCCGGCAGCGTGTTGTCCGCGCAATGCGTCCTCCCATACCGTGAGCGGGCACGGGATCTTTAGCAGGGACTCCCCGGCCACCAACAGGATGGCGGCAAGATGCGCCACGCGCCACGGCCAGCGCCTCACCCAGCCCCAGCCCAGCGCAGCGCCGACGTACACGGCAGGGACCCCGCCGATGATGAACAGCACCAGCAGCAGGTGAACGACTACGATGAGGTCTGCGAGCATGTCTGAAAAACGTCACGGTACTCGCGCTTCAGAATTTGTACGAGTACTTGAGGCCGAGCGTGCGCGGCCGCCCGACGAAGTCCTCCTGCACGAACTGATCGGCATTGATGAAGGTGACGTAGCGGGCATCGGTGATGTTCTCCCCATAGAGCTGCACCAGCCACCGATCCCTGGCGACACCGAGAGCCGCATCATAGGTCGTATAGCCGGGCTGGTTGAAGTTCTCCACATAGCCCGTCGCCGAATATGAGTGCGCCTGATGCACGGCGCCGGCCTGCAGGAAGGGACGATACTCGTTCACCACGAACTCGTAGCGCGCGCGCAGATTCGCCTCGAACGGCGGCGACTGCGCGAGGGGGCTGTCGATCGAGCCGTACGGATTCGGGATCGAGGTGATGGGTCGGCCGTAGATGTTGATCAGATAGGGGGAGTTGGTCTGATTGCTGCTGTTCCAGGCGGCCGCACCGGTCAGCGTGAGCCCCTGCGCCAGGTTCGCGACCATCTGGGTTTCCACGCCGCGCACGCGATAGTTCGGTCCATTGGCGATGAATTCGAGGTTGCCGAGGCCGCCCTGAGGATCGAACACCTCGATCTGAACGTTCTTCCAGTCCTCCTGGTAGAGCGTGGCATTGAGCTGCAGGTGATGATCGAGCCATTCGGTCTTGAACCCGAGCTCGTTGTTGATCAGCGTGTCGGGAGCGAAGCTGAGCGGCGTGTTGTAGGTTCCGCCGAGAACGTTCTTCGAGCTGCGATTGAAGCCGCCGGGCCGAAATCCCTGGGACCAGGTGTAGTAGATCAGTATGTCGTCGGTGAGTCGAAAGCTCAGATTGGCGCGGCTCCTGAATCCCGAGTACACGCTGTTGAGGTTCTCGGCGTTCAAATTGGTGCCGTAAGTGTAGTTGCTGCAGGGAGTCGTGGTGACGGATCCGACGTAGCAGTCGAAGCTGCTCACCGCGCTGCCCACTTCCGTGTTCTTGAAGTGGTAGTAGCGCGTGCCCGCGGTGAAGGTGAGCCTTTTGGGGATGATGTCGAAGTCCATCGATCCGAAGGCGGCGGTTTGCCGGTAGCCGCGCCTGATGTCGTCGAAGAATGCCACGTTGGAGTTGCGCACGTCGGGATCGTTCGCGGAGGCTCCCGGCGGCGGGATGAGCGGCGCAAATCCCGGCGCGGTCTTGTACAGCCAGTTCGCCTCCTCACGGATGTCGTAGTCTTCCCAGAAGGCTCCGACGATGCCGCGGGTTCGCCAGTCGTCGGGCGTGCTGAGGCGCAGCTCCTGGCTGTCGTGGGTGTTGCGCTCGCTGTCCTGCCAGGTCGTGCTCGGCGAGTAGCACTTGCCGGCCCCCGCGGCGCCGGCGCCGGGAACGCACTGATAGTAGTCGGCGTAGACGCCGCGCGCATAGGCGGTGTAATCCTGTACCTGCTGGACGCTGCGCACCAGATAGCCGCCGGCGTAAATGAGCTTCAGATCCCCGATGCGGCCGTCGATGGTGAGAGAGGTGTTCTCGAAGCGGTCGTTGTTGAAAGACGGATTGTAGAGCTGCACCGACAGATCGGGGAGCGGCGTCGCATGCGGACCGCCCGGATTCGGCGCGACCGCCGGACCGGATGATTCGGGCATGTCGTAGAAGACGCCTTGGGCATCGATCTGCTGATACGATTGCGCGAGCAGCGCGCTCCAGTCATCGCTCGGCTTGTACAGGGCCTCGACACGGATTCCCTTGTAGGTGACGGGGTTGATCGCGTTGGCGACCAGATTGTTGTTGCTCGTGCTGCCGGAGGCCGAGGCGCTGTAGCTCGGGATGTTGTTCACGTACCCGGCGTAATGGATTCCCTTGTCGGTGCTGCTGCGCACGAAGGTGCCCGGCACGTTGTTGATGTAGCCGCCACGCGTATCGGAGTAGATGACGCCGCGCAAGGCGAGCGCGCCGGGGATCACCGGGATGTTCACCACGCCCGTCGCATTGCTGCTCGGGTCGCCGTGCGCCGTCACCGCATAGCCCGCATCGGCGCTGCCTTCGGTCACATCGAGCTTGGGCTTGTTGGTGATATAGCGCAGCACGCCGGCCTCGGCGCCGGAGCCGAACAGCGTGCCCTGCGGACCCTCGAGCACCTCGACGCGCTCGAGGTCCGCCGCATAGATATCGAGGTTGCGGCCGGGGAGCTGGCCGGACTGCTCGTCGAGATAGATCGCGACGTTGGGGAAGGTGCCGACGACTCCGCTGCCTTGATTGCCGAGCCCGCCGGTGGACAGGCCGCGCATGTACACGTTGCCCTGGCCCGGCCCGTTGCTCGCCGCCGTCACGTTCGGCAGATACTTCACGAAATCATCGAACGTCTGCACGTTCAGCTGCGTGAGGGTCTCGGCAGTGAGCGCCTGGATGGTGATCGGCACGTCCTGGATGTTCTCGGTGCGCCGCTGTGCGGTGACGATGATCTCCTGGATCTCCCCGCCGTTCGCCTCCGCATCGGCGGCCGAGGCCGCATGGACGAGGCCTGCGCAGGGGCCACCGCCGAGAATGGCGGCGATGGCGCAGGTCAACCTGGAATTCGAGTGCATGTTTTCATCCCCGTGCAAGTTTTTGCTAGGCCTGCACACCATCGCGCGGCGCGGCGCCCCCCTCGCGCCATCCCGATTCGGCGCCGGCGGGCGCTTCCTGCGTGGGCGCAGCGCCGATCGGAAAGTCGCGCCGATACGGCGCCGCTCCCTCGGGCAGGTCGATCTCGCGCCCCACCCGATGTCCGCCATGAATCGCATGCACGATCGCGCCCGGCGCGAGCGCATCGCCCGCCCGCTGCACGCCGCGGATGCCCGCCGCGCTCACCTCCGCGGCGCGCTGATCGAGCGCAGCCATCAATTCGTCGCGCGGCGTCCGCAAGCCCACGATGACCACCGAGCGGCAGCCGATCTGCAGCTCCTCTCCGCTGAACAGATGTCGCAGCGTCGCCGTCTCTCCATCGAACGCCGAGAGAAGATGCAGGGTCGTCATGCAGACCCGGCGCCGAGCGAGCGCCCGATGCACGAGCGGAAGCTCGTTGGTCATGATGGTCCAGGCCGATGCGTGCCCCGCCGGCGTCGCGTACGACACGGCGATGCCCTGGGCCGCAAGGTGCTCGGTCAGGACCCCGCCCATGTAGTAGTTGTCGAAATCGAATACCAGGGTGGGCCCTTGCGGCAGCCTCCCGGCCGCGATGTCGTCCGGCGTGAGGACCTGCGGATGCTCGAGCCGCCCGACGGGAAGCTCCATGGTGCTGTAAAGCATCTTCGTCCAGCGCGCGCCGGTCGCGAGGACCACGCGATCGGGCGCCAGCTCGATGATCTCCTCGACGCCAACCGGGCTGCCGAGAAACGTCTGCACGTTGGGCATGACCTTCAGGCGGCCGAGACGGTAGTCGAGTACGCGGCCCCAGGCCGCAAGACCCGGAAGCCGCGTCTCGAAACCGAGCCGCCCGCCGAATGCGCGCTCGGCGTCCACGAGGGTCACGTGGTGCCCGCGCCGTCCGAGAGTGAGCGCGCATTCGAGCCCGGCCGGTCCCCCGCCCACGACCAGGATTCGCTCCTCTTGCACCGCCCGCTCGATGCGCTCGGGATGCCAGCCACGCCGCCATTCCTCGCCGGCGGTCGGATTCTGCGTGCAGCGCACCGGCACGCCGTCGTGCCAGCTGGAGATGCAGATGTTGCATCCGATGCATTCTCGGATCTCATCGAGCCGTCCTTCCCTGATTTTGCGAGGCAGGAAAGGGTCGGCGATCGATGGGCGTGCCGCGCCGATCAGATCGAGAATGCCGCGCCGGATCTGCGAGACCATCGTGTCGGGGGACGTGAAGCGCCCCACGCCGACGACGGGCTTGCGCGTCAGCCGCTTGACGAACTCGATCACCGGCTCATGGCTCCCCTCGGCGCTGAATCTCGAAGCCGAGCAATCGGTCGGACTCGAGTCCATCTTGACGTCGAAGAGATCCGGGCAATCGGCGAGCAGCGAGATCACCTCATGGGCTTCGGATTCCCCGTGCCGGCCCGCCCGGGCGCGCAGCTCCTCGAGACTGATGCGCAGCGCCACCGCGCAATCCTTGCCCACCGCATCCTTGCTGACCTCGATCATCTCGCGCACGAATCGCACCCGATTCTCGATCACCCCGCCGTAGGCATCGGTGCGCTGGTTGTACTCGGGCAACAGGAATTCATATCCGAGGTATCCCATTCCCGCGTACACGTAGACGATGTCGAACCCCGCCGAGCGCGCCCTGCGGGCCGCGTCCGCTTGCCAGCGCAGCACCGCGCGAAAGTCGCCCCGATCCATGCTCTTGGGGCGCAGGTTCCCCATGAATCCGATGTGCGTGGCCATCCACGGAATGCCCGACGGCGACAACGGCGGCAGCCGGCTCGCGCGGTTCATGACCGAGGCTCCGCCGTGCCACAGCTCGATCCCCGCGAGCGCACCGTGCCGGTGTACCGCTTCGGTCATGAGTGCGTGAGCGCGGATGTCGTTGTCGTCCCACATCGTGCCGAAGGGAAGGGGCGTATCGTCCGAGGTGGGATCGATCGAGCAAGTGCCCGTGCAAACCACTCCCCATCCGCCCTCGGCCTTCGCTTCGCGAAAAGCGGCCCGCACGCGCGGCAGCGCATTGGTCATCCCGCTCGCGTGCGGCACCTGATAGAACCGGTTCGGGGCCGTGACCGGCCCGATCTTCACGGGCTCGAACAGTACCTGGTAGCGGGAGTCTGGGGTCATCGCACACCTCGCCGTCGTGCCCGCGCCGCCTTGCGGCCTCCGCAGGGAACCCGGCCGCGAGTGGTGACGCAGCAGTAACTATACGATCGTATAGGAACCGCGTCAAGGCGCCGCTGGGGGCGCCTATGCGTAGGCGCCGCGGCGCAGCCCCTCGATCCACATGCGGCAGAGCTCGATGCCCTGCGTGGGCCGAAACGCGGCGGGATTCAGGCACCAGGCGAGCCACAGTCCGTCGAGCAGCGCAGTGAAGCCGACCGCCGCGAGGTGTACGTCCCGGATGGGAATGCGCTCGGCCGCTCCCAGCTCACGCAGCAGCTCTGCGATGATCTGCACATACTGCGAATACTCGCGCCGCTGAGCGCTGCCCATGCGCCGGGAATGCAGAATCAGTCCCCAGAAGACCACCCACACACCGAGCACATCGCGATCGAGCAGCAGCGGCGAGAAGGAGGTTTCGATGAAGGCATCGAGACGGGCCTGCGGATTGGGAGCGGCGCGCTCGATCGAATCACGAATGGCGCGCAGCAGCGTATCGGTCATGAGGTCGAAGGCGTAGGCGATGAGATCGTCGAACTCGCCGAAATGATAGCGGATGAGCCCGAGCGACACGCCGGCCTCCGCGGCGATCTGGCGCACCGAGATCCCGGCGTTGCCGTTCTTCAGGATGCAGCGCAATGCCGCCTCGCCCAGATGCCGCCGCCGCTCGGCCGCCGGTTCGCGCTGGAAGGTCGCGTCGGCAGCGGATCTGGCGCGTGATTTGCCGCCGGACCGGGACGGTGCATTTGCGGACGGTGAGTTTCCCCGGCTCAAGCTTGCCTCGCCAGCTCCAGATAACGGCGCCATCCGCCAAATCCCGTGATATCGATGGCGTCCCCCAGCTCACAAGGCTCGCACAAGAAGCCGAGCACCGCCTCGCCACTCTGCAGCTCCACTTTGCCGATGCTGAGCGGAGCCGGAATTTTCGCGAGGAACGAGGCAAGCCGCGCCGACTCGAGGGCCCATACCTCGACGTCGATCGAGGCTCCTCCATCGCGCACCCGCAGCAATCCCGGTCGTTGCGGCGGTCCGCCCGGCAACGCGTACAGCCGGTAGCTCGCACGCGTACGCGCGGTCCGCGCCAGGCGGCCGCCTGCATCGCGAAGCTGGTGGTTCAGCGGCAGGCCTTGCATGTGAGCGCCGCACACGGCGATCTCGGTGTAGCCCGGCGCGTCGGCCGATTCATCGTCCGGCGCGCCGGACAAGCTCCAGTCCGTCGCTCCGAGACGGGTCGCGAGCGCCGCGTGCAGGCGGCCGCCCAGATCGAGCAACGCGCGCTCCGTCCCCTTCGGGGCGATGATCGTCACGCCGAAGGGCAGTCCGTCAGGACGGAATCCTCCGGGCACGGCAAGCCCCGTCAGATCGAGCAGGTTCATGAAATTGGTGTAGTAGCCGAGGTTCGCGTTGAGTCCGATCGGTGACGCCTCGACGCTCGAGCGCGGATAGATGGTGCCTGCCGTCGGCGTCAGAACCAGATCCACGACACCGAAGGCCTCTTCGGTCGCGCGCCTCAGCGACATGAGGCGGTGTTGCGCCTCGAATAGACCCACTGCCGAGGCGCAGGCCCCTGCCGCGATGATCTCCCGGGTGGCCGGGTGCATCGCCGCGCCGCAGCCCTCGATGAAATCCCGAATTGCGGCATAGCGCTCCGCGATCCAGGGTCCCTCGTAGAGCAGCCGCGCAGTCTCCAGGAAGGGAGCGAAATCGATCTCGGCGACCGAGCCGCCCATCGAGGCGAGACGTGCGAGCGCGTGATCGAACAGCCTCGCGTACTCGAGGTCACCGAAAAATTCGAGCTGATCGCTGCGCGGCACCCCAAAGCGCCGGCCGCGAATCGGCACATCGGCAAGCGTTCGCGAATAAGGATCCTCGGCGTCGAATCCCTCGACCACCGATAGGACACGGGCGGCATCCTGGCAGGTCAGGGAGAATATCGACACGCAATCGATCGATCGGCACGCGGGCACTACGCCGCGCGTGCTGATCCGGCCGCAGCTTGGCTTCAACCCCACGATGTTGTTGAAGGCGGCCGGTACGCGACCCGAGCCTGCGGTGTCGGTACCGAGCCCGAAGCTCGCAAGGCCGGTGGCAACCGCAACGGCGGAGCCGGAGCTCGAGCCGCCGGAGATGTAGTCGGAATTGAAGCTGTTGCGGCAGGCGCCGTAGGGAGAGCGGGTGCCCGCCAGTCCGGTCGCGAACTGATCGAGGTTGGTCTTGCCGAGCGGAATCGCGCCGGCGTTGATCAGCATCTCGACGGCCGGGGCCGATCGTGCCGGCATGTAGGCATACTGCGGGCATCCGGCGGTCGTCGGCACGCCGGCGAGGTCGATGTTGTCCTTGATCACGAAGGGAATGCCGTAGAGCGGCAGATCCTCCATCCGCCGGGCCTCGAGGGCCTGCGCGAAGCCCAGCAACCGCTCGTTCGGTAGTCTGCAGATCCACACGTGACGCTGCTCGGCGCGCTCGATGCGCGCGACCAGCGTCTCGACGAGTTGCGTCGGCGTGAGGCGGCGGGCGCGATAGTCCCGCAGCAAATCCGCTATCAACAG
>Ga0335073_10004179_pt1 | contig 20199 bp, 17 predicted proteins | sample Lox_Sample_22_FD_207093 | JGI IMG/M metagenome (GOLD analysis project Ga0335073, IMG submission 207093) | Soil microbial communities from Loxahatchee National Wildlife Refuge, Florida, United States - Lox_Sample_2.2 | ecosystem: Environmental > Terrestrial > Soil > Wetlands | place: USA...
CTTGTTCGGATCGAGCGCGCCGAGCCGGGTCGAATCGCGTGCGAGAAAGCTTGACAGCCCCAGCGCCCGATCGTCCCGGGAAATGAACAGGGTGAATTGCGCCGGCCGCGGCCCCGCATCGATTTCAGCGATCTGGCGGCGGAAAACGTCGATGTCGATGTCGGGCGAAGCCAGCATCACATCGCGGATCTTGGGCGACAATCCACGATCACGGATTGACATCTGCCGCAGCGATTCCATGGCGAGGTAGTTGCCCATCGAATGAGCGAGGATGGATATCGAGTCGACGTTTGGATCGTCGACCAAAGCTTGCAGCACCACCTCAAGCGCGTCGCGCGAATAGACCGCGCTGTCACGATCATAGACGTAGTCAGTGACGCTGCCGCCGGAAGGCCAGGTGAACAGCACCGGCGCGACGTCAACGCGCGCGTCGTGAACGATTTGTGCGAAGCGATAGACGGCTTCCTCGAAACGGGTATTGAAGCCGTGGACGAAGATGAGGACCCTGCGCCCCGGCGTGCGCCGGATGCGCGCATTGAAGTTTGCTTTCGCCTGAGCCAGGTCCATACGATCGGCGCGCAGGATGACGAAATCACGCTCCGGATCGCCGGGCAGCGAGGAAGGCAGCGTAACATCCCCTGGCCGGCGCGCGCTCGCCGGCGGGATCGATACGACAATGTCGGCGAAATCGAGTCCCCGTCCTCTCGATCCGCCGAACATGACGCCGGGCGGCTCAATCACAGGGGCGCGGGTCGTCGCCACTAGGAGATCGACCCGGCTGGCGTCGGGCGCGCTCGGTCCGACGATGAGCGTACCGTAAGGGCGGCTGGAGCAACCGGCGGCGATCGCCGCCAGTCCGATTGCACAGAAAACGGCGACGCGAGATCGGCGCGAAGCCGCTCCCCCGACCGGTCCGCGCACGCGCGGCCACAAGCGCGCGCCCAGCCCCAGCCCCACGACGTGAGCGCTGTCTTCAGCCGTTCATCGGGCCGCCCGGAGAGGGCGTCGCGCGCAATGCGTATTCGATCGAGGCCGGCGCGTCGAACATGCCCGTCTTCGCCGGTTCTGCCGGCTTTTGGTTCTGGGTCATGAACCACCAGATCGCGAGCAGCACGATAATGACGATGAGAATGATCGCCCACATCGGGAAGCCGCTCGAAGGCCTCGACGCCGCGGCTTGGGCGGTCCTGGCCGCGGAACTTGCCGTGGAGCTTGCGGCGGTTGCGGCGCTCGAAACCGTCGATGCAGCGGTCTGAGTCGCGGCCGCAGCGGTGGCGCCGAGACCGGCGAGCAATCCAGAGGCGCCGAGCGCTCTCGAGACTTCAGATGGAAGCGCTGCGGCGATCGCCCCCTTCTGACTGTTGAGGAGCGAAAGAATTGCTGACGGGTCCGACCAGTTCGAAGGGTCCTGTTGCCCTATCGTGCCGACTGCTGCATGGGTGACCGCGCCGAGCAGCGACTGGGTCGCGGGGTGCGTCGCGCCAGAATACTGGCTCAGTGCTCCCACAAGGCTCGAAAGACCTCCGCCGCCGAGCAGGCCATTCAGGAGAGTGGAGCCTTCGTTGAGGAACCGAGCGTTGCCGCCCGCCGCGGCCTGGCCGAGCTTGGCGAGGATGTCCGGGTCGGAATTGGAGATCGCATCTGAGACCTTCTGAGCGCCTCCCGGCGCGGCGGCCGCGGTGCCGAGCGCGCCGAGGATTGTCGGGACCGCGGCCGCGACAAGCTTCTGCGCCACCGCTTCGTTAACGCCGAGCGACCGCGCCAGGCTGCCGACCACTTGCGGCGTAAGAAACTGGGACACGAGACTGACGAGATTGATGGCCATTGCAGCTCCCCTCGAACCGACAAGGTACGACGGCAGCCTTTTAACAGACTTTCGCGCCCTTGGCGTGCCCGCGGGTATCGGAAAATTAGTTGAGGGCGGCGTCAGCTGGCCGCGGTTTGGGAAATCCAGACCGGCGCGGAGAGGAAAACCAGCGCGCGCATGCGCAATCCGGGACTATGAGGTCGCCCGTCGCTACGAGCCGCCGCCTCATCATCGGCATGGCGCGGCCCTATTCGACCATAGGCGTCCGGCGTTGGTGTCAATTGGCGAAGCGAAAATGCATGACGTCGCCGTCGGCGACCCCATAGTCCTTCCCTTCGAGCCGGAACTTGCCGGCCTCGCGCGCGCCAGCTTCACCCCGATTGGCGACATAATCGTCATAGGCAATGGTCTCGGCGCGGATGAAGCCTTTTTCGAAATCGGTGTGGATGACGCCGGCCGCCTGCGGGGCCTTGGTCCCTCGCTCAACCGTCCACGCGCGCGCCTCCTTCGGCCCCACGGTGAAAAAGGTGACGAGATGCAAGAGCTCATAGCCGGCGCGAATGACGCGGTTGAGGCCCAGCTCAGTCAACCCGATCGCCTCGAGATAAGCCTCCTGGTCGGCCTGAGGCAGCAGGGCGATTTCGCTCTCGATCTTGGCCGACACGACAACCGCCGCCGCGCCTTCCTTGGCGGCTTGTTCCCTGACCATATCGGAATAGGCGTTTCCCCTATCGGCTGAGCTTTCGTCGACGTTACAGACATAGAGAACCGGCTTCGACGACAATAGGCCGAGCGATTGGAAAAGGCGCCGCTTGTCGCGGCTAACCTCGGCGACGCGCGCCGGGCGCCCCTCTCTGAGCTCAGCCAAGCTGCGCTCGGCGAGCGCCAACAAATCCTTGGCCTCCTGGTCGCCGCCCTTGGCCTTCTTCTCGATTTGCGCGATGCGCCGCTCGAGGCTTTCGAGATCGGCGAGCATCAGTTCGGTTTCGATGGTGGCGATGTCGGACAAAGGGTCGATGCGGCCTTCCACATGGGTGACGTCGCCGTCCTCGAAGCAGCGCACGACATGGGCGATCGCGTCGCATTCGCGAATATTGGCGAGAAACTGATTGCCGAGGCCTTCGCCCTTCGAGGCGCCGCGCACGAGCCCGGCGATGTCGACGAATGACAGCCGCGTTGGGATGATCTCCTTGGAGCTGGCGATTTTCGCCAGGATCGCCAGACGCGGGTCCGGCACCGCAACATCGCCGACATTGGGCTCGATGGTGCAGAACGGGTAGTTGGCCGCCTGCGCGGCGGCGGTTTGCGTAAGCGCGTTGAAAAGCGTCGACTTGCCGACATTCGGCAGGCCGACGATGCCGCATTTGAAGCCCATGGAAGCCGTCATGAATGAGGGAGAGTCGGGCCCTCATGCGCGGCCTTCAGGCAAAAGGCAAGGGCGCCAAAGCGGTCGCCAGCAATCGGTTGCGGCGGTCAGCAGACACCCACGGCTCTCATTTCCCGGAGGGTCGAATCATGGGCTTCGGCGACCCAGTCGCGCATCCGGCCAGGGTCGGGCGGAAATTCGAGTTCGAGCGAAGCGGCGCCGTCAAAGCCTGCGTCTCGAATGGCGGAAAGATACTCTCCGAATGGCGTGTTTCCCCGACCAGGAGGCAAGTCGCCGTGATTGACGCCGTCGCAATCGGAAATGTGGACCTGGGATATCCTTCCGTTCAGCCGACTGAGGGCGTTGGGCGGAATTCGCATCAGCCAGAAATGCGAGATGTCGATGGTGGCCTTGACGTTTTCGAGGCCGACGTCGTTCAAAAAGCGCTCCATGTCGTCCAGTGTCCTGATGAAAGCGAAGTCGAAAGGAAGCAGCTCGATCGCAAGCTCGAGGCGCCTTTCCGCCGCGTGGCGTCCGACCTGCTTGGTGGCGTCGACCACGAGCTTCCACTCGCTCTCCGCCGGCAGCAGGCGATGCTGGAACATGTACTCTCCCGGCACAAAGCAGAGGTTCCTGGCCTCTAAAAACCCAGAGGCGAGGTCGAGGACGTTCTTCGCGCGCTCGATGTGATAGGAGCGGACAGCCGGGTTGAAATCGCTGAGACCTAGACAGGTGCACACGAGCGAATTGATGGGCAAGTCAACGCTGCGAATCTCGGCAACATAGTTGCGTCGCTCCCCCTCGGTCATTCGGCCCGGGTCAAAACCGATGAAGAGATCCAGGCTGTCGAAACCGATCCTCTTGGCTTCCTCTCTGCCCCGTTGCCCCTCGTATTCTGACCCGAACCACGCCGAATCGATCAAGCCCAGCTTCCACTGAGGATATTTCATCGGGTTTTCCTCCCTGGACAAAACGATAACCGACGATCATCTTGCGCCGCAAGCCTCGCGAGGCCTTTTGCGATCGCCGCCTTGCATGCGCTGGCGCGTTCGCCGGTCGACCCCTGCCTCTGCGATCGCGGAAGTCGCGACGGAATCGGGCCCGCCAGGGAGCAGACTTGTCAGACGCGCTGAACGCAATCCACTCAGAGTCCGTTGCGCGGCTCTTGGCCCTGCGCGAACAGATTGCCCGACGAGCGCGCGATTGCGGGCGGGCGGCGGAATCGGTCAAGCTCGTCGCCGTCTCCAAGACCTTCTCGGCCGACGAGGTCTGGCCTACGATAGAACTCGCGGGCCAAACTCGCTTCGGGGAGAACCGCGTGCAGGAGGCGATCCCCAAATGGCGAGACCTGCGGGCGCGCGCGGGCGCGCTCGGCGCGACGATCGAACTTCATCTGATCGGGCCCTTGCAAAGCAACAAGGCGCGCGAGGCGGTCGAGGCGTTCGACGTCATCGAGACGGTCGATCGGGAAAAAATCGCCGCAACGCTCGCGCGAGAAATGGACCGGGCCGGCAAACGCCCACGCCTGTTCGTTGAGGTCAATACCGGAGGCGAACCGCAAAAGTCGGGCGTCCTTCCCGAGAACGTCGACGCGTTCATCGCGCTCTGCCGCGAGAATTATGGGTTGGCGATTGAGGGGCTGATGGCCATTCCCCCAGTGGAGGAGCTGACTTCACCGCATTTCGCCCTGCTGCGGGTCATCGCGCAACGCAATGGGTTGAGCGAGCTTTCCATGGGCATGAGCGCCGACTGGCCGCTTGCGGTGCAACTCGGCGCGACGTATGTGCGCGTCGGGTCCGCGATCTTCGGGGCGCGCGATACACGCCATTGAAACCGAATCGGCCTGCTCATGCTTGTTTCCAGAACATAGCGGAACCTGTTGAGTTTTCGACAACAATGTGGCCGTTGACAGCCTGATGGCGATCCTGATCTTCGCCCTGAGCCTCATCCTCCTGGTCGCCGCAGGGGCGAGCGGCTATCAAAGCCTCAATCTGCTTCCGACCGGCCTCGGGGTTTTGTATGCGCTGGCGGGAGCGGTCGCCGCTTGCGCTGCGGTGTTGACGTTCGCCATCGCGGTCTTGGTCCGGCGGATCGATGCGCTGGCGAAGCTCGTCCGGCAATCGTCGGCGCCAGCAGCCTTTGCGATGACGCCGTCGAACGCGACCGCGCCTTCTGAGGCCGTTGTCGGCGCGCCCGCCGCGATCGAAGCTGGGACGGAGGAAAGCGTCGCCGAAGCGTCCGCGGCGGAGGACGAGAGCCCGATCAACATCAATCGCACCGGCCACTTGCCCTCGCTCGAGATGATCGAGACCGCTTTGGAGACGCCGGGGGAGCCCCATGCGCCGCCGAGCCTGATCGGCAGCTATTCGTCGGCTGGGGCCAATTACAAGATCTTCGCCGACGGCTCGATCGAAGCCGAAACGAGCGAAGGCACGTTCAAATTCGCCTCCATGGCCGAGTTCAAGCGGCATCTGCTCGAGACGAAGGGCAACCGCCAAGTCGGCGCCTGATCGACGGCGGCAGAGGTGCGCGCGCCGCCGGAGCGGCGAACCGTCAGACCGTCAAGCTGTTCTGACGCGCCAGCTCGGCCAGCGACAGGTTCGGTCGCGCGCCGAGATGCTGAATGATTTCCGCTGCTGCCAGCACGCCGAGCCGCCCGCAGGCAGTCATGTCCCGTCCGCGCGCGAGGCCGGCGAGGAAGCCCGCAGCGAACATGTCGCCCGCGCCTGTGGTGTCGACGAGCTTGGCGATCGGGAAGGCGGGAACCTCCCAGGTCTCATCGCCCTTGATAACGATGCAGCCTTTTTCCGAGCGAGTCACGACGCCGAGCACGCCCTCTGAGCGCAGGCTGTCGAGCGCCTCGCCGAAATGCGGAGTCTCGTACAAGGACAGGATCTCGTCAGTGTTGGCGAAGATCGTATCGACGGTGCGTGAGCGCATGAGGTCGATGAATTCGCCGCGGAACCTGTCGACGCAGAAGGAATCCGACAAAGTAAGCGCCACCCGGCGGTCTGCGGCGCGGGCGATCTTTCCGGCCTTCTGGAACGCCTCCTTGGCCGCCGGACGGTCCCACATGTAACCCTCGAGATAGACGACCTTCGCAGCCCTGACCAAGGCCTCGTCGACGTCCGGCGGCGCGAGATAGGAACTCGCGCCGAGATAGGTGTTCATCGTTCGCTCGCCGTCCGGGGTCACATATATGAAGCAGCGCCCGGTGGCCGGCCCGTACTCGGCGGGCGAGGTCGAAAAGGAGACCCCGGTCGAGCGGATGTCATCGACGAAAGTCGCGCCGAGCGGATCGCGCTTCACTTTGCCGATATAGGCGGCGGAGACGCCGAACGAGGCCACGCCAACGATGGTGTTGGCGGCAGAGCCGCCGGAGATCACGCGCGGGTCGACGCGGGCGGCATAGAGCGCCTCGGCGCGGTCCTCGTCGATGAGGTTCATTGCGCCCTTCAGCATCTCCTGGGCGCTAAGATAGTCGTCGTCCGCGTAGGCAAGTAGGTCGACCAACGAATTGCCCAGCCCCAGGACCTCGACCGTCGCGCTCATCGCCCCTCTCGGATTGCTCAAGCAGCGGTTCCTCGCATTGGCGCGAGACGCGGTCAACCACGCGAGGCTCTCTGGCGCCCGTCGACATTCCAACAGGCGGCGCCGCCGCGTTGCCAACAGGCCGGGAATGGATAAACTCGATGGAGCGTTGGACGTGGCGGGTCGCGAAAAGGCTTTTCAACGGCTCGCCGCGCCTTACGCCATTGTTGAGAAACCAATTGGGGAGGCAAATATGCTCGGGCTGATGCAGAGTCGCCCGCTTCTGATTTCGGGACTCGTGGACTACGCTTCGACCTGGCACGGACAACGCGATATCGTATCCCGCGATCCGGAAGGGGCCATCCATCGCTCGAACTACGCCGAAGTCGCGGCGCGAGCCAAGCGTGTCGCGAACGCGCTCGATGCGCTCGGCGCAAGCCGTGGCGATCGGGTCGCCACCCTCGCCTGGAACGGTCATCGCCATCTCGAAATCTACTATGGCGTGACCAGTTCGGGACGTATCCTCCACACGGTCAATCCACGTCTTTTCCCCAACCAGATCCAATACATCATGCACCACGCAGAAGACGCGTTTGTGTTTTTCGATTCCGCCTTTGCGCCGCTCATCGAGGAGCTGGCGCCCCGCCTACCGCTGGTGCGCGGCTGGGTCGCGCTTTGCGAGAGAAACCAGCTTCCCAAAATGAAACTCGCCGGGCTTCTCGCTTATGAAGATCTGCTGGCGAAAGCCTCGCCGGACTACGAATGGCCGCGCCTCGACGAAAACACAGCGTCGACCCTCTGCTACACCTCCGGCACTACGGGCAATCCGAAGGGCGTGATGTACTCGCATCGCTCGACGTTGTTGCACGCGTTCGCGGCCTGCGGGGCCGACGCGCTTGCTCTGAGAGCGCGCGACTCGATTCTGGTCGTGGTGCCGCTCTTTCACGCCAACGCCTGGAGCCTGCCGTTCTCCGCCGCGATGGTCGGCGCGAAGCTCGTGCTGCCCGGCCCGAGGCTCGATCCCGAAAGCCTTTACATGCTGCTCGAGCGCGAGGGGTGCACGCAGGCGTTCGGCATTCCGACGATCTGGCTCAATTTCCTCAGCTATGTGGAGGCGAACAAGGCGAAGCTCGACCTCACCAAACTGAAGCTCAAACAGGTTGTGTCGGGCGGCGCCGCGCCGCCGCGCGCGACGATCGAGAAGTTCCGCGAGCTGCTCGGCGTGTTCCTGCTCCAGGCGTGGGGCATGACCGAAACGAGTCCGCTCGCCACCGTCGGGTCGCCGCTCGCGAAGCACGCAGGCGTCAGCGCAAACGAACTCGTCGAGATGCAGGCGAGGCAAGGCCGCCAGGTGTTCGGCATCGATCTCAAGCTCGTCGGTCGCGACGGGAGCGATCTGCCGCACGATGGCGTTTCGGTCGGGGAACTGAAGGTGCGGGGAAACTGGGTCATCTCAGGTTATTTCAAGGGCGAGGGCGGTCAGGCCGTCGACAGCGACGGCTGGCTCGGCACCGGCGACGTCGGCACAATCGATCCAGACGGCTACGTGCAGCTTACCGACCGGCTTAAGGACGTCATCAAGTCGGGCGGCGAGTGGATTTCCTCGATCGAGATCGAGAACCTCGCCATGTCGCATCCCGAGGTGTTCGAGGCTGCGGTCATCGCGGTCGAACATCCCGTCTGGCAGGAGCGCCCGCTCCTGATCGTTCATCCCCGTGAAGGAACGAATCCGACCAAAGCCGCTCTCCTCAGGTTCCTGTCCGAGAAACTGGCCAAATGGCAGCTTCCCGACGATGTCGTATTCGTCGACACCCTGCCGCATACCGCGACCGGCAAGCTGCTCAAGACTGAGTTGCGGCAGCGCTTCCACGGCCATCTCGCAGTGAGCGGCTGAAGTTTCCCGGCGACAGCTTCGCGCAAGCGCCGGTCTCCCTGCGCTCTTGACTTTGCGCGTCCCTGAGTCCACATGTCAGTCGGGCCGCGACAGCGCGGCCAATGGGGCTCCGGCCGCGTGACGGATTTTTCAATCCGCCTGCCGAGCGTCCCTTAATTGTGATTAGACGTCCGGACACGCGGGACGTTCCCCAAACCAAGCCGCAATCAAGCGAGCCCTCGTGCCGCTGCGGCATTTTTTGAAAGACCTCACATCTTGGATCGTTTTCATGGGTTCGGCCTCGCCGCGCCCCTCAACGCCACGCTGGCCAAACTGGGCTATGCGCGTCCGACCCCGATTCAGGCCGAGGCCATCCCTCCGCTGATGAAGGGCCGGGATCTCATCGGCATCGCCCAGACAGGCACCGGCAAGACGGCGGCCTTCGCGCTCCCGATCCTTCACCGGCTCCTGGGCGACTGGCGACCGGCGCCGCGAAGCGGCGCGCGCGTTCTCGTGCTGAGCCCGACGCGAGAACTCGCGAGCCAGATCGCCCAGAGCTTCCGCGATTTGTCGAGCGGGCTCGGTTTGAAGATCGCCGTCGTGTTCGGCGGCGTGCCTCATGGCGCTCAGATTCGGGCGCTCGAGGCGGGGCTCGACGTGCTGGTCGCGACGCCCGGCCGTCTTCTCGATCATCTCGATGCCGGCGTCGCGCGTCTCAGCGCAGTCGAATTCCTGGTGCTCGACGAGGTCGATCAGATGCTCGATCTCGGCTTCATCAAGCCGATCCGCCGGATCGTGCGGGAATTGCCCAAACGGCGACAGAACCTGTTTTTCTCCGCCACCATGCCAACGGACATCCGCGCGCTCGCCGGCGAATTGCTGCACGATCCGATCGAGGTCTCGGTGACGCCGGCGGCCAAGACCGCCGATCGCGTCGAGCAAAGCGTGCTTCTCATCGAAGCGGCGAAGAAGCGCGACCTTTTGGTCGAGCTGTTCAGCGATACCGACCTTTCGCGCGTCATCGTCTTCACCCGCACCAAGCGCGGCGCCGACCGTGTCGCCCGCGCGCTCGATGAAGCAGGCGTCGACGCGGCCGCCATTCATGGCAACAAGAGCCAGGGCCAGCGTGAGCGCGCGCTGGCCGCCTTCCGCGCCGGTGAAACGCGCGCGCTGGTTGCGACCGACATCGCCGCGCGCGGCATCGACATCGAGGGCGTCAGCCATGTCGTCAATTTTGAACTGCCGGAGGTGGCGGAGGCCTATGTCCATCGCATCGGCCGCACGGCGCGGGCGGGCAATGCCGGGCGAGCGATCTCACTGTGCGGCCATGAAGAACGCGATCTTTTACGGGCGATCGAGCGCTTGACGCGACTTACTTTGCCCAAGACCGACCGCTGCGGCGCAGCGGGCCCGCGACCCGCGCCCGTCATACGCAAGACAGCGAGCGCAGCAGCGCCAGCGCCGGCGCCAAAACGGCCGCATCACGCGCCTCAGAGCGGGGCGAGGGGTGGCCGGCCTGTCGCCGGCGAGCCGCGCTTTGGCCATCGTCTGGGCTTTCGCCCAAACGCCGCGCGCCCTGAGCGCGAGGTTAAAGCCCGGCGCTGATCGTTGCGCCCTCCGGGCCGGCCTTAAGCGTGAGGCTGGCCACGGCCGCGAGCGCCTCCCAATCCCGACCGTCCGCCAGCGCGACCGGGCACGCAAGTCCGTAGAGCTCGGCTGCGACCATCGCGCCGACGACGACGATCGCGTCGCGCTCCAGCATCAGGATCGCCGCCGGCCCATTGCCGAGTCGCAAGGCCTCGGCAAGCGTAGCGCTGCCCGAGCTCGAGCCGCGCCCGCTCGGCATCATTAGCATGGCGCCCGCCACGCTCGCGCCCCGCTGCGGATGCCAGCGATCGATGATCGCTCCTGTCGCCAGGTCGAGCCCGCCCCAGAAGCTCAGCGGCTCATCGAGCCGGAGAACCGGCCCCGACGCTTCGCCCGGAACGAGCGTGACCGCCTCGAACGCCTGCGCGCTCATAGCCGCACCACCTTGCCGGCGTGCGCCGAGGCGACGCATTCGGCGAGCGAGCCGTAAGCGACCTCGACCCCGAGATTGCCTGGCGCATAGTAGGCGCATTTGCCGGAATTGGTCATGACCGTCCCGGCGTCGGCGCGCAGAATCGCGCTGACATAGACGCAGGTGTCGGCGACCAAAGTGACCCCGGCGGCGCGCAGCGGCTCTTCCCAGCCGCGATTGCGAACTTCGCCGAGTGTCGCCCGGCTGCAATTGACGAAGATGTCGACGAGCGGGCGCGCGCCATCAAGGAGCAGCACGAGTCGTCCGAATTGATCAATTGAAAAATGCGGCGTGCCAAGGGAGACCGCGCCTATGCGCACGCCATCGGCGATACCCGAGAGCGAGCGCGCCGCCTCGCGCAAATCTTTCGCCGTCAGTCGCAAGCGAAACTCCGGCTTGCGGCCGCCGCAGGCGGTCTTAAGGTCCGGCGCTTCGGGCGTACGGCCGACGACATGAAACAGCGCCACCGCCCCGGACGAGGCGGCGGCGGCGCCCAGCGCCTTCAAATCATCCTCGCTCATGCTCGGGGGCAGGCCGACGATCGCCGGGATGAGACCGCCGCAACGGCGCCCGATCATATGGCCGACCGCCACCGCGAGGCGCTCGAGATCCCAATCGTCCGGGATCGAGACGATCTCGACCAGAGCCCGCGCGAGACGGTTCTCCGTCAGGTGCAAGCCGTAAGCGGGGGCGCGGCCGGTCATCGCGCAGCAGAGATCGATGAAGTCGCCGTAGCGGTTGGTGCGCGCGCCGATCACGGAATTGGCGAAAACGATCGCGTTCGATTCGCCCCAAGCGATCTGGGCGCCGAAGCGCGGGCGTGAGGCGCTCTGATAGGGGGCGCAAGTGAAGGTCGGCGCGCAACCCAGATCGACATGCGCGTGCATAAGCCGCGTCCCGTTCTCCGCATGCTCCTTCGTCCCGCGAAAGAGCTCGGGATGGATCAAGTCGACCGAGCCGACGTTGAGGGTTGTCGGCACGCGGACCTTGCCGCCGAGCCCGACCATCCGTTCGGCGAGATCGAGGCTCGCGCGCCCATGATAGATGACACCGTCGACATGCGCTGCTTCAATGTCGATGAGGGAGCGAGCGTCGACCGCCTCGGCAAAGCGCACAAGGAGCCGCATGGCGAACGCCGCGCCAGCGCCATGCGCGCCGCCGATGAGTTCGCGATCGAACGGGGAGAGGTCGAGAGACATTGACGCGACGCTATCGGCGGTTGGGCCAAGCGGTCAATGTGCGCGGCCAGAGCCCTGTGCTAGGCTCGGGAAACGGCGAGAGATCGGAGCGTCTGATGTCGCGCGACACGATCGGCGCACGCTTGCGCGCAATCTGTCTTGCGCTTCCTGAAGCGCATGAAGAGCTCATGCGGCGCGGGCCTTCATACCGCGTTGCCGACAAGATCTTCGCCCTCGAACGGCCTTGGCGCGACAGCCTCGCGCTCTGGTGCAAGGTCCCGGACGGCTCGCGAGAGTTCATGCTCGCCGCGGAGCCGGCGCGATTTTTCATTCCGCCCTATTTCGGCGCCAAAGGCTGGATCGGCGTCGGACTCAACGAAGCGGCGGACTGGCGCGAAATCGAGGCTTTCGTCGGCCGCAGCTATCGACTGGTTGCGCCAAAGCGGCTCGCCAAGCTGGCGCCGTGAGTCAAGGGTACGCGGGCCTGGCGGGATTGCAGGCGCGGCGCGCCTTACGATAGCGTCGTGTGTAAATGGGTTCTTTCAAGGAAACGCCATGTCGGAAGCCGCGCTCGCTCGCCGTCCACCCGCCGGCGTTCCACACTCCTCGCTCGATCCGTTCTCGCTCGATTTCCTGCGCGATCCGCATGCTGCGCATGAAGCGCTGCGGGAGGCGGGGCCGATCGTGTGGTTGGAAAAGTACGACGCCTATGCGGCGGCGCGGTACGCCGAGGTCAGGCAGATCCTGGGCGATCCCGCGGCCTTCTGTTCGAGCCGCGGCGTGGGCTTGAGCGATTTTCAGCGGGAGAAGCCGTGGCGGCCGCCGAGCCTGGTGCTGGAGCGCGATCCGCCCGAACATGACCGGGCGCGCGGCGTGCTCAATCGCGCCTTGTCAGCAACGGTGATGCGATCCTTGCGCGGACGCTTCGCCGCGGCTGCCGAGGAACTTGCGGAGGAGCTCAAGCTAGGGGTTCGCTTCGACGCGATGGGCAGTTGCGCCGAAGTCTACCCGATGATGGTGCTGCCGGATGCGATCGGCCTATCCAGACAAGGCCGCGAGCACTTGTTGCCCTATGCAGCAACTGTGTTCAACATGTTCGGCCCCGACAACGAATTGCGCTGCGCGGCGGTCGCGCAAATGGCGCCGCACGTTGAATGGATTGCGTCGCAGTGCAAGCGCGAGGCGCTCACGGACGACGGCATCGGCGCCGCGATCCATGCCGGGGCGGACACGGGCGAGGTGACCCGGCAGGAGGCGGAACTCTTGATCCGGTCGTTGCTAAGCGCCGGCTTTGACACCACCGTTCATGGCCTCGGCGCGGCGTTACGACAGCTAGCGCTCAATCCCGATCAGTTCGCGGTGTTGCGCGCCGATCCCTCCAAGGCGCGCGGCGCGTTTGAGGAGGCGCTGAGGCTGGAAACACCGGTGCAGACATTTTTCCGCACCACGACGCGAGAGGTCGAGATCGGCGGCGCAACAATCCCTGAAGGCGAGAAGGTGCTGATGTTGCTCGGCGCAGCCAACCGTGATCCGCGCAAGTGGCCCGATCCCGAGCGGTATGACATCGAACGCCCGACCGCCGGCCATGTCGCCTTTGGCGCCGGCGTTCACATGTGCGTCGGCCAGTTGCTGGCGAGGCTGGAAGGCGAGACGCTGCTCGGCGCGCTCGCCCGCGCCTTCGTGCGCATCGAGCCGGACGGCGAGCCTGTTCCACTCTTCAACAACACGCTGCGCGGCTGGGTCCGGCTTCCGGTGAAGGCGACCCCGCGTGATCCCTGATCCTTACGCCCTCACGTCCCTCTCGGCTTCGCGCGAGACGTCGGGTGAGCGGACGCGGGATCCTCGGGCCAGAAATGGCGGGGATAGCGGCCGCGAAGGTCAGAGCGCACGGCCGCCCAGGAGCCGCGCCAGAAACCCGGCAGGTCGCGCGTGATCTGGATTAAGCGGTTGGCGGGCGAAAGCAAATGGAGGGTGAGCGGGATGCGTCCGTCGGCTATGGACGGATGCTCGTTGAGCCCGAACACTTCCTGGACGCGCAGCGCGACTGCCGGGCCGCCCTCGGCTTCGTAATCGATCGCCGCCGCGGTCCCGGTCGGCGCTTGGAAGTGCGTCGGCGCCTCGTCATTGAGGCGACGCGCCAGGTCCCAGGGCAGGGCCGCCTCGAGGGCATTGGCGAGGTCGTCGGCGCCGATCTCGTCGAGCTTCGTCTTGCCGACAAGGAACGGCGCGAGCCAGCCGGGATCGGCGGCCAACGCCTCGTCCGACAGGTCCGGCCATGGCTTGCCCTCGGCGCGGCGCAGGAACATCATCCGATCCCGCCGCTGCTTGAGCGCCTTGTTCCACGGCAGGCGCGCAAGACCAAGCAAAAGGGCGCCACGCGCGAGCGTAAGCGCCGCCTTATCGTCCTTAGGGACAGCGAGCGTCTGCTCGGCGAGCGTGAGCGCGCCGAGCAGACGGCGTCGGCGCGCCCGCAAGGACACAGAGGCGCGGTCGAAGGTCAGTTCGTCCAGAGTCTCGATTGAGGCGCCCGAGATCCGCTCGATGTCGTCAAGGGTAAGCGCAGCAGCCAGGAGGATGCGCGCCGAGGCGGCGCGGCCGGCGATTTCGCCAATGGCGAGGAACCGCTCGCCGGCGAGCGAGGCATGCGCCTCGAGCGCCGCTGCCCGGCCGTTGGCCATCAGGAACTCACCGCGCCGGCCGCGCGCCATGGCGATGCGGTCCGGGTAGGCGGAGGCGAGCAGGGCGCCGACTGAGGTTGGGGCCACGCCCTCATCCGGCCGGCCGCGCCGACCACCTTCTCCCGGGGAGAGAAGGGCTCTCGCCGCCAGTCGGCGCGCGAGGCGCCGCGCGTCATCGGCCCGTTGCGACCGGTCGCGGCGAAAAGCCTCGATCCGGGTCGAAAGATCGACCCCGTCGCCGCCGAGCCCACGTTCGGTCAGCACGACGGCGATTTCGCTTGCGATTCCTCCTTCGCCTTCGCGGGCGGCCTCGACCACCATACGCGCGAGACGTGGCGGCAGCGCAATACTCGCAATCGCGCGGCCTTCGTCGGTGATGCGGCCCTCCCCATCGATGGCGGCGATCGCGGTCAGAAGCGCGCGGGCTTCCCTCAGCGCGGCGCGGGGCGGCGGATCGAGTAATGCGAGCTTTTCCGGATCGGCGACGCCCCACAGGGCGCAGTCGAGCGTAAGCCCAGAGAGATCGGCAGACAGAATTTCCGGCGCGGCGTGAGGGTGAAGCCCGCCGTTCGCGGCCTCCTCCCACAATCGGTAGCAGACGCCGGCTTCGATGCGGCCCGCGCGCCCGCGCCGCTGGTCGGCGTTGGCCCTGCTCACGCGGACCGTCTCGAGTCGCGTGAGGCCGACGTCGGGCTCATAGACGGGCACGCGCATGAGCCCGCTGTCGACAACGACGCGCACGCCTTCGATGGTGAGCGACGTCTCGGCGATCGAGGTGGCGAGCACGATCTTCCGTCGGCCCGCTGGCGCTGGCGCGATGGCGAGATCCTGCGCGCGGCCGTCAAGGGCGCCATAGAGCGGCGCAAGGTCGACGTCGGACCGCTTGATACGCGCCTGCAAGGTCTCCGCAACGCGGCGGATCTCGCCCTGCCCCGGCAGAAAGACGAGGATCGACCCGCCTTCGACTGCGAGCGCCTCGAGCGTGACCCGCACGACCTCGTCTTCGATGCGAGCGCCCGGGTTGCGGCCGACATATCGTGTCGCGATCGGAAAGGCGCGGCCTTTGCTCTCGATCAGCGGCGCGTGGCCAAGAAGCGCGCGCACCCGTCCGCCGTCGAGCGTCGCGGACATGACGAGGAGTCTCAGGTCTTCGCGCAAGCCCTGCTGCGTGTCGAGCGCGAAGGCGAGGCCGAGATCGGCGTCGAGCGAGCGCTCGTGGAACTCGTCGAACAGAACGCCTGCCACGCCGTCGAGCGCGGGATCGTCGAGGACCATGCGGGTGAACACGCCCTCGGTCACGACTTCGATCCGCGTGCGTTTCGAGACGATGCTGGTCAGCCGCACCCGCAGGCCGATCGTCTCGCCGACCTTCTCGTTCAGCGTCGCCGCCATGCGGGCGGCGGCGGCGCGGGCGGCAAGACGGCGCGGCTCGAGCAGGATGAGGCGCGTTCCCTTCGCCCATGGCTCGTCGAGAAGCGCGAGCGGAACGCGCGTCGTCTTGCCGGCGCCGGGTGGGGCGACCAACACCGCGCTCGTGCGCTGGCCAAGCGCCGAGCGCAGCCTGGGCAGCGCATCATCGATCGGCAGAGGCGTCAGCAGGCTCGCCATTTCGCCTCCTTGGCAAGCCTCGACGCGCAGCGCAACAGGGGTCGCGACGACCGAAAAAGCGCCCCGGACGGGGTCGGCGCCAAAGCCCCTCGGATGCGACTTAACTCACGCGATGCTGCGGGACCGCCCCTTCCAGTAAGGCGCGCGAAGGGCCTTTCGGTCCACCTTGCCGAGGCCGGTGACCGCGATCACTTCGACGAACTCGATCGTTTTCGGCGCCCACGGGCCTCCCCGCTTGGCCTTCACGTGCGCATGCAGGGTATCGAAGTCGGCGGCCGCGCCGCTCTTCAAGACGACGAAGGCTTTCACCGCCTCCCCCCATTTGTCGTCTGGAACGCCGATCACCGCCGCCGAGCCGACGGCGGGGTGCGACATCAGAGCGTCCTCGACCTCACGGGGATAGATGTTGAACCCGCCGGAGATGATCATGTCCTTCAGGCGATCGACGATGTAATAGTAACCATCCTCGTCCTCAACCGCGACGTCGCCGGTATGCAGCCAGCCGCCGCGGAACGCGTCCTGAGTGGCGTCGGGCCGTTTCCAGTAACCGTTCATCACCAGCGCGCCGCGCACGCAGATCTCCCCTGGCTCGCCCGGCTTGACCTCGTTCATGTCGAGGTCGAACAGTTTCACCTCGACAAGCGGATTCGGCCGCCCGCACGAGCCGAGGCGTCTGGGATGGGTTGGATCATGGTCGACTTTTCGCAGCGTGGTGATGCATTGGGGGACCTCGGTCTGGCCGTAGAACTGCAGGAAGACGTCGCCGAAGATCTTCATGCCCTCAAGCAACCGATCGGGGGACATCGGCGCCGCGCCGTAGATGATCGTCTTGAGCGAGGCGAGGTCGTACTTTGCACGCACGTCCTTGGCGTCGATCAACGCATAGACCATCGTCGGCACCAGCAGCACGACGTTGATCTTCTCATCCTCGACGGTTCGGCAGTAGGTCTCGAGATCGAAGCCCGGCAGCACGCGGACGAACCCGCCCCGCATGAGCGTCGGGAAAATGTTGACCCCGCCCGCATGCGTGATCGGCGTCGCCGCTAGATAGCGGATGACTTGCGGCCACTCCCAGTCAGCGAAGATGATCGCCGTCATGTTGACGATGCAGCGGTGCGCGATCATGACGCCCTTCGAGAGCCCGGTCGTGCCGCCGGTATAGGCGAGCCAACAGATCGCCTCCGCCTCGCCCTCGTCCACGAGCTCCGCAGCCTCCATGGATTGCGTCTCCGCGACGAGGTCGCGCCCGCCCTCCATCGGCCCGAACGACAGGAGATGCTTGAGGCGGGGGACCCTGTTCCTGATCGAGCGGCCGCGTTCGGCGAACTTCGCCCCCTCGACGATCAGCGCATCGACCTCGGCGTCGTCGACAATAAAGGCGTGGTCGTCTTCCGCCGCGAGCGGATGCAACGGCGTGTATCTGAGCCCCATCACCGCGGCGGCGGTGACCACGGCCCAGGTCTCGACGCGGTTCGTCGCCAAGAGCGCCACCCCATCGCCCTTCTCAAGACCAAGGGTCCGGAAAAGGGCGACGATGCGGCCAGCCGCTTGCCCGAGTTCGCGATAGGTCCAGCGGGTCTGATTGTCGGCGATGGCGGGCCGATCGGCGAAGCGCTTGATCGCTGTGATCAGCATGGCCCCGACCGTGCCGCCCTCGTGCAGCGATCCCATGACGTTCTCCCCGGTCTTTTTCAGGCGAGATTAGCCGAGGCGCGCGTCGCAGGAAACGCCTTCACCGAGCATGCGGGCCGAAGCCCGCCGTTTCGTTGAGCCGAGACGGCCTGTTCGACTTATTCCGCCGCGCCCGCCGTCTGAAGCGTCGCGAGGTCGAGCCGCACGGCCGGCCCCATCGTCGAGGAGACCGCGGCGCGCAGAAGGTAGTGGCCCTTGGCGCCCGCCGGCTTAGCCCGGTTCACCGCGTCGACGAAAGCGCGAACGTTCTCGGCGAGCTTGTCGTCGCCGAAGGAAGCCTTGCCGACCGAGCCTTGCACGATGCCGGCCTTCTCAGCCCGGAACTCGACCGCTCCGCCCTTCGAGGCGGCGACCGCCGCCTTGACGTCCATCGTCACCGTGCCGACCTTCGGATTCGGCATGAGACCGCGGGGACCCAGCACCTTGCCGAGGCGGCCGACTAGCGGCATCATGTCAGGAGTGGCGATGCAGCGGTCGAAGTTGATTTCGCCGCCTTGCACCTGGGCGACAAGGTCCTCGGCCCCGACCACGTCGGCGCCGGCTTCACGGGCTTCGTCGGCCTTGGCCCCACGGGCGAACACCGCGACACGCAGCGTGCGCCCAGTGCCGTTCGGCAGGTTGACGACTCCGCGCACCATCTGGTCGGCGTGCTTGGGATCGACGCCGAGATTGATCGAAAGCTCGACCGTCTCGTCGAATTTGGCGGTGGCGTTGGTCTTGATCAGCTTGACCGCATCCTCGAGCTTGTAAAGCCTGGTCCGCTCGACGGCCTCGCGCGCCTTCACAACTCTCTTCCCGTGATGCGCCATGGGTCAGCCCTCCACCACCTGAAGGCCCATCGAGCGGGCCGAGCCTTCGATCATCTTCATCGCCGCTTCGATCGTGTCGCAGTTGAGGTCGACGATCTTCTTCTCGGCAATCTCACGCACCTGCTCCTTCGTCACCTTGCCGACGAAGCCGCGGCCCGGCGTCTTGGCGCCGGAGGCCGGCTTCTTGCCGACCTTCAAGTTCGCCGCCTTCTTCAGGAAGAACGTCACCGGCGGCTGGCGCATCTCGAAGGTGAACGAGCGGTCCTGGTAGGCGGTGATGACGACCGGAATCGGCGCGCCCTTCTCCAATTGCGCGGTGCGCGCGTTGAAGGCCTTGCAGAATTCCATGATGTTGAGGCCGCGCTGGCCGAGCGCGGGCCCGATCGGCGGCGACGGATTGGCCGCGCCCGCCGGCACTTGCAGTTTGATATAGCCGGTAATTTTCTTCGCCATGAGGCTGCTCCGTACGACAGCGCAACCCTTCGGGGATCGCCCTCAAGGCTTACGCCAGGTTGCAGTTCGTGGTGCGAACGTTAGCCCCGGGTGGCGTACCCAGGCGTTCTCCCACGGGTTTCAGGAAGGCGGGGGCGATAGCACGGATGCGGCGCGGGGGCAAGCGTTCGATGACGGTCAACAGCTCCCCCAGCGCGGCCGACGCGCCCGTCCGTTTCACCCGACCTCGACCTCCTCCTTCTTGAGATGCCCCAGCGCCTTTTCTTTCGCGATTAGCGCCGCGTGGTCGCGGGCGAGGAACGTGTAGACCGCGGGGGTTACGAACAGCGTGAACAGCGTGCCGATCGCCATCCCGGCGAAGATGGTGACGCCGATGTTGAAGCGCGAGACGGCGCCGGCGCCGGAGGCGAAGATGAGCGGCGCCATGCCGACCACCATCGCCGCCGTCGTCATCAGAATGGGCCTCAACCGCACCGCGGCCGCCTCCTCGATCGCGTTGCGCCGCGAGTAGCCGCGGGTCTCCTGGAGCCGGTTGGCGAAATCGACCATCAGGATGCCGTGCTTGGAGATGAGGCCGATCAGCGTGACGAGGCCGATCTGCGAATAGATGTTGATGCTGGCGAATCCGAGAACCCCGCCGATATTGAGCGGCAAGAGCGCGCCGAACAGCGCCGTGGGCAGGGCGATGAGAATGATCAGCGGATCGCGGAAGCTTTCGTACTGCGCCGCGAGCACCAGATAGATGACGATGAGCGCGAACACGAACACATAGACGAGCGCGTTGCCCTCCTGCTCGTACTGGCGCGAATCGCCCTGAAAGTCGTAAGAGTAGCCTTCCGGGAAGATCTCCTTTGATTTCGCCTTGAGGTAATCGAGCGCCTCGCCGAGCGTTCGGCCGGGGAAAGGCACGCCCGACAGGGTGGCGGAATTGAGCTGCTGGAAACTGGTCAGCGCGTTTGGCTGCACTTGTTCCGAGACGGTCGCCACCGCCGACAGCGGCACGAGCTCGCCGTTCCTGGCGCGCACCTGATAGCGGGTGAGCCAGGCGGGATCGAAGCGAAACTCGCGCGGCGCCTGAGGAATGACCTGGTAGCTGCGGCCGTAGAGGCTGAACAGGTTGACATAGTTGCCGCCCAGCATCGTTG
>Ga0335073_10004181_pt1 | contig 20198 bp, 11 predicted proteins | sample Lox_Sample_22_FD_207093 | JGI IMG/M metagenome (GOLD analysis project Ga0335073, IMG submission 207093) | Soil microbial communities from Loxahatchee National Wildlife Refuge, Florida, United States - Lox_Sample_2.2 | ecosystem: Environmental > Terrestrial > Soil > Wetlands | place: USA...
TGCGGAGCAGGCGCGCATTGGTAGGCAGGTAGATCCAGAAGTTCTTCTTTGCCGCGTAATAGCTGATGCGATGGATGAAATCCGGACGCAGCAACGGCTCGCCACCCATGAAAGCCAGCACTCGACAGCCGGTGCCGTGCAGCCAGTCAACCGAACGCTTCGCCGTATCCTCTGTCATTCCTTTGACCTTGTTGTCAAAGGCCCAGCAGTAATGGCAGTCGAGATTGCATTTGAACTCGGTGAATAGATACGCGATGAGGGGATGGAAATCGCCCGGCGTGACCCGTGAACGAATGTACGGAAACAGCCATCCCTGCATGGTGTGGTAGATCTGGCCGGCGGTCCAGTGACGCTTCTCCGGAGGACTCCAGGCTTCATCTTCCTCAAAGCGAGCAAGCAACTCCGGACGCTGAGGAAACACCGGGTCGGGAAATCTCTGCGGCACCCCGACGGGATGGAACTCCATGTGATCGCTGACGGGTGTCGTCAGCAACTGGTGCAAGGGAACATCGAGACGGAACGATGACCTCTGATCTTCTTGCGGCTGAATCATGGGGAAGATCTCCGCTTTGAAGTTGGAACACTCGCAATCGCTTGGACAATCCGGCTCAGGATGAGTGCGCTGAGTTGTTCATGAAGCAGCAGCCGATTCGCAGTCGTCCAATCGATTCACAATATGAACAAATCAGGGCAGCCTCTGCGTGGGAACTCTTCTCAATTCGCCCCTTCGCATTCGAGCTACGGAGAGAAAGATGCGCCTCAGTCTTTCCGGTTTTGATTTTTTTTGCACGCTCTGGAGCCTGTTAGAGGAATCTATTCTGTCGGGCTCGCATTTTCTCGATTGGCCAGGAGGCGCTTCATGGTCCCATTCCTCGCGTCTACAACGGCCCATGCGAATCGGCCAAGTCAATTCCTGATTTGTTGCGATCGAGGAAGAGAGAAAACCTTCGGACAAAGAGTTGGGGTCGAGAGGTAACTGTCCACCGGTAGAGCCGTAGATTTTGGTTGGAGAAACCATGCCCAGACTTTTATCTGTCAATGTAGGCCTTCCGCGTGAAATCGCGTGGCGGGGTAAAGTCGTCCGCACCGCAATCTGGAAACGCCCAGTGTCCGGGCGCGTCTTAGCCCGGCGGCTCAATCTGGACGGCGATGGCCAGGCCGATCTCAGAGGCCATGGCGGTGAGCACCGCGCCGTTATGGTCTATCAACTCGACGCATATCGGTATTGGGAGCGCGAACTCGGGCGAAATGACTTCGAATACGGACAGTTTGGGGAGAATTTCACTGTTGAAGGTCTTTCCGATGATGGGGTTTGCGTCGGAGATCGATACCGAGTCGGCGCTGCGGTCTTTGAAGTGACTCAACCCCGAGTCACGTGCTATCGCCTGGGGATTCGAATGGACAATCCTCAGATGGCGGCTTTGCTTGTATCGCACAAAAAGCCGGGGTTCTATTGCCGTGTCATTTCTGAAGGCGAAGTTGGCGCTGGAGACGAAATTGAGAAAATCGCGGATGGACCGGGCGGGATCTCGGTTGCCGAGATTGACTCCCTGCTTTATTCGGCCAACCACGATCTCAAGCGCATCGCGATCGCAGCCCGCATCCCCGCTCTGAGTCCGGGATGGAAGAGATCATTCGAAAGCCTCCTCGGCGCCGAAAAGAATGGGGCCAGCAATGGCAACCCAGGACTTACGGCATCCATTTCGGCCCCGCCTGCATGGAGGGGTTTCCGGCGGGTGAAGGTAGCTGATGTGCATCGAGAGACCAGCGAAGTCACGTCAATTGTTCTTGCAGATCTGGAAGGATCGCCGCTTCCGCCTGCGCATCCTGGTCAGTATCTGGCGCTTCGCTTCCCGCCCGATAAGAACACGCCGCCAGTAGTGCGCAGTTACTCGATATCGGGGGCTTCGGATTCAGGCGCCTATCGTATCAGTGTGAAGCGAGGGACAGGCGCGGGCAGTCGGCGTCTCGTCGATGCGACCGAGGTCGGCGACAAGCTGGAAATCAGCGCGCCGCGTGGCGAATTTATTCTACGGGCAGGGGGGCGGCCGGTTGTGCTATTGAGCGCCGGGATTGGCGTGACTCCGGTTCTTTCGATGCTGCACTCTATCAAATCTGCCAGCGCAGAAGCTTCACGCGAAGTCTGGTGGATCCACGCGGCACGCAGTGCGAAGGAACATGTCTTTGCCGAGGAAGCCCGGCAACTACTGGCCGCTATCCCCGGAAGCCATTCCGCAATCGCATACAGCCAACCGGATCCGGCTGACGAGCTTGACAGAGATTTCGACTTTCGAGGGCGTTGGGATCTCGAGAATCTGAGAAAACTCGCCATACCCCTCGGATCTGACATTTACGTGTGTGGACCCGCTGCCTTTCTAACGGATATGAATCGCAATCTTGCCGCGCTGGGCGTACCGCAAGATGCGATACACGAGGAAGTGTTCGGAGGCGCGGATAGTTTTGAGCCCGGAGTAAAGAAAGCAGAAGTAAAGCCACCGCATGCTCCGGTTGCTCCTGGAGCCGGACCCATCGTGTCGTTTACGCGAAGCGGTCTCGCAGTGCCATGGGACGCCCGGTTCAAAAGCATACTCGAATTGGCTGAGGCCTGCGACGTCCCTGTCAGGTGGTCGTGCAGGACAGGGGTGTGTCATACCTGCGAGTGCGGCATTCTCGATGGTCGGTTGAGGTACGCACCAGAACCGCTCGAACGGCCGGCCTTGGGCAACGCTTTGCTCTGTTGCTCGATACCGGAATCGCCAATCGAGTTAGACCTATAAGATCAGAAATCGCCCCAGATGCACGACGCAATTGGCGGGCTGCCACTCCCCGCGGACCTATACCAAAGTATCGACAATACGTTCGTCCAATTGTTTCGGCCCATAACTTCAGGCCTAATCGCTATGCCGATCGCCTTGGAGATCCACGGCGCGCGCGAACTTTTGTCGACCGGCCTGCGACCAGCACTTATATGGAGGAAACGTGCAGAACATACGGAAAGTATTAGAGCTTGCACGAACGAATGGAATCGCGATCGGGCATTTCAATGTCGCTGACTTGGTTCTATTGAAGGCGGTCTTCTCTTCCGCGCAACAACTCGATGTTCCGGTTCTCATCGGCGCGTCCGAGGGCGAGCGCGAGTTCATGGGCGTGCGCCAGATTGCGGCTCTGGTGCGAAGTTTGCGCGAGGAATTCGATTTCCCTGTCTTTCTGAACGCTGATCATACCCACACGCTGGAAAGCGCTATAGAGGCGGCCAGAGCGGGGTTTGACACCGTGGTCTTCGACGCTTCCGCGCTCCCGTTTGAACATAATGCGCGCTGCACGAAAGAAGCGGTTGAAGCTCTGAGATCAATCAATCCTGCCATCCTCGTTGAAGGAGAGATCGGCAATATCGGAACCGGGTCCGAGATACATGAACTCGCTCCCGACCTTTCGAAGTACCTGACTGCTCCGGAAGAAGCGAAACAGTTCGTTGAGTTCACGGGAATCGACGTGCTGGCTCCGGCCGTGGGCAACATGCACGGCATGTCCCAGAAGATGGTTGAGGGAGAAAGGAAGAAACGCCTGGATATAGAGAGAATTGTCCGAATCAAGGCAGCGGCACGGGTTCCGCTGACTCTGCACGGCGGATCGGGAACCGATGATGAAGATTTGCGTCAGGCGATCGCCGCCGGGATCTGCATTGTTCACATCAATACGGAACTGCGAGTCGCATGGAGACGCGGCCTTGAGGCCGGTCTGTCCGCACACCCCAATCAGGTCGTCCCTTACAAGATTCTGCCATTTGCAGTCGAGTCGGTGAAGCAGGTGACTTGTGCGCGCTTGAGGCTGTTCAATCGCGTTGGGCAGCTCCGAATCGAAGATGGATGCGCTGCGACTTCAACAGTTCGAGAACGACAGCCGGTGACCTAGGAGAATCAGGACTTAGCATCCATCTCCTCAACGTAGAACTCGCAAGTGAAGACAGTGGACGGCGATGAGCGATCAGCCTTTCTACCGGTGGCTTGAGCAGCAGGGCGAGGCCTTTGGCGGTCCCGGGATGGAGCCGCGATGGACTTCGAGCGTGAAGGACGCGGTGTGCACGGCGTATGGGGCCTCGAGCCGAGTGTGGTTCACCTGCTCACATGGGATATTAAACGAGATCTATCATCCGACCATCGACGTTGCCCAGGTTCGAGATATGGAGTTTCTCGTCAGCGATGGCGAAACCTTTGCGCACGAAGAGAAGCGCGATATGGAATCGGCCTTCGAGTACCTCCATCCCGAAGCGCTGGGAGTGCGCTATGTGAATCGCGATCCCGAGGGCAGGTATGCGCTGACCAAGGAGATCATCTGCGATCCGCACCACAGCGTGGTGGTGATGCGAGTGCGACTGGAGGCGCGGGAAGATCTGCTGCCGCGTCTGAGAATTTATGCGCTGCTGGCGCCGCATCTGGATCGCGGCGGCGCGGGAAATACTGCACGCGTGGTGGATTTGGCAGGTCGCAAGGCCGTGCTGGCGTGGAAGAACCAATGGTCGCTGGCGATGGGCGCGAGCTGCGGTTTCGGCCGCGTGAGTTGCGGGTTCGTAGGTGCGAGCGATGGCTGGCAGGACCTGATGCAGAACTTCAAGATGGATTGGGAGTTTGGCTCGGCGACCAGTGGCAATGTGGCGGTGATGGGCGAAATCGACTGCGCAGGCTCCGGAACCGGAGCCGCGCGGGAGTTTACCGTTGCCATCGGGATTGGCGAAGGGAGCCACACCGCGGCGCAGAAGACGATGGGCTCGCTGGCTACGCCCTACGCAGAGTTGCGCAAGCGTTTTATTGAGCAATGGCAGCGGGTGGCGAATCCGGAGTGGCTGGCGGCGAAGGCGCAGGACGGTGGCAAGCTGATGCGCGCCAGCCACAACGTCTTGCTGGCGCACGAAGACAAGACCTATTCGGGAGCATTCGTGGCGTCGGCATCGATTCCGTGGGGCCAAACAAAAGGCGACGACGATCTTGGCGGATACCACCTAGTTTGGACGCGCGACATGGTGCAGACGGCAACGGCACTGCTCGCATGCGGGCGAACGGAAACGGCGCGACGCGCCCTGGTTTACCTGGCCTGCACGCAACTGTCCGACGGTGGATTCGCGCAAAATTTCTGGCTTGACGGAACGCCATTCTGGGGCGGCAAGCAACTGGATGAAGTGGCATTTCCTATCATCCTGGCGTGGCGGTTGTGGAAAGCAAATGGGCTGGGCGAACTTGACATTTTTCCTTTCGTGGAACGAGCCGCGGGATTCCTGGTGCGGAATGCGCCGATTACGCACCAGGAGCGATGGGAAGAGAATGCGGGCTATTCGCCATCGACGCTGGCAGCCGTTATCGGCGCTCTGATTTGTGCCGCAGAGTTGGCGCGTGCGCACGACTCGGCCGAAATAGGGGAGTTTCTCCAAGAGTTTGCCGATTGGATTGAGGGTCATCTCGAAGACTGGACGGCGACCGACGACGGCGTGCTTCATCCCGAGATCAAGCGTCACTATATGCGTATTCGTCCACCGGTGTGCGGTGAGGCCTATGCGCATGAAAGTTGCCGGAAGGATGTCATTCGCTTGTCTAACCGGCCGCCGGGAACGCGATACGAATTTGAAGCGCGTGAGATCGTCGATGGCGGGTTTCTCGAGCTGGTGCGTTACGGCGTGCGGCGGGCCGATGACCCGATGATTGTGGACACGTTAAAGGTAGTGGATGCCGTGTTGAAGCGCGACTTGCCGCAGGGACCGGGATGGTTGCGCTACAACTGGGATGGTTATGGCCAGCGGCCGGACGGTCTCGGGTATGAAGGATGGGGCCAGGGACGCGCGTGGCCGCTGCTGACAGGCGAGCGCGCCCATTATGAACTGGCGGCAGGCAACGGCGTGATCCCATTGATTGAAACTTACGAGAAGTTTGCCACCGCCGGGCAGATGCTGCCGGAGCAAGTGTGGGACGAAGCGGATATGCCGGAACGCGGTATGCGGGAAGGGCAGCCGGCGGGCTCTGCGGTCCCGCTGGTGTGGGCGCATGCGGAATACTTGAAGTTGCTGCGTTCGGTGACGGACGGCAAAGTCTTCGATATGATCGACCCCGTCTACGAACGTTACTGCGATGTGGAAGGTCGGAAGAGGCGGCGATCCAACGTGGAAATCTACAGCAGGCGGCGGCCTATCGAGAGCATCGGCGCCGGAAGGGTCCTGCGAATTCTGGATGAAGCGCGCTTTGAATTAGTGTGGACTGACGATGGCTGGCGGACGACACACACAGCCAACAGCCGCACGCTGGGAAGCGCTGGATACTCTGCGGATATCGCTCCCGCGGCAGGAAGCAATGAGGTGGAATGGACATTGCACTGGCCGGAGAAGAACGCCTGGCTTGGTTATAACGTGAAAATTAACGTGGATGTGCCTTAAGGAAGCTCTGAGAAGTGATGATTTTTGAAATCGGCATTCCTCAGCGGCCATAGCGATTCATGGGTCCCTTGAAGAACCTCATCTTTTGCCTCTACTGCGCGCCGAAGATATCGCGCAACGCCAGATCGAAGTCATAAAGGGCGTGGACGCAATCGCCTGTGAAGCTGGATCCATGCATGACGGCGAGCGTCTTGGGCTTTAGGTCGGCGAGCTTCTTTAAGTTCTGCATGGTAAGAGGAGTGTAGGGGATATAAGCGGCGAGAATGCCCGCCTGATATTCCTTCAACGCCTGGCGCGAGCGGCCTACGATATCGGCAGAGGTCAGCGGCTCGACGTCGCCCGCCTGATGGAACAGGTCCGAGCACAGCAGCGTCTTCTGCGTTTCTTCAAACAGCACGCCAGCGTCCCACCCGTGGGGCAGATGGGGAGTCTGGCAATAGCGAAAGCGATACTCCCCGGTCGCAAAGGTCCCGCCGTCAGCGAGGGCGCGTGACTCTCGGCCGATGAAGTCGTTCACGTTGACGCGGGCGCCGAGTTGACTGCAGATCACGTCGGAATTGGGCGCGGCAGCAAGCCACTCATTGAGCGATCCGCACTCGTCTGACTCGAAGTGGCTGAAGCCGATGTGGCGCAGCTCTGAAATGCTCATGAGCCTTGAGACGGCCTCGCGAATCTCTGCATGCATCCCGCGCAGTCCGGTGTGGAAAAGCAATGGCTCGTCGTCTTTTACCAGAAAATGGTTGAACTGCAAGTTGCCCCGCTGGGCAAAAATCGAGATGCGAAAGACATTCGGCGCGATTTCCGAGATGACCGCCATGCCGCCCTCCTCAATCTGCTTTTTACCGTTTGTAACCGCGCCTGGAACATTTATTGGCACTGATAGCCCGGCCTGTTTTGCTCGAGAGGAATCTATTTCATACTTCTCCGCCGGCCGCATGGCGGCCTCTCTCGCAATGGCCACCTATATTGATGAAACTTATCGGGCACTGGTGACGTTTGGCATACTGTTTTGCCCTGAGTCCTCGACCCTGCCGGCTAGTACCAAAGCGTCAATCAACAAAGCGATAGTCTCCAGCGCGACCGGGAGTTGTAGGAGCCAACTTTGTGTACAGTATTGATCTTAAGTAACTTTGCATTTGGGGCGGGGCCTCGCATTGACATCCCGTAAGTTATAGATAACACATTGCCATGAATGCCATTAGCGCCCTGAATGCCGGGGCACGTTGGCCCATTTTGGCCCATTCGGATTCGCCTTGTGAGTTGCTGCTTCGCCAGGCAGGGGCGAGACACTTCGTGATCCCCGATCTCTTCAATGTGGGCTTGCTTCCCAGCCGGATCGGTATCGGGAAGCCGGGTGCGCGGTACGAATCGCCTGTTGATCACGAGCCGCCCGGATCCAGCCCGATGGCGTCATCCGCGGCACTTTGGAAGCGCCGCTTGCAGCCAAGATATCTCTCAGTAGTTTCGATGGAGACGTGTCCGAGAAGAAATTGGATCTGTTCGAGTCTCGCCTCCAGCCTGATGGCAGAGCCGTGCGCAGGTTCGTCTCAGATCGTGCGGAGCAAGTCCCGAAATGTCACAACTAGCGGCTCCCTCTTTCACAATAGACCACATCACTTTGGGCGTAAAGCCACTTCCCCAGGCCCTCCTGCCTTGTTGATTGCTTTAAACTGCGGCCCGGTTGTGATTCCGGCAGGTACAGCCCATTCATCGATTGCTTTCTTGACCCATTCTGGCATCTGAACCAAGGGCCCTCCGGCCGAAGGTTGACAACCTTCTCTAGAAGCTGGCGCGCAGCGAGAACTGCTGAATGCGCGGCTGGGAAAGCGTAGCCGAGTAGACACCAAAGTTGCCATTGCCGAAGACCGACTGCAGCGAGTAATTCGGGTTGACGTCGAAACGCGCCGAGTTGGTCACGTTGAACATTTCCCAAGCGAACTTTAGCGAAGCGCGTTCCCAGATGTGCCAGGTCTTGTTAAGGCCTGAGTCGATGCCGAAGAATCCGTCGCCGCGAAAAGCGTTGCGCGTGCCTGCTTCGCCGGGAATGGGAAAGCGAACCGGGGCGCCAACGGCGCTGTTGACGGCCTTTTCAAAGGCGTCGGGATCCGCGAAGGCTTCAGGCCCGACGCCAGGGATGATATGTTTGTGCATTTTGACGGGGCCGGTCTTGACAATGAAGCTCTGGTAATACCACGAGGTTACCCAGCCGGCACCAACCTGGTCGCCGAAGGGCAGACCGCTGGTGACGCGGGCGAGGCCGGTCATCTCCCATCCACCGATAAGAGCGTTGCCCAGCCTGTCGGCGTGTGCAAAGAGCGGTCGATCGTGACCGAAGGGCAGTTCGTAGACCCAGTCGAAGGTGACCAGGTGGTGGGTATCGAAGTCCGATACCGAACGATTGAGCTTTGGATCAAATGCGTTGAGGATCTGGCTGAACGTGGCATAACCCGTAAGCGACGCGGGACTGTAGGCGCCGCCTCCGGAACGTTCGGCATCGGAGCCCAAATCGATCGACTTGCCCAGTGTGTAACTGAAGTCGGCCTGCAGGCCGTCCTTCATAGGATGGCGCAAGATGAGCTGACCTGAGTGATAGCTGGTGGTGCCGATCGAGGAGACCGTGGACAGGTTCGAGTACTGGCTCGGGTAGTAGCGGTTGTGCTTGCCCCCACAACCCGGGTTGCAGAGAATGTCCATGCTGTAGATGCCGTAGGAGGCATTGAGCGGGTTGGTAGCGAAGTGAAGAAAGGTGTTCTGCGTGGCCGTGTAGCCGGGGGTACCGGTTCCGTCGGCCCCTTTGCCGGCCGCATCAGGAAAGAGATCTTCCCAGTAGGCGACCGGCTGGATGCCGGAAGCGTCGATCTTTTCGCCGTTGCGGATCTGAGCGTAGAACTCGTTCTGCAGGATGTCGACGGCGCGGAAGTAGTCCATGCCTGACTTGGGATCGACGAGATCGAGTGGCATCGCGATGTCGCGATTTTGCAGGGTCCGTCGGCCGAAACGGCCGACGTAGTCCGCTTCGACTGTGAATCCGCCCGGTAGTTCGCGCTGTATGGATAGGTCGGCCTGAAAGGAGTGCGGGGCTCGCACGCCGTCGTCGACGGTGAAGTTGCCGGCCTCGGCGCCGGCGCTCGGTGTAAATGGGAACTTGATCGACGATTGAGGCGGCGTTAGATGCGATGCGGCGATAGGAATGTCGTTCAGTCCAGTAAAGCGAGGGGCGGCCTGCGTGGAGGTCCAGCCGGCCAGTGTTTGCACATTGCCGAGAAGGCCGGCAGAGCCCAGTGTAGCCATCATGTTGGAGATAGAGAGGCCGAAGTTATCGTAGTTCATCCCGGCCCCGGCTCGGATCGAAGTCTTTGCATTCAGTGCGTAAGCGACGCCGAGGCGCGGCGCAATGAGCCCGTGTTGCATCGGCCAGAGCGGCTTGGCGTCGTTGGCTTTGCCGGAGAGGATGTAGTTGAAGTCCGGCTGGTTGCTTTCGCCCGTTTTCGCGTCGCTTACCCGAGTGTCGAACCACTTGTTCATGCTAATGGCTGGCGAGACCTGCTGGCCGTTCACTTCGTACGGGGTTTCGGCGAGAGAGTGGCGGATGCCAAACGTCATGGTCAGTTTTGGAACGATCTGATAGGAGTCTTGCAGATAATATTCGAACTCATTGGTCTTGAAGTCCCGATCGACGAATGCGCCCTGCGGAAGCAGCAATCCGGACTTGTCGGAGTTGACTTTATAGACATAGTTGATGACAGTGCTCGCAACGATGCCCGCAAGGTTCATCGCAGCATAGCTATACGAGTTATTGAAGCTCGTTGCTACATTGCCATAGCCTAGAGCAGGATATGCGGAAGGGTCGAGATCCTGGCCCGTGTTTGCCAGGCTGTCGTAGTATTCGCCGGCACTTGAGCTGGCGGAATCGAAAGAATAGGCGTTGGTGCCGGTAATGGCATGAATCAGTCGATAATTGATTCCGAACTGGAAGCTATGCTTGCCTTTGATCCAGGTCAGATCGTCGATGAGGTTCGTCGAGGGGACGTGGGTGATTGTCGAGTAAGTCTCGGCAATTGGATTGGAGACACTCGCCAGCGTTACGTAAGGCAAGTCTGCGGCGCCGCGGTTCGAGAACCCCTGGCGCGTGAAACCGAAGCGGACGTTATTGACAAGGTTCTGGCTGATCGTCCAGACTTCACCGACGGCGAGGCCTTTGGTGTTGTCGCGATTTACGTTGCCTGGCGGCTGACCTGGATACATGGGGGGCGCTGAATTGCTATCGTCCTGGAGGTTACCGCGCGCAAAGAGGTGGTGCTTGTCGGAAATCGTATAGTCGATGCGCCCGATGTAGGTGGCGAGATCGAGAGGATTGGGAGCAGCCCAGGTGTAAGAGGCGGTGTTATAGCCGTCCCCGGCAAGTGAGCCGTTGGGCAGCGGATAGGAGTTGAAGACCTTCAGGATGTTGGGATCGTCACCGGGTCCCCAAGGACAGGTGCCCAGCGCTGCGCAGTGCGGATCGAGCTTGGCGAATTTCTCGGGTGTGAGAGTTGTGGTGGTGCCCGATTGATTCGGATACGAGATGTTGCCCGCGCGGAAGGCGGCGTTTGGAACAATCTGAGTCTCTTCCTGTGCTTCGGCGGTGCGCTGCATCTCGAAATTGGCAAAGTAATAGATCCTGTCCTTGCGGATGGGGCCGCCCACAGCCGCACCGAAGGTATTGCGGATCAGTTCGCCAGGTAGATTCGGTTCGCCTTGCAGAGACTCGGCTTCCTTTTGGAACCAGTTGTTCGCCGCGGTCAACGTGTTGCGATTGTACTCATAGAGGCTGCCGTGGAGCTGATTGGTGCCTGCCTTGGTGACTACATTGACCTGCGCGCCCGAGGAGCGGCCCGAGTCGACGCCGTTGTTGGTTGTGGTAACACGGAACTCCTCCACCGAGTCGAGCGTCGAGCGCAGCACTCCGGTGAAGGCATACCCCTTCACCTGATTGTTGTTGTCTAAGCCGTCCAGGGTCACATTACCCTGGTCAGAGCGTGCGCCGGCCACCGCGCCGCTTCGGCTGTCGTTGTCCTGATTTACGTTGTGGCCGAGATAGAGCACGCCGGGCTGAAGACTGAGCAGGTCAGGGACGTTGCGGCCTTCCATGGGCAGAGCGGCCACGGTTTGTTCATCGACGGCGTTTCCGACAGAAGCGTCGGTGGTGTTCAGCGCGATTTCGGCGTTGGCCTGCACTTCGACCGTGGATGCGGAGGACTCGAGCGCGAGAGTGACATTGAGTGTCGACGGCTCGTCGACGAGAAGCGCAACGGTGGCCGTTTGTTTGTTAAAGCCGGCATTGGAAACAGTAAGTGTGTAGGTGCCAGGGGGAACTTGGAGGAACTGATAGCTGCCGTCTTTGCCGGTGACATGGTCGAGGTGGTAACCGGTTTCGGGCCGGCTGAGCTCGATGTGTGCGCCGACGATGAACGCGCCTTGGGGATCGGCGACAGTTCCGCGCAGCGAGGAGGTCGCATTCTGGGCCCAGAGCGGGCATGACGATACGAGAGCGATGATCAATGCGATGAGTCTCACGGGCCTCGGCATAAGGGAACTCCTCCTGGGATGAATTGGGTGAAGAAGGCTTTGCTAAAGGTTGCGCAATGACGATTGAGTGCATAAAGAGGATCTTCAAAATGAGTTGAGACACTGACCCTGGTCCTTCGGACCTTCGATACGGTCAGTTCAAATCGATGGATCCACAGGTAGCGCCGGAGCGCTGACGTTGAGCAGCAGCCTGTGTTTGCGCCAGTTCCGGTGCGGACTCGCAGCATTGGCGAGCGCCAAAATCTCTTCCTTCGCAGAGGTGCGGACCCGAAATGCACAGCCCGACGGGAAGCCTGCCGGTGCTCAAGCCGCAAGGCGTGAATGCGCCGGCGGCGTTCCGCACCATGAGGAGCCGGTCGGCGGTGCCGACCAAATGAACGACGGTTCTTCTGCCGATTCTCATGGCGGGCCTGATGGGCTATTGTGACGGCGCGGAGAATCCGGCGAAAGCGAAAAGGCGCGAATTCCCGCGGGGGAGCGCGTATTTCGCACAATTTCGCCTGCCGCATTGGTGCATCGACTCCCGCCTTTGCGAAAGATTCCAATCGCGGGTCGAGATCTTCAGAGGGGATTTCCGATGGCAATCTTTTGCCATGGGGCAACGACCCTGCATCTCGCGGAATGCAGAGCGGGCGTGACGCAGACCTCAGCTCGAGTTCGGCGAATGATCCGAGGGGAAGCGGACTCCAGCCGAATGCAGGGATGCCGGAGCTGCGAGGCACCCGGCTTTGCATCGGGCAATCGATCAAGGTGCAGATCAGCTTGCCGCTGAGGGTTTTGGCGGGGTCTCTACAATTGGCGGCACCGGCGTGGACGCTTCGATGGGCGGCCTCCGCTTGTGCCAGTCGGTGGCTTGCTGATAGGCGTAGGCGAGCGCCAGGACCTTGCCTTCGGCAAAGTGCGGCCCTGCAATCATGAGGCCGATGGGCAGGCCGTTTTTCGAGAAACCACAGGGCAGGCTGAGCGCGGGGATTCCATAGACATCGAAAGGTGCAGTGTTGTTGCAGCCAGAAGATCCCTCGAAGAAGTCATAGACCTTCGTCGGGTCCGGCTTCATCTCGTTGGCGAGAGAATCGTTGATCTTGGGCGGGAGTTGCCGTGTGGTTGGCGCCACGACGAGGTCGACCTCCGAAAAATACGCGTCGACAGTGCGGCGTATGAGCGCGAGCCTGTCATGTGCGCGGGCGCTGTCGATGGCGGTCGCGGGATTCTTGACCATCAACTCCAGCTCTTTCCTTGTCGGCGGCATGTAGGCCATCAGCGAATTCTTGATTAGCTCCTGGTGATAGGATGCGGCATCGCCCAAGCCTTGAAAAAAGCCCCAGCCGGACGGGATCTCGGGCAGAGGCTTTTGGGAATGGACGCCCGCGGTGAGCCGGACAAGAATCTCGATGGCGGCCTTGACGGCGGATTCAACTTCAGGCTCCATGTGATCGTAGAATTCGACCGGCGCGGCGAGCTTGTAATTGGCGACGGGTTGCTTCATGGCGGCGAGATAGTCGTCAGGCGAATGCTGCACGCTGAAGATGTCGAGATTGTCGTATCCAGCCATGTTGTTGAGCATGAGTGCTACGTCTTCGACCGTGCGCGCCATGGGACCGCAGTGATCGAGCGATGCTTCGCAGGGAATGATGCCGCGGATCGATACGAGGCCCGTCGTGGGCTTGATGCCGACGATGCCGCACCATGCAGAAGGAACGCGGATACTGCCGCCGGTGTCGGTACCGAGCGCGGCGTAACAGAGACCGGAGGCCACGGCCGCGCCTGACCCGGCCGACGATCCGCCAGTGACATGGTCGAGAGCCCAAGGGTTGCGCGTAGGCCCCCAGTAGGAAACGTCACCGGTGCAACCCATCGCGAACTCGTGCAGATTGAGTTTGCCCACAATCACGGCGCCGGCGGCCTTCAGGCGGCGGACGATTTCGGCATCCTCGAGAGGGATGCGGGTGACAAAGACCTCGCTCGCGGCGGTGGTCCGCACACCGGCTGTGTCGATATTGTCCTTCAAGGCGATGGGGATGCCATGCAGTGGTCCGCGAAATTCGCCGGCCTTGGCTTCCTTGTCGAACTGAGACGCCTGGTCTAGAGCTTCGTCGGCCATAACAGTGATGTAGGCGTTCACCTTGGCATCGAGGACGCTGATGCGATCCAGTAGGGCCTTCGTCAATTGCGTGGATGTGACGCTCCCAGCTCGGATCTTGGCAGACGCTTCAGTCAGAGAAAGAGCGGCCAACTGTTCGCCCGACGATTCGTCTACAACAGGACTGGCGAGCGCTGGCCAAGCGGCCGCCACGCCGGTAGTGGCTGCCGCGCCTCCGCACAACTTGGCAAACTCGCGCCGCGAGAGCAATCCCATCTCTAGTTGTCCTCCGTAATCTCAGAATCAATGCCGCCGGAGCGCGGGGCAAGCGAAATTGAACGAAATCGGATAAGGAGAATCGATCGGGCGCCGAGGCGCAGAGATGCGCGAAGAGGAGGTGCGCGGTCCAGCTAGGGCTCGGGCATCTCGCGGAGTTCCATCGGCGCGAGCTCGAGGGCAGGCCGATAGAGCCGCCAGAAGGCGAAGACGCAGGCGAGGACGGCAAATGCGCCCGCCAATTGGGTCGGCGAGAAGCGTTCTCGTGCGGCCAGGATGCCGAGGAGCATGGCAACGATGGGATTGACATAGGTGAAGGTAGTGACGAGCGAAACGGAGTCGTGCACGATCAGCCAGAGAAAAGCGAGGTAGCCAGCCACAGAGGCTCCAGCTACGAGGTAGATCATGGCGGTGAGGGGCCGCACTGCGAAGAACGCCGCGAGGGGAGGCGCGTGACGCCATTCGCCGAAGGAGGCAGAGATGGAAAGGAGCACGAGTCCCGACGAGGCGAACTGAATGCAGGCGGTTTGAACCGGCGAGCGAGGAAGTTCGAGGCGTTTCATGGCGAGCGAACCGGCGGCCCAGCAGATCGCGCTGAGGAGCACGGCGAGCGAGGCGACGAGCGAGAAGGCGGCACGAGTGCCTCCGGAGTCGACCAGCAACGGGAGACCGACGAGACCGGCGAGAAGCGGGACCAGCAATGTCATGCGAAAGCGGGAGGTGCGCAGAAGAAAGCATTCCCCCGCGCAGGTCCACAGAAATGACGTCGAGACCAGGATTGCGGCGAGCCACGACGGCACCTGCTGTTCGGCCCAGAAGACGAGGCCATAGCCCGCGGCGAGCAGGAGGACGCCGGTCCAAGCGGCATTCATCATTTGCCTGCGGCTGGGGGCGGCGAACCGACGTACGAGCAGGACGGGAAGAAGACAAGTCGCCGCGAGCCAGTAACGCAGACCGGCAACGAGGAAAGGCGGGAATTCTTGCACAAGTATGCGCACGGCTAGATACGCTCCGCCCCAGAGCAGATAGACGGAGGCGTATGCGGAGATGCGTTGGACTCCCATGGCCCCTGAAACGCGGCGGCGCGTCACACGGCTATCGGCATAACCGACTCCGAGCGGATGGCTGAGGCGATCCTCTTAAAGCCTGTGGAGCCGCGCAGGCGGGCAAAGCGCGGATCGTGCTCGACGTAGATGATCTTTGTATCGCGCGCGCCGACGGCTTTGTGGATGCTTCGCAGCGCGTCGTCCTCGCGATTGAGGATGGCATGCACTGCCGAAACGTCGTATGCGGGGAAGCAACCGTCGGTGCTTCCTTGTTCGATCTCGTGCAGCAGCTGATTGGCCTGCGATTTGTCGCCCCGGCCCGCGCAGGCATAGGCTAGGAGCGCCTTGAAGAAGCTCGAGCCTGGCGAGGCTTCGAGGCCGCGCTGGAAGGCGGCCATGGCCCGGTCCCAACTGCCAAGCTCGGCTTCGGTGCGCCCCAGCAGCGCATAACCCATCAGCGACTCGGGCTGCAGTTCGATCGTCCGGCGAATGAAGGAGAGCGCACTGCCGTAATCGCCCGCGTAGAAGTACGCGATCGAGACCTGGCCGTTGGTCAGGTCCGAGTGCGGCTCCATGCGATAAGCGCGAAGGGCGAGGCTGATCGCATCCTGGTGGCGGCCCGCCAGGTTCATGAGGCCGGAATAGAGCTGGATGGTGCGGGCATCCATGGCGCCGGAGTGGACGAGTTCCCGGCATTGACGCTCGGCGGCGGGGAGGTCCCAGCTGCAATGGATGAGTAGGTTGATGAGCGCGTTGCGAACGCGAGTCGAGGAGCGGTCGATTTTCAGCGCGGCATCGACGGCTTCGCGCGCCTTGGCGGCCGCGGCTAGCGCCGGCATCATGTGGTTGTAAGAGAGGGAAATATAAGTATCGGCGAGGCCGGCATAGGCATCGGAGCATTGCGGATAGAGTTCGATCGCATCCTTGAAATAACTGATCGCCCTGGTGAGAGACTGCTTGCCGCGGCGTTGCCAGTAGTGGAAGCCCATGGCGCAGGCGTGAGCGGCGAGGCTGCTGTTGTTGGCGCTCACGGCCTTGCCCGGGCTCTCGGCCTTGCACCGATGATTGGGAATCGAATTCCCGATGCTGTGGGCGAGCTCAGCCTGTGCGCGGAGCAATCCGTCAAGGCGAGCGTCGAACCGGTCGGACCAGATGCAGATCGAGCCGGCCGCGCGGATCATCTGCACGGTGACGCGAACCTGGCTGTCCGAGTAGCGGACGCTGCCGGCGAGGATAAGATCTGCTCCGAAACCCTCGGCGAGTTTTTCCGTGAGTCCGGCCGCCGATCCGGCATGAAATGTAAGAGATTTGACCTGCGGGATAACGGGTTGAAACTTTAGGCGGACCAACTCGAGGATTACATCGCTTCTAAGTCCTTCGGCGAAGCGCTCAACAGCTTGCTCGATCGCGCCGCGATGCGACAGCGAGTGAATCACGTCGAAGGGAAGAACGAATATCTTGGACGAGCCGCGACGGATCGCAGATTCAACGTCCGTAGATCGTTTGGCGTGCGCCGGGCAGGATAGATCCCCCGCTCTTTTGGGCGAGCTCTGAACGCTGCTGCGCGCAATCCACCAGGCCTCTAGCTCCTGCCGATACGCATAAATGCTGCCCAGTTTCTTGTGGTGCTGGCGGCGCACAGGTAGCCCCTCTGTTTTCTCCCACAGCTGGACCGTGCGCACCTCGCGACGGAAAAACGAAGCGACTTCCTTCCACGAATCGAGCCTTTCGCCGGTCCAGTGAGTCGAACCGACACTTCCAACTAAACCCGTCGAAGAGTTCTGCATCGGCTTTCGCCCCTCATGTTGAGACAAAATCTGCTGTGGTGGCCGAGGACGGCCGCTGCTAAAGAAGGTAGGCGAGGGAAGTACTTGGGACTTGCAGGCAGCTGGTCGTCAGCTAGGCGTCCCTTGATCGTTTTTTAGCGGAAAAGCTGTCAACCGTCAATAGGTTTTTTAACCGTTAGCTTACTAAGTCGCGCGAACAAATGAAGATTGCATAAGGCTGAAATGAGGATCGCATAAAGGAGCAGGAGTTGAATTCGCCGACATCGCCGCAATCTCGCAGATAGCGGCGAGGTATGGCGGAGCACGACGCAAACTCCGAATTCATTTCGCAGGATTTCGCTTTTGCCGCGATGGACTCGCATGTCATCTTGAGATCGCGCACCATCCTTAGTGCGGCTCTTGACATGGCATCGATTCGATGCTGAAGAGCCGTCGATTTCTCAGTACGAAAAGCGCGAGGAGATTTCTGCGAATGAGCACAATGACGAGACGTGAATTCACAAAGACTGTTGCCGCGGCGACGGCTGCTCTCTCTTTTCGACCGGCCGGAGCGTCGATGCCGCTGGTGAGCAGCGACGAAGCGAACCGGATCGCGGGGTTGAGTCTGGCCGAGGCGGCGCGGCAACTTCGGACGGGAGAGGTAACTTCGGTTCAACTCACGCAAGCGTGCCTCGAACGGATTCGCGTCTACAACCCGAAGATCGACGCATATATCACGGTGCTGGGCGAGCAGGCGTTGGCGCAGGCCGCAACGATGGACGACGAAAAGGAGGCAGGCAAGCTGCGCGGGCCGCTGCATGGGATTCCGCTTGCCCTCAAAGACAATATAGACACGGCGGGAATTCGCACGACCGCCGCGAGCAAGGTGTACGACGACCGCGTTCCAACCGAAGATGCGGAGGTTACAAGAAGGCTGGCAGCGGCTGGGGCGGTGTTCCTCGGCAAGGCGAATCTGGATGAATTTGCCGATGCGGTGAGCTATTACGGCTCGGTGAGGAATCCATGGGCGCTCGATCGCGATCCAAGCGGCTCTTCGAGTGGGTCGGCGGCGGCGGTTGCGACCGACCTGGCATTCGGGGCGCTGGGCACCGACACAGGCGGCTCAGTTCGGCTGCCTTCGGCGTATTGCGGCGTGGTTGGCATCAAGCCTACTTACGGCCTTGTGCCAATTCGAGGCATCGTGCCTCTGGCATTCTCTCTCGACCACTGCGGGCCGATCACGCGAACCGTCGAAGATGCGGCGATCCTTCTCAACACATTGGCAGGGTATGACAAGTTCGACATTACCAGCGTGCAGCATGAGAAGGAGGACTATGTCGCCGCGATGAGGCAGCCGGTCTCCGGATTCCGGTTGGGCATTCCTCGCGGACCGTTCTACGATTATCTCGATGACGACACAGCGCGGGCGATGGATGACGCGCTGGGCGTGTTGGCGAAGCTGACGAGGAGCCGACGGGAGGTAAACCTTCCCTCGGTGGACAACTACACATGGCTGAGCCTGAACAGCATCGGATATGAGGTCTATTCCTATCACCAGGATTTATTCGACGGGAATCCCGGACGATACTCTCTGGCGCTCCAGGTCCAGCTGCAGGGATTGAAGGACCAGATGAACGCGAAGCCTGCGAGCGCACGGGTCACCGAGTATATCCGGCACCGCGCGGATATGGAGTATCTCCGGCGGACGGTCGACGACTCGTTCACTGATTTCGATCTGGTGGTGCTGCCCACATTGCGCATCACTCCGCAGAAGCTGAGCTATGTGATCGATCAGGAGGAGAACACCAAGCCGCACAGCCCGGGAATCATGGACCTGGACAACTGCACCGCATTCAATATCTTCGGACTGCCTGCGATCTCGGTGCCCTGTGGATTCAGCCGCGACGGACTGCCAATCGGTCTCATGATTGCCGGACCACATTTCTCAGAAGGAAAGGTATTCGCACTCGCACGCGCTTATGAGGAGGAAACGAAGTTTTATCTCAAGCGGCCGCCCCTGGCGCCGGATACGCCGGTGCCGCCGATCCGGCCTTCGTGACACGGCAACGGATGCGAAGCCTTTTCTGTGTTTCGATGAGAGTTTCTAGTGGCACTCGCCCGGCCACTCGGCCAGCACGAGTGCCCCGTTGAGCGAACAGAGGGTACTGCAGCTCAGGAACTCATAGCGCATTGGGTAGTGAAGCTTACGTAAGTCCCTAAGAGTCGGTTGCCGCCTAGGTCATAGAGATAGGCGTTATATCCGATGTACATGTAATACGTCGCTCCACCGCCGACAAGATTGGAACTGGGCGACAACGTGACCGTCTTGTAGTCAGCCGAGAATGTGACGGTGGCCGGCACCACCGTGTTTGAAGCGGTCTCCAGCACGAAGCTGTTATTCGGATCGAACGAAGCCGGATCCATCGCCTCGCTGAATACAACCTGGATCGTAGTGCTGTCGGGAACGCTTTTCTGCGCGTTCGTTGGATTCGTCGAGACTATCGTAGGCGCAACCAGGTCGGCTCCCGCTCCCGTAGTGAATGATGCGGGCGAGAAGGTTGACTGAGCGTTCCCGGTAATGTCCACGACTCCGGTTACGTCGACGGTGTACGCCGTGCTGGACGCCAGCGGTACCAGCGGCAGCAAACCGACTCCCTTATCGCCGTCATATAACGACGTAGTGGTGGGGATGACCGTACCGCCCTGCTTCAGGGTCACGCCGCTGAGGGAAGCGCCGGAGATAGGTTCGTTGAACAGAATATCCACGGGCGCATTTGTGTCTACTCCCGTGAGGCCGTTGGGTGGATTGACGGACTGCACGACCGGGCCCGCCGTGTCAACCCCGGTTCCGGTGTTGAAGCTCACACAGTAATTCTGCTGAGGATTCCCCGAGAGGTCCGTGATGTAGTAACTGCACATTTGAAGCTGATGGCCCGCCGTGAGCGCGGTCGTCGGCGCCAGGAAGACAGTAGTCAGATCCGCGCTGAAGGTGATGTTGACAGCCACGTACGCTGACGACGTGGAGTCGTAGGCGAACACATCATCCG
>Ga0335073_10004182_pt1 | contig 20195 bp, 20 predicted proteins | sample Lox_Sample_22_FD_207093 | JGI IMG/M metagenome (GOLD analysis project Ga0335073, IMG submission 207093) | Soil microbial communities from Loxahatchee National Wildlife Refuge, Florida, United States - Lox_Sample_2.2 | ecosystem: Environmental > Terrestrial > Soil > Wetlands | place: USA...
CCCGGCGATTGCGCCGAAAGCCACGGCAAGCCACGCTCTGAACGCGAAACAGAGGAGCAGCTCGTTAGGTAATGAGGCGCAAGCGGCATCGAACGGGGAAATCCAGGTGGAGACCAGTGGGTTGGTCTTCGATCGCGATTCCGGAGTGGCCTCTACGGATCAGAAGGTTGATTTTACCTTGAGCCAGGGCGGCGGGAGCGCCATCGGCGCGAAGTACGATGCACACCAGGGGATCCTGGTGCTGGACCACGAGGTCGATCTGGCCGTCCAGCGCGGGCCGCAGCCGGTGAAGATTTTTGCGCACCATGCCGTCTTTCAGCGCGATGAGCAGACTTGCGACCTGACTGTTGCGTCGATGCGCTATGGAGATGATGAATCGAGCGCAGAAGCGGCCACAATTTACTTCAGAGATGACGGATCAGCGGAGCGTGTGAATGCCTCGCGAGGCTTTTCACTGGTGACGGCCAAAGGCGTACGCTTGGCCGCGCCAACGGGGACGATTGAATTCGACGAGCAGAATCAGCCGCAGCATGGTCATTTGCAGGGTGGCGTCACGATGGATTCGGAGAACAGTGCGCGCAAGGTGCACGGGACATCTCCTACCATGGACCTGGTCTTTGCCTCGCAGGGCGAACTGAAAAGTGCGCATCTCGAGCGCGGCGTGCAGATTGCCAGCGACGAAGTAGCGCAATCTGCGAGTGGACCGCTGCATTCCCAGCGCACGTGGGCCTCACCGGTTCTCGATATTGCATTGAGAAAGGCCGGCAAGCAACGCGTTGAGCTAGCGTCAATGCACGGGACCGGTGGAGTGGTGATTACGGCATCCAACCAGCGCGGAAATGGACCAGTATCGCCGTCGAAGATGAGCGCAGACGAAGTAACCGGAGACTTTGGGCCGAATGGCACGCTGCGAACAGTGACCGGCCATGGTCACACGGCAATTGCCGAAACTACGGCGAATGGAACTGAGCAAACGACGCATGGCGACGTGTTGGTGGCGCACCTGGCGAGGGCTGATAATACGCAGGCCGCCCGCAACGAAGCCGGCGGTGCGATGAACATCGAGTCGGCCACGGTGGATGGAAACGTGGTGCTGACGCAGCAGCCTCCGGCAAAGGCGGGAACGGTGCAGCCTGTGTTGCGAGCCACTGCCGGTCATGCCGACTACGACAGTATTGGCGAATGGCTGCGTTTGACACGTAATCCGCACATCAACGATGGCGCGCTGGAGCTGACCGCAGACAAGGTAAATATGTCGCAAGTGTCCGGTGATGCGTTTGCGCTGGGCAATGTGAAGGCAACCTGGATGGGAGGTTCCGATCGGGGTAGTGCTGACGGAAATCCAACTGCGAAAGCCGGCAGTTCCGCGAGTGCGCCTTCACAATTTGGCGGGCAAGGTCCAACGCACGTCATTGCCGAGCAAGCGCGGTTGGAGCGGTCTGGCATAGCTACGTTCAGAGGAAATGCGCGGCTGTGGCAACAGGGGAATTCGGTTGCAGCACCGGTGATTGTGTTGGATCGGACCAGGCAAACTCTTAGCGCGCAGGCGACGAGCCCGAAAAGCCCGGTGCAGGTGGTGATGGTTAGTGCAAGCGCTGCAATGCCTGGCGAAGCAAAAGGGTCGAAACAGAGTGGTCCATCGGTGGTTCGAGTGCGAGGTGGAGACTTCAAGTATTCGGATGCCGAGCGGAAGGCATTGATGCAGGCCGGTGTTGCGGGCAACGTAGTGACGAGCACGGCGGATGCGACGATCGACTCGAATGACGTCGAGTTGTTCCTTTTGCCGCCGGGCAATCACGCTGGGAAGGATGGAAGCGCGGCCCAGGTGGATCGCATGATCTCAACTGGGCACGTGCAGATTTCTTCCAGTGGACGTCGTGGAACCGGCGAAAAACTCGTCTATTCCGGTGACACCGGCAATTATGTGCTCACCGGGACAGCCGGTGCGATGCCACGATTGACCGATCCGGTTCGTGGCTCGGTGACCGGTGCGGCTTTGATTTTCAATAGTCGCGATGATAGCGTCAAAATTGAAGGCGACGGAAGTAAGACAACAACGGTAACCACGGCGCCAAAATAGCCAGGGCGTTTGGTGCGCCCGGGAGTTCGATGGAAACACTGATCGCTGAGGGCATCGGCAAGACATACAAGGGACGGCAGGTTGTTCGCGAGGTCAACCTGAAGATCTCAAGGGGTGAGGTGGTCGGGTTGCTGGGACCGAATGGTGCCGGCAAGACGACGAGTTTCTATATGATCGTCGGCCTGGTTCCTCCGGAAACCGGAAGGATCCTCGTGGACGAGAGCGACATCACCAGAACGCCGATGTACTTGCGCGCGCGCAATTACGGAATCAGCTATCTGCCGCAGGAGCCTTCGGTATTTCGCAAGCTGACGGTGGAAGAAAACATCATGGCCGTGCTCGAAGCGCAGGCCCTGGACACACGGGAGCGCAGGGCGCGCACCGAGCGGCTGATTGCGCAGTTGAATCTCGGCCATATCCGGGGCACAAAGGGATATGCACTCTCGGGGGGCGAGCGGCGGCGTGTAGAAATTGCGCGCTCCCTTTGCATACAGCCCAATTTTATTTTGCTCGATGAACCGTTTAGCGGAATCGACCCGATTGCGGTGCTGGAGTTGCAGAAGATTATTTTCGATCTGAAGTCGAGCGGGATCGGGATTCTGATTACCGATCACAATGTTCGCGAGACGTTGAGTGTAACCGACCGTGCTTATATCATTGCAGAGGGCCGCATTTTCAGGGCCGGGACGCCTCACGAACTCGGGAACGACGTGGAAGTCCGGCGGATCTACCTTGGCGAAGGTTTTTCGCTGAATTGATACGATCCGCTTATTTTTCGAGGGAAATACATGGGTAATAGCCCGAAATGGGCATCCGCCCTCCCACTCCCGGAAGTCAAGAAAATGCTCCAAACGGCACAGTTTCCGCTATCCAATTACACTAGAGACGAGTCCTAATGGGAATCGAGTCCCCTGTATGGCGCTGTTGCAACCCAAACTAAGTCTGAAGGTGGCGCAACGCCAGGTCCTTACGCCGGGCCTGATGCAGATGGTGAGCGTTCTTGCGCTCAACAAGCTCGAGCTGAAGGAGATGATCGATGCCGAGATGGTTGAGAATCCCGTCCTGGAGGAGATTGACGAGTCGGTTCCGATGCTGGATGAAGTGGCGAGCCGGCAGGAACAGGATTTGCATCCAGAGCGGGTCGACGGACAGACGGACGCGCCGACAGAACCCAAGGATCCATTCAACGAGATTGATTTCGGGTCATATTTTCAGGACTACCTTGACCCGGGCTATCGCACCCAGCCGGAGTATGAAGACAGCGAGAAGCCTTCGTTCGAAAACTTCCTATCGCAGCCTACGACCCTGGCAGATCACCTGGCGTGGCAGCTGGGAGCACTGACGCTCGAGCCGGTATTGCAAGTGGCTGCTGATTTCATCGTAGGCAACCTGGACGAGGACGGGTATCTGACGGTCAGCCACGAAGAGCTGATTGATGCATTCGCGCAATTTCCTGAAAACCAGGGTGAGAGCCGAGACGCGCTAAGCGAGCAGGTTAAGCGGGGCATTGATCTCGTACAGCATCTCGATCCGGCGGGGGTTGCTGCGGCCGATCTTCGTGAATGTCTCATGATCCAGATTGCGGCGCAGCAAGTGGAATTGAGCCATCTATACTCCCGGCACTCTGAAAACGGGCATGACGAGATGCCAGATGGGACGAGCAGCTTCAAAGCTGAAGCCGAGGCAAAGCTCCAGGAACGGCGGCATGCGATCGAAGTGGCTCAGCAGATCGTCCAAAGTCATCTGCCCCTGCTGCAAAAGCGCGATCTGAAAGACCTGGCGAAGGCTTTGCATGCGACGCCGGAAGAGGTGCAGGCAGGCGTGGAGTTTATCCGCACGCTGGAGCCGCGGCCCGGGCGTCTCTACAACCGCGAGCAGACTCGGCTGATTGAGCCGGACGTCGTATTCACCAAGCGCGGAGGAGAGTGGGTGGTCGCGATGAACGAGGAAGACCTGCCCAGTCTGCGGTTGAGCACGCGCTACCGCCGCATGCTCACGGCCGAGGGAACAGACAAGGAAGTAAAGGAGTACGTGAAGGAGCGCTTCCGTTCGGCGATGCAGCTGATGCGCAACATTGCGCAGCGCAAGAGCACAATTCTGCGAACTTGCGAAGTGATTGTGCGGCGGCAGCAGGATTTTCTGGACCAGGGCATTGAAGCGCTGCGGCCGATGATGATCAAGGAAGTGGCTGAGGAGATCGGTGTCCATCCGTCAACGGTGAGCCGGGCCGTCGCCAACAAGTACGCGCATACGCCACAAGGTGTTATCGAACTGCGTTTCTTCTTCTCAGAGGGAGCAAATGGACCGGAAGGCGCAGACACGCCGCTGTTGCTGTTGAAGCGGAAAGTCCGCAAGCTGATTGACGACGAGGACCCACGGCGACCGCTAACCGACGACCAGATCGCGGCCGAATTGCAAAGGCAGGGGATTCAGCTAACCCGGCGCACCGTGGCGAAATACCGCGAAGATATGAATATTCCTTCCACGCACCAGCGAAGGCAACGCGAAGCTTAGGCCATCGAATATGGTTAAGCCCCAATTTTCCCGATAGCCTTCATTTTCCTGTGAAACGAACGTCGAGGAGCGTCCAGTCGTCCTGGGCCTCGCCGGCAAGTTGGAACTTGGTGACATGTTCAATGATCGCATCGAGCGAGGAAAGATCAAGGCAGGCAAGCCCATCAATGCCTAGCTGTTGCCCTGCCTTGTCTTCTGCCTCAGTGATGCCGTCGGTGGTGAGCAAAATGCGGTCGCCTGGCTGCAGTGTGAATTGCGAGGACGCGTACGTCGCTTCGGAGATAATGCCGACGATCAGGTTCGCGTCTTCAAGGTAGCGGGTACCGGCAGGAGTAATGAGCAGCGGCGGAATGTGGCCGCAATTCATATACTCCACGCATCCGTTGGGGAAAATCTTGAGCAGAACCATGGTGGCGTACTTGCCCACCTGGCGTGCGCAAAGAAAGCGGTTCACGAGATCCGCTGTTTCAGGCAGTGACTGGCCAGTGAGCATGAGCGCGTGGATGATTCCTTGCATGGTTGCAGCAACGATCGACGCGGGAACGCCCTTGCCGGAGACATCGGCAATTGCGATGCACAGGCAGTCATCGAGCGCTACAGCATCATAGAAATCGCCGCCAATTGCATGGCAAGGCAGACTGCGCGCGCGGATTTCGGCGTAATCGAGCTTAGGCAGGGTGATGGACATCAGCCCTGAGTGGATAGATGCGGCGATGTTTAGTTCTTCAGCGGCCTTGCGCGCCTTCAGTTCAGTTTCGGCAAGCAGAGCATTGTGCAGCAGGGTGGAAGCTTCGTTGGCAAGCGTGTCGAGCACCTGGTGATCGATCTCACTGAGGCGACCGGCTCCGATCTGGCTATCGAGATACAGCAGGCCGAGGAGCCGGTTGGGCTCGGCAGGCGAGATGTGCCTGCGCAGCGGAATGCAATAGATGCTGCGGATTGAGTTGGCGAGAACGCTCTCCCATGCGGCGGCACTGTCGTCTGCGAGGGTGTCGCTGAGCGAGAACTTCGAGTCGCTCTCAATGGCCCGTTGCATGGCGCGCCTTGAAATACTGGAGTCCTCGTTGACGGTTGTGCCGTCCCCGCGAAGACCGAGGCCGAGATGCAATTCGCCGTCTTCGATGAGGAAGACGAATCCGCGTTCGACGCCGGTGAGTTCGATCGAGAGCTGGAGCAGGGCGCGGAAGATATCGGCAATAGCGCCGCCCGCATTGAGCTGCCTCGCAGCGTCGAGAAGAAAACTGAGTCTCTCAATGTCGCGCGCAGGGGCAGGGATGGTCTTGTCTGTGGGCGCAAAAACAGACAGCGCCGAGAGCAACTCGGCTGCCCGGCCGCCGGAAAAGCTTTCGCCTCCGCTGATGGACGATGGCAGCAGAAAACGGAAGCCCGCGGCATTGAGTGAACCGAACTGGAGGATGTCGCCCGATCTGAGCTTGGCGTGATCGACCCGCTTGCCGTTTAGGAATGTGCCGTGCGAACTGTTCTGATCGACAAGTTCGAAGCCGCCATTCTGCCTCGTAATAAGGGCATGACGTCGCGAAACGAACGCCTCCTTAAGCACCAGGTCCTGATCGGGCGAGCGGCCAATCGACGTTTTCTCGGCCCGGAGGGCAAAGAAATGCTCGCCAGCCGGGTCGGCGTACTTCAGGGTGGGCGAACTCGGCGGGAGGGCCATCGAGCACATTCTATTCCGCTTGCTCAAAGAAGAGGGAAGCTAAATTTGCGCGTGCTCGAAAATCGGGTCAAATCATCCTCAGGAGGCCTCACGGAGTTGATGAAACATCCGTGACTTCGCGAACGATAACGGTGGCGCTGTCGGCGATCTCCTCAACAGGACTTGCAAGGGCGGTGATCCGGGGTCAGGACGGTGGTTTCAACTGGGGGAAATGCTATACAATCCGTAATTCTCGGGTACGATTCTGTGCATCGGGGAAAGAAGAGCGGAGGCTGACCATGGATGTGGAGTTCACCGCGAGGCAGGTTGATGTTCCCAAGGCTCTTCGCGCTCAAGCGGCCGAGGGATTGGAACGGATCGCCCGTATCCTGGGCAAAACGGCACGCGCCAGCATTACGTTTCGCGCGCAGCGGCATCTGCAAATCGCCGAAGTGACAATCAAAGCGAGAGTGCAGACGATTGAGGCCGCGGGCAAAGCGGATTCCTTGGAATCGGCTCTGCGCATCGCCATTCAGCATGCTGAAAATCAGGCGCTGCGTTATCGCGACCGCCAGTTCGAGCGGAAACGCCTGCCTAAACTGGAAAAGGTACTGACTGCACCTCCGGTGGCACATCCCAAACGCGGCGCCGTCTCTGAGACTCCATCAGAAAACGGCAAGTTGACCCGTGCGAAGGTCAAAACCTCGATCGCTGTTCACTCTTTTCCGGCGAGCACGGCCGTGGTTGAGCCGCACATCCTTTCCAGCGGCGAAGCAGTTGCCGTGAAACCGATGACGATTGAGGAAGCGGTGAAAGATTGCGAGTTTCGCGATCGCGATCTCCTGATTTTCCGCAACCGCGCGGGTGATCTATATGTTTTGCATCGCAGGCGCGACGGTCAGATAGAGCTGGTCGAGGTTCCGTAGCGAAGGTTTGTTACACCATCGTGTAGATATTCTGAGCCGGGAACGTTGAAGTGTGTGCGCCGAAAAGGTGTAGGATGAGCGCATGGTTTCCCCGCGTTTGAGTTCTGATGGGCATCGCCGTCGTGTGAAAGAAAAAGGGAAGACGGCGAAGACCGCAAAGAAAGAATTGGTGATCCTGACGGGGATCTCGGGCGCGGGCAAGGCATCAGCACTCAAAGCCTTTGAAGACCTCGGCTACCAGGCGGTGGATAACCTTCCGCTGGAGTTAATGCCCGAGTTTGCGGGGCTGGTGGAAAAATCAAGGGACATCGAGCGCGCAGCGATTGTTGTGGACGTGCGCGAGGGGCATGCGCTCGATCAGCTGCCCGAGATTATCAAGCGAGTTAAAAAAGTATTGCCCACACGCGTTGTATTTCTCGACGCGCAGGATTTGGTGCTTGTCCGCCGCTACTCTGAGACAAGAAGGCCGCATCCGCTGCGGCGTACCGAGACGGTATCGCGCTCCATCGTGGAAGAGCGCCAGTTGCTCGATTCGGTTCGCAATGTGGCCGACACGCTGATCGATACTTCGCGCTTCAATGTGCACGAGCTGCGCGCGGAAATTCAGAAGCGATTCGGGCACGAGGATCAAAGCCAGAATCTGCTGGTATCGTGCTTGAGTTTCGGATTCAAGAATGGCGTGCCCCTCGATGCGGACATCGTGTTCGACGTCAGATTCCTCCCCAACCCGCACTTTGTTCCCGAGTTTCGCGAGATGACAGGCCTCGATCCGAAAGTGGCGGCGTTCGTCCGGGGATTTCCGCAAACCAATGAATTTCTCGACAGGGTGACGGATCTGATGCTTTACCTGATGCCCCATTACGTGAAAGAAGGGAAGAGCTACCTGACGGTGGCCTTCGGTTGCACGGGCGGGCAGCATCGCAGTGTGATGATGGCTGAGGAGATGGCGCGACGGCTGGGGAAGGCCGGATATCAAGTGAAGGCCGTGCACCGCGACATGCCGCGCTGATCAAGGCGAAGTCGGTAACTGGTCGAGCCAGCTTCTCATAGCTGCGTCGAATTGCGCCGGTTCCTTCGGAGAGTTCGTGAGCCAGACCAGCATCTTGCGAGCAGGCGTTTTCTGGTAGGAAGACGGGTCGTCCTGCGCTGTTCCGGTGCTCGGACCTACGGTCCAGTAGAACCACAAAGAAGGAATGAGCAGATTGGATGCTGCGGAATCGGTGTCCCAATGATCGGCGACCAGCAGGTGTGAGGGAACAAGGCGAGCGCGAGCGTCGTTGAAGATCGTCGAGGTTGGTGATTCCAGAGGGCTTTCAAGGACAATTCCGGCCAAATCGGGATGCGCGGCTGCCATTTCGAGCGCGAGATTTGCTCCGAGATCCTTGCCGAGGAGGATCAACGAGCCGGGAGCAATGTGGCGCGTCCCACTTAGATAGCGAATGGCGGAATCGGCGTCTTCGTGCCAGTGCGCTTCGCTGGGATGAACGAAGTGGCTCTGACCATAACCGCGATAGTCAAAGGCGAACACGTTCAATCCGAGGCCGTGCAGGTCTGAAAGATCGTTGGCTGTGTCGCCCAGATTTCCGTCCGCTCCGTGGAGAAAAATGACAGTGTACCGAGCCTGACCTGCAGCGGGGATCCACCAGCCCCGGAGTTGTGGTTCGCCCGACGGGTTCGTCGCGAATCCGATGGAAGCAAACTGCAGGTTAACGCTGGCCGGGGTGCGCGTCACGGCGGATGTCGGATGGTAGAGCAATTGCCAACTCCCCTGCCAGAACAGGATGCACAATGCTCCCCACGTACAAGCGAGCGCCGCGAGGATGGCGGTGGCTATGGCAGTGAGGAGCCATCGGCCCGAGACAGTGGGCGTTGTCGAGCCCCTTGCTGCAGACTCGGGCATATCGCGCCGCGTCATTCTAGCTGACGGGTTCGGATTGCGAACCTTTCCGGATGGTGTTGGCTTACGCATTGGTACATGCCGCAAGGGGCTTCGATAGATTTATGCTAAATGGATCGTGTCGGCTCCGGCGAGGACGGTAGCCGTCTTAAGGGAGAGAGCATGTCGGACTTCGTTCGGATTTGTTCGCAGGCAGATTTGCCGGCAGAGGGCAAGGTGAAAGAGTTCCTCGTAGACGGGCGCGCGCTCTGCGTAGCCAAGGTAGATGGAACGGTCTGCGTTCTCGATGGAACTTGTCCGCACGAAGGCGGGCCCCTCGGCGAGGGTTCGATTGAGGGCGGCAAGCTGGTCTGTCCATGGCACGCTTATGCATTCGACGTGAAGACCGGAGCCAACGAGGAAGACCCCGAGGTAAAGGCCGAGGTACTCGACGCCAGGATTGAAGGCGGCGAATTGCGCGTGAAGCTGTAGGGTAATTGCGCGAGCGGGCTTGATGCCCGCTCAAGCGCCTACGATTTCCTGGGCGGGACCTTCTTGCCTTCACGGCGTGCCTCGGAGAGACCGATGGCGATGGCCTGCTTCCGACTTGTCACTTTCTTGCCGCTACGGCCTGATTTCAGCTTGCCGCGCTTCATCTCGCGCATCTCGCGCTCCACGTTCCTGCCTGTAGAGGGCGAGTATTTGCGGCCGGAAGACTTTTTGGAACTGGACTTCCTGACAGAAGAGCGGCTAGTGCTTTTCTTGGCGCTGGAACCGGATTTGCGTGATCGAGAAGTTCTACTACTACTCGATTTCCTCCTGGTTGCCTTTTTGGTTGCCATAACTATCCTCCTCGGAGGTCAGATGGCACTCTGCTTGAGTCAAGTTGCATGTGAACGGGTACTTGAACGCGCCGTTGCACCGAGCGAGATCAATTGCGAGGTTAAACGATGCGGCGAATTCCGGCCATGCGCACGAGTGGATCCGCGATCAGCCACGTCGCGATGCAAGTGAGTGAACCGGTAACGGCGAACTTGATCAGCGCGGGCGCCACCAATGGATGAAGAAGAAGACTGATGCCGACGAGCACAGGCGGATGAATGATGTAGACCGCGTAGGCGCGGCGATTCAGCCACGACCAGAATGTGGATGGCTTGTTCATGAACGCGCGCGCGAACAGCAGCCACCCGGCGATCAGACCCCACGACACAAATGGATCCCAGAAGGCATAGAAGATGGCGGGCCAGGTGTGCCCGCCGGAGAAGTTGGCCTTGCCCGGGCCGAAGACGTGCATGGCAATAAGGATGCTTGTGGGCAAAAGCGGCCATGCGATGAGCAGCGTAATGATCCATGGACGCGCGTTTTGCCACGTGAGCTGACGGAACCAGTCATAACGCCACGCGGCGATGCCGACGGCAAAGAGGAAGACGTAAGGCGCGAAGTATCCGAGTTGGAGGCCGATGACGTTTTCGCCGGTAGGAACGAATTGGCGAATGAGGAGGCTGATTCCTCCGACAACGATGGCACTGAGAAGCCACTTGGCGTAGGAAGGAACCAAACGGGGCGCTCGAGTTGGTTGCGTGAGCCGAGAACCGAATGCTGCCCGCCACGCGCAATAGCCGAGGCAGAACATGAGGAGTGCTTGCGCGAACCAGAGCGGTCCGGTGCCGATGACGCCATGACTCCAGAAACGGACGAAGGTCGACCAGAAGCCTCTGCCTTCATAGGCCCTGATCAGTGCCGTGGTGAGCGGATTCAGAAACAAGATGAACGTCAATAAGGGAAGACCGAGGCGCGAAAAGCGATCGCCGAGAAATTTCGCATAGCCTTTGCGTTCGAGCGAGCCGGGAGTAAAGTAGCCGGCGAGCAGGAAGAAGAATCCCATGAAGTAGGCCTGGTTGGTGGCGACAAAGAACGTCAGAAGGAGACACGACAGTCTCGCCGACGGACGGAGTTCGTTATAGAACCATCCGCCGGGAGCGCCATAGGTGATGGCGGTGTGATGCAGCAGCACGAGCGCCGTCATGATGCTGCGGAGACGATCGATGTAAAGATCGCGGGGTGGAGGGGCAGCCGTGATTTCGACGGCGGGTGGCTTGCTGGCGGGCATTTCCGCGGTTCCGGCCATGAAACATGATACGGAGAACCGAGGGCGCTGGTTCGTAAATTTTAGCTGATGGTTGTAACCGGTAGTACGTAGCTCTCTCAGGATCGCTACGAGTCGAGAGCTACCGGCTACGCTCTCATTTTCAGTACTTCACGATGGAGGTGAAGGAGTCGGGTTTAAGACTGGCACCGCCGACCAGTGCGCCGTCGATCTCCTCTTCGCCGCAAAGAGCCGTGGAGTTGTCGGGCTTGACACTGCCCCCGTAGAGGATGCGCATTTTTGAAGCGACGTCTTGGCCCAGGAGTTTTGCCACTTCGGCGCGGACGATACGATGTGCGTCCACCGCCATTTCAGGCGTAGCTGTTTTACCCGTGCCGATCGCCCATACAGGTTCGTAGGCGATAACGATGGGCGCTGCGGATTCGGCTGTGATGCCGGCGAAAGCTCCTGTAACCTGCGTTTTCAGCACCTGCTCGGTTTTGCCGGCTTCGCGCTCGGCAAGAACTTCACCGATGCAGACGACGGGCACAATGCCGTGCTTGAGCGCGGTGTGGAGCTTCTTGTTTACGATCTCGTCGGTCTCGCCGAAGTACTGGCGACGTTCCGAGTGACCGATCAGAGTATGCGTTCCACCGACAGCCTTGAGCTGCAGAACCGAGGTTTCGCCCGTAAAGGCGCCTTCTTCCGCAAAGTAGATGTTCTGTGCGCCGATGGCGACAGCCGATCCTTTCGCGGCTTCAATCACAGCGGGCAGCAAGACGGGCGATGGAAAGATCGCGATTTCATCGCGCCTGTGTCCAGCGACCATGGGTAAGAATGCATCGATAAAAGCCTTCGCTTCAGCAGGCGTCTTGTACATCTTCCAGTTGGCGGCAATCAGTTTCGTACGTGACATTTTGTGGGTTGGTCCTCAAAGCAATTTTATCGGACGGAAACTTGAAGGGTGGGTGATGGAAAGCACGGGATGTGGATCAGGGACATAGGGACCACGGACTGGGCCATTGGGAACGACGGACCAATCAGGTGTCGAAACTGCCATTGGCTAGCGCGAGTGAGGGCGAAGAGTACGGCTCGTGTGCTCGCCTCTTGCGGGTGCAGCAAGGGCACCGGCTACGAAGGCCGCCCCTACGATCGCAATCACCAGCAGCAGCGCCGGCAGGGCGAAAATCAACATCTGAGTGCGCTCGTCGGAAATGTAGGGAAGAGTTCCATGGAGATGGCTCGCTGTGAGCCACGCGAGACCGACCACGATGCCTATGCCACCAAAAGAAAGAAGCGCTGTACCGACCACGATCAGAACCTGACGGGTCATTTGCGTACCTGGAGAGAGATGCCGCTTGCGGCAGAACATCCCTGTCCTTCCGGTCGCATCGGTATCTCTATTCCGGTTCAGAATTATGGTCCCATTTTGTGGGGGGAGCAAGTGATGGCGAACACGATCGCACTGAACTAAGAACCAGAGATCCCCGGGAACGAGGGTAGAACCTCTGTACTATTCCACTCGGTGCCCTGGGACTCGATCATGTGCGGAGCAAGTGCAGTCAAAGGCTCTGGCTATATCTCCGAGGAATTTCCTCGAGACACAGAAATCGCACCGAGTACTGTTCGGTGCGATTTCTGTGATCTCTGGTCACTGACTATTCACTGTTTGTTCGTGAGCGCTTCGACGCCGGGGAGCTTCTTGCCTTCGAGGAACTCGAGGCTGGCGCCACCGCCGGTTGAGATGTGGGTGATCTGGCTGGCTACGCCGGCCTGGTTGATCGCGGAAACGGAGTCGCCGCCGCCGATGATCGAGGTCGCTGCTTTGTTGGCTGCCACCGCGCGAGCAATGGCGTTGGTTCCCTTGGCGAAATTGAGGAACTCGAAGACGCCAGCGGGGCCGTTCCACACAATGGTGCGAGCGCGGGCGATGACGTCTTCGATGGCGGCAACCGACTTGGGGCCGATGTCGAGGCCCTGCCAGTCCGCGGGAAAATCCTTCGAAGTATCCCATGGCTGAGTCTTGGCGTCGTTGGCAAAACTATCGGCGAGGATGTTGTCAACCGGAAGAAGCAGATTCACGCCCTTGGCGCTGGCTTTCTCCAGTGTCTCCTTGGCGAGGCCGATCTTGTCTTCCTCAACCAGCGACTTTCCGGTGGTGACGCCCCTAGAGCGATAGAAGGTGTAAGCCATTCCGCCGACAATCACCAGCGTGTCGACCTTGTCGAGCAGGTTCTGGATCACGTCGATCTTGCCCGAAATCTTTGAGCCGCCGATGATGGCGACGAACGGCTTCTCGGGCGATTCGAGCGCCTTGCCGAGGTAGGTAATTTCCTTCTCCATCAGCAGGCCGGCAACGGCAGGCTTCAGATAGTGGGTAATGCCTTCGGTCGAGGCATGGGCGCGGTGAGCAGAGCCGAAGGCGTCATTACAGTAGACCTCGGCGAGCGTGGCGAGCTTCTTTGAGAACTCCGGATCGTTGGCCTCTTCTTCAGCGTGGAAGCGCAGGTTTTCAAGCAGCAGCACCTGGCGCGACTCGAGCTGGTGCGACATCTCTTCGGCTACTTCGCCAATGCAGTCCGGCGCGAATGCCACGTTGATCGATTCGCCAATCTTCTTGTCGAGCAGTTCCCGCAGGCGATCGACAACCGGGCGGAGCGAATATTTCGGATTGGGCTTGCCCTTTGGCCGACCGAGGTGCGAGGCAAGAATCACCTTGGCGTGATGACGCAGAGCGTACTCGATGGTGGGCAGAGTAGCGACAATACGGGTGTCGTCGGTGATGGTCGAGCCATCTTCGGTGAGCGGCACGTTGAAGTCGACACGAATGAATATGCGCTTGTTTTTGAGTTCGATGTCGCGGATGGAGAGCTTGGACATATGTCGTTCCTTCAGTTCACAGTTCGCAGTTCATAGTTGCGACCGACAGTTGGCCTTAAGCCGTGTCGGAGAAAATGGCGTCCATTTCGATTTCGATGCGCCAGTTTGGATTGAGCAGGGCCGCGACGACAACCATGGTGGCCGCGGGACGAATTGTGCCGAAGAACTCGCCATGCACACGGCCGACAGCTTCCCAATCTTCGACGTGAGTGAGATACATGCGGGTGCGCACGACATCTTTGAAGGATGCACCAGCTTCGGAAAGAGCTTTTTCTGCGATGGCAAAGATGCGGTGGGTTTGGCCGACGACGTCTTCGTTATCGGCTCCGACCGGACCCGTTCCGGCTAGATGAACGGCATTCCCGACACGGACGGCACGAGAAAACCCGATGATGGGTTCGAAAGGTGATCCGCCGCTGATGTTCTGACGCATAAGAGAGATCAGAGAATAGAGAACAGAGAGTGGAAAAGGCGTGCAAATTGTGGTTCGAGGCCAGAAGCCAGAGTGATCTCTGGTCTCTGACCCCTGATCTCTGACTGTTCTTAGAGTCCCTTCTTGGCCAGGAACCCGACGAGATCGACGACGCGGTTGGAGTAGCCCCACTCGTTGTCGTACCAGCTGATAACCTTGGCCGAATTGCCAACCACCTTGGTCAGCTTCGAGTCGAAGATCGAGCTGCGCTTATCGCCCTTGAAGTCGCTGGAAACGAGCTCGTCGGTTTCGTAGCCGAGTATGCCCTTGAGCGCGCCTTCCGAGGCAGCCTTCATCGCGCTGTTAATGGCTTCCGCGGTGGTGGGTTTTTCAGGCACAAAGGTGAGGTCGACTACGGAGACATTAGGCGTTGGGACGCGGATGGCGAATCCGTCGAGCTTGCCGGCAGTCTCAGGAATGACGAGTTTGAGAGCCTTGGCTGCACCGGTGGAGCTGGGAATCATGTTGAGCGCGGCGGCGCGGGCGCGGCGGAGGTCCTTGTGCGGGAAGTCGAGGATGACCTGGTCGTTGGTGTAGCTGTGGATCGTGGTCATGATGCCGCTAACGATGCCAAAGTTCTCGATAAGGACCTTCACCACGGGAGCAAGGCAGTTGGTGGTGCAGCTGGCATTGGAGATGATGTTATGCTTGGCCGGATCGTACTTGTCCTGGTTCACGCCCAGTACGAGAGTGATGTCCTCGTTCGTTGCAGGAGCGGAGATGATAACCTTCTTCACGGTCGAGCCGAGGTGGGCTTTGGCCTTGGTGGCGTCGGTGAAGTGGCCGGTGGACTCGATGACGACCTGTGCGCCTGCGTCTGCCCAGGGAAGCTTGGCGGGATCGCGCTCGGCCCAGACCTTGATCTTCTTGCCGTCAACGGAGATGAAATCATCGCCGGCAGTGATCTCGTTCTTGAGATTGCCCAGGATTGAGTCGTACTTGAGCAGGTGGGCCAAAGTTGCCGGGCTGGTCAAGTCGTTCACGGCAACAAAATCGAGCTCGGGATTGCCAAGGGCGGCGCGCAAAACGTTGCGGCCAATTCGGCCAAAGCCGTTGATGCCAACCTTAACTGCCATGTGTATTCTCCTTCGTTATGGGTGGATCTTAAGTTGTGAGTGATGGCGTGCGACGGAAGCAGCTACCCCACCGAACGAAGACCTCTTAGCTGGGTCCCCGGGTAAGAAGACGTGCACCAGGCGATTCCACCAAACTCATCAGGCTAACAGAGTTGTCAACAAGAACCAAATGGACGCTGCGTAAACTGCGTCGCCCATCCCGTTCCCGTACCAAAAAGCGCTCAACGCTCAGTTTGAGGTGCCGGAGTGGCAGTGTATGTGACGCGTTTCACACCATTTGCAGCCCCTTTGCTTGGTGTGATATTCCGGTATCAGTCCTTCCGCGAACCGCCCGCTAAGGGCGAGCAACCGCCAGTTCGCCGGGACATCGAATCAATCGCCCCATGAACTTGTTCGTGGTGGCCTCGAAGGGTGCTGGAACGAATGAGAAGACGGTCGAGACGCGGCGGCACAAACAATTCAGAATCCACCGGCAAAATCGGACAGGAAATTCCGCAGAATCAACCCCGCCCTTTAGTGCCCTCGTACCTCGATGCGCCCGCGCAGCAGCATCGGGCTCCGGATGTCGCCCCACAGCGACAGGAACGCGGGCAGGGTCAGCCGCGACAGCAGGTACAACGGCCGAAGCCGGAGTGGAATGAACCCGCGGGCTCGGGACGACTGGAACTCGAAACTCAGCCAGAATCGCCATCCGTGCCTCCGCCGGAGGTGCAGCCTGCCGAGCGGTCCGAGAAGGCTCCGCGGGGCTACGTAGTGCTGGCGATCGGACTACCCGGCTCGGGCAAGACTACGTGGTTCCGTAGGCGCGGCGTAACCCCGCTCTCGAGCGATCTGCTGCGCAGCATCCTCTTTGATGATGTGGAGGAGCAGAAATTCCAGGGACTGGTGTTTACCACGTTGCGCTCGCTGCTGCTGGCCCGCCTGAAGGCGCATATGCCGTGGAACTACGTCGACGCGACAAACCTGTCACCGCACGAGCGGCGCCAATGGATCCGGATGGCCAAAAGCTTTGGATACGAGGCCCAGGCTGTATTTTTTGATGTTCCACTTGAGGTTTGCCTGGAACGGAATCGCTCGCGCGATCGCATGGTGAGCGAAGACGTGATGCGCAAGATGGCCGAGAAACTCAAGCCTCCCGTCTTCGAGGAAGGATTCTCGAAGATCACGGTGGTCAGGGTGAAGCGCGAGAGCTAGAATCTCACGGTGGTGCCGACATGCCGGAGCCTTTGCAGTACACGACCGGCCAGGAGATCTGCACGGGAGATCGCGTGCGCTTCCATGGACACGCCGCGCAGATTGAATTTGCTGCCGCCGAACTCGATGATCCGGAACACGGCTGCTTCGTTCGGCAGTATGGGGGCGGGGTGATGGTGAATGATCCCACGGTCTCCTGCCACAGTTTCATCCCCGTCGATCAATTGAGGAACTACGAAGACCTCGAATTTGTTGCCCGCGGTGCATGGGAGATTCCGTCATGAGCACACAAACTGCTTCTGTTCCCTATGTCGAGCCGTGGCTTCGCGGAACGCACAGCGAGGTTCCCGCGGTCGCTCGCGCGGTGCTGCATGCATTCGATCTGTCACTCGATGATCTGGCGAAATGGACCGAAGGGCTTACAGATCTGGAGATTCATACCCTGCCGTTGGAACTGCCTCCCATCGCATTTCATCTGCGCCATATCGCCCGCTCAGTCGATCGTCTTCTCACCTACGCCGAGGGAAATCAACTTTCCCCGGAGCAACTGGCAAAGCTCAAGGCTGAGGAAGTCGGTCCGCAACACGATGAACGCGAAACGCTGGCCGCGTTGCTCGATGAAGTCAGGGCATCGTTTGCCAATGCTTCAGGGCGTGTTCGCGCCCTGGCGTCAGCAGATATGAACACTTTCCGCGGCGTGGGACGCAAGCAGCTCCCGACGTCAGTTGGCGGCGCGCTGGTGCACGTGGCCGATCACACCATGCGGCATGTCGGCCAGGTGGTGACGACGGCAAAGGTGCTGAATGCATTGCGGAACTGATTCTTTGTCACAGTGAATCAGCTTGAGGCTGGCGTATACTGCGGCACATTCTCAAAACCAGGGGATGGGCTCATGCAAGATTCGCAACCTCGCTTTCTGCCTTTGGCTGCCAAAACCGTGGTCTGCCACACCGTTACCTACTTTATGATGGGCGCCCTGGCCTACAACTTCCTGCATTACGCGGATTTCATCAACAATCCAAACTCGGGCATGCGTCCCACGACGAGCTTGTGGGTGACGATGGGTCCGGCATTGCAGATCTTTCGCGGAATCCTGTTTGCTTCTATCTTCTATCTCTTTCGCGAACAACTCTTCGGGCGCAAGAATGGCTGGCTGCGCATGGCGTGGATGCTCGTTGGAATCGGCATCCTGGGAACATTCGCCGCACCTGGGGGATCGCTGGAAGGTTTCATCTACACCACGACGCCTTTCCTCATGCAGATCCGTGGTTACCTCGAAATCGTGACGCAGGCTGTGCTGCTTTCCGCGCTCCTGTGCTACTGGGTCAACCACCCGGGCAAAAAGGTGCTGAGCGGAGTGCTGACTGCGGTGTATGCGATTGCTGCTGGGCTGCCGCTACTGGCCCTGGTGGCTCCGAAGCGATAGTCGCCAGCGCATCTCCGATCAATTCGATCGGCTCTCATCCGGCTCTGCCAGGAAGACTGTACACTGCACCCTATGACATTTGCGCCGGAAGGGGAGTCGACAGTCGATCGCGTTGCCGTGCTGAATTTCACACCGGCGCTGGTCCTGCTGGTCATCGCGGTGCTGATCAACTATGTCGACCGGGGAACGCTGGCTTTGGCTGCGCCGCTGCTGAAAGTGGAGTGGGGGACGAGCGCGTCGCAACTTGGGCTGCTGCTTTCGGCGTTTTTCTGGACGTACACGGCGCTGCAGTTCGTGGTGGGCAGCTTCGTCGAGCGGTTCGGAGCGAATCGCTTGATGGCGCTTGGATTTCTGGTCTGGTCGCTGGCGACGGCTCTTACCGGCGCGGCGATGGGATTCGCCGTGATGCTGGCTATGCGGCTGCTGCTGGGCGTAGGCGAGTCAGTGATGTTTCCGGCGAGTTCGAAGATTCTTGCGCGGCACCTGCCGGAGCATGCGCGCGGATTCGCCAACGGGCTGATGAATGCGGCGATGCGTTGGGGATCGGCGATTGGGACCATTGGTGGTGGATTGCTGATGGCGCGCTGGGGCTGGCGGCCGGCGTTCATCGCGCTGGGGACGGTGGGGCTGTTGTGGCTGCCTGCCTGGTGGCGGTGGAAGGCTCCGGATGGGCGGGGAGTGGTTCACGCGGAAGGCGTGGCACCGAGCTATGCATCGATCGTGCGACGGCGCACGTTCTGGGGCGCGGCGGGTGGGCACTTCTGCGCGAACTACCTGGTGTACTTTTTGATGAGCTGGCTGCCTTACTACCTGGTGCAGGAGCGGGGCTTGTCGATGACTAACATGTCGGTGGTGGCGAGCGCGCTGTGGGTGGTGGATTCGCTGGCATCGATCGGGACGGGAGTTCTTGCGGATGCTTGCATTCGCAGCGGCGTAAGCCCGACTAGAGCGCGGAAGTGGGCCATGGCTATCGGATTCACCCTGGCGGCGGTATCTCTTGTGGCGTGCGCCTTTGCAGGAGGGAGAACGTATCTGGGCTGGCTCATGGCCTGCGCGGTGGGCTCGGGAACCGCGAACGCCGGGACCTTCGCGTTTGCGCAGACGCTAGCCGGGCCTCATGCGGCGGGGAAGTGGGTGGGCCTGCAAAACGGCATCGCCAACATGGCGGGCGTGGTTGGTCCCGCGCTCACGGGATTCCTCGTGGACTGGACCGGGCATTTCGCTCCGGCCTTTGCTGTCGCCGCGGCGATTACGCTTGGCGGCGCCTTCTGCTGGTGTCTGGGAGTGAACCGGCTGGAGCAGGTAGAGTTCAGTTGATTCGCAGCCATGACGGGATCACCCAGGACGCGTGCAAATTCGATGGGCGGCCACCTGCAGACAATTGGTCAATTGAGAATGCGAAAGCTCTGCCGATGCTGTTCGCATCCGCAGGGCTTCGCTGAGAGCTGAAAGCTGATAGCTGATACCTGTCTTATCGGTTCTTCGCAACTTCCTCGACTGTGACCGGATCGAGGAAGGGCATGCTGGCGCGGAGACGCTTGCCGACGATCTCGACCGGGTGTTTGGCTTCGGCCTCGCGGAAGGCGAGGAATTCTTTGCGGCCGGAGTTCTGGTCGGCGAGGAAGCGCTTAGCAAAGCTGCCATCCTGGATTTCCTTGAGGATCGCCTTCATCGCCTTGCGGCTTTCGTCGTTGATGACGCGCGGTCCGCTGACGTAGTCGCCCCACTCGGCGGTGTCGGAGATGGAATAGCGCATGTAGGCGAGGCCGCCGCGATAGATAAGGTCGACGATGAGCTTGAGCTCGTGGAGCACCTCGAAGTAGGCGCTCTCAGGCTGATAGCCGGCTTCGACCAGGGTCTCGTAGCCCGCCTTGATTAGCGCGCTGACGCCGCCGCAGAGCACGGCCTGCTCGCCGAAGAGGTCGGTTTCGGTCTCTTCTTTGAATGTAGTTTCGAGCACGCCTGCACGGGTGCAGCCAATGCCCTTGAGATAGCTGAGGGTGAGTGCGTG
>Ga0335073_10004183_pt1 | contig 20195 bp, 19 predicted proteins | sample Lox_Sample_22_FD_207093 | JGI IMG/M metagenome (GOLD analysis project Ga0335073, IMG submission 207093) | Soil microbial communities from Loxahatchee National Wildlife Refuge, Florida, United States - Lox_Sample_2.2 | ecosystem: Environmental > Terrestrial > Soil > Wetlands | place: USA...
TTCCGGTGATTGATTTCAGTCGTTTTCTGGAGGGATCAATCAGCGAGCGCCAACAGACGATCACCGAAGTTGATCGTGCGCTAAGGACCGTTGGTTCCTTTCGTCTTGTGAAACATGGCATTCCCGCAAGCAAGATCGACAAATGCTTCGAATGGGTGAGTGAATATATAGGAAACGCTATTTCTTGGAATTCATCTGGAATCGACGCTGATCATAAAGGCAAAAGAATAAGCGATTTCATAGCCTTCCCGAAGAGCAGAAAGCAGCTCTGTCTGATGATACAGAATCGTTCAAATTTGGCTATACTGCAATTTTCAGAGAGAAAGTACGCGGCAAACCAAGCACGAAGGAAAGCTACGGTTTCAGTAATCCAAAAGATGATAGCTTAGGACTCTGGCCAACAGAGGAACAACTGCCCGGATTTCATGATTTTGCGGATAGTTTCTATCAAGTGCGGTATTCTCCAAAGGCCATGGAAATCGTTGTGGTTGACGAATTCGTAGGAATGCCGCGAACTTATAGCCAAAGTTTTCGAATGCCTTTCTCTTGCTCTGGACATGCCGCTGCCGGAATCCCTCGATCAATATCATACCGACTCCGGCTTCGTGTGCGATCTAATTCACTACCCTCAGGTATTGGCTGAATCCCTAAGATCTGCTGAAGCCTTCCGTAGTAACGCTCATTCGGATTCTGGTACCATAACTTTTCTCTTTCAGCACGAAGTCGGCGGGCTTGAAGTGGCGGATATGGCCTCGACCGATAAAACGTCAAGTGCGGCAGTCGACGAAGCCGCAAAGTTCATACCAGTGGAGCCGAGACCAGGAGAAATTCTAGTCCTCGTCGGCTACTTACTGATGCGATTAACTAACAAGAGGTGGAAAAACACCGTTCACAGGGTACTGGAGCCTCCTTGCTCTACTGGCAATGACAAGATACCAAAAGATATTGATGACTCGACGGAGATGGCTCCAGAGAGATACAGCATTGCATTCTTTTCATACCCAGATTCGAAAGTAACTATTGAACCTCTTGCGAGCTGCTGTACTGATCAACAATCAGCATTCAAGGCAATAAATGTTGGAGAGTATCTTCGAAAGAAGAGAGCACAGATAACTTCTTGAAGAGAATGAATATAATGCATACTATGTATCCTACGTGACAAGTGAGTTATGCGGAAAGCAATAGCAGTATTGACACATCATCAACGTAAATATACTATGTACACCAATAACTCCTCCGCTAGATTCCTTCACAATCCGCGAAAGCCAGCCAGCCGACGGTTGCAAGCAAATTTTATGTCTAATGGCGTGTCTAGTGACCACCAGTAGTAGGCAACTAAAGACGACGTCAGTCAATCATTTCCATACGTCTTGTGACGAGATTTCACTTACTCCAAGGTACACCTTAAACGAATCATAGATAAGCCACTGCGCCGCGGTCAAGGTACCAATCATGACGATTCTGACAGGCAAACCATTCCACAGGCCCATAAAGCCAATATTGCCGTAGATACGGGACAGTGCCTTTGCGGCACTCTCACCGGGCTGGCGGTCGGCGTTCAGCTTCGAGACCATGACGTCGGCCGGGTGCGAGACGGTGGCGGAGCCGATGCCGGCGATGTAGCCGCCCAGGAACGAGATGCCGGTCTGCTGGTAGACGTTGAAGGAGTCTTTGGGCTTGCCCAGCGCCTTGTAGATGTGCTCGACCGCCTTCTCGAACGTCGCGAACTTCACCATCGTGTATGGGATCTGTCGGCCCCAGAGTGGGTACAGGCCTTTGTACAGCCTGCGCGATGATGGTCGTTAGCGTTTGGTCAGCGGAGATGAAAGGAATGAATGTTCGTACCCAGCAATGCCTTCTTTGGCCACGATGCGAGACCAGCCATCGCGCAGGTTGCTCGCGTACGGAGGGATCGTCGTCTGCATGCGCACCTTGATAGCTTCCCACGGGCAGAGTGCCATGTCGGCAAGGAACTCGGCGCTGGCGGACGCACCAAGGTACACGAGCGTTCGGTTCATGTTTGGGAACAGCTTGTCGCCGTACCAGTATTTGAACACCTCGTAGAAGCCATATTTGCCCGCGCCTTGGAAGCTGTAGCCCACGAAGGTGGGCGCCCATCCGAGAAACACGCCGCGCAGCCCTTCAGCTCTGTATATTTTTGCCCATCCTTGGAAGTTCGACTTGTAAATGTGAGGGTCTACTTGGCGTCGGGTTTTGACTACATCGAGAGGAGTCACGAAAGTGTGGGTTGGTCCGCATGCTGGTGGCTTTGTTAGCTTGGACCATCTGTCGAAGATTGTATTGAAGCGGGCACTATACCAATGATACCACCTAATGTGCAAGCGGCAAAATATTGCGGTGAGAAGAGTTCAATCTTTCCTTTCTTTGGGATTACCGAGGAAAGCTTTGTTTTCTCGCCGGACGAAGCCATTGTAGCGCTATCTGTGCAATACGGCAAGATTGAATGTCTCGATAGTGGGGCAACTGTGAGGATTGAGTGGGCTGGCGAGAGAGACAGACGGTTGGCACGAATTAGAGGAAGACAGAGGTGGAAAGAGGATCAATTGAACAAAACGTATTCAAATTGAGGCTCAAATATGAAAAGTGTTGTCGGATAAAACGGCCAAAGGCAGAGCAGACGACTGAGGTTTCTTGAAGCTTGATAGCGGGAGCTGCGGAAAGGCTGGGAGCCTATGACGTTCGACAGCCACCTTCCACTCAAAAGCTTGCGTCAAAATTCTTGCACTGTCATCGTCTTCCATGCCTTATTCCTCATCTCAGTCATGCTCTCCGTATATCTTACGGTCTGAACGCTCCATTGCACCTCCTTTTGTACCTTTCCAGCCCTTTGCTGAGTCGGCGTGTCTCCTAACTATTCATTACCTCCTTTGCACTCTACCACGAGGATCAGGCCCATATGACCGCATTGGTTAACACATTGCCCAGCCTTTTTCTGCATCTTCCCAAAGCCACGTCCACGTCCTCTCTGCTCAATTTCAATTATGCACAAGTAATTTTATTCAAGCTTCTGATCCTTAAACAGAAGTTTAGTCTCAAATTTCCGGAAAGTCGCTAACTTCGGTTGCATTCGACCGGAGTCTTGAAACCAGTGACTAAACCTAAGCCAGCGATAGTGCGATTTGAGCCATTACCAATATAAGCCGTCCTGAGAGCTTGTCCGTATCAAAACGCTGTACATTCCATCCGTTAGTTCGCGTATGGCCGAATACCTAAACGTTTAGAGGTTTACGCACGATCTGTTGGTCACCACCGCTCTTCCGTACCCAATCGAATGCCCGAGGGATCATTTCGTCCTCGTACACCTTGCAGGCTGCTATAACTCCTCTGTTGACGGCCACTTTGCCTGATTTTACCTGGCCGTTCAGCTTGACTAATTGGGGCAGAAGTGATGCTGTGTCTCGCATGGCCTGATTGCCACCCATCCCCCTAATTATGGGTTAGTCAGAAGTCGACAATCGAAGTGCACAGCTTCTCACCGTCCAGGAAGCATAGCATGCATTGCGTCTCCCAGAATCCATACCCTTGGGGATCCGCCTTCTTTGCTTCCTTGCGAAGCCTTAGCTCGCCAGCCTCGTGGTGGTTCAGAGCTTACTCGACTAAAGAAAGCGTAGATATCAACTCCACGAACCAGGTCTAATATTTCATTGCTTTCTTATGTTACTAAGAACCTTTCGTAACTCAGAAATATTTACTGCTGTGGCAACCAGTTCTTTACTTTATCCTTGAGCACCTGCCACTTTGTATTGTTGTCGCACTCGAAGACATTCTTTGGCGCTTCATCTACCGGGAATGTCAAAGCGAACATCACGGACGACATACTATCATCAAAACCCGCCCCTTCGGCGTCAGATCTCCGAGAGCCATTGGCGGGTATGTTTCCTTTGGAGGCACTTCCGTTCGTACCGCTTTCTATAGCCTTGTCTGGAAGGTAGGCTGTGGTTCCAATCAGCGAGATTTCATATTTTGACAACAGGCTCTGCTTCTCAACAGCAAAGAATAAGGCCGCATTCTCTGCGCATGTTATGATGGCAGGCTTGGCTCTCAACTCCGGTGACAGGCTCATGAACTTTGAGGCCGGTAAGTCGCTCTTGGCAAGGAAGTTGACATGAGTGTTGAGCGACTTTATGTTCTTGAGACCGACTTGTTCGTTGACCTGGGCATGACTTGTTTAGAGAGGAACGCACGACCTGCTAGGAATGAATTCTTACTCGCGAGTGACTACCGTCAGCGCCAACTAGGATATCACAAACATCTGAGGTGCCGTCTTCGAACCAGGCTCGCACCCTCTCCCTTCCGGATTCCTCAATGATCTCGTAACGTTGGAATGGCTTGTCGTAATGTAAGTGTCCCGCCTCGAAGACGGGATCTGTCAGTATATCGCGTAGGAGTACGCGATTTATAGGCGCCGATTTCGTATAGCTTTCAAATTGGCCAGGGTCGAGCAGAACCTTAAAGGACTTATCGTGTATAACAGGTGCAGATGCTAATAAGCCTCCAGTTCGACCGAGCTTGCCGACAATTATGTCTATTAAAAGTTGATCAAGGCATGCCCGAAAGCCAACGAGAGCATTGTATCCCAAGCGGATCTGATATCCTTCGCGTTTCGTGCGCCGTGGCTGTCTCTCGTATACCGTCACTTGTATTCCCTCTCGCATCAATCCGTTCGCCAGTAAGCTGCCGAACAAACCTGCGCCGACAATGATAACCTTTAACGATTCCATAATTGATATAAAGAAGGACACTGAGTAGGGCAACGTAGACCTTTGAGTGGCATAGTTTTGAACGCCGTTCAGGCAGGACTGATATAAAATTGAAACCTTCTGGCTGGCAGGTCTCCACAAACGGCCAAGGGAACGGCAAAGCACTCTCGGGAGTCTCCACTTGTCTACGGGTACGGAGGGCCTACTAGACCGTTTTGAGACTGCCGCAGCATTTTGTCCATGTTCATACGAGAGACTTGAACGTTTCGTACCGTTCAAGATCAACCTAGTTCTGAGAAGGGTGAATCCATCGTTCTCGTCTTCATCTTTGGTTCGAAACCACACTTAAGTAAGATCAGGCAGAAATCGATGGACATGCAAGAGTTTTGATGCTGTTCAGGCCGCAAGTAGCGTTGCTCACTAAGAACCAGCTACGCTTACAACGCATTCACGTGAGAAAAGTGTGAAACTCTGAGTTTGTATGTGGCAGTTGACTACATTGAATTGCCAAACCTAGCCTTGCCTTGCCCTGTAGTCAGGCTCTGTCTAACAAAGGATTGAAAGTCAACACGAAAAGATAATGGTGCCTCGCCTGTCGTGCCCTGGAGATTGTAGCTTGACTACATCATATCGAAAGCCTTTGAATCGCTCCTATGCAAGACATTGCAAGTAGTTTCGTGAGACCTGCAACAAAAGCCGATTTATCTGCGGTGAGAACCCTCTAACACAAAAAAGTCCTCCCAAGAGATCGAGACCAAGAAAGAAGCAGGCACTTCGCTTTTATGCTCGCCTACTTGTTTACCGCCCATCCGTCCATGCTATGCATTAACCGACCTCTTTTTGTTGGAAAATAAGAACTAAAATCATCTACGACGGCCGCCGTGGCGGCTGTACGGAGCTAAGAGCGAGCGGCTCCTTTCGCCCATTGACTGATGCCAGTCTTCTCGCCACGCGCTCGCTGAAAGGATTGGGCTTTTTCTTCTTCTCGTCACTCTCGAACGCGTCCGGCATGTCGACGTCTTCGGGCACCGACACCTGCTCTTGAGACATCGACACCTGTTCTTGAGATAGCGACGCGTGCTCTTGATCGACCTGGTACTCGATCATTGCGTGGTCGGGCATGCTGACGGGGCTGCCGGAGCGGTCTTCGTCAATCAGGTCGTCCTCCGGCGGCGAAAATGACCACACCTATGTGTATCGTTAGCAAAATATCGCGGATGGTACAACGGAATGGGAATTGCTCGCCTCCATCACCGTTTTCTGGCTTCGGCTCGCCATCACCACAGCACGCTCCTCCTCGAAGCACACCCTCCAAACCGCCTCGCTCGGCTGACTCAGCTCACGCACCAGCTGTCCCGTCTTGAGATCCCACACCTTGACGCGGCCGTCGCTGCCGCCGCTCACGATCCTATTCTCATCAAACTGCAGCGACGTGACGGAGTTGTCGTGGGCAGCGAGGCGATGGATAGCATGGAACTCGGCGAGAGACCAGACGCGGACGGAGCCGTCGGAGCCGCCAGTGACAAGCACATCGCCGCGCATCTGCAGCTGGCCGACGAGGGAGGTGTGGCCCTGCAGCACGGTGAGGCAGCGGCCGTCAGCCGGGTCCCACACGCGCACCGACGTGTCCAGGCTGCCGGTCACGACGCGCCGGCCGTCGAACGCCACCGCGTAGATCTGGCTGAAGTGCCCGTTCAGCACCCGCACGCACTTGCCCTCCGCGATGCTCCAGATGCGCGCCGTCGTGTCGTACGACCCCGACACGATCAGGTCGCCGCACACCTCCACGCACCGCACCGACGCCGCGTGCCCCACCAGCACGTGCTTGCAGATGCCCTTCGCGATGTCCCAGATGCGCAGCGTGGTGTCGCGCGACCCGGACACGGCGGTCGTCGCGTCCGACATCTTCAGGCAGCGCACGGTGGAGGTGTGGCCGCGCAGCACGTGCGTCGATGTGCCAGCCGCCATGTTCCACACGCGGACGTCGCGGTCGCAGCCGCCGGAGACGAGCACGTCGTCCCAGGGCACCATGGCCCACACGCCCATCACGTGGCCCTGCAGCGTCTTCTGGTGGTTGCCCTCGGGGTCGAACACGTGGATCTTCGCGTTGTCCAGCGCCACCACGATGTACTTCTCCGTCAGGTGCAGGCTCGTCACCACGCCCTGGTCCGGCGTGATCTGCTTCTGGTACACCTTGCCGCCCGTCCGCCACGCCGTCTCCACCATGTACCGCTGCTTGAAGTGGCTGCGGTACGAGATCGCTTTCGGTCGGCTGCGCTTCTGCGGCCGCGGCTTCGGCACGCGGTCGAGGCTCTGCGTCCGGAGATCGGGTGCGCTGGTGCTGGCCCCGTAGCGGTTCCACCCGTCGAGCGGCGAGTACCCGGCGTAGGGAGATGCGCCGGGAGTGTGGACGGTGTTGGACGGTGGTGCGCCCTCCGACGGCCGCCGGTAGCCTTCCTTCTCGCACAGGCTCTTCCACGCTTCGTCGTCCGACACGAGCTCGTGCCAACGCTTGGAGACCTGTGATGAGCGCGCCAGGGTTTTGCCGTCGTCGATGAACGTGAGGATTCGGATGCACAGCTCGTCGGGCAGGCTGCTGAAGGGATCTCGCTTCAGACGTGGGCCAACGAACTCTTGAACGAAGGCCAGCTGTTGTGAATTGCAGAGATTAAGTAGCTCGGCAAGAAGGCGCTGCTTTTCGGCGTCTTTCATGCCAGCAAACATTACTCGCACATCTTTTACATTATCTTCTTCGTGCTCTGCTGCTGTGCTCCAGTCGGGTGCTCGTCTGGTAGGAGTCGGGGAGGGAGCAGGGGTGGGTGGAGAAGCCGGTGCGGAGGGTAGAAGGTTGTGTGGGATGGTAGCGGATGGCATTGAGTCCGGAGGACTGTTTGGAGTGTGCAACGGTCGAGGAGTTGGGCGGGTCAGCGAGTTTGCTTTCCGTTTTGAAAGTGATATTGTGGTGGGAAAACTTTGTGGTGGAGGTGGTAGAGGTTCGTGGTTGTCCTCGTCGGTGTCGATGGCGCTAAGATGGAGGTGAGAGGTGTCGTCGTCGGTGGAGAAGTCTCCATCCATGTTGAAAGCGTTGGTAGAGTGCCAAAGTCAATGTGTAAGAGTAAAGTGGTGAGTAGAACAGCGTTTTTCAAGGTGCCGTACGAGCCCGGTTCCTTCGTTCGAGGGAACGTGGATGTGGTCAGAGCGATAAAAAGGGAGAAGAATGGCTCGATTGACGGCGGTGTGTAAGTAGGCTTCTCGACAGAGGTTTGTCAGCGAGAGACTGGTCGCGAGGGCGGGAAGCAAGCGAGTTGGCAGAGCGGTGGGCGGTGGTTGATGGTGTGTTTCAAGGTCGTTGGTGGAAGCGGAGATCAGACCCAGGTGCAGCTCCTTTGTCGCCAGCGTTTCGACGGCGGACCGAAGCGGATGAGGCGAGCTGGCGGGCAGAATTATATGGCTGGAAGCGTAGAATATGCGTGGGTAAAAGGGAGGGTGCAGACCAAGCAGGAATTGGGGGTGAATGACGATGTAGAGGCGATGTAGAGGCAATGTAGAGGTGGTTTGTGGGAGTCGAAGCTTGGCAGGAATAGGGAGGAAGCGGACCCGCAGAGGCCAAGTAGCAGTACAGTACGTCCCAAGCAGCCCAAGCAGCCCAAGTTCCAGCGCCACGCCATCCCCAAGCCCAAAACGCCCAACAGCCCAAAGCTGAACTGGCTCATGCAATTGCGCCAAACGTGAAATCTCCGCTCAGGCCTGCCGCCAGCCAATCACGGCCATCGCGCCATAGTGAGCGCCACATCGTCAATTCGCTTCATTGAAGCCTGTTCTGCTGTTTGAATAACTGGAAATGACGGAGACGGTTGGCACCGGCTACAATTCCCTGTTGTGCTTTATGACTTTCATATACCTGGTTCAGCCTCATTGCGTTCTGACGTCTCAGCGAGATTGCGAGAGATCCGTGGGTCGCCAGCCTATTCATGATGCGCGTCTTGCAACCTGGTAAACGGTGTAGATTTTAAAGGCATACTATACCATGGGCGCTTCGGATACTAAGGTTTGGTTGCTCCATGCGACGCCATATTAGACATTTCATCTTCGTTATCTCCTTCCACTTCCCGCGTGCCAATCTTCGTGCCCAGCCACCTGCCCTCCGATGTCTCTTTCACCCACGGCACCTTCAACAGACTGACTTGGTCTCTCACGTATTCTAGTAGCGGAGCTGCTCCGGGAGCATCAGACATCACGCCTAGCACGCCGATGCGCGGGATACCCATCGCAGCGCAGAGCTTGCGTTCCGACATTGCATCCAGTGGAACCACGCGCGGCGACTCTGTTGTGGGATTGGATGCCGCTTGAAAGGCTGCCAATATGGGAATATGGGCATATTCGAACGCGGATGTTGGTTGGGTCAGGACGATGACTGCTAGTGGTGCCTGATCTGGACTTGCAGGGTGTTTGCTTTCTGAGCCTGCTGTCCTCAATACATGCTTCGTGAAGGTCTCCAGATGCCGTGTGGTACTATTCAGGCCGACTGTGACGTGCTTTGATATTTGTGGACGCGGAAGCGAATGTATAGTTGCCTCCTGCAGGTCATCACCAGAGAGACTAGAGTTCCGTTTGCGCTTCTTGCTTCGTTTGCCTTTGGAGGTAGTGATGTTTGCGGCACGATATTTTCCCAGTGGTTCAAGTAGTCTGGCAGTTAAAGGTTATTCTTGACGACGTCTCAGATGTAACAAGCGAGTAAGGTGAAAATAATTGAAATTGAAGTAAATCCAGCCAAAGCAGCAAACGATGACTTACTCCACCAGTAGATCTAGTATCTTGGCCTTGCGATCTCGGTCTACTTCGGGCCTGAGGAACACCGTGAGTTTCATTTGCCACTTAAATAGCTATATGAACAAGTAATTATTACCATTTCACGGCTGTGTAGGGACTGTCGACCTTGAAGACGGGCTTTGGCTTGACGTTTTTGTTTGGAGCACCTTTAGTGATGGTGGACATTGTGGATTGACGATGTAAGCAGCTGAACGGCTGTGGGAACCAGCAAACACGCTATAATTGGTGACCATGCGCAATTATCGTCGTGCCTCCATTGAGCATGATACTATTTTGTACGGCTGTGAAGATAAGTTAATTATGACTGTGCGCGCGTCCGTTCTGCAAGCTTCGGTTGATCGCCACACCGCGCCGCTCGTTTCGGGGTGGCGCGCCAAAGCGGGCGCCTGTTTTTCTCACGACCCCACGACACGGACCTTCGTAGCCTAGCTCCCACTAAATAATTGCATACTATCAACTCCTACTCCTTCCAAACACCTCCACCCCATCTCCATGCCTCTCTTTCTTTCTTGCACGCGATTCTGACCTTGACGCCATCGGCCTCTCGTTGCCTCGGCTACGTGATTTGGCTCTTGGCCGCAGAGAAATCCGAGCGGAGCCTGATCACAATTGGTTTCGCGGCCGCCTTGTCTTGTTGAGCTCGACGAGTCAGCCCGGCAACCATCTCTGCCAGCTTCGAACTCTCCCTTGCGTGTGTGGAATTTGAGAGAGGCCTGTGAGTTGTTGCTTGATTCCGACTCCTTTTCATCCCCCTTCATCGCTGGTCCACTCTCAACCATCGGCTTCCGCTCGCAAGGCGGCTGCCCGCCTGCCTCACCTTCCTCAGCCCACCATAGACCATGGACGCCGAACACGTGAGTTCAGGCGATTCCGTGAACTCTCTTGGTGAATCTAGGTCAGAGCCGTCAGTGAGCGCTCGCGTTTCTCCCGAGTTTGAGCAGGATTCCAGCGCTCGGAAAAGGCCACGCCGCGATAGTGGCAGCAAGGCCATTCGCGCCTTGTCTACCGAGCCTGTTCTTCCTTCTGCATCAACTCCATCACCTGCCGACAGCAAAATGGACGATTCGGCCGCCATGTCTAAACTCTCAATCAACACAAAGGTCGCCGGCACCGATTCAAACGGCCAAACTGAGGCTATCCCCATCGCCGACCCAGGCGCTAACGCCGAGAACGATGATCAATCTCTGGAAGCCTCCACCGCTACTGCAACGACAAATGGCGAGGCCCATCTCATTGAAGACTTGGATCTCAACTCACCGGAGCAAGAACAGTCACCTGTTGCATCCACTGGAAGCTATGTCCGAATTGAGGCGGCTGAACCGGAAGACATTGACGGACCGATGAGCTCTCCCGATATCGAGATCATCGAAAGTGATGACGATTCATCTTACTTTGCAAATCTTGTTGCTAGCTTCCCATACTCTCAAGGTTCGGCTGAGGAAGCTGCGCGCAGCATTGCAACCTATATTCAGCGAAACTGTAATGAACTTGAAGAATCCGTCTTTGCTCAACTGGCAACTTGGTTCAACGAACTGGTTCGATCACTATCGAGTCACCGATCTGGCTGTCGGCCGTTTATTCAACAGAATGTCACGCTTTGGATCGAGATTGGAAACATGTTCGACCGCATCCTTACTCAGGCCGTGCTCTTCACTCAGCCATTTGTCGCAGGTGCGATCCGCTTGGACATCAGCTCTCTTTTAGACAGCTATGCAGCACTCGTCCGGATTCTCGTCCATTCCGATCTCACCACATTGAAATCGCTTCCTTCCGATTCTCAATCCCTTGCACACCGACTTCCAAGGCTCTTGTCAACCGAGAACTTACAAGCCTTGTCCAAGACGTGCGAAAGAAGCCAGTTCGTTCTTGGTCTGACCAAATCTTGCTTAGCAAGCCCAGAACAAATCCGAGTGGCCGTTGCACGAACGTTTTGCAATAATAGGGGTCTGCAAGACCTCTTTGAGGTAGCCATGATCTTGTCGGAACTTGTTAAGGTCGACAAGTGTTTTGAGCTGCCGCTTGTGCAGTCTGTTGACCTTACTGTCACAATGGTGAACACGCTTTGTCTAGACCTGTCTCGAAATCTTCCGACCTGGACCGCGAGTACCCTTGCTAAGTCACTTTACGATCTCTTCATGAATATGGACGACTGCTTGCTCGGAACTCTTGCGCAGTACGGAAAAATTCTATCTTCCAATGCTCGCTCATACCTTGTGGGCCGCCTTTGTGTTATTTTGCCAATTATACCTGCCCTCGATGAGAGCATTGGCAATCAGCTCTCCAAACTCATTGTCAAGGATTTCGACGAAGTGTCCGCAGTCGACCCTGACGCCTTGATTGCTCTTTGGAAAGTAAAGATCTGTAAGGTTTACCTCACCAAGGGCAATATGGACCTGCGAGTGTCTGGGACCGAAATCCTGTCGATAGAGTTGTGCGAAGTCTACACCTTGTTTCAGAAGAAGAGCAAATTGTATGCGGCCGTGAACGAATTCAACCCATCCATACGTTACATCGCCAAGTCTATCATCGACGCACACATTCTCGAAGCTATTTTCGGCGTTGATTCCCATGACCAGATCGTCAAGGCCAGTACGAGCATCTGCCAATATCTTACCCTCACTCGAGACCAGAGTTCGAAAGTGTTGGATCCAATGTGGGATGTATTGGTTACCGGCCAAGGCTCTCGATCAAAAGCAGCTGTCGCGAACCTCTTGAATAACCTTATATACGAAGGACGCTTCTTGAACACGGAGGATATCTACCGCCTATGCAAGAAGACCCGTACGAACCCTCCAGCGACTGTTAGCCATGACTTCTTGACTGTATTTGAGGCTTTGTTCAGTAATATCACCAATGGATCGAACTCATCCAGCCCTGGAAGTCCAGGATATCAGCAGCTTCTCGTCGAAGGGCTTGGGCTTTCTGTCACTCTTATCCAAGTTGCTTGGAAAACTTCAGAGACAGACGTGGCCAGAATCTCCAGGGCCTTATCAGCTCTTGCTCCTAAAGCGGCTTTGGCCTGTCGCGAAGCCATCTACGCCGAATGCCTCGATGCTGTTCGTAATGCATCACCGAATACGGATTCGATCCTCGAAGCCCTTCTAGCAATCACTGAACGCAACCCTGCCGATTTCAAGACACTCGTTGCGGATATGGATATCATGTCTATCCTTGTGGACGATTTACAGCGCTTCTCGGAGAAACTTCGTTCAGGAGACAGTGTCGAAGATGAGGCTCTTGCATTCCGTTCTCTTCGAGCTCGAGTAACTCTTCTCATCCGCATTGCCGACTCTCAGCCAACCGCACTGGCAGGTGACAGCTTTGCTAGTATCTGGGCATCTTTGACTGAACAGGATAGCCTCGGTGGCAAGGGTTGCATTGTAGTTTGGAAGCTTCTCAACAATCTTGCAAATGCATGCAAAGCGGGCTTCTCCGAGAACGTCTTCTTGGATCGATGTATAACTGAAGGGCTCTCCTCAGTTCGTCCCGAGAACTTCGACAACGACTTTCTTGAATTCCTGGTGAAAGCTCTACGTTATGTTGAAATGAAAAAGCGGTATCTCGGTGCTCCCGACGCCGAGACAATGATGAACAACGTATTGGAGCTTATATGGCGTGTTCTATGCGAAGCGAAGGACGACCAAGTGCACGATCAAGCATCTGAGTTTCTTTCGTCTTTCTACCTTGAACGTCAAATCTCGAGTGCAGAAGAAGTCGCTGCGAAGCAAGAGAAGGCGATCGGACGTTGTCTTTCACAGATGAAATCTATTTTCGATGCAGCGACCGTTCAATCAAATCCTTCAGACCAAGAGGCGTTCAATTCATACGGAGTGAACATTGGAGTTCGAACTTTCCGCCGAATCTTGACTCTCCTGGGAAAACTGGTCTATTACCAAACCCAAGAGAGGCTGGGTGGATTTGCACTCAATTCAAATCAGCAGCTTACCACTCCGTTGTCTCGACAAGGACGCAAAGTTTCAATCAAGTACCAAGTCGGCAAGATGCCCGTGCAAGTTCTCGAAGTTGACGAACTGGAAACCCGGACGCAACTTGTGGCTAGGCTTCATCGCCTTACTGGATATGCCCATTTTCAAATCTTCTGCGGCGGAAGTCGACTCGACCTTCTCGAAAGACCCATGCAAACAATTGGTTCTTTTGCGAAAGCATCAAAGCTGAAGCCCAACTTCATGATCAGTCCACTCAAGCCACAATATCTGCATTGGTACTTGAATCTTGTCGTCATGCAGCGCGTTACCACCGGCTTCCTAGAGACAACCATCATCAACCATTTCGACAGTCTATACAGCTTCATGGTACGAGACGATGACTTTGGCGAAGCGACATACCTTTTGTTTAATCACTTTGCGCCACATGAGAAAGCCATCCAAGCCATCGCAGATGGGACTGTTGCTTTGGGTGATCTGCTTTCTTCTGGAGCACTGTTCCAATGCATGTATGCCATTCGATGCCTTCGGTTCCGATTGACAGAACAAATTTCCAAAAGCAAGATGTGTTGGGACGTCCTGACCCATGGCATTGTTACTCTTGGAAACTTTCTCATCAATATCGCAAACGTCGAGGAGGTACTGGAGTCGGCTACAGGTACACTGCTCATATCCTTGGCTATTCTCACCATGGATGAATACCTCAATGCGCGTAACGTCTCCGAAATACTCGAAACTCTTGACACTAGGAAGCTCATGCGTCAAGTTCTTCTGGTGATGAACGATGCAGTAACAGCCTTTGTGAAGCCCATCCTGGCACTTCAGTGCTACGGTTTGGCTCTTGACCTTTCTCTTCAGTCTAGCAATGCCTGGGATGAGCTCCGAAGTTATTATGATGTTGTTAATCTCCATCACCGGCTACTGTTGGAGTGTGGCGCGCCCAATCTGAACAGGGACGTTACAGACACCATCCTGCTAAGCTTATGGAAAGCGTCAGATTCACTGCAGGTCAAAAAAGACGAACTTGTTCATTGGTTCTGGGGCATTGTTTCGCAGATGATTGGTGATGCCAGTCGGAACACCATTCGCTCCGGTCCATTCTTTGAGCTTTCTGTCAAGCTTTTCGAGCTGGAATATCCTCGCCAGGGTTTACGACTTACCGATAAGAACCGATTCATCGAATACACGCAGACCTGGAGCTCTTTGATTCAGCACCACGAACCAGCTCAGTCTCTAGCAATGACGGTTCCAGACCCCGCTCTTCATGGTCTTGTATCCTTGAACCGAGATTGTCTTCTCCGGCTTTCTCGGCTCACCAAAGATCTTCCTGTTGAGAATCTACATGTCGACCTCTTGTCTCGCCTCCTCTTCCCTCCTGCCACATCATATAGTGGCAAGCAACATGTTCCCATTCTCGGTTCACGAACCCGTGAGATCTTGTACGATCTCTTACGCATTATCTGCAAGACTGGGCAGCCACTTATGGAAGTGGTCTCAGAGATGCACAACGTCGTTGACCAAAACACGATCGAGTCATGTTCCGAAGACACCACCGAGATGCTTCGCTCTTCAGCCGGATACGTTGGCCTCATCAACCTCTCCAACACGTGTTACATGAACTCGCTTCTCACACAACTTTTCATGAATGTGCCTTTCCGGAAGTTCATGCTCAGCGCTCCGATGGACTCAACCAGCATGTCGCAGAAACTCCTATACGAGATCAAGACGCTCTTCGGGTTTCTACAGAACAGCTGCGCTCGATCTTTCCGACCCGAGCAATTCATTAACTGCATGCGTACCATCGAAGGCACGGCTATTGACCCAAGACTGCAAATGGATGCTGAAGAGTTTTCGAACTGTCTTTTTGAACAATGGGAAGGTCAAATACGCTCCCTAGCGGCTCGTGATACCTTCCGAAGCTTCTACAACGGAAGGCAAATCACGCAAACCAAATCCAAGGAATGCGAGCACATCTCTCAGAAAGAGGATTCATACTCCGTGATCCAATGCAACGTCCAGGGTTTTGCAAACCTTGAACAGAGTTTGGCTCACTTCGTCAAAGGCGAAGAAATGGAGGGCGCAAACAAGTACCGATGCGAAAAGTGTGGCGGCAAACTTGTTGATGCAGTTAGACGAACTTGCCTGCACAACATCGCAGACAGCATCATGTTCCATCTAATGCGCTTCACATACGATATCGCTAGTGGAGAGCGTACAAAGTTAAATGATCACTTCGAATTTCCGCTGGACATCGACATGAGCCCTTACACTTATGACAACATCGTCAACCCCGACGCACCTCACGAGCCTGACATGTTCAGCCTTGTGGGAGTCTTGCTGCACTCCGGCCAGGCCGAGTCCGGACACTATATTTCTTACGCTCGCGTACGACCTACCCCACCTGGAGAACCGGCCAAGTGGGTAGAGTTTGATGATGACCTCGTGAGCCTATTCGATATCAGTGGCATGGCCGAGAGATTCTATGGTGGCTTCACCGAAGAACAAGAATATGGAACCTATCAGCAATCTAAAATGTACTCTGCGTACATGCTCTTCTACCAGCGCACATCGACTATATTTTGCGATCCATCGGATGCCGGAACTTCATTGACTGCTCCACTTCCGAATTGGCTTGCCCGTTCAATCGAATCTAAGAACAATGAAGTCTTCCGCAATCTATGTTTGTTGGATTATCCCCACTCTGACTTCATTGATAATCTTTTGCGTGACATCAAGAGCGAGCATGATTGTGATGAGGATCATGAGCTGCGAAAGGACATCATTCGCCTCGGTTGCCGCCATCTGTCTCAAGTCTTCAACAAGAAGCGTTACACGGATGATTACGAGTCATCGATTGATGCTCTGAAAGAAGCGATTGGGGAATGCGTGTCATGCAATCTCTTTGCTATTCATAACCTTACCTCGGACCTTACACCGGATGGCTTCCCAGTTTTGTACGATCTCACAGTGCGCTCGTCTCATCCGTTGGTCCGCTCAAGCATACGCAAATTCATAGTCGGAGCACTTCTTCAACTTCGAGATAGCCCGGAGGACTATGGTATTGACATTGAAAGCGAGATCACCGACAACAACGACTGCGATGGTGGCGCCTTTTCCATGATCTTGCGAGTTTTCAACGCAATGGAAGTACTTCCTCTTGGGATGGCAGATTATTCTGCACGCTGGGACGACTTTTTCGGAATGATCTATGACATTGTTCGTTTCGGAGCGCATGAATCCGCAATCCTGATCAGCATCAATCTTCTCGAACGACTTCTTGAGATTTTGAGCGCAACTCACTGGAAGTTCGTGCCGTCGATGAATGACCTTCCTTACTTCGACAAAATCGCTATGGCCATCAAATCACCCATGCGTGAAGCGAACAACCTCATCAAAACGGTCTATGTGCTTCTACAACACATTGACCTCAGTGCTGGAAGTTTCCGTCCGTCGCAACAGCCACTGAATTCGTGGCGCGGGGGTAGGATGCCGCTCAATGGCACGGAAATGAGCTTGTTGAACTTCACAACAAAGAATGGTCGCATCTGTTGGCTTGCCAATTGCCTCAGATATTTCGATGAAGATGAAGAAAAAGCAGCCAACAAATCTGAATCTTCGAATACACAAACGCGACTTTTTGATGTGGCAGATTTTATGGAGATGATCATGCAGTGCAACCCACCTCCGACCTTTATCGACAATGTCACGGTCACGATCAGGGAAGGATTGGATTCCAGATTGAGTAAGACCGCACTTGACAACCATCTCCGGGCCGCTACGGAACTTCTCAAAGCCACCGGTTCTCCCGATGTCTTCGATATGGTGCACGCCACCATATCGAAGATAACTCGGGACACCGCCAGGCACTACCTGGCGTTTTACGCCGGGGCGTGCCTGGCGGTGTCGGTGCAGCGGCGTGCCTGGAGGACTTGTGGTGAGTGGGCACTACCATTGCTGGGCACTGCGTCACCTCCACCAGTGCGTGATGAAGCTCAGCAACTGATTATCAAGTACCTCGTTGATGAAGAGGTCATCCGAACCGATAATGAAGAGCGTCGCAAGTGGCGTGTGGGCGTCTCGCGAAATTTCCTTCAGATTGGCCATCGAGCGGCGATGGAAGTTTGCAATGAACCGCGTGGCCTTACCTCCGAGCTCAGCCCTCTTGTGACTGTACTTAATGCGGTTGGTACCTACTTGTCGACAGCTATCAATGCCCACCCTGAGTTGAAGGAAACGGAAGACGAGAACCTCATTCCTAGCATACAGGGTAAGGTTGACCAAATCCGCACAGGGATTCTGCCATCGAACAGAATCTCGGAACCCCTTTGTATCTCAAAATCCCATTCTATTCCCGTTGGACGCCTCGGGAAGTATGTTCTCACACGCGATGCTACACCTCCTGAAGTCGAAATGATGGATCTCGATACCTTCACTGACCAGCTCATTACCTCATCTGTGACAGAAGAAGAAATGTACTTGAGCGAGGAAGGCGAGATTCATGACGACGATGAGGGTGAAATCGACAGCGTCTTGAGCGAGACCATTGATGGGATTCCTTTGAGTAATTTTGAAAGCGACACTAACGGGACTTCAGAACTCGTCAATTGCGCCGCCGCCATGGAAGACGAAGACATGCATCATGATTCGGCTGGATCAGGTATGCAACTAAGCCCTTTCAGCTCAGACGATTCAGTCTATTTGTCAGAAGATGATTGAATTTGATTCTAACGTGCACACATTTAGCTGACACGGTTTCTTAGAAGACTACTCAGAGTATCAGAGTGACGAAGAACTCTGAGTTGCGACATCATTTTCCATATCTTTCGGCATGAGCGATGGAGTTTCGGCTTTCTGCATATTTTCCGGCGCAATCAGACTGGCAGCCGTCACGGCCGGATGAAAACCATCTCTCTATACGACATGCAGATCCGGTTACGATTTGTGCGATTTAGCGAGCATCCTAATAGTTATTGACGTGCGATGGTCAACGATTAGGAAGAACTCAGAGCATGGAAAAAAGGGAGTCGGGAAATGAGCGGGATAGATTGTTCATTCGGCGTTCATATGTTGTTGTGTTATGGAGATCATACCGGCCGGACGTGAAGGGTGAGGAGAAGAGAGGATACAACTATCTCTTGCATACCGGCGAATACCCCAATACCCCCCAAATGAGACCACCCTTTTCTGCACACGGCCCCAAAACGAACCCATTTGATTTCATCCATTGTATTTTCGAACCGTCTAGCAAGCCGAGGAAGGAGAGGTTGGTGGTTAGGTAAGAAGGTCGGATGTGCTGACGGAGTGAATATAAAGATGATTTCAGTGACCGCATCCTTCCATCACTCTCATCGTGACATCGTCCAGCCATTGCAACAAGCTAGCCATTCTACGCGCCATCACCCCAAATCCCAACCACGAGCATCGCAAAGCCCAGTCCCCAAATGCCCGTCCTCACCGCCTCAACCGCCCTCGCGCGCTCAACCCCCCGCCTCACAACCTCGCCATTAACCTCCTCATCCCCGCTCTCACTCTTCCCGCTCGACGACCCACCCCCATCCACCAAAACCGCCGACTCGTCGACCTCGAGCGCGTCGCCGGCGACGCGCACGCCCGGCGCCGCGGCCGTCCGCCCACCCCAGCCGTGCGCCGCGCCGACCGCCCGCGCCGCGCGCTCCACCCGCGGCCCCGCCAGCCCGAGCCCGACGGCGGCGGCGGACCACAGCAGATATGGGTGCCGTGCGCGGCGCGGTGCGAAGGTAAACGCGAAGGCCAGCGCTGCGAGGGCGACGGCGCTCAGCGCGCGCTGGGCGTGGCGCGCGCGCGTCCGCAGCGCTGCCTGCGCCGCCGAGGCGTTGCCTGCGGTCGGGAGGTACAGCAGCGTGGGGTAGGTGAGCGTTGTCAGTGTGTAGGAGAGGCCCTGGGTGCGGTTAGTGGCTGGTGGAGTGACGGAGGTTGCCTGGAAGCCGGCCGGACGTACTGTTAGCAGGCCGAGCGATATCGTGCCGATGAACTTGGAGATCGTGATCAGGGGGGCCCGCATCTTGATTGTGTCGACGGGTGGCTGGGTCGAGCGCGGTGTGGCCGTTGGCGGAGATGGTGCGCTGTGATGCGGGTGCTGGTGGTTTTGGTGGGATGCTGGATGTGAGGTCGAGTTCAGTCCACTGATAATTACCTATTAGCTCCGTGGCCAATTAGATCGCGGCACGAGCCACTTCGTCATTGGCTGGGGAATTCGCGGCGGTCTTCTTACGTCCTTATCTCCTTGTGGCCTTTTGTGCGGAGCCTGATCTATTAGTGGGTACCCCCTAATATTAGAGGCCTACTTAGGGGGTAAAATTAAGGATATGGTGGATACCTGAGCAGAATTTTTGACGTGTTCGACGCGACTTCAATCAAAATTTAATAAGCTCCGTTTCTTTTCTCAAGATATTCACGGAAGGAGCCGGAATTGTCTCCTTCCTTGCTTAACCAAACTAGATATTCATTCTCCTCAGTACTATCTAGTATCTAGCGAGAATAGCTGTTGTGCCTTCCGACAAATCAACCCATCCCTACCTCGGCACAGCTACCGAGGGCATCGCGAACGGCTGCGGAGCAGTATCCCTCCTCTTCCGGCCGTTAAAATGTCAGCTTAAGAACACTCTCCAACTTTAAAATCTCCCCCAATTCCTTACGCCAACCTTCGTCCAACTCATCTCCA
>Ga0335073_10004184_pt1 | contig 20188 bp, 12 predicted proteins | sample Lox_Sample_22_FD_207093 | JGI IMG/M metagenome (GOLD analysis project Ga0335073, IMG submission 207093) | Soil microbial communities from Loxahatchee National Wildlife Refuge, Florida, United States - Lox_Sample_2.2 | ecosystem: Environmental > Terrestrial > Soil > Wetlands | place: USA...
TGCCGGCAGTCGGCATTCCAGGTGGTCGCCACCCTGTGGGTCGGCGAGACGATCGCCGCAACCCCCGGCCGCAAATGGAAGCGATGACCGCCGGCGCTCAGGGTGGCGCCGCCGGCGAGCGGGATGTGCACCAGATAGAAGGTCTCGAAGGCGGACGGATGAATGTCCACCTCGGCGCCGTACTGCAGGTAGTTGATCGAGGTGTCGAGCAGCGGCGTGTGCGAATATTTCACGTCCAGAGCGGCCCGGCGGTCCCGCTGGATGAGAATGTGCGAGCAATATCGACGCGTGAGTATCTCGCGTGCTTCGTCCAAATCGGTGGTCGCCAGCCTGTGTTCTGTCAGCCGTACCACTGGGTCCATGGATGGGCCTGTTTCGGGTTGCCGGTAGATGACACGATAGCACGCACCCGGCCGGCCGGCGCAGCGGTTTCGGGCAAAAGACCGCGCTTATCGGCTAGTGAGGTCGAGAAAGCGGATAGTCGACTCCGGTCGAGTTCGAGAGACTGGCGCGCCGCCGGAGGGCGGCATGGCGCGCCGGCCCCTGCCGCGCGTGGCGGCGCATGATAGGAGCAGCGGATGGCGGATGAGACCGCGGCGATCGACGCCGAGTACGACCCGGAGCGGCGGGTCGGATCGCGCCAGCCTTTCATCGACTGGTACGTGCGGGAAAGCGCGGCCGCGCGCGCGCGTCTCGACTGCAGCCTCGATTTGGCCTATGGGCCGACGCCGCGCGAGACCCTCGACCTGTTCCCCTCGGGAATTCCCGGCTCGCCCGTGGTCATGTTCATTCACGGCGGCTACTGGCGGGCGCTCTCCAGCAAGGAATTCAGCTTCGTCGCGAGCGGCCTGGTGCCGCACGGCATCAGCGTCGCGGTCATGGACTACGCGCTCTGCCCCACGGTCACGATTGCGGACATCACCCGCCAGAGCCATGCGGCGCTGGCCTGGCTCGCGGCCAACGCGGGGCAATTCGGCGGCGATCCCACCAATCTGTTCGCCGCCGGGCACTCCGCCGGCGCTCAGCAGGTCGGCATGCTGCTGTCGAGCTCGAAGGAGGCGGAGCGCGCCGCCGCCGGGGCGATCAAGGGCGGCATCGCGATCAGCGGCATCTTCGATCTGCGCCCGTTGCGAGGCTCCTGGCTGCAGCCGACCCTGCAATTGAGCGAGCAGTCCGCCGCGGCCCAGAGCCCGCTGCTGCGGATACCGCGGCGGGCGGCGCGGCTTCTCGTCTCGGTGGGCGGGGAGGAGTCGAGCGCGCTGCTTGCGCAGTCGCGCGATTATCTCGCGGCCTGGCAAGCGGCCGGGCTCGCGGGGGAGTGTCTGGCCCAGCCCGGACTGAATCACTATGAGGCTGTGTTCGGGCTCGCCGATCCGCACAGCTCCCTGATCAAGGGGCTCCTGGCCTTCATGCGCCGCTGCGCGTGAGGCCGTTGCGGCCGGGACAGCCGCCGCGAGCCCGCGCCGCGTTGCCCGGCCGCGCTACACCCAAGCCTGGATGGTGTAATCGAACGGCGCCTGCGCGTTCATCAGGTCGACCCGCTGCAGCTCGATCCGAAAATCATCTGCACGCCGCAACAGCGTATGGCGATAGACGCCCGCGAAGCCGCGCACGCAATCCCGCCGCAGCTCCTGCACCTGGAAACGCGAGCGCACGCGAATCGAGGCCGGCTCGACCGCCTCGATCACCACATTTCCCACGATATGGCTCGTCTCCCAGAGCGGCGCCTGCGACCACGCGTTCGGGTGCGTGATCCGTCCCATGCGCACCGTCATGAGCAGACGGTCCTCGGCGAAGATCGACGGCGAGTCGAGCCACTCGGTCTGCTCGAGCCGGGCCGGCATCCAGTAGACGCCTTGCTCGGCGAACAGGTCGATATAGGCCTGCCAGTTCTTGGTATCCAAGAGCTCGGCCTGGTAGGACAGGAACTCCTCGACCTGCTGCTGAAGCTCGGCGCTCGCGCGCAGCGCCCCGCGCTCCGGCATAGGCCGCAAGCGGTAGCGCTCGCGCGGGGAATGGTCCGGGGCCAGCGCCTCGGCGCCCGTGCGGGTCTCCTCCTTGCCCTTGAAGATGACGACCTCTTCCAGCAGCCGCTTGTGCAGTTGATCGCTCATGTCGACCCCGTCAGGCGCCGTTCGCCATGTACTTCGACCAGGCGGCGAACTGGCTGCGCATCACGACCTCGGAGGTGCCGTTGTTGGAATAGACCGTGTCGCCCGCGCGCGTGTCGCGTCCAAAGTTACGATGGAAGCTCACCCACTCTCCGCCCTTCGATTCGAGCCCCCACTGACCCTTGGTCCAGTTCTCCAGATCGTCGGCGTTGATCATGGTGGCTGGCGAGTTCACCAGGTTGAAGTACCAGAGCGAGCGGCGATAGATGGCGGGCGACACGCCCTTCAAGCGGAAGTGCCAGATCTCGGACAGGGTCTTGCCGGGCGAGATCGGACGCAGACACCGCAGCTGCTGCAGCGGCGACTGCACCGAAAGATAGGGGTAGATGAGCACGTGATGGATGCTGCGTGCGAGGTACTGCTCGGCGAGCTCGGGACCATAGGCCTCATGCATCGCCCGCGTGTACTGCTCGCTGTCCGGATCCTTGGGCCGCAGGCCCATGTAGCCTTTGAGGATGCCGTGTCCGCGGGGAAAATTCACGGTCTGCACCGAGTCCCACTGGTCGAACGAGGAGGCGAACGCCGAAAGATAGTGATAGTAGAGCGGCGGCTCGACACCGCTCTCCTTCATGCGGCGCTCGATCCGGCTCGCGGCGACGCCGGTGGATTGATGCGTGACCGACGGATGCAGCGCATCGAGCTGGTTCTCCATGAAGAATTTCCAGTTGGAGTGCTGCACCATCCGGTGGCACACCGGCACCACCTCGACCTCTCCTTGCGGGGAGCGGTCGCACATGTCGTCGAAGGCGACGCGCGCCTCCCCCAGAAACTCCGGCAGCGTCGGTCCCTCGCTCGCGAGGCTCGCGAAGACGAAGCCGCGATAGCTGTCGACGCGCGCCGCGCGCTTCATGGAGCAGTCGGGATTCGCCGCCGTCATGGCGGTCCCCTCATAGCCCTGGGGCAGCGGGATGCCGCGGATCGTGCCATCGAGATGAAAGCTCCAGGCGTGATAGGAGCAAACGAAGGAGGCCCCGGTGTTGCCGGAGAGCGCACCGCAAAGCTCGACCCCGCGGTGCGGACAGCGATTGTGCAGCACGTGAATGGCGCCGTTGCGCCCCCTCACCATGATCATGGGCTGGCGCCCGATCTGCACGGCGTGATAATCGCCGGGCGCCTTGATCTGCGATTCGTGCCCGCAATACACCCAGACCTTCTCGAAGATCTGCTCGATCTCACGCTCGAAGATCTCCTGATCGGTGTAGACCGTGCGGTGCACGCGATCCGGCTCCACCAGCTCGGCAATGGAACGCATTCGAAACCCTCCGCGCGCGTCTCTGCCTGCGGATCATGCTCGCATACGGCGCTGCCCCGCTATCCCGTTCCTGCGCGGGCCGGTCGATTCATGCGCCGATCGCGGCCATGCAGCTTGCCTGCCGGCACACCGATGGTGCATCGCAGTACGAGAGCGCGGCTACCAGTCTTCGGCCGCGCCATCCTCGGCTTCGGCGTAGCGCTGCACCCTGCCGACGCGCGCGATCTCGGCCTGCACCGCCGACCGGGCGACGATCGACTCCCAGCGCCGCTGCAGCTCCGCGTCGCGCGGCGTGAGCGGAGGCAGCGCATACGATTGCACGCTCACCAAGGCACCCAGCCTCGAGTGCTTCGAGCGCAAATGCCCGAGCAGCGCGCTTGCCGCGCGGTCGAGCCGGTTCGCGGCGACCAGCGAGCGCACATAGGTGCCGGGCGCTTCGGCCTGATGAGCGCGCAGATAGCTGAGCGAGCGGTCGACCTCTCCGGCATCGTTGAGCTGCGCGAACGCGTCGACCCGAATCGAGGCCTCTTGCATCGATCCGTAGCGGGAGGCGCTGCCGGCACGCTCGAGCGCGGCGATGGCGGCGCTCGGCTGACCGCGGCTGCAGTATAAGGATGCGAGATCGATGACGTCGGAAACGTTGAGCGCGCCGTTCTCGTACATGCGGCTCGCGGCGCTCATCTGATCGACGGCCTCGTCCCACCGTCCCAGCAAATCAAGCACCCACGCGCGTACGTGCAGCAGTGCGCGATATCTCTCGTGATAATCGACGTACAGCTTCTCGGGAAAGTTCGTGCTGCGGATCTCGCCCACCGCGGAGTCCGCTACCGCGAGCGCCGCGCCGTAGTGCTGGACCAGGATGAGTGCGTGAATGAGTCGCACCTCGAGCCCGAGGGACTTGAGATTGTCCTGGGCGGCGAGCCGCTCGATCTCGCGGCTCGCGGCGGCATCGACATCGAACCAATCCGGGTGTGCCGCGACGATCGCATCGAAGCGGCGATCGGCACGCATCGCGATGAGCGCGGCGGGTGCGGTCACGTGCGAAGCCACCTCGCTCGCCCGGGCGAGCGCCCCGCTCTCGATGAGCGCCAGCGTCAGGCGCAACCAGGGCCAGCTCGGCTCGACCCCCCAGCGAAGCTTCCAGTGCGCGGCGTACAGCGCCTCGAGGAGCGACACGAAGCGAGCGCGCGGCAGCGCTTGCGCGTCGTGCAGGATCCGCAGCCCAAGCTCGTCCGGCTGCTTGCCGAGCTGCTCGGGCCATCGAGTTGCGAGCGCGGTCAGCGCCGCGCATTCGCCCGCCGGGTCCTGCAGCTCGAAGGCCACTTGAATCTGCGACAGAACGTCCCCCGGCACGGCCGGCGGCAGGGCCGCCGCACGCGTGATATCGCGATATGCGAGCGGCAGCCGATGAAAACCATACGCCAGTTTCGCCGCATCCACGAGCGCCCGATAGCGGTCCTCTTGCGCGAGCTGCGCGAAAGCCTCGCTGTCGATCAGCGCCTGAAGCGCCGTCTGGGCCTCGCGATAATGCTCATCGAGCAGCAGCCGACGCGCCGCCGCCAGGCGCGCCGCCGGCGACTCGGATGCCGGGACGGCCGCCGGGGTCCGCCCCGCACGGACTCCCGCGGTGCAACCGGCCAGCCAGGCGGCCGCCAGCAGGACCGAAATGGACGCGACGCGGCCTCGAAGCGACGTCAATCTGCGAACCGTATACGATGCCTATCAGAACCCATGAGGCCATGATATATCAGTAAGCAGATGCTCTCAGAAGCACGCTGGGATCCGGGATGACTGAGCTCACGACGCTCCTCAAGGAGATGCAGGGCGGTAATGCCCAGGCGCGCGACGCCTTGTTCGCGGCCGCGTATGCGGAGCTGCGCCGCCTGGCGCGCTCGCGCCTGCGCCGCCGGGACCATAACAGCGTGCTCGACACCACTTCGCTGGTGCACGAGTCCTATCTGCGCTTCGTGCGAGTGGGTGAGCTTCAGATAGAGGACCGCCGGGCCTTCTTCTCCTACGCCTCGAAGGTGATGCGCTCGGTCATCGTCAACGACGTTTGCGAGCGCATCGCCCAGAAGCGCGGCGGGGACTGGACGCCGACCATCCTGTCCACGCAGATCGCGGCCAACGTGCCGAGCGATGAGCAGACGATACTCGAGGTTCACGAGGCGCTCGACGTCCTGGAGAAGGCGGAGCCGCGCCTGGCGGAGGTCGCGCAGATGCGCTACTTCGGCGGCTACAGCGAGCCCGAGATCGCCGAGACTCTGGGCATCTCCTTGCGCACGGTCCAGCGTGACTGGGAGAAAGCCCGGCTGATTCTCGCCGCGGCGCTGCGCTGAATTGCCCTGGCGCCGCCTCGCGCTCGGATTACCGTCCGCCTGACCGGGAGCTTGGGGTTCCGATGCCGCTGACGACGCTGCAAATGTCGCGCATGAGCAGGCTGCTCGATGAGGCGCTGCCCCTCACCGAAGCCGGGCGGCGCCGTTGGCTCGAGGCGCTCTCCCCCGATGACCGCGACCTCGCGCTGGCGCTGCGCGAAGCGCTGCTCGGCAACGGCGATGACGCGGATCCCTTGCTCACCCTGTTCACGGCCGGCGGCGAGGAGTCGAGCGTGAGCGGCCTTTCGCCGGGAGCGCTCATCGGGCCTTACCAGCTGATCCGATTGCTGGGCACCGGCGGCATGGCCGAGGTCTGGCTCGCGCAGCGCGCCGACGGCGCGTTCAAGCGCCGCGTGGCGCTCAAGCTGCCGGCGCTCGCGCCTTCGCGCAGGGACCTCGGCCAGCGCTTTGCGCGCGAGCGCGACATCCTCGCGAGCCTGGAGCATCCGAACATCGCTCGACTCTACGATGCCGGCGTCGATCCGGCCGGTTGGCCGTATCTGTCGATGGAGTACGTGCGCGGCGCGCCCTTGACCGAATGGTGCGATGTGCGCGGGCTCGACCTGCGCGGCCGTGTGAAGCTGTTCCTGCAGGTGCTCGAAGCGGTGCGCTACGCACACGAGCGGCACGTGATCCATCGCGACCTCAAGCCCTCGAACATCCTGGTGACCGACTCCGGCCAGGTACGGCTGCTCGACTTCGGCGTGGCCACGCTTCTGGAGAGCGGAGAGAGCGAGCAGGCCCCGCTCACGCGGGTCTACGGTCAAGCGCTGACGCCCGTCTATGCAAGCCCCGAAGCGGTGCGCGGCGACGCGGTCGACGCCAAGAGCGACATCTACTCCATCGGCGTGCTGCTCTACGAGCTGCTGACCGGGGATCGACCCTACCGGCTCAAAGCGGGCGCCTCGCAGAGCCTGCTCGAGCGGGCGGTCGCCGAGGCCGAAGTGCAGCGTCCGAGCCTGCGCACGACGCCCGAGGCCGCCGCGCGGCGCGGCCTCACCCAGGATCAGCTGGCCCGCGCGCTGCGTGGCGATCTCGATCTCATCGTGCTCAAGACGCTCGAGAAGGAGCCGGAGGCTCGCTATGCGAGCGCCGCGGCGCTCATCGACGATCTCAAGCGCTACCTGGACGGCAAACCGGTGAGCGCACAGCCGCCGCGGCTGCGCTACCGGCTGCGAAAATTCCTGCGTCGCAACCGCTCGGTGGCCGCGGTGGCTGCGGCCGCCGTGATCGCCGTGGTGACGATCGCGGCGTACGAGGAGGTGACGCGCCGCGCGGAGGACCGCTCGCGGCGCGCCGCGGCAACCGAGGAGCTGCGCAGGAACGACAAATCGATCGCGGTGCTCCCCTTCCTCGACCTGTCCGCGAACAAGGACCAAGGCTATTTCGCAGATGGGCTCTCCGAGGAGCTCATCGATCTGCTGGCACAGATCCAGAGCCTGCAAGTCATTGCCCGCACCTCCTCGTTCTATTTCAAGAACAAGGACGTGCCGATTGCGGAGATTGCCGCAAAGCTCGGGGTCGCACACGTGCTCGAGGGGAGCGTGCGGCGCTCCGGTCGTGCGGTGCGCGTCAGCGCCCAGCTGATCCGCGCCGACAGCGGCGTGCACCTCTGGTCGCAAACTTACGACCGCGACGTGAAGGACATCTTCCAGGTCCAGGACGAGATCGCCGCCGCGGTGGTCGCGGCGCTCAAGCTCAAGCTCTTGCCCAGCCAGCAGGTCGTCGATCCTTACCGCAGCGACAATGCCGAGGCCTACAACCAGTACCTGCTCGGGCGCGAGTTCGGCCGGCGCGGAGATCCGCAGAACGTCGCGCGTGCGGTGAGCGCATATCGCAAGGCGGTGCAGCTCGACTCCCGCTACGCGGTCGCCTACGTCGGGCTGTCGTTCGCCGAGACCATGCTCGCCAACTACACGCAGGATGCGACGGGCTTCGAGCGCGGACGCGATGCCGCCGAGCGCGCGCTCCTGCTCGCGCCGCAGCTGGCGGACGCCTATCGCGCGCGCGCCTCCTACCGTCTCGAGACGCTCGATTTCGCGGGCGCGCGTGCGGATGGCGAAAAGGCCCTCACGCTCGCGCCGGGCGACAGTCGGGTGCAAAGCTTGTATGGGGTCGGATTGGCCACGTTCGGCCGGGTTCCCGAGGCGATCGAATCGATGGACCGGGCCGTGGGCCTCGATCCGTTGAATGCCTTCGCATGGGCGAACCTCGGCCTGTTCCTCACCGTCAACCACGATTACCAGGCGGCGCGCGGCGCGCTCGAGCGAGCGCTCGCCATCAATCCCGACGACTACGCCTCGCATCTTGCCCTCGCGCAGCTCGACCTACTGCAGGGGCGTCTCGAGGATGCGCGGATGGAGTATCAGCAGCATGCGAGCGAGGCGCTCAAGCGCATGGGCGACGCACTGATCGAGCATGCGCAGGGTCACGAGCGCGAGTCACAGCAGGCCCTCAAGGAATTGATCGCCCAGCACGCGCAGGACATGGCCTACCAGGTGAGCGATGTCTATGCCTGGCTCGGCGACAAGGACAAAGCCTTCGAATGGCTGGAGCGCGCCTATCGGCAGCACGACAGCGGCTTGAACGGCGTGGCGTACGACCCGCTGCTCGCGAGCCTGCACGACGACGCGCGTTACGAGGCGCTGCTCGCCAAGCTGCAGCTGTCGCGCTAGCCTGCGCGCACCGGCGCGCCGACCTCGTCGGTAAAGACGCGGAACACCTCGAGCGCATTGGGACCGAACGCGGTGCTGATCGCGACATCGGCGGCGTCACGGCCGCGCGCGATCAGGATGCGGCCGATGCGGCGCTGGTTGTTGCGCGGATCGAAGACATGCCAGGCACCGCCGATGTACGCCTCGAGCCAGCCGGCGAAGTCCATGGGAGCGTCCGAAGCTGGCACGCCGATATCGCCGAGGTAGCCTGTGCAATAGCGCGCCGGAATGTTGAGGCAACGCAGGAAGGTGATGGCGAGGTGGGCGAAGTCGCGGCACACGCCCTGGCGCTCGAGGTAGGTCTCGGCCGCGGTCTTGGTGGAGCGCGCGAACTCGTAGCCGAAGGCGATGTGCCGGTGCACGAAGTCACAGACGCTCTGCACGCGCGGCCACCCGGGAGGCAAATGCCCGAACAGCCGCCACGCCGTGTCCATCAGGCGCTCGGTCTCACAGTAGCGGCTCCCGAGCAGAAACACGAGCGTGTCGTGCGGCAAGCACTCGACCGGATGCTCCTGCGCGTCGGCGCAGATCGGGTCGGGAAATCCCGGGTCGCGAAGCAGCCCATCCGCGCTCAGCCGGATGCCGCCCGCGGGCGCGACCAGGCGCACGCAGGTATTGTCGAACCCGTCGCGATAGGTGTCGAGCGCGACCCCGGGCGTCGCCACCATCCGGTCGGCGCGCTCAAGGTCGGCAGCGCGGCTCGCGTGCACGTTGAGCAGGAGAATCATGGGCACCGGTTGCGCGCAGCGGTACACGAGCTCGTAGCCAAAGCGGATCTGCATGAATGATTATCGCGTTGCAATGCTAGCGTCGTTATGACAAATTTTTCGATGTGCCGTCGTAGGAGGCCCGAGCGTTCCCACGTAGGCATGGCGCTCGTTCGAGGCTCGCGCTGCGCGGCGCTCTCCGACGCGAAAATCGGCATCGAGGCCCTCGCTTTCCTTGCACGCCCGCGCCTAGATTCATGGCTCGACGAGACCGGCCGGATGAAGACCTTTCACTGCACTCATTGCCAGAACCTGATCTTCTTCGAGAACGTGCGCTGCTTGAGCTGCGATCACGCGCTCGCGTTCCTTCCCGACCTCGGCATCATGGGGGCTCTCACCCAGGGCGGCGACGGCCTGTGGCGCGTCGAGCCCGATGCCCGCGGCTACCGGCTGTGCGCGAATTACGACCAGGCGAGCGTGTGCAACTGGGTGGTGCCGTCCGGCGAGGCCGACGATTTCTGCCGCTCCTGCCGCCTCAACAGAGTCATCCCCGATTTATCCAGCGAGCGCAACAGGGCGGCGTGGTTTCGCCTGGAGGTCGCCAAGCGTCGCATGCTGTACACGCTCCTCGGGCTCAAGCTCGAGGTGGAGCCGAAGGGCGCCGACGGCGCGGGCCTCGCCTTCGAGTTTCTCGAGGACTCCGCCGCCGGCGATGCGACGCGCGTGCTCACCGGCCACGACAACGGTCTCATCACCATCAACGTCGCGGAGGCCGACGATGTGCACCGGGAACGGCAGCGCACGCTGCGCAACGAACCGTACCGCACCCTTTTGGGGCACTTCCGCCACGAGATCGGCCATTACTTCTGGGATCGGCTGATCGCGAGGAGTGCGCGCCTCGACCCGTTTCGCGCGCTGTTCGGCGATGAGCGCGCCGACTACCGGCAGGCGCTCGACCGCCACTACGGGCAAGGGCCGCCGGCCCGCTGGGAGCGCAATTTCATCAGCGCCTACGCCACCATGCATCCGTGGGAGGATTGGGCGGAATCCTGGGCGCACTACATGCACATGGTCGATGCGCTCGAGACCGCCGGAGCGGCCGGGCTCACGCTGCGGCCGAAGCGCCCCGACGAGCCGCGCATGCAGCCGCCGCCGGACCCGTTGAACCCGAACCACCGCGACTTCGAGGCGATGATCGAGTCGTGGCTGTCGCTGACCTACGTGCTCAACAATCTGTCGCGCGGACTCGGGCTTTCGGACAGCTATCCTTTCGTGCTCTCCGCGCCCGCGATCGAGAAGCTGCGCTTCATCCATGAAACGATCGACCGGCAGGGATGGCCGAGGCAAGCCGCTGCCTGAGAACATCTGCGGTACACTCGGACTCCGCATCCGGAGATCCGCCAGGTGTCGATTCACGTAGCGCTCCACCATGTCATGCACTACCGCTACGACCGGCCGGTCGCGCTCGGTCCGCAGATCATCCGCTTGCGCCCGGCGCCGCATTGCCAGACGCGCATCCTGTCCTATTCGCTGAGCGTCGAGCCCGGCCAGCACTTCATCAACTGGCAGCAGGACCCGCAATCGAACTACCTGGCGCGCGTGATGTTTCCGCAGCGAACGCGCGAGCTGCGCATCGAGGTGGATCTGGTCGCCGAGATGGCGGTCCGCAATCCGTTCGACTTCTTCCTCGAGCCGCACGCCAGGCAATTCCCCTTCGACTACCAGCCGTCCGACGCGCGCGCGCTCGCGCCGTTCCTGTGCAAGGAAGCGGCGACATCCGGGCTCGCGAATTACCTCGCGGCCATTTCGCGCGAGCCGTGCGGCACCGTGGACTTCCTGGTGGAGCTCAACCGGCGCCTGGCGGCCGACATCAAGTACGTGATCCGCATGCAGCCGGGAGTACAGTCGCCCGACGAGACGCTCGCGCTGCGCTCGGGCTCATGCCGGGATTCCGCCGTGCTGCTCATGCAGATCCTGCGTCATCTCGGGCTCGCGGCGCGCTTCGCGTCCGGATATCTCATCCAGCTGGTCGCGGACGTGAAGCCGCTCGAGGGACCGGCGGGCCCGAGCCGGGACTTCACCGACCTGCACGCCTGGTGCGAGGTCTTCCTGCCGGGCGCCGGCTGGATCGGGCTCGATCCCACCTCGGGCCTGCTCACCGGCGAAGGACACATCCCGCTCGCCTGCACCGAGGATCCTCGAACCGCCGCGCCGCTGTCGGGATCGATCGAGGCGGCGGAGTCGACCTTCGACTACACGATGAAGGTCTCGCGCATCTGGGAGGCGCCGCGCGTCACCCGGCCGTACAGCGAGGCGCAATGGCAAGCCATCGATGCGCTCGGCAAGGCCATCGATGAGCGGCTGCGCGCCGATGACGTGCGGCTCACCATGGGCGGAGAGCCCACCTTCGTGTCGAGCAGCGAGTTGAGCGCGCCGGAGTGGAACACGGCGGCTCTCGGCGAGGGCAAGCGCCGCTCTGCCGTCGATCTGTTTCAGCGCCTCAAACAGCGCTACGCTCCCCTGGGGCTCGCGCACTTCGGCCAAGGCAAGTGGTATCCCGGCGAGCCGCTGCCGCGCTGGTCGCTCAACTGCTTCTGGCGCAAGGACGGCGAGCCGATCTGGTGCGATCCCGCGCTCACGGCGGACGAGACGCGGCACTATGCGCGAGCCGGCGAGAATGCGCCGCGCCTGCTCGAGGCCGTGGCCGGCCGCCTGGGCGTGCGCGAGCCGCAGGTGATTCCGGCCTACGAGGATGCGCTCTACTATCTGTGGCGCGAGCGCAAGCTGCCGGTCAACGACGACGCCTTGAATGCCAGGCTCGCGGATCCGCTCGAGCGCGCGCGCCTCGCACGCATGCTGGGGGGCGCCCTGGGGCGCATCGCCGGCCATGTGCTGCCGCTCGCGCGGCCGCACGAGCACGCGCCGTGGCAGAGCGGTCCCTGGCTGTTGCGCGGCGATACCTGCTACCTCGTTCCGGGCGATTCGCCGCTCGGCTATCGCTTGCCCCTCGATTCGCTCCCCTGGATACGTCCGCTCGACCACCCGCACGTCCATCCCGCCGACCCGACCCAGGATTTCGCGGCGCTGCCGCCGAGCGCCGCGGTGCGCGAGCAGGCGCGGGTCGGCGCGCCGTCCGCGGCCGGGGACGGCGCGAGCGGCAGCGCCGCGACGACGGTGCGCACCTCGATGTGCGCCGAGGCGCGCGGCGGGGTGCTCTATGTGTTCATGCCGCCGACCCGTACGCTCGAGGATTACCTCGAGCTGATCGCCGCCGTGGAGGCCGCGAGTCAGGCGCTCGAGCAGCCGGTCATCGTCGAGGGCTACGAGCCGCCGGCCGACCCCCGGCTCGCGAGCTTCAAGGTGACTCCGGACCCCGGCGTCGTCGAGGTGAACGTGCAGCCGAGCGCGAGCTGGGATGAGCTCACCGAGCGCACCACGTTTCTGTACGAGGCCGCGGGTTGCTGCGGGCTGCGCTCGGAAAAATTCATGATCGACGGACATCACGTGGGCACCGGCGGCGGGAACCACTTCGTGCTCGGCGGGGCGAGTCCGGCGGATTCCCCGTTCCTGCGGCGGCCGGACCTGCTGCGCAGCCTCATCGCCTACTGGCACAATCATCCGTCGCTCTCGTACCTGTTCTCGGGCCTGTTCATCGGTCCCACCTCCCAGGCGCCGCGGGTCGACGAGGCGCGCAACGACGCGCTCTACGAGCTCGAGATCGCCTTCCGGCAGTTCCCCGAGGCGGGCTCGGCGGTGCCTCCCTGGCTCATCGACCGGCTGCTGCGAAATCTTCTGATCGATGTGACCGGCAACACTCACCGGGCGGAGTTCTGCATCGACAAGCTGTATTCGCCGGACTCACCCAGCGGCCGGCTCGGGCTGCTCGAGATGCGTGCCTTCGAGATGCCGCCGCATGCGCGCATGAGCCTGGTGCAGCAGGTGCTGCTGCGCTCCCTGGTCGCGCGCTTCTGGCAGCGCCCCTATGCGCCGAGGCGGCTCGCCCGCTGGGGCACGCAGCTCCACGATCGCTTCATGCTGCCGCATTTCGTGCGCCGGGATTTCGAGGACGTGCTCGAGGAGCAGCGCGCGGCGGGGTTCGCGTTGCAGCCCGAGTGGTTCGCCGCGCATTTCGAATTCCGCTTCCCGAAGCTCGGTGATGTCGCCGTGCACAGCGGCGCCCTGCTCGAGCTGCGCCAGGCGCTCGAGCCCTGGCATGTCATGGGCGAGGAAGGAACCGCCGGCGGCACCGTGCGCCATGTCGACTCCTCGGTCGAGCGCCTCGAAGCCAAGATGACCGGACTCGCGCCCGACCGCTACACCGTCACCTGCAACGGCCGCGCACTGCCTTTGTGCGCGACCGGGCGGGCGGGCGAGTTCGTCGCGGGCGTACGCTACCGTGCCTGGCGGCCCGCATCCGCCCTGCATCCGACCATCGGGATTCACTCGCCGCTGACATTCGATATAGTGGACACCTGGATGAATCGGTCGGACGGCGGTTGTCGATATCACGTGGTGCATCCCGGCGGCCGCAGCCACGAGACTTTCCCGGTGAACGCGTTCGAGGCCGAGAGCCGGCGCCTGGCGCGATTCTTCCGGCTGGGTCACACGCCGGGACGGCTGTGCGTCGAGCCTGCGATCGTGAGCGACGAATTCCCCTTCACCTTGGACCTGCGCAATCATCGATAAGCCGAGCGATCCGCGACTGCAGAACTATCGCAGCGACCCGGGCCGCTACGACGAGCTATTGGATGCCGAGGGCCGCATCCGCGGCCACTGGCAAGCGCTCATGGACGCTCTGTTCGAGGACGATGCGCGGGCCGCGCGGCGCGCCACCGAGTTCACGCGGCGCATGATCATCGAGAACGGCGTGACCTACAACGTGTACGCCGACGCTCAGGGCCGCGACCGGCCGTGGATTCTCGATCCGTTGCCGTATCTCATGAGCGCGGCCGAATGGCAGGCCATCGAGGCGGGCGTCGCCCAGCGCGCGCGCTTGTTGAATGCGGTGCTGGTCGATCTGTACGGCCGGCAAGAGCTGCTCGCGCGGGGCGCCCTGCCGCCCGAGATCCCGTACGGCCATCCGAACTTTCTCTGGCCATGCCACGGAGTGAGGCCGGCCGGCGATCGCTGGCTGTCGATCTACGCGGCGGATCTCGCGCGCTCGTTCGACGGGCGCTGGTGGGTGCTCGCGGACCGTACCCAGGCGCCCTCCGGCCCGGGCTACGCGCTCGAGAACCGGCAGATCGTGCGACGCGCGTTCTCCGAGCTCACGCAGTCCCTGGATGTGCGCCCGCTCGGCGCGTTCTTCGCCGCCATGCGCGAGGAGCTGCTGCGCGGCGCGGGCGATGAGGCGCTCGCGGTCGTGCTATCGGCGGGCTCGTTCAACGAGACCTACTTCGAGCACGCCTACCTCGCCCGTCAGCTCGGTTTCCCGCTGGTCGAGGGCCACGACCTCACGGTGCGCGCCGCGAAGGTGTACCTGAAGACGCTGGCGGGCCTGAAACCGGTACACGCGATCTTGCGACGCCTGGACGATGATTTCTGCGATCCGGTCGAGCTCAAGGTGGATTCGGCGCTCGGCGTCCCGGGGCTCCTCTGCGCCATTCGCGAGGGCAATGTCACGGTGGCGAATGCGCTCGGGACCGGCGTGCTCGAGTCCGCGGCCTGGCTCGGCTTCCTGCCGGCCGTGGCGCAGCAGCTCATCGGCGAGCGGCTCACCTTGCCGTCGGTCGCGACCTGGTGGTGCGGCGAGGCGCCCGCTTTCGCTGCCGTGGCCCGCAATCTCGAGCGGCTGGTGATCAAGCCGGCTTACCCCAATCAGCGCCAGGGTCCGATATTCGGCAGCGACCTGGCTGCCGCCGAGCGCGCGGCGCTGATCGAACGCATCCGCGCGCGGCCCCACGCCTTCGTGGCACAAGAGCATCTGGCGTTCTCGCAGGCGCCGGTCTGGTACACGAAGAGCTCGGACCACTTCTCGCCGCGGGCGCTCGGCATCCGCATCTATGCGATCGCGACACCCAGAGGCTACAAGGTGATGCCCGGTGGCCTTGCGCGATTCGCCTCGGATGCGCACGCCGAGATCGTCTCGATGCAGAGGGGCGGCGGCAGCAAGGACATCTGGGTACTGAGCGAGTCCCGGGAGGAATCCGAGGAGGCGACCGCGCCGCCGGCGCACCGCGATCGCGCGCACAAGGCCCAGGAGCTGCCCTCCACCTTGGTGGAGAACCTTTTCTGGATGGGGAGGTATGCGGAGCGCTGCGACACCAAGACCCGGCTGTTGCGGGCGACGCTCGGGCTGCGCCGCAATCTGCCCTTCTGGTCCCATGCGATGGACATTTGCAGGCATTACGGCGCATCACAGGTATTCGACTCCGAGAAGCGCTTCACGCTGAGCGGCGACATCGCCAGACTCGGCGAATGCGCCGCGCAGGTGCGCGCCAACCTCTCGGCCGAGAACTGGCGCGCGATCACGGTCCTCGCGCGCGACTACCGGCGCGCCGAGACCGCGCGCAGCGACGTTCGCGAGACGCTCGACCGGCTGCTCCTGTCGCTGGTCGCACTCGCCGGATTCGCGGTCGACGACATGACGCAGGACGATGGCTGGCGGCTCATGATGATCGGCCGGCGCCTGGAGCGGCTCTTGTTCCTGTCGGACATCCTGGCACGCCGGCTTTCGCATCCGGCGACCCCGCTGCGCCAGGAGCTCGAGTGGCTGCTCGAGATCGGCGACAGCGCCATCACCTACCGCACCCGCTATCGCGCCCCGCCGGCCTGGGAGCCGGCCATCGACCTCCTGGTGTACGAGGAAAAAAACCCGCGCGCGCTGGCATTCCAGTGGCGCGCGATCAACACGCTGCTGATCGAGGTTGCGGAATCGCTCGGCACCCGGCCGCAGGAAACGTTGTACCCGCCGATCTCCGAGCTGGTCGCGCTCAAGTACGCGGATCTCGGCGGCGATCGCGATCTCGCGGAGGCCTCGCGCCGCATCCTGGCGCAGGCTCTACGCGACCTCAATGCCGCGGCGGCGCAGCTCTCCGAACAGCTCACCTCCCAGCATTTCGCGCACATCGAGTTCGAGCTGCGGGCGGTGTCCGCCTGATGCGCTACCAAGTGTGCCATCGCACGGTGTACGAGTATGGGGGCGAGGTCGCGCACTCGCACCATCTGCTGCACCTGACGCCGCGCGAGCTCGACTTCCAGCGCTGCCTCGGGCATCGCATCGCGCTCGACCCCGAGCCCAGCTCGATCCGCGACGGCCGCGACGCGTTCGGCAATCCGGTGGCCCGCCTCGAATACGATCGCGCGCACGACCGGCTGGCCGTCGTCGCCGACACTCGCGTCGACGTCCTGCCGCGTCCGCAGCGCCCCGCGGCCGATGCCTGGGAGAGCGTGCGCGAGCGCTTGAGCTATCGAGCCGCGCCCATGCGCGCGGCCGATCTCGAGGCGTGCCGGTTCCGCATGCAATCGAGCCACGTGCCGATCAAGCAGGCACTCGGCGACTATGCCAAGGACTGTCTCGACCGGAGCCGTCCGATCGACGCGGCGGCAGCGGCGCTCGCCGCCAAGATCCACCGCGAGTTTCACTACCTGCCCGGCTCGACCACTCACCGCACGCCCGTGACCGAGGTTCTGACGACGCGGCGCGGAGTGTGCCAGGACTTCGCGCATCTCATGATCGGGTGCCTGCGCTCCGCGGGACTCGCGGCGCGCTATGTGAGCGGGTACGTGCGAACCGCGCGCGCCGGCGAGCTGGTCGGCGGCGACGCCTCGCACGCGTGGGTATCGGTGTACTGTCCGCCCAGCGGCTGGCTCGACTTCGATCCGACCAACGATTGCCGCGTGGGCGAGGATCACGTCACGGTCGCCTGGGGCCGGGATTTCGGCGACGTGTCGCCGCTGCGCGGCATGATCGTCGGCGGCGGACGCCACACGCTCACCGTGGATGTGAGCGTGCGGGCGCTCGTTTAGACCTTCGGGCTCGCGGCGCGCTCTGCATCGCGCGCGCGCAGCTCGCGGCGCAGGATCTTGCCGGCGGCGGACTTCGGGATCCTGTCGCAGAAGACCACGTCGTCGAGATGCTTGTAGTCGACCATGCGTTGCGCCACCCAGTCCTTGATCGCCTGCGCGGCGAGCGGCTCGCGCGCCACGATGAAGGCGATCGGCACTTCGCCCGAGCGCTCGTGGGCGCGGGCGATGACGGCGGCATCGAGCACGGCCGGATGCGTGAGCAGGAGCGCTTCGAGCTCGGCGGGCGCCACCTGGAAACCCTTGACCTTGATGAGCTCCTTCAGCCGATCGGTGATGTACAGATACCCGTCGGCGTCGAAATGCCCGACGTCGCCCGTGCGCACCCAGCCCTCCGCGGTGATGGTGCGCGCGGTGCCGGCCGGGTCGTTCAGATATCCCACGAATGCCTGCGGCCCGCGGAACCAGAGCTCGCCGGAGGCGCCGCGCTCGACATCGGCTTGGGTCGAGGGGTCGATGATCCGAGCCTCGGTCGCCGGGATGAGCTGCCCGCACGAGCCCAAGCGCGGCCGGTCCGTATAGGTCATCGAGATCACCGCCGATGCCTCGGTCATTCCATAGCCCTGCTCGACCTTGCAGTTCAGTCGCCGCGCGGCGGCTTGCTCGGTAGCCATGCCGAGCGGCGCGGCGCCGCAGCCGATGGACACGAGCGAGGAAAGGTCGCGCGAGCCGACCAGGGGATGCGCCGCGAGAAACTGCAGCACCGGCGGGACCGTGGAGAGGTGCGTGACCTGGTAGCGCTCGATGGCCTCGAGAAACGTGCCCGGCTCGAAGCGGGGAAGCGTGATCAGCGTGCCGCCCACCGCGAGACAGTAGAGCGAGAACGTGAACCCGTAGATGTGAAACATGGGCAGGTAGGCGAGCCAAACCAGGGACTCGGGCGGGGGCTGAGCGGCGCGGATCTGGGTGATGTTCGCCACCAGGGTTCGATGCGTGAGAATCACCCCCTTCGGCAGGCCGCTCGTGCCCGAGGAGAACGGCAGCGCCGCGCGCGCATCGGGGCTCGTGGCCACGCTGCAGTCGGGCGCCTCCCCGGTCAGAAGCGAGTCGAGGTTCACGGTCCCGGGCGCCTCGCCGGTGAGCAGAATGGTGAGCCGCGAGTGAGGCCCGGCGGCTTGGCGCACCGTCGGCAACAGCGCCGGCGTGGTCGCGACGAAGCGCGCCTCGACCGCGTGCAGTTGATGCGCGAGCTCCGTGGCACCGTAGTGAAAGTTGGCGCCGCTCAGCACCGCGCCCGCGGCCAGGGCGCCCAGGCCGGCGATCAGCCACTCCGGCTGATTCGGCATGAACAGCAGCAACGCATCGCCGGGACGCAGCCCGAGGGCCGCGAGTCCGGCGGCCATGCGGGCAATCTTCTGCTCGAGCTCGCCGTAGCTCTCGCGACGGCCGGAGGTAGCGTCGATGATCGCGGTCTTGGCGGGCGCGGTTCGTGCGGCGCGGCGGATGAGCTCGGGGACGGTGAGCGCGGGGATCTGCGCCGCGAGCTTCGGCCCTTCGATGATCCTCGAGCTCTGTTTCGACATATTGCCGCGCCCGTTGCCGCCGTGCTCACCCAAGATCGATCGCTTCGGCCCCCCGAGCGCGAATGATAAGCTGTCGGCGGCGAGAGATCCGCATGAGGTCGCGCGCGTCCGCATGAGCCCGGGTTCCGACACCATGATCATGAGCGCCATGGATCGGCGCAACCTGCTGGCGCTGTTCGCGGCCTTGCCGCTGCTGCGCGAGCTCGACTCCCGATCGATCGGCGAGATCGCCGACGAGATCCAGTGGTACTCCGTACCCTCCGGGATGGTCCTGTATTCCTCGGGCGAGCCGGCGGATGGTCTCTACCTCATCATCAATGGCGCCTTCGGCGTGTACGCCCCTCAGCCCGGAGGCGGGTCGCGCAGCATCGGCAAGCTCCTGGCGAGCCAGATCGCGGGCGACATGGAAGTGATCTCGGGCAAGAGACGCTCGACCACGCTGGTCGCGTTGCGCGATTGCGAGGTGGCGCGGCTGTCGAGCCAGACCTTCGAGAAGCTGGCGAGCAAGCATCCGCAGGCGCTGCGCCACGTGGCCAGAGGGCTCGCCGAGCAAGTCGACATGCTGCAGCAGCCGAACCGGCGGCCCGCGGCCGCGCCCAAGACGTTCGCCGTCGTTCCGTCCGATTCCGGCGAGGGCGCCGCGCAGTTCGCGGCGCAGCTGCTCGGCTGTCTGCAGAGATTCGGCAAATCGCAGCTCATCTCCGGCGCGCAGGCGACCGATCGCACCAGCCACTGGTTTCACCGCCTCGAGCGGGCCCACGAATTCGTCGTGTACCTCACCGATGCCCACCCTTCGCACTGGACGCGGCTGTGCGTGCGCCGCGCCGACGCCATCCTGCTGGTGGCGCACGCCGATTGCGAACCGAGGCGCTGGCTCGCGCTCGACACCATGGACGAGGTCGCGGCTGCGATCCGGGCGGCCGAGATCGTGCTCCTGCACCGCCCCACTCGCCGCTCCCGGCCTGCGCGCGCCTGGCTGCTCGAGCAGCAATGCCGCCGGCTGCACCATGTCCACGCGCAGGCGGACACCGAGCGCGTGGCGCGGCTCCTGACCGGGCGCAGCATCGGTCTGGTGCTCTCGGGCGGCGGGGCGCGCGGCTTCGCACACATCGGCGTGATGCGCGCGCTCAACGAAGCGGGGATCGCGGTGGACGCGATCGGCGCGACCAGCATCGGCGCGATCATCGGCGCGGGCTGGGCGGCGGGATGGGACTACCCGGAGATGGTGGAGCGCATGCGGCGCACGTTCGTCGCGAGCAATCCCTTGAGCGACTACACCGTGCCGATCATCTCGCTGGTCGCCGGCCGCAAGGTGAGCCGGCTGCTGCGCCAGGAATTCGGCGAGGTCGACATCGAGGACCTGAGGCTGCCATTCCATTGCGTGTCGGCGAACCTCACCAACGGCCAGCTCGCCGTGC
>Ga0335073_10004185_pt1 | contig 20181 bp, 18 predicted proteins | sample Lox_Sample_22_FD_207093 | JGI IMG/M metagenome (GOLD analysis project Ga0335073, IMG submission 207093) | Soil microbial communities from Loxahatchee National Wildlife Refuge, Florida, United States - Lox_Sample_2.2 | ecosystem: Environmental > Terrestrial > Soil > Wetlands | place: USA...
GAACGGGAGCAGCCCATGATCGTGACCATCAACGGCAACGACCTGAACGTCGAGGTTCTCGGCCCTGAGAACGCTCCCGTGCTGATCGCCCACCACGGCGGCGGCGGGATCGGCTCGCTGGAGGAGCCAAAAACCACGTTCGGCCCGCTCGCCGACGAGATGCGCGTCGTGGTCTTCGACGCCCGTGGCTGCGGCCGCAGCGAGGGCAAGCCGCCGTTCTCGCACGCCCAGTGGGCCGCCGACGTGGACGGGCTGCGGCAGTGGCTGGAGGCCGAGCAGATCGTCGTGGCCGGCGGCTCCTACGGCGGGTTCATCGCCATGGAGTACGCCATCGCGTACCCGGAACGGGTGCGGGCGATGATCCTGCGGGACACCGCGGCCGACCACTCCAGCCTTGACCGGGCCCTCGAGAGCGCCCGAAACCAGACCCGGGTCGCGATCGACTGGGACAACTTCAACCGTTACTGGAGCGGCCAGATGCGCGACAACGACGACCTCAAGGCACGGTGGGCCGAGATCATCCCGCTCTACGACTTCGAGTACGACCCGGTGCGCTCCGATGCCCGCGTCGAGGCCGGCATCTACCGCTACGAGGCGCACAACTGGTGCTTCCAGCAGAACATGCCGGACTATGACCTCAAGCCGCAGCTTCCCGGTGTGCGCTGCCCGACCCTGGTGACGGTGGGCCGCACGGACTGGATCACGCCGGTCTCGTCGGCCGAGACGATCGCGTCGCTGATCCCCGACTCCCGCCTAGTTATCTTCGAGAAATCCGGGCATTCGCCTCAGATTGAGGAGGCCGACAAGTTCGAGGCCGTGGTCCGCGAGTTCCTGCGTGACGTGCTTGCCGACTCCATGAACCAGTAGCGGCCTTTCCGCTGAGGGCCGGGTTTCTTCCGTTGATGATTGGGCACTGGCAGCGCCGGTCGAGCGCTCGATTCTGGACATCTACTGGCAACGGGTAATCGAGCAGGCGCGCGACAGGCGAGTACCCTGTGGCTCATGGAACCGCAGCCGGTCCGGATTTTCGTCGCCATGCCCGGCTCGACAATGGGTGAACGGGCACGCTGGAGCGACATTGAGGAGATCAAGCGGAGGCTACTCCAGCCTGCTGCCGAGCGGTTCGCGCAAGACCTGGGCCGGCCAGCCGAGCTTGTGATCGAGAAGGACAAGCTTGTAGCGGGCCCTATTCACCCGTCAATGTTCCGCGAAGCCGCCGACGCCGACGTTTATATTGCAGACCTGAGCGGTGCGAATGCAAACGTTTACCTTGAACTTGGTGTGCGCTGGGCGCTTCGGGATGGAATCACAATCCTTATTTCGCAGGACATCCACAATGATGTCAAGTTCAACGTGTCCCTCAACCGCGTGATCCCATACGGGCCAATGCCTGACGAGCTGAACCGAGCGGTGGACGAGATCGTCGCGACTGCAATGAGAGGCATGCGGGATCCGGGCCGGATCGATAGCCCGGTCCGGAACAGCCTCCCGCTGTTCACAGCGCCGAGGAGTGAATGGGACCGCTTGCATGACGAGATCGGACGACTTCAGAATATGCAGGCGGACGATCTCGTCTCGGCTGCTCGCAAGTCTGCGCCAGACCAGGCTATAGACCTCCTGAAGCGTGCCATCGACCGTAATCCCGTGAGCATCCAGGCGCATTACCTCCTCGGCGTGGCGCTGCGGAACACGGCCAGCTACGAAGCAGGGATCCATGAGCTGCAGGAAGTGGTCCGCCTTGACCCCGAATGGGCTACGGGGTGGAGGGAACTAGGCGTGACGCTCTCCAGGAGCGGAGACCTCACTACTGCCGTCGACGCGTTCCAGCACGCCGTCGAGCTTGATTCTGGTGACGCAGAGACATGGGCCACCCTGGGCGGCGTCCGGCGGCGGCTCGCTCGTTCCTCTACCGGGCCCGGGTTCGACTGGGCGGCCTTGCGAGAAGCTCGTGACGCCTACCGGCGCGCAAGTCAGCTTCGCCCAAACGACACCTACTCTCTGGTTAACGAGGCCAGACTCGACCTGCTGCTGTCGGCAGCAGAACCAGGCATGCGCGAAGATGCCCTCTACCGCCTGCGCACGCTGGAGAACCTCGCGAGATATGAGGCGGACGCAACCGAACGGCATGATCCCTGGAAACTCTTCGACCTCGCTGACACGCTGCTGCTGACCGGAAGGGCCGAAGAAGGGCTCGCCGAGCTACGCGCGGCGATCGGGCTCGTTGACCCGCCAAACCGGGAGTCTTATCTGACCGCTGTGACCGAACCGCTGCGCGATTTCCAGGCTGTCGATGTGCTGGATGAGCCGACGAGCAAGGGCATCCGTGAAGCCATCGAGATGTGCGACCGCGCAATGGAAGCCGCCTGATCTGCGCAAGCCCGCGGTGCTCCCGGCGCAAGTAGAATCTTGTTGCGATTGGCCTCGCAAACGCGGGCGGTGAACGCGGCGATGACGATTTGGCTCAAAAGGGTCGATGCGCATGTCTCAGCCGGGCGCCGGGGCGTGATGGTATTCACCGGGCTGGATGCGACGACGCTTCCCTTCCTGCGGCAGCTCTCGGTGGCGAGACGACCAGACCGCATCGTGGTCATCGAGCCGGATCGCAACAATCCCTTGCTCGATAAAGCCCGTGCCACGGGCGCACGGGTCTGGATCGGGGATCCAGCATCCGCGCGAGTACTCCGTCGGTTTTTGGCGCGCAGGCGCAGATGCACGCTGCGCTATCTGTACGCGCTGCGGCAAGACGTGCAGGAGAACGAGGCCGTGCTGGCGGCCGCCCACACGATCCTGCACCGCCTCCGGCCAGATCCTGACTGGCGGCCACATCTCATCGTCCGCATCGACGATGGGCGGCACGCCAACCACTGGCGCGGCTGGCACGCCGGCGCCTCGAGCCAGTGGTTCGAGGATGCCCTGAGCGCGCCGGAGGCCACCGCGTCCACACTGGTCAACGAGATATTCCGGACCCATGCGCGGCAGCTCCTGCTCTGCGGGGATACCGCCCTGGCCCTCGCCATCCTGTTTGAGCTGGCCCGTCGCTCCTGGGAACACCGGGGCCTCATCGAAGCCGCAGCCGCCGGCCGCGCCGCCTACCCGGACGCGATCTACCCGGCCGAGGCCGGGGAGGCCGACGGGACCGACGGGACCGACGGGACCCGGCCGCACATGCTGACCCCGCATCCGATGGAGCACGTGCTGCTCATGGACCAGCACGCCGAAGACTTGCGCCGCGAGTACCTGATCACATCCTCCCACCTCGTCGCCGGGATACCGCTGGACGTGACCGCACGGCCACAGCCGTGGAAAGAGCAGCTCCTGGCCACGCTGGACGCGATGGTTCCCGACGCGGTGGCGGAGACCGCCGTGATCATCACCGAGGCGCCGTCCGAGGACGGCATGCACGAGGCGAGTCGGGTGGCCCGGCTGCACCCGGGCGTCCCGGTGTTCGCGCTCACCCCCGGCGGGGCGGGCAGCAGCGGCGCGATCTTCGATCTGCTGCACCCCTTCGAGCAAACCCTGCTGGTGGACGGCGCGGCGGTCGAGGACACGTGGACGCGGGTGGCCAGGCACTGGCACGAGTGCTACCGCCTCAGGCGCCCCCCGGTGCCCGGCGACCCGAAGACGCACACCAGCCGTCCGTGGGCCGATCTCGACGATTTCATCCGCGAAGACAACATCCTTCAGCTCCGCTCGGTCATGACCGCGGTCGTCGCCCGCGGACGGCGGTGGGTGGCGCGCCACGCGGTCCCGCTGGGCAGCTTCATCCAGCTCAGCGACCGTGATCTCGAAGAGATCGCCCACGCCGAGCACGACCGCTGGTACCGCCGGCGGCTGGAGGCCGGCTGGACGGCGGCCGGCGACGGCACCCTGCCGCGCAATGCTCGCGTGAACGCCAGGGTGGTCCCCTGGAGCGATCTTCCGCCCGAGTACCGCGCATCCAACGTCGAGCATCTGCGGTCGCAGCTGGCGCAGCTGGAGAGCATTCAGTTCATGGCCATTGTGCCGCAGGGCGGCCCGCCCGAGGCGGCGGCGTTCGAGCGCACCGGCGTCGTGCACGCCAGGCAGCTGGTAACGCGCCGACGGTGGACCCGGCGGTCCGGTGATGAACTCACCGGCGATCCCGGGGACTGGCGCGTGGTGGACGACCGCGCCGAGGAGCGTACCGTCCGTGACCGGGTGTTCCGCGCCAGTCACGAGCCACTCGGGGATGGCGTCTGGCGCCGGACCGGCATCTATACGGCCTGGCAGGTCAGCGAGAGGCTGGCCGTCAGGACGATGGAAGGCTGGGCCATCGCGCAAGCTGGGGACTGGATCGTGGAGGGCCCTCGGGGAGAACGATGGCCGGTCGCCGATGAGCAGTTCCGGCGCAGCTACAAGATCGCAACCGAAGCGGAGCCCGGCCGCCGCCACCGCAGTTAGATCCTTGAACGTTACGCCGCGTGGCCGGTCCGGCGTCGCCGGAGCTCATAGTGGGTCGATTTCCTCGAGGCCGCCGTCGAGGCGGAGCCACCGGGTGAGCCCGAGCTCGCGCAGGAACGGCACGTCGTGGCTGGCTACCAGCAGCGCGCCGCGGAAACAGCGCACGGCCTCCGTCAGGTGTCGCACGCTGGGCATGTCCAGGTTGTTGGTGGGCTCGTCGAGCAGGAGCAGCTGCGGTGCTGGCTCGGCGAGCAGCAGCGCGGCGAGCGTGGCCCGGAAGAGCTCGCCGCCGGACAGCGTCGCGACCGCCTGGTCGGCGCGGCGGCCGGGGAACAGCATCCGGGCCAGGTTCGCGCGAACGGCGTTGGGAGAGGCCTGCGGCGCGAACCGGGCGACGTTGCCCGCCACGGTCAGCGCGGGGTCGAGGACATCCAGCCGCTGCGGCAGCAGCCGGGCCGGCACCGCGAGCCGCGCCTGCCCGGCGACCGCGGGCAGCTCGCCGGTGATCGTCCGGAGCAGCGTGGTCTTCCCGCCGCCGTTCGGCCCCACCAGTGCCATCCGCTCCGGGCCCCGCACGTGCAGCGTCACCGGCGACCCGAACCGCGGGCGCACCTCGTCGAGCGTGAGCACGCCGCGCCGGGCTGGCACCTCGGTGGCGGGGAGGTCGACGCGGATCTCGTCGTCGTCGCGCACCGCTTCCTCGGCCGCGCCCAGGCGCTCCTGCGCCTGTTTCACGCGGTCGATCTGCAGGTTGCGGTGCTTGCCCGCGGAGACCTGCGCCTCCCGCTTGCGCGCGTTGGCCACCATTTTCGGCACGCGTTTGGTCTCTTGCATCTTCCGGCCGTAGCGTTCCCTGCGGTCCAGCTTCACCCTCGCCTCGCTGAGCTCGCGGCGCTGCCGGCGCAGGTCCGACTCGGCGGACCGAACCAGGCGTTCAGCGGTTTCCTGCTCGGCCGCAAGTGCGGCCTCATAGTCGCCGATGTTGCCGCCGAAGCTGCGCGCCTTGCCCCGGTACAGCTCGGCGATCGTGTCCATCCGCTCGAGCAGCGCCCGGTCGTGGCTGACCACCACCAGCACCCCGCGCCACGACTCGACCGCGCGGTACAGCGCCTGCCGGGCTTCCAGGTCGAGGTTGTTCGTCGGCTCGTCGAGCAGGAGCACGTCCGGGCGGCGGACCAGCACAGCAGCCAGGGCGAGCAGCACCGTCTCGCCGCCGGACAGCTCGAGAACCCGGCGGTCGAGCGTGACACGGCCCAGTCCCAGCCGGTCGAGCGTCGCCCGGGCCTGCTCCTCGGCGTCCCAGTCCTCGCCGATGACGGCGAAGTGCTCGGTCGCGGCATCCCCGGACTCGATCGCAGACAGCGCCGCGCGCACCCCGGCGATGCCGAGCACGTCGTCCACGCGGCGCTCGCGCTGCAGCGTGATGTTCTGCGGCAGGTAACCGGCCGCCCCGGACACGGTGACGGACCCGCGGGCGGGGGTCAGCTCACCGGTCAGCAGCCGAAGCAGCGTGGATTTGCCCGCTCCGTTGGCGCCGACCAGCCCGGTGCGGCCGACCCCGGCAGCCAGGTCCAGGCCGTCGAAGACGTCACCGCCGTCGGGCCAAGCGAAACTGACGTCGGAAACAGCAACCGAAGGCGTCACGGCAAGCTCCTGAGGTTCGAGAATCACACGGGTCTCGGCAACCTCAGCGGTACAACGGTCTCCCCGATCTGGTGACGCCAGGAACGATTCCCACGCTACCGCCGACCCGGGCCGCGCCCAAGGGAGTTTCCGCTGGGTTTGCGCGATGGCAGAACGAGGGCGACCCGGCGGCCTTCTCAGATCCGTTTTGCGCTGCTATCGTCCGGGCATCGAGAAGTGCCGGCTGTATACCGGCTACCGAATGCAGCGCCCCAGCGCGGCGCACCGCGCCGCCAGCACCGCTCGGCAGTGACGCCGCGGCGCCAGAAACAAGCGGTGCCCTGAGTCCGAGCGGAAGCGATCACCCCGGCCGCCAGTGGCGGGTCGGCCCGACCAAGCCCGCCGAACCCGTTCAAGCGGGAAACCTCGACCGATGGGACGGCACAGATGAAGGAAGCGTTCGGCGGTCTGAGCACGGACTGGAAGGAAGGCATCAACTGGGCCTCGGTGCGGGAGTGGCGGCTTGCCCGGGCGCGGGAGGCCATGGCCAGGCACGACCTGGGCGCGCTGGTGCTCTTCTACGACGAGAACATGCGGTACGTATCGTCGACCTACACGCCGGGCTGGAACAGGCTCAAGCCCGGCCTCCGTTACGTCGTGCTCTGCGACGGCGGGGAGCCGATCGTCTATGAGCAGGGCGACATCGGGATCCACCTCAAGGTGCACAACCCCTGGATCCCGCCGCAGAACGTGCGGCACTCCTACACCTGGATCAAGGGGGCGGCTGGGCCAGCGGCGGCCAGCCAGGTCGCCAAGTTCACCGCCTCGCTGGTTAATGACCTGGAGGAAGCCGGCGTGCGTGGCAGGCCCGTCGGGGTCGACTTCATCGACATCAACATGATCCAGGCTTTCCAGCAGGCAGGGATCACCTGGACAGACGGCATGACGCCGATGATGGAGGCACGGTCCATCAAGAGCCCCGACGAGCAGAAGGCCGCGCGCATCGTGGGGGCGATCTGTGACTCGCTGCACTACGAGTTCACCCAGTTTCTCAGGCCTGGCCTGACCGAGAACGAGGTGGCCGCGTTCGGGTTCGAGTACCTCTACAACGTCGCCGGCATGGAGGACGTCGAGGACATCATCGTTTCCTCTGGACCGAACGCGTGGCCGAACTGGCGCAACTTCTCCGATCGCATCATCCGGCCCGGGGAGCTTGTGATCATCGACCTGGCGGCCCTGACCTGGAACGGGTTCAAGTCCTGCGTCTACCGGACCTACTGCGTGGGCGGCTCGCCGACGGACGAGATGAAGCGCTACTACGACACCGCGCACAAGTGGCTGTGGGATGCGATCGAGGTGGTCCGGCCCGGCGTGAGCACAAGGGACATCGCCAGCAAATGGCCGTCGGCCAAGGATGCCTGGGGATACGAGGAGGAGGACCAGGCCGCCGCCAACTTGTGGGGACACGGGCTCGGGCTCGCGCAATACGACCGGCCGGTCATTTCCCGGATCTGGTCCCTGGACTATCCGGAGGAGATCATGCCGGGCATGGTGTTCGCGCTGGAGACGCAGCACGGGAAGGTGCACGAGTTCGGTGTGCGGCTTGAAGAGATGCTGCTGGTCACCGATCACGGGTATGACCTGCTCTCCACGTTCAAGTCCGACGAGATCATCGTGGTCGGATGAGCACCCAGTTACGCCGGCTGAAGCCCCTGCACCCGGGCGGCACGAGCGCCATCGCCGGGGCCAAGGCGGCACGGCTGTCGGCAGCACTGCGGGCCGGGCTCCCGGTGCTGCCAGGCTGGGTGGTGCCGGCCGCTGAGAGCAAGCCAGCCGTATGGGCCGCGGCCGCGGCGCTGCGCGGTGGCCAGTTCGCGGCGGCCCGGCGGGCTGCGCTATCCCGGTCGCTGGACTGCGCCCTGACCGACGAACTGGCCGAGGCGGCCGGCCGCCTGGGCGGCCGCGTGATCGTCCGCTCCTCGAGCAAGCTGGAGAGTGACCCGCGCTGGTCGGGGGCGTTCGCGTCGGTGGCCGGCGTCCGGCCGGGCGAGGTGGCGACCGCGGTGCGCAGCTGCTGGGCTTCGGCGTTTGCTGTTGACCCGCTGACACGGCTGGACGCCTGTGGACTGCAGCTCGAGGATCTTGAGTTAGCTGCACTCGTCCAGCCGGAGATCCGCCCGGCCGCGGGCGGCGTGGCCCGGGTCACGCGGGCGGGCCGCCGCCTTGACATCACCGTAGACGGGGTCAACGGCCACCCCGGCGCCCTCCTGCACGGCTACTCAGACGGCGACCGCGCCCTCGTCACCGCGCCTGACTACGGCGGCGGTGATTGGGCGGCCGCCGAAGGGCCGCTGGTGGGCCTGGTGGGGTGCGACGTGGTGCTCGAGGTTGCCCGGCTCGCCGAGAGCGTCCACCGGCTGCTCGGCGACGACGCGATCGAGTGGGCGGCTGCGGACGGGCGGGTGTGGCTGCTGCAGTGCCGGCCCGGCGGTGGCCTGCCCGTCGCCGCCGCACCGGACGCCGCCGCCGCACCGGACGCCATCTCCGCACCGCACACCACCGCCGCACCGCACACCACCGCCGCACCGCACACCACCGCCGCACCGCACACCATCTCCGCACCGGGACCGCGGCTGGCGGGCCGGGAGTGGATGCCGGTGCTCGGCGCCGCCGTCCGGGCCCGTGGACATCACCTCCACGCGAGGCCGACGGTGGCGGGCGAGGCCGCGGGCCGACTGGTCGCGTGCCGATCGCACGAGCGCCCGCCGGCGGCCTGCCGCGACGCGATCCTGCTGATCGACCGCCCGCTGCCGGCGTTTGCGCCGTTGCTGTTCACCGCGCGCGGCGTCATCGCGCGGTCCGGGGCCACCAGCTCACACCTGGCCGAGGTGGCCCGCAGCCTGTCCGTGCCGATGGTGACCGGCTGCCATCCGGATGCCGTGACCGGCGCAGGCCTGGCGTGTTCCGGCTGGCTCGCCGCGATCGACGGCAGCACCGGCGACGTGGCCCTGTGCCGCGGTGACGGCGGCGACCACGACAGAAGGGAGGCCCGGTATGGGTAAGCCCATTGCAGCCCGGGCGACCAGGCGGCCCCCCGCGCACACCGCGGTGCCAGCGAGCCACAAGGTCAAGCTGGTGCTGCGTCGCGGCATCGTGACCGGGACGATTCCCGGCGGGACCCGGCTGGTCCAGACGAGCATCGCGAGCGAGATGGACGTGGGCGCCCGGCAGGTCCGCGACGCGCTGCGGGAACTTGCCGCCGAGGGCTTCGTCAAGCTGGACAGGCGGGGTGGGGCGGTGGTCCACGAACTCGGCCGGAGTGAACTGCAGGACATCTACGAGATCCGCATGGTGCTGGAGCCACTCGCGACAGCTCGTGCGGCCACGCTCGCCACCGGGGAAGTCATGCTTCAGGCGGCCGGGCTGCTCGCCGCGATGGAGACGGAGACCAGCGCCGGGCTGTGGGCCGAGCACAACTCAGCGTTTCATGACCTCATAGCCGGGGCGGGAAGCAGTTCCCGGCTGGTTGTGATGCTGAGGAACCTCAGGGAGCTCTCCGCGCTGTACGTCACGCATTCGATCATCGCCGTGCCGGGCCGCGCCAAGCGCGCAAACGCCGAGCACGCGCAGATCCTGCAGGCCATCATCTGGCGCGACCCCGAGGCGGCCGCCGAGGCGGCGCTGCGGCATCTGGACGGCACCCTCCGGGCGCTCGACATCCGCCCGGTCGAAACGCGCCGCCCAGCCGTTTCCGCGGCACTTGAGTGATTGAGCCGCGCCGGTAATCACGTTACTATCACGTTCAGCACCAGCCGCCGGCTAACAGGGGCCACCGTGGAGCTTGTCGACGTGCACAATCACGTGATTCCCGCCGAAGCCCTCGACCTGCTGCGCCGCGACGCCGGTTACGGGGTCACGCTCGACGGCGACCGGTGGAGCGGCGGGCACCACGTGCCGTTCACGGTCGTGGCATCGTTCCACGACCCGGCTGCCAAGATCACCGAGATGGACGCCAAGGGCATCGGCTCGGCGGTCGTCTCCTGCGCGCCCCCGCTGTTCTGCTACGAGGTCAGCAGCGACCGGAGTGCCGGGCTGTGCGAGGCATCCAACGCCGGGATGGCGAAGTTCTGCGCCACGCACCCCGAGCGCCTGCGGTGGCTGGCGCACCTTCCGATGCAGGATCCGCCGCACGCGGTCACGGCGTACCATGCCGCGCTGCTGCAGGGCTGCGTGGGAGCGGCGATCGGGACCTCCATCGCCGGGCGCCGGCTCGACGAGCCTGAGTTCGGGGAGTTCTGGGAGGCCGCCGAGCAGGCGGGCAGGCCGGTGCTCGTGCACCCGGCGTTCAACGAGCCCCATCGCGCGCTGGAGCCCTACTACCTGCAGAACGTCATCGGCAACCCGCTGGAGACCACGATCACGGTGGAGCGGATGATCTGCGCGGGGGTGTTCACCCGGCACCCAGGCCTTCGCCTGCTCATCCTGCACGGCGGCGGCTACGTGCCATACCAGGCGGGCAGGCTGGCCCACGCCTGCGAGGTGCGGCCCGAGATCACGGTGCCGCCCAGCGATGTCTGGCAGGCATTCGGCCAGCTGTACTTCGACAGCATTACGCACAACACGTCGGCGCTTCGCTACCTCGCCGAGCATGTCGGCCACGATCACGTTCTGCTCGGCACTGACCTGCCGTTCGACATGGCGGAGGCGGATCCCGCGAGGGCCCTGGCCGAAGCATTCGAGCCGCCGGAACGCGACGCCGTCGGCTCGGCGAACGCGACCCGCCTGTTCGGCCTGGCGGGCATGCGCCGAGCCCGCGGCTAGATCTCGCCCGCTGGCGAGCCCTGGTACCGGTGCCGCGCGGACAGGCCGCGGAACGAGGCAAAGACCACGCAGCCCTCCGGGTACTCGTAGGGGCCGTGCGGCTGCGGGCCGGAGGCCCAAACGTAGTCACCCGGGTGCAGGTGCACGCCGTTCACGATCTGGACGCCTTCGAGCACCACGATCGAGTGGCTGCTCGAGTGCGCGTGCTCCGGCTCGACGTACCCGGGCGGGAACTTGATCAGCATGTCGGCCACGCCGACCTCGGGGTCGGAGTAGAAGACCTTCACCTGGACGCCGGACCGCAGGGACAGCACATCCACGTCGTCCTGCCAGTCCAGCTCCCAGCGATGAGCGGTGTGGAACGGCTTGCCCATGGTGCCCCTTTCTCGTTGTCACACACCGAGGTAGGTCTCCCGCACCCCGGTTGAGCTCTCCAGTTCCGCCGGGGTGCCGTGCCAGACGACCTGCCCGTTGGACAGGATGTAGGCGGTGTCCGCCAGCGCGATCGCCAGGCCGTAGTTCTGCTCGACCAGGAAGATGGACAGCCCGCCCCGGCGCAGGTCGGCCACGATCTCGCCAATGCGCTCGATGACCACGGGCGCGAGGCCCTCGGAGGGCTCATCCATCAGCAGCAGCCTCGGGTTCGCCAGCAGGGCCCGGGCGATCGCGAGCATCTGCTGTTCCCCGCCGGACAGCTGGCCGCCCCGCAGCCGCCTGCGCTCGGCGAGGTTGCCAAACAGGTCATAGACCCGCTCCAGGGTCCACGCTCTGCGGACGTCCGATCCGCGCACGGCCAGCGTGAGGTTCTCCTCCACGGTGAGCGAGGGGAAGATGCGGCGCCCCTGCGGGATCAGCGAGATTCCCCTGCGGGCGATCTGGAACGGCTGCTTGCCGACCAGCTCCTCGTCACCGAGCGTGATCCGGCCGGAGCGCGGCCGGATCATTCCCATCATCGTGTGCACCAGGGTGGTCTTGCCCATGCCGTTCCGGCCCAGCAGGACCGTGCAGGCCCCCTCTTCGATGCGCAGGTCCACGCCCTGGAGCACATAGTTGAGCCCTCGGTAGGTGTGCAGGTCGGAGACCTCGATCATTGCCCGGCCCGGCCCAGGTAGAGCTCGCGCACCTGCTCATCCCGCTGGATCTCGCGCATAGTGCCCTCCAGCACCAGGGAGCCATGGTGCAGCACGGCCGCCGAGTCGACCACGCCGCGCAGCAGGTCGATGTCGTGCTCGATCATGACCAGGGTCAGCCCGGCCGGCAGCGACCGCAGCAGCGTCGAGATGCCCACCCGCTCGGCTGGCGAGAGCCCGGCGGCCGGCTCGTCGAGCAGCAGCACGCGTGGCTTCAGCGCCAGGGTGAGCAGCACTTCGAGCTCGCGGATCTCGCCGTGGGACAGCTCGGACGCGCGCGTGCCCAGCCGTCCGGCGAGCCCGAAGCTGGCGGCCAGTTCTTCTGCGTCACCGGTGACGGCGCGGTAGCTTCGCCACGGGCGCAGCAGCGACAGCTTCGTCCGGCTCAGCCCGTGCAGGGCCAGGGTGAGGTTTTCCAGCACGCTGAGGTCGCCGAAGACCCGGGTGATCTGGAAGGTGCGCCCGAGGCCGAGCGCTACCCGGCGGTACGGCCGCAGTGCGGTAATGTCCCGCCCGAACAGGGCGACGCGGCCGGACGTGGGCCGCAGTTCGCCCGACAGCATGTTGAACAAGGTCGTCTTGCCCGCCCCGTTCGGGCCGATGATGCCGAACCGGGCTCCGTCGGCGATCTGCAGCGAGACATCCGCCACCGCCGTGACGCCGCGGAACCGCCGGCACAGGCGATCGGCGACGAGCGCGGGCCTGGGCGCAGACGCAGCGGCGGAAGTGCCGGCGGTCATGGCGCCTGCGGTGGCTCGGTGCGCGGCTGGGCCGCCTCGAGGGCGAGTGGTGGCCCCTCCTGCGCGGGACCGCTGCCTTCGGCCCGTCCGGGTCTGCCGGCCTGCCCAGCCCGCAACCTGGTGATCAGCGCGTCCCGGCGCCGGCCAACCGCCCGCACCAGGCCCCAGAAGCCCCCGGGGCTCAGCAGCACGACGGCGATCAGGGTGAGCCCCATCAGGGTCTGCCAACGGGTCACGTACGTGCTCAGCTCCTGCTGGAACAGGACGATCACCACCGCGCCGAGCGCCGGGCCCCAGATGCTGCCGAGGCCGCCGACTACCACCATCACGACCAGGAACCCGTCCGCGCTGAAGGCCATCGTCGTGGGGCTGATCAGGTCGTTCACGAAGATGTACAGGACGCCGGCCACGCCCGCGAAGAAGACGGCGATGACCCAGGCGAGGTAGCGATGCAGGCCGGTCCGGTAGCCGAGCGCGGCGAGCCGCGCCTCGTTGGAGCGGACCCCGCGCAGCGACAGCCCGAACGGTGAAGCCGCGAACAGCAGCAGCAATCCCGCGGTGACCGCGAAGACCACCAGGACGGTCATCCGGAGCGTGAGCGGGTCGTTGAGGTCGAACGGCCCGGCGCTCGGCAGGCTGGCCAGCGTGATCCCGTTGTCGCCCTCGCTGAGCCCGGTCCACTGGTAGGCGAGCCCGTAGAGGACCTGGCCAAGGGCCAGCGTGATGATCACGAAGCTGATCCCCTTGGTGCGGACCGCGACGATGCCGAGCGCCAGCCCGAGGGCCAGCACCACGCCGAGGGCGATCCCCACCGCGGCCCACGGCGAGAAGAAGTGGTTCTCCGCGATGGCCACGGCGTACGCGCCGACGCCGAGAAACCCAGCCTGCCCAAGCGAGATCAGGCCCGCGTATCCGGCCATGAAATCCAGCGACATGGCGGCCACCGCGTAGACGAGCATGTCCACGACCAGAGTGGACGCGAAGCCGTTGCCCTCCAGCAGCAGGACCAGGATGACCGCGACGGCAGCGCCGGCCACCGGCCCGGTCAGCCGCCGCGACCTCTCCAGCCCGGCCAGTGCCAGACGGCCGGCCGGGGAGGCTGCTGCGGGGGTTCCGTCGCCCGCCGCGGTCACGTGCCCGGCTTCCCGAGCAGGCCCTGCGGCTTCACCAGCAGCACCACGATGACCGGGATGAACAGCACCGAGTAGGCGAACGCCGCGAAGTAGGCCGTGCCGTAGTCGACGACGAGGCCGATGAGGAGGCTACCCAGGATCGCCCCCTCGAAGCTGCCCAGGCCGCCCACGATCACCACCGCCAGCGCAAAGAGCAGCATGTCGCTGTCGGCCCCGGTGTACAGGCCGAGCACCGTCCCGCCCAGCACCCCGGCGAAGCCGGCCAGCATCCCGCCAAGCGTGAACACCAGGGTGTTGGCCAGGCGCACGTTGACGCCCAGAGCGCCGACCATCTCGCGGTCGTCGACGCCGGCCCTGATGATGGCGCCGACCCGGGTCCGGCGGAGCAGGTAGTACAGGGCGGCCGCTACGACAATCGAGACCCCGAGGATGAAGATCCTCCCGTTCGGGTAGACGATGCCGTCCACGGGCAGCGTGGAGGACCTGCCAAGGACCCCGGGCAGGTTGACGGTCAGCGGCGTGCCGCCCCAGATGGCCAGAGCCACGTCGTCGATGACGTAGATGAGCCCTAACGTGGCGAGCAGTTCCGCCATCTCCGACCGGCGCAGCCGGGTGATCAGGGTGCGCTCCAGCAGAAACCCGAACGCCCCGGTCGCCAGCGCCGCTGCGGCGAGCCCGTAGAAAAAGTTGTTCGTGGAGCCGATCACCGAGTAGCCGATGTATCCGCCGAGCAGGTACACCGCCCCGTGCGCGAGGTTGGTGACGCGCATGATCCCGAACACCAGGGTGAAGCCGCTCGACACCAGGAAGATCACTCCGGCGAGCGTCAGGCCGTTCAGGGTCTGGGCGATGAATTCTGGCACTCCCCGCTCACCTCCCCTCCCCCTTCACGCGCTGAGCGCGACGACCCGGCGCTGGAGGATGGAGTCTGCGATCGCCGCGGTGAGCTCCACGCTCCGCAGCCCGTCCTCACCGGACGGGCCCGGGTCGCGGCCGGCGGTGACGGCCTCGGTGAATGCCTCGATGGTGCGCAGGTAGGAGCCGCGAGAGGAGACCGGGAACTCCCGCTCACCGTCACGGGTGACGAAGCTCATCACCGAGTCCCGGTCTGGCCGCGACAGGTTGGGAGCGAGGACACGGCCCTCGGTGCCGTACAGCGCGATGTCGTCCCGCGGATGAGGCACCGCCTGGCTGGCGTGCAGCTGGCCCAGGGTGCCGTTGCGGAAACGGAGCAGCACCAGGTCCGTGGTGTCGATCTCGAACCCGGGCTCGGAACTCGCCATCGCGGTCACCTCCGATACCTCGGAGCCGATCAGGTAGCGCAGGATGTCCAGGGCGTGCACGCCGATGTTGTTGAGCGTGCCGAGCCCGGCCAGGGCCGGATCCGTCCGCCAGCCCCTGGGCAGGCTGCCCCGGGTGCCGATCTGCGCCTCAGCAGTGACCACCCGGCCGATGCCGCCGTCGCGGATCAGGCTGGCAGCCTCCGCCATGCCGTCGAAGAACCGGGTCTGGAACGTGATGCCGAGACCCACGCCGGCAGACCGGCATTCCGCGACGCAACGCCGCGCATCGCCCACGGTCAGGGCCAGCGGCTTGTCGCACAGCACGTGCTTGCCCGCCCGGGCAGCCGCGATCACTTGCCCGGCGTGCTGCGCGTTCGGCGTGGCGATGTACACGGCCCCTACCGCGGGGTCCGCGAGCATCTTGGCGTAGTCGTCGAGGGCGGTGACCGCGCCGTGCTCGCGCGCAAACGCCTCGGCCCGTCCCTGGTCTCGGCTGACGACGCTGATCAGCGCGCTGCTGGCGCTGGCCGTGATGGCCGGAGCGATCTCCGTCCTCGCGATCCTGCCGAGCCCGACGATTCCCCATCCCAGCACCTGCACTGCCACTCAGTCCCTTTCCGCCTGCGTCGCGGGATCCGCCAACGCCCCGGCAGATCGGGAGTGCGCGTAATCACCGGCGGGCGGGCGGCCGCAGCCACTACATGATTGGACGTTATCATTACGCTCGGGCCGTCACCAGTGAGCTGTGCTCCCCGCCCAAAGTGATTGTCAGCTGGCCCCGGCTTCCTCCTGGCGGCCCGTCTCGCCGCGCGACGCTGACAGCAGGCGCTCGAGCAGTAGCAGTTCCGGGCCGCCGAGCTCGCCGGTTACCCGGGCTGCCTTGGCGCGGTCCTCGGCGTGGGCCAGGCTCTGCTGTGCCACCTGCAGCTGCTTACGCAGCTTGGCGTTCTCCGCGGTCAGCTTGCGCTGCTCGGACGCGGCACTGGCCAGCCTGGTCTCCAGGCTGGCCACGGTCTGCTGCAGCCTGGCATGCCCGGCCTCCCCGGGTCCGGGCGGCGGACCGGAATCCGGGATGGTCGCGAGCCGCCTCACGACTTGGATGAGCAGCCGCCTGGCCAGCTCGTCATAGTCGAAGCCGGCGGCGGCTTCGCCCGCAGCCGCCAGGTCAGCAACGGGGCTGCCGCTGCGGCTGCCCGTGGCGGCGGGCTGGCCGACATGCCCGGTGCCCGTGGCGGCGGGCTGGCCGACATGCCCGGTGCCCGTGGCGGCGGGCTGGCCGACATGCCCGGTGGCCGGGCTGCCGCTGGGCTCCGCCGACCCCCGGGCCCGGGCCGCGTGGCCCACGGCAGCGATGCGATAGGTCCGCTTACCGCGGATCTGCCGCTCGATCAGCCCGGACCGTTCCATCCCGGACAATAGTTGCGCGAACGCGGCGCTCGAGCCGGGATAGCCGACGCCCTCAGCGAGCACCGCGGCGGCCATGCCCTTTGGGTCGTTGACCTCACCGCCGGCCAGGTAGGACAGGACGCGGTCGCGTATGCCGATCGACCGCGTCCTCCGGGCAGGGTCCAGCCCCCCCATGTCAGCGCTCCTCCTCGCGGCAATCATGCTCCGGCAGCCAGCTCCCTGCAATCATGCGGAGCCTCGCAGCCACTGTCATCATAGCCCGGCAGAGCGGGCGGATGATTGCCGGCCAGCCAACGCCTCCCGCCGCCCGGGCCGGAGGCGTTGGGCGGCTCCGGTCACGCGCCCGGCGCGCCGGTCGAATCGGTGGCGTACTCCTGCTGCCAGGCCTTGTACGGCAACGTGCCCCACGGCAGAACGCTCGGATATGTCTTTATCGGCACGTCCTCCAGCGTGCCGTGCACGTTCTCGACCTTGCAGACGTAGATGTTCTGCGTCGGGGCGTCCACCGTCAGATTGAGTGTGACCGGCCCGCGCGGCGCGACGACTGGGGTGCTCTTCATGGCCGCGATCAGGGTTTTCGGATTGGTGGCGTTGCCGTGCAGTCGCTTCAGCGCGTCCACGACGAGCTCCGCGTGCACGTAGGACGCCTCCGCGTAATAGCCGGGGCGCACGTGATAAGCCGCGTCGAACAGGCTGACGAACTTGTTGTTCGCGGGGCTGTCGATTCCGTCGCAGTACTGCCCGATCTCCTGGTCGCCGAGTACGTCCGACGGCACCTCACCGGGCAGAACCGAGTAGTCGAAAAGGAGCGTGTTGCCGTAGAGGGGAATCTTCCCGCGAAGGCCGTACTGAGCGTATGCCTTGGTGAAGTCGATCGCGCCCGCCCCGACGACCTCTGCGAAGACCGCCTGGGTGCTCTTCGGGATCGCAGACACGTACGGGCTGAAATCCACCGTGGTCAGCGGGGGCCACAGCACCTTGTCGATCTTGCCCCCGAGCATCGTGAACTGCTTCATGAAGCCGCCGGCCGACAGCCAGCCGAACGCGTAGTCGTTCGCCACCACCGTCACGTGCCGGTAGCCGAGAGTCTTGTAGAGGTAGTCGGCGGCGACGATGTCTGGCTGGTCGCAGAGCCACCCGGAGGCCATCGCGTTGCCGTACTTGGCGTCGTCGACGATCTGCGTCTGGCCGCAGACAGCGAGGTTGTCCGTTGGGACGTCCTGTGCGCCGAGGAAGGGCGCCACGGCCGCGTCCTCGCTCGCGAGCAACGGCCCCTCCATAACCTGAATGTGCTTCTGCAGCACAAGAGACCTGGCGTCGGACAGCGCAACTGTTGGGTTGCCGCCGGTGTCGTCGACATAGGTGATGATCTTGTGGCCGTCGACGCTGTTGCCGAAGACCTTGAGCCCCAGGTCCCAGCCCTCAACTTCTTGCTTACCCGGGGCGGCGGCGGTGCCGGTCAGCGGGGCCTCGAATCCGATGATGATAGGGCTGGCCGAGTTGGCACCAGTGCCGGATGAACTGCCGGACCCGCAGGCGGCGAGCGTCAGCGACGCCGACGCCAGCACGAGCAGTAAGGCCCGCGAGGGGCGCGGCCGACGTGTTGGTCTCATATCCATCTCCGTTCCGGGCGATCGTGGCCAGGGAACTAAGTGATTAGCTTAATCACCTCGGGACGGCGCGAACAGAGACTGGCGATGATTAGACTCGGCCCAGAAGAAGGGAGGCAGTCCTCCCGGTGGAGTGAAGGAGAATGTGCCTCCTCGGCCAGCACGGCCTCGCCGGGCGCGGCAACCGCGATGCGGGCGCGCGGGCGGGCGACGGCCATCCGCCACCCGTGCGGCACGAGGCGTTCGACGCCGGCTTCCTAGGACCCTGCTGAATAAGGCAGCGTGTTGCCGGCCTGGGGTGCGGCTGGCATGGGATGATCTTGGTATGCAGGGTGCGGAGCGGGTGGACCGGCAGTTACTGGACGCGGCGGCGCTGGTGGGGCATCTGGTCCCGGACGGCAGTGTGTTCGCATTTTTGGCCCGGCATCGTGGTGAGGTGTTCCCGGCGGAGTTGTTCGCGGACTTGTTCCCGAGCGTGACGGGCCGGCCGAGCCTGCCGGGCGAGGTCGCCGCGTCGGTGCTGGTTTTGCAGGCGTTGCATGATCTGTCGGACCGGGACGCGGTCGCGGCGGTGCGCTGTGACCTGCGGTGGAAGGTGGCGTGCGGGCTGCCGCTGGATCATGAGGGCTTTCACCCGACCACGCTGACGTACTGGCGCAGGCGGCTGGCGGCCTCCGATCGTCCGGACCGGATCTTTGAGGCGGTGCGGGCGGTCGTGGCCGCGACGGGGGTGCTGGGCGGCAAGACGATGCGGGCGCTGGATTCGGTGGTGCTCGATGACGCGGTCGCCACCCAGGACACCGTCACCCAGCTGATCGCGGCAATCCGCCGGGTGCGCCGCGAGGTTCCTGGCGCCGCCGCGGTCATCGCGCACTGCCACGCGCATGACTACGGCGACCCGGGAAAGCCGGCGATCGCCTGGGATGACAAGGCCGCGCGGGACGCGCTGGTCTCCGCGCTGGTCAATGACGCGACGGCGGTCCTGGGCGCATTCGCGGCCGCTGACCTGGAGGAAAAGCCCGGGCGGGCGGTGGCGCTGCTGGCGCTGGTGGCCGGGCAGGACGTCGAGCCCGCTGAGGGCAGTGACGGCACTGACGGCCGGTGGCAGATCGCTCGCAAGGTCGCCGCGGACCGGGTGATCAGCACCGTCGACCCCGATTCCCGGCACGTGCACAAGAGCCGGCACCGCCAGCAGGACGGCTACAAAGCTCACGTGGCGATCGAGCCGGGCACGGGCCTGTTCACCGGCGGCCGGCTCACCAAAGCCAGCGGCGAGGCTAATCACGAGGCCGTGATCGGGCTGGGCCTGCTGGCCGGCGAGAACGCCGGGCTCCAGGTCCTCGGCGATACCGCCTACGGCACCGGGCAGGCCCGCGCGGATCTGGCCGCCGCCGGGCACACCGCGGTCATCAAACCCGGGCCGCTGCGCCCGGCAGTCGATGGCGGGTTCACCATCGACGACTTCACCGCCGATGAGCAGGCTGGCACAGTGACCTGCCCGAACGGTGTGACCCGCCGCATCACCCGCGCTCGCCGCGTCGTCTTCGGCGCGTCCTGCCGCAGCTGCCCGTTGCGCCCGCAGTGCACGACCAGCGCCAAAGGCCGCACCCTGGAGCTGACTCGTCACGATGCCCTGCTGCGCCAAGCCCGCCGGGACTGGGCAGCCCGCCAGGACCTGCGCGACACCTACCGCCAGCACCGGCCCATGGTCGAGCGGTCCATCGCCTGGCTGATCGGCCCCAAAAACCGCTGCCGCCAGCTCCGCTACCGTGGTGTCCCCAAAGGCGACCAGTGGCTGCAGCTGCGCATGGCCGGCCTCAACCTGCGCCGGATGATCAACCTGGGCCTGCAGCCAGGCGCAGACGGCACCTGGATCCTTGACGGCCCAGCCTGAACCCGGGCACCGTCGCGGCCGCCGCAACGAAAGACCCCCCTTGACCATCACAGCGCCGCCCCGGCACGCTGACCTACACGGGAAGGGCGACCACTTTGCCGGCCTCCGGGCCTGGCTTACG
>Ga0335073_10004186_pt1 | contig 20180 bp, 22 predicted proteins | sample Lox_Sample_22_FD_207093 | JGI IMG/M metagenome (GOLD analysis project Ga0335073, IMG submission 207093) | Soil microbial communities from Loxahatchee National Wildlife Refuge, Florida, United States - Lox_Sample_2.2 | ecosystem: Environmental > Terrestrial > Soil > Wetlands | place: USA...
TTATTCCATGTGGCTGAGTATATGAATTTATCATGGCACCCGTTCTGATATCCCATATTCGTACAGACCGGTCTAGCGAGCCGGTTACAAGGTGTAAATTATCGAATTGGAGACAGGTCACTGGTCCTGTATGTCCCACCAAGGTCCGATGTACAAGGCCCGACCGTACTACCGTCAACCACCAACCTAACAAATAGGAAATTTACAATCCCAAAGACGGATAACTCCATCAGAAGTTCCAGTAGCAAGGGCATTTTCAAAACATTGTAAGCCTCCTATGAAATTGGCTTCAGAAAGTGAGTTTCCATTTCCTCCCCTAGCAGCAGAGGATCCAAAACTTGCACTTCGCCAATCTGTGCCTCGTCGTCCAGTAGACCAAGTCGCCAATTGGGGATTCGAACTTTGCGCAATTACTGTAAGAACATCAATAGTCTGAACACATTTCCCGGAATTCAAATCCCATACTCGTATTGTTTTATCGGCAGAGCCACTTACAAGGGTACCTCCCATGAAGTGCAATGCAGTGATCTCACCCATATGAGAATCGAAAACGTCGACACAGCAGTCCGCTGTTACGGAATATTTAAGAGGACTTTGGGGACGGGAAAGGTGTGAGCCGTCGGTGGCTTCGTCGGAGTCAGACTCGGCATTGTCTTTTGGGTGGATGAGAGAGGATATTACAGAGGTGGCGGGGTGGGTTGGACTTGAGTAGGTGTCTGTTCGACTTAAGTCCCATATTCGGATTGTTGCATCAGTGGATCCTGTTGCTACAATGCTGTCCTCAATTTGGAGGCATCGTACCGAAGCTAACGTATTAGGCAGGCATACATAAGTTCAATACCATTGTGCCCTTCCAATTGACCTTGACATCGGCCTGTTGATAAGTCCCATACTCGGACAGTGGAATCCAAGGACGCAGTAATTAAGGTGCCGAAAGGAATATCAAAGTCTAGAGCACTTATTGGATCGTTATGAGCTTGTATTGTCTATTATCAGTACCGGCCTTCTGAAGACGTACCCGAATATTGGTGCCATGACCCAGATGTTTCTGTAGCACTGGAGTTGCAATCCGTTCTTCTATTAGTTCATCCGACAAAAGTGTATACTCATTGCCCGTCGTTTCCTTGCCTTTGGACTATTCAGCTTTCCATACACGCTCTCGCTCATGAAACTTCCGCTCATTTTCTCTTCCGTCTCCGCCTTTGGAGATGACTTCAATCCAGCTTCTTCCTCTATCCTCTCGACTTCCTCCAGTTCTTGTATCTCAGCCAACCGATCATCGATAACATTGACTTCATGTTCTAAATTCGTTTGCTGATTTTCCAAATTGGTCAGTTTCTCGAGAAACTCGGATCTCAAGTGATTCAATTTCAGTATCTTTGCATCAATCTCACTTATCTCTGTCGACGCAAGACTCTATTACATCAGTCTCTCCGAATCGCTCTGGAATACCTTTCTTACAGCCACCACTTCAATTTCATGAAAGAGGGCATCTCGCTCCCTTTGTAGTCGTTGTGCCTCCGTTAAATGTTCAGGAACTTTTCCTCCGGATTTTCTATGATGTCCATGTGATCTGGTTCCTTTCCTTAAAGCTGTTGAAGTTGTTGTATCAGGCAAACTAGCTTTGAAACCTTGAAACAGAGTTAACGCGGAATCCCCCGTTTCGGGAATATCGTATAACAATTCATCGGGTAAATAAGTGATTTGTCGAAAGGAGATGTCTGATGGCGAGAGAGTTGTCCTCAGGATTTCTCTTGGATTCGCCGCTGAGAGCATTCTCTTCTGTAAGGAGGGACGTTGTGCAAAGTGCGGTGCTATTAATGTTAATTCAGATCTAAACAAGGGGGAATACCGATGTTGTTGATGGCTGATTTCAGGGCCATTGAGTGTATGTCTCCTGCTGCATTGCTTACAGTCGGTGATTTATGGGGATTCGGAGTCGACGTTCGCTGTGGCGCTATTGGAAGTGCCAGGTTTGGTGAGTTTGTGGATGGGTGGTGTTGCACTTGAGGCGATGAGGGAGGGAGGGGAGACACAGTTTCTGTTGAGTTTCTTTGATGGTGTGGTTTTGAGTTGGACGCAGAGGCCGGTTTGTCTTTGTCGAGGTACGACAACTGGCCATCGAAGTACATTGTTAGAATACTTTCCTTAGTTATTCGTTCTTTATCGAAGTAACATTTCTTGAATCGAGTCCTGGACGTGTATTGACCCTCGAGTGAAACTTGGATCGTCACAAATTACCGCCATAGAAATTTGGGCCGGAGAGTCGCCAGGGTTAGGGTTTACTGTTTGCTAAAGTTTCATTTTGCGAAATTCCAGTCCCAAACTTTTTGTTTCGCCGACTTTGAAGCCTTTGCTTCATCCTTGAACCTCTTCTGTTGGCAGTCCTCAGTAAGCATCGACCATAGCGGGATTTACCTGAAGGACGACGACAGGAGAGCTATTTCTTGGCTCGTAGAGAATTCCAGTCGCGCCTTTGAGCCGACTCGGTTGTTTACGAGGAGGGTGGCCGCGTTGGCGGGAATCTTTCACTAGAGTCCCTGTACTCGCCTCAGGACAATGTTCTTCCTGGTAAGCCCCCGTTCCTCTTGGTTCAAGAGAGAGAAACTGAACACTCCATAAAGAAAGATCTTTCCTTGACGCTATCTCTGCATCCCTCCTTCTTCGGACCGAATATGCGAACTTATCTTAAACATAAATTGCTCTCGGATGTAGAAGGGACTTGTTCAGGACAACATGGGTACATTATTTGTGTTCTAGATCATCAGAAGATCGATATAGGAGCGGGAAAGATTGTTCCTGGAGTTGGTCTGGCTGAGTTCACTGTCAAGTATCAGGCTATCATATTCAAGCCTTTCAAAGGAGAAGTTGTCGATGCTACTGTCACAACTGTGAATAAGGTATGCTCCCTCAAATGGAGTACTCGTTTGCCCTATTGTCTGAGGACAGTGGTAATATTGCTTTAGATGGGATTCTTTGCAGATGTTGGACCTATGCAGATTTTTGTGTCAGTGCATTTGATTCCTCCGGATTTGAAGTTCTTTCCAGATGCCAATCCGCCCAACTTTTCGAACGAGGATCAAATAATTGAGCGAGGATCCATGGTGCGTATTAAAATCATGGGTTTGAAAATGGATGTTAAAGATATTGTAGTTCTCCATTCACATTTCTGCTAACCTTAGTTTGCTATCGGAACAATCAAGGAAGATTATCTTGGTGTTCTGTAAAAGATGATAGTAACACCTTTAGAGGAATGGCCCTGTACTACAACCTGTCGTTACGGGGGGAGATATCCAAGTCAAAAGAACTGTAGAAAGATAGACTTCATATCATTCATAATATGACAATATTAATTTACGCTTGTGCCAGACCCCAGAACCGAATGCATTCACATCTTTGAGTAAGCTTACTTCTTCTCTTTCTTCTTCTCCTTCTTCGCTTTCTCTTTCTTTCGATCTCGTTTCTTTAATGCGCCCATTCCATTCTTACACACTTCGCTATACTTGCTAAAAAACTCCTCTAATCCCTCTTGCGTTACAAAAGTCGAAATCTTGGATTTGTTGCCATCGCTCGCTCGAATGAGAAGGGGAAATGTTTCTTTTGATTTCAAGTCTGAAAGATCATCTACTTTCCTCTTTTTGGGTACGTCTCCCTGGGTGAATGTAACTGTTACCGTTAGATAGCGCTCCAGAGAATTTTTGTGAAAATACAGCGTTTCTGGGTCAGGAAGATGGAGGCATGAGAGCTATTGGATTGGAAGAGCTTTGACAACTCGCTCAAGAACTATAATTAGAGCGTTACAGGTGCAAAAAGTACATCTTCATTTGACAGTAACTTCACCATGTTCCTCGATCCTTGATGATGTTGGTGAGGAAATGCTGTGGACCGTTTGGCCGACGGTATTTATTTATGCTGGATGGATGATGGATCGTCCAAAGCCAAAACGTGACTTGCGAATTTCACGAAAATTTCCAGTTGCTGAAGATCCATCCACTCCGAGAATCAACCAACGAACCATCCGTCAGCCAAAAACCCGAGCAGGGATGCTGCAACGGCGAGTCCTTCAGAGACCTCAATGTATCCTCTGCCTACGTCGTTATGCATCTTTTTACACTGGCTTTGGTCCCAATCCAGCTACATCTCTCCTCACCACCAATTCCGAATCCACGACATCATCAACTCCCTCTAAGAAAGGCGAAGCCGAGGATGATCCAGAAATTGTTGTCCTAAATCGTAGAACCGGAAAACGAGCTTCAGTAAAGATGAGTAAGGTTAAGCCGTTTGAAGGAGACTACGGAATACTACCATTAGCTCAGAGACTGGAAGTTGAGCGAAGAGAATTACTTAAAACGCTTCGGGAACGACAGGAGGGCGATGTTTGGAAGAAAGTTCAGCAGGATTTGGAGAATGCTAAAAAGAAGGACGAATTGAAGAAACTTGATGTTACAGAAGACCGTATAGATATGAGAGTTCGGAGGATGTTGATGAAAAGACGAGCTGTGACCTCGGTTATGCCTTCTGAAGCCAAAGTACGGCAGTACATTCGATACGCTCGAGAACTCGAGAAACGGAGACTGTTGCGCTTGCGAACTCGAGAAAATGAGCAACAGCAAAAGCCACAACAGAAGAATCAACAGAAAGGTCAACAGAAAGACGAGGATAAAAAGGAAGAAACACCAAATACACAGACATTGTCTTTCAAAGAACAATGGGAACGAAGACAGCTCTACGGTATATAATTCTGAAGACAAAACTGATTGTAGCTGAACGTATACTCAACCCTATGAAACAAGGAGCCTTCGTCAATCGATATTCTCCCTACCGTGATCTCAAGAATCCCGTCAGACCACGCCATGCAACAGTCGAACAACTTTTAGCTGCCGGTTGTCACATCGGACATAACAAATCCGTCTGTCATCCCGCCATGAAACCATTCATCTTCGGTCTACATGGGGACATACACATCATAAATCTAGATCATACCCTTTCAGCTCTTCGACGAGCGTGTACCATCGTTCGCGAAATATCTTTCCGTAGAGGAATCATTCTAGTTGTCGGGAGCAGGAAAGGACTTAAACCGCTTGTTGTTGCTACAGCAGAGAGAATGGATGGTTTTGTTCTTTCTAGACCGTGGATTCCTGGTACTATTACAAATGCATCGCATGTACTGTTTCGAGGCAAGGTAGACGCAGAAACGATTCGTTTTAAGCAGTATTGGCCATTGTCTGAGAGACATCGCTCGAAATTTGAGAAGCTTTTTGATGAGCGGATTATGGAGAGGATGGTATATGATAGAAATGTGGGGCAGTGGGTGACCAGTGACGAGATGGTTCCCGAGTTCAGAGATTGGAAAGGACAATTTCGAGGGGGATCAGAGAGAAAGAATTCTACTGGATCATCGAGAAGGAATTTCAGGGGATCACAGAGAAGGCATTCCAGGGGATCACAGAGAAGGCATTCCAGGGAATCACAGAGAAGGACTTCCACTGCCAGTGGATCCAAATTTCAGCCAAATCTTGCACCTTTAATGGCATGGGAGAAATTTGCCTCCATGGTTCAATCCATCAGCGACTTCTCGGCCGACATTTTCTACGGTCCGCAGAGCCAACTTCAGTCAAAAATCAAAGAGCTATCTGTCGAATCCGTCTCGAACTACATTCCGGACCATGGAGATAATTGGTATATACGTGAACTAAACCGCGAAGGGGAAGAGGTTGAACTTCGACACATGGTTGAGGCTGAGAATGGCGATCGAAATATATTGGAAATCCATGCGATGAACAAATTTCTTGCAAAGGGAAAGTTCAGGGGAAAGGTTAGAGGAAGGGCGATCGAGTCCATGAAGGTTGAGTTGGCAGGAGATCCGGGCCATCCGGAAGTCAAAGTGTTCAGAGATGGATCAGTCATTATAGGAGGTCGCCGATTCAATGCTCAAGGGGTGCCTCTTCGACAATACTCTGATGGATCTTATGAAATGCATGGTCAGCGGTATGACATCGATGGAATGCGCTATGACCCAGGACAGGAGGCCTTTGTGTTCTCCGATGGGAGTAAACTGCTGCTGGAGGGTGAGCCACCGGACAGGAAGTTAATGGTTGTCATGGGCGAGACGATGTTCGATGTTACATCTACAGTTGTAGGATCGGCACAAAAGCGAGAAATCATCGAGAAGGCGCTGGATTTGGAACTTGCTGCTACGCTTTCCCAGCGTTCGAATGATGTCAAAGAAACCGAGACTGAGGAAGGAACCCTGGTCGAAGATCATGCGAGTGTCTACCTTGGGGGACCGTCCCAGGACGTTCGGTATCACGTGAAAATTCAAAAAAGAATGCAGCTTCTAGGGGAACAAGGAACGGACGGACAGGAGGACCCCACGGTGACGAAGGAGGAATTGGTTTACATGACGGCGGATGAATTGGTCGACATAGATGATAATATGAGTGCACTATCCCTCGATGGAGAAATTGACGAAGGACCTTCTAGGAAGAGAGCAGGACGTAACGTCCAGAGCAACATGGAATCGCCTCCTACTCTCGTTGGCAACACATCATCTCCTGAAACTGTTTCACCAGTTCGTCCTGATCTGATCATCTTCCTGAATTCTCGAGAGAACACAGTTGCTATCCGTGAAGCCGCTTCAACTCACATCCCAACAATCGGAATTGTCGACACAGATACGGACCCACAAGGACTTGCCTACAGTATCCCTGGAAATGATGATAGTTTTCGGAGTCTAGAGTATCTCGCTGGTGTGTTAAGCCGAGCAGGCGAGGAAGGCAAGATCCATCGCGAGCAGTACCTTAAGCAATTGGACAACCTTCAAAGTCGGGCGGTAGCGGTAATGCAAGGTGCTTGGAAAGATTATGACGTGCTACGAGAGTGTGAAAGACTAGAACGATTGCAAAGGAATATAAAGGCGATGGAACTCGAGCTAAAAAGGTCTGGAAGGCACGGAAAGTTGCTAGAACAGTTTGAAAGGAACCTAAAAGACTTGGAAAATTTCGAGACGGTGAAAGCAGCAACGAGGGATATAGTTGAGAAATATTGCCGCTGGTACCGATTTGAACGAGACACAGCGTCATTGGAGTTGATCAAGAAGATTATTAGCAATCACATTCTGCTGGGGCAGAGGGAGCTGCACAGACTGGATGCAGATACCACAGGATGGTCGATGGAGGACTTTCTGGCTCAAGTCAAGACTTCAACAGAGATGCCCGGAATCCCTATCGGTGCACTTGAGAATCTAGCATTAGACCAATTGACCGCCTCTAGGCATGCTTGGGCAGAGGCTAGGGACGAAGCACGGTCGAGGGCGTTGATGAGCGCCAAGAACCCTCCACAATTAGAAGTATAAAGGAAAAGCATCATATGTATAATCATCATATTATTATACTTCTTCCACTCCACCATTGGTGAAATTTAGGGTATGCATACGATACCAACCTGGCATGGGTAGTTCAATATCTGCTTCTATGATAAGATACAAATTTCCCGCGGATAGTTGTTCAAATTCTGAATTTAGCCCAAGACTCGCAAAGTTAATTCCGCCCTAATGTTAACCCGGATAGCCGACTGGTAATACGCGGCGAAGGTCCCAGCAGAGCATGGGACTGCTCTAAGTAAAGTCGGTGTGAGACCTCTCCAGAACCCTCCAAAGCCACTTTCCATATAAATCTTCCGAGCGCAGTCAATCATACCATCATATCGTCGGACACCTCCGACCTCACCTAATTTCTCTTTGAACTCAGCCATGCTCTCCGGAACCTTATTTGTAAAGCCGACATCACTTTGCATCCGAGATTTAATGACATCTAGTGGGTAGGAGCCTAGCCAGAGCACTATGCCGGCAATAGCTCCAGCTCCACACAGTTTCCATGCTGGGAGATCGTCCCTTTTGCCCGCGCTTCCTGCAACTGCTTGGTGTACAAGATATTCATATGTCAAAAACCATAATCCGTAGCCCTGTGCTTCTCGAAGAATTGTTGGCAGTTGGGCTCTGTATATCCCTTTTATTCCATCAACATTGTAGATTTTCCGAATACAATCCCATGGACCGGCGTATAGGCGTTTTTCGCCCGAAGGCTGCGTCTGTAGTTTAATGCGGATATGTTCTATTGGCCCTGAGAGAACCGAATTGCCTATACCTGCATAGGCACCAGCGAAATAGTACTGGAGATATGTCACTTTTGTAGAGCCAGGATCAGTGCGCTGATTTTGTTTCAGGAACCGCCGGCGCATATCGTGAAACAGCCAGAACTGGACTGCGACACATCCGCCTATCCCTATAAGCGGAACCAAAGTTCCCTGCAATCAGCGACGGAAGAAAAGTAGCATGGACCTTGTAGAAAGCTAGAGGGCCTTCATCTTTCCAAATTGCCTTGGCGGCCGCAATAGCGCCGGGATAGAGATCAGGTCGTGACTGCAGTCGAACTTTAACAATATCTATCCTTCAGACTAGATTTCCGAGGGAAGATACCGAAGGGTTGCCCTAGAAGAACTTGAACAGTGCCGCCGACAATTCCAGCGACCTAAAAGCACGTTAGCGTCATCTAGATAAGAATTGAAACTAGGTCTTTTATCTGCCGTTCCAAAGTTGTATGTTGACTTTCGGCCATTTCTCCGGGGGTGTAGCAATTTTTGTAGCTTTTCCCGATTGCGAAGGCTAGGGTAGCTTAACTACTGCCAGTAACACGGCTCAAGTCCCTCTGAGGCTCCGAAGTTTGAATGGGCGCAATTCTGGAGCTACTGAAGTCCAATTGATGGCAATTGTGTTCTGCGCGATAAATTTGCACTAGAAGGGACGAAAATGGCGAGTCGCAAGAAATGGTGACATTTCGGGTGTAAAGTTGGTAAAATTACCTGCCAAAATTATCAAGCTGGTTACGGCGATAAACAGGGGCACCGCCAGGCGCAACTTGCAATACTCGAAGGGTAGGGAACTACGCTCCAATTTTAGTGCCCCGTGAGTTGTTGACTTGGTCAACACCTGCCGTGGATTCCAGGAGTATCCATCAATCTCTTGCATCTCCTTGGATTCTCTCAAATTCAATTGAGTCCTCCTGAGTGATACCTCCCAATTACGATTCTGCAATTAAGAGCATGGCACAGAACACCACTCAAGCATCCCAAAAGCAAATTGTCATCCTGGGCGGATCCTACGGCGGTGTATCTACTGCACACTATCTCCTCAAGCATGTCATTCCTAAACTGCCCGACAAAGAATCGTATCAAGTCATTCTCGTCAGCGCCTCGTCGCAGGTCATGTGTCGACCCGCTTGCCCCCGTGCACTGATATCTGACGACATGTTCCCCCAAGAAAAGCTCTTCGTCAATATCCAGAAAGTCTTTGAACAGTATCCCCAAAGCAGTTTTGACTTCGTTCACGGCACAGCAACAGAACTTGATCACGCCAACCGAACTGTTTCGATCGACTTAGTCGCCGGTAACACGAAGAAGATTGATTTCTATGCTCTGGTTATCGCTACCGGCGCATCTACGTCGTCTCCTCTACTTGGTCTAAACAAAGACGAGGAATTCCTACGAGCAAGCTGGGCTGAATTCCGGAAAGCACTACCAAATGCCAAGAACATCATCATTGCCGGTGGAGGTCCTGCAGGTATTGAGACAGCGGGCGAGCTAGGCGAATTCCTTAACGGCCGTGCGGGTTGGTTCAGCTCAAAGTTAGAGAATCCAAAAGTCCCTATTACTGTCGTGTGCGCCGACACAAAGATACTGCCTGCCCTTCGACCTTCCATCGCAAAAACAGCAGAGGAATATCTCGCCAAAGTCGGCGTGACTATCATCAAGAATGCGCGAGTGAAAAGTGTGGAGCCAGAGGGAGCAGGGATAGATAATATCACAACCAAGGCAAGGTTGACACTCGAAGATGGGACAACGTTGGATGCTGACATCTACATCCCTGCGACCGGTACAAGACCAAACACTTCTTTTATTCACGAATCGCTTCTAGCGCCAGATGGCCGTGTCGACACCAATTCATCGACTTTCCGTGTCGACAAAGCAGGGCCACGTATCTACGCTGTTGGCGATGCGGCATCAGTTGCACGTCCTGCTATTCATCTCATGCTCGATGCCATTCCTGTCCTTTGCGCAAACATCAAGCGAGATTTACTGCTAGCTTCTGGTCAGGAGAGTGGCTCGGTTGGTGAGGACAGGGTGTACAAGGAAGACACGCGTGAGACTCATCTGGTACCGATTGGAAAGAGTAAGGGGGTTGGAGCGGTCATGGGGTATCGGTTGCCTAGCTTCTTGGTGTGGTTGATCAAGGGACGGGACTACTGGTTGTGGACGACGGGAGATCTATGGAGTGGAAAACAATGGGCTAAGGAATCGTAATGAGAAGGACTTTCAGCTTGCATTCTGTCAAAAGTTGGAGTTGTCTCATTCCTACTTTATTAAGTAATTATCTATATGGTAGCTTGGCTTTCTGGTAGTTTTAGCCTGGGATCACTTCCGACTCTTAGTCCGTATCTGACAATCAACTCCAACTTGGATCACGCCGTTTTCTTTGATTTCCCGCGCTTTATTCTTCTCTCTAGTTTGGATTCAGCATCAATATCCTTCCTTTTAACCATCTTCTGCTTAATCCGTCTCTTATCCCTCTTCGTCAACTTGGGCAATTGATCCATCCAAGCAGGAATATTACACCCACTTTGCTTCATCACATTAACAACTCTACTATCAGCCTCACTGTAAAGAAAATAGCAACATACATATTCAAATGTTCCTTATCATCATTCGTAAAAAAAGTAATCGCCTTCCCAGTCCGTCCAGCTCGTCCAGTGCGTCCAATTCGATGAATATAACTCATCGTTCCCATCGGAAAATCATAATTCACAACCAACTTGATTCCCAAAACATCGATTCCTCGACTCAAGACATCAGTACAAATAAGTATCCAAGTTTCTCCGTCCCTGAATTTGGTGATGACTAGGTCTCGTTGCTTTTTCGGCATTTCCGAGTGCATGACATCAACTTTATAGGGGAGTGTTGAGAGTTCTGTGTATAATGCTTTTGCTCGATCGATGGATTGGACAAATACTAGACATGGTGGGGAAAATGTTCCGGATGTGATTAATTGTCGGAGAGCAAATAATTTTCCATTTTCGGTCCCTGCGTAGACGAGTTCTTGTGTTACGGTGTCTGTTGCGGAGTCCCTGGAGGTTAACTTTTTGAGAAAGGAGGGAGAGTACTTGAGTCCAATGATGACACGAAGGGGATCTGTCATTACTGAACGAGCTAGCTGTTCTACTGCTGCTGGAATGGTGGCACTGAAAAGGGATTTTTGGACATTTTCTGCCGTGCAGGCTGCCAGGATTTCATCGGTTTGTTCAAGGAGCCCTAGTTCGAATAGTTTATCTGCTTCATCTAGAACTAGATGTTTCACACTTCCGTTAGATCCTATTCATTTGAATGAAAATACCTGCCGAGTTCAATGCAGTTATCTGTTATTCCATGGACCAGGCGCATTGGTGTTGATATCAGGATATCGTACTTTTGACATTTACTCACGTCGGATTTGAATTGTTCCAAAATGCGTTTGGTTAATAGACACACTTTGAAGTTTCTCCCTTGAGCCAGTTTCTTGATTTCATTATCGATCTGGGTCAGCTGGGATAAAATATGGATATATACTTGTTGAGCAAGCTCTCTTGTCGGCGTTATAATTAGTACCCTGAATCCTTTTGAGCGATGGGTATCAAGAACCATGAGCAAGGGAATCAAGTAAGCTAATGTCTTTCCCGATCCAGTAGGCGCACATGCCAGTAGATCTCTCTTTGACAGAATGATAGGAATTGACTGCATTTGTACCGGAGTAGGAGCGTTGAAATCGAGTCGTGAGATGTTGGATTCCAAGTATTCAGGGACGTTGTACGGTGCCAAATCTTGGAATGAGGAAAGCGGTGGTGGCGGATCTGTCCCTGTTACATTTATACGATATCGCTTCCGCAGTTGTTCCACACTGCTGGAGTCTGGTGGGACTGGAGAAGATGCTACCTGCTGTCGCTTCCGTTTCTTGGAGTTTCGGTCTGGAGCAAGGATTGTGGATTTGGGAGGTTCAGGTTGACGGGGTACATCGCCGAAGAAGTCCAACTCTGGAGGAAGAGCAGTATTATGCTTAGCAGAATCCCCGGTAACTTTAGTCTCCTTTGGCGCCGTCTTATCAAAACTAGTGCCGGTTCGGAGCAGAGCGAAAGCGTCCGCCATCAGAACCAACAAAAAATCGAAAGTTTGTTTGCATCTGCAAAGCATCAAGTACCGGATTTTTTGTCCGATAGCCTCGGACCAGCCCCCATCCCGGCGAGCCGCCAGCCCTGCGACTGGTCCGCAGCTATATAAATATATTTTTGAACAGGGTTGCCTATTTACAATCCTTCAATTTGAAGGTTGTCGTCGTGCGACTCAATTCAATCCATCCATCGAAGGTTGACTCCTTCTGGTGCTCTTCTGACATGTAGGTGGACCTGCTTCTCAATAAAGCCTCAGCAACTCTTTCATCAAAGGGTAGACTACTTCCGCTGCCGTTCTGACGGGTAGGTGAGCCGGAACCTCACTATTGTCATCACCATCGTCTATTGAAGTTAATTTCTTCTCCTTCTCTTCATGTTTGAACGCGTCTCTAAGGGCCACTCCACTGCGTCTCCGGTTAAGCTGCAGTTCTGGTCAGTATCTAGACCTGATGCTGCATTATCTTTCGCTCAAACTGTAAGTTCCCTTCTCCACCCCGACTTTGCTTACTTCCAGCCACCACCGCCATCATTCGCAAAGCCTGATATAACTCGTCAGAATCAAACAGTCTCTCACAATCAAACCGCTTCTCACAATGAAACTGGTCAGCATCAGACTCGTCAGGCTCAATCTGTCTCTCACAATCCAACTTCCTCTCACGATCAAACTCGTAAGCATCAAGAAATCGTCAGCTTTTATTCAACCATTAAGGAGCTACGGGCGGCGGATAACAACAATCTATCCAACCCGGAAGAGTTCGACATTGGAAACTGCTGGGACTTTCAACTCGATTCTACAGAAGGAATTTTTCACAATCTTCGCATAAGCGGTACACCTTGCAGCCAGACGCTTAAGAAATTGGTTGAAATGTCCAACATAGTTGGAATTTCCCTCGTCTTAGAGACACACCCATTCCGGTTCCAAGCGATCAAGTCGACCCATAATGCTGTCGAAAGATATCAATCAAAATTGCAAATGGCTCTGAAGATACTCCCCTGCGATGCAGCAATTGTGCTTCTGAAAACAGAACTTGGCGCAACTGTGGTTATTCACGGATCAGATAAGACATGTATATGGAAGCGCGAACTTGCAAACCTGTTTAAGTTGCCTCTTCTCATCAGTGGCACCTGTGAGAATCTCTTCGAATCCCACCTTTCTCGAGGAGAATTCGGGGGGAAACAATATAAAATTACACCTGGAATATCGATCGGACGAGAGGGATTTGCTAAAGTTGGGACATTATGTGCCATATTCACTTCAGGTAATCGATTGTATGGCATCACTGCCGCTCATGTCCTACATTCACCCGACACGATAGTCGAGCAGTTGCGTCAGAATGGGGAATTTATTGACAAAACGGAGTTTAGTATAATGCATCCTAGTGAGACCGATGTTCTGATCGAGGATTTCTGTTTAAAGGAGGCGTATGAGAAGGTTCATGGAATGGTGCGGGGTGGGGTCCTGTCTAAGAAAGAGGGCGCAATCCAAGCATCTGAAATTCAAACACTCATCGCCAGCAACAGAGCACATGAACTAGGGAAGCATGTATTTAGTTACCTGGGGTACGGCGACAACATCAACGAAGATTCAACAGCTACTGTTTGTCGCCTTGATTTTTCCGTGTTCACCTTAAACGATACAACGGCCACGAATTCTCTTCCTCCCACCCTCCTCAAATTACGAAAAGGCAAAATCACCGCAAACATTCGAGGTGTTGTGCCTGACACAACAGTGTACAAAATAGGCAGAACTAGCGGACAAAGCGTCGGAATCATCTCAGGTTTGGGAGAGTCGCGGAATACCAAATATTTACAATTCCCAACCACGGAGTTCCTAGCAATGGGAGAATCAAAGTTGTTCGCGCTATGGGGCGATAGTGGCAGTGGAGTGTGGGATGAGTTTGGAAATTTGGTAGGGATGGTTTGGGGTAGTTCACCGGGCACAAACACCAACTATGTCACTTCACTGCCTTTGATCCTAGATCGACTCGAATATCACCAAAATCTCAAGTTGGAGCTCAAACCTAATGAACTTGATGACGTTTGGTGTGGCCGAGAGGAAGATTACAAACTGCTTGGGTCGGATGTCGTAGACAGCTTGAAGGTTATGGTCCATAGTGATAATATCGATGTCTACTAGTCTTTAGAGAAGTCGACTTGGAACCTCTCAAAAGATATCCATTTTTTTGGGCTTTTTTCTTGCCAAATTCAAGGGTTATTGAAAAACCCTAATATTTTGTCTGCCGATCTTCCACCCGATCTTAAAAAGAATTGTTCGGTTCAAACCTTATTTTGTCTCTACTCCCGATTCATCCTCCGAAGCTTTGATCGGTCGCTTGACTTTGTGACGATTTCTTCTCTGGTTGAGAATTGAGCTAGTATATCCGGATTCATTTTGCCACTTCAATCGGATTGCTCTTTTCTAGTCCACTGCTATTTTTCTCCTTTCAAGGCCAGGGACGATGGATCTTGTGACTCACCTATCCGACCGGACACTGTTTGCAGTACCCAAGAGTAACAAACCCACACCGTTGTTATCCAAGCTAACAACTCAACAGAAGGTCGATTGCACGAAGCATGTCTCGAACTTCTCCTCGGTGCAGGTACTCTATCTATCCCAATCCTCGTCCTCGCCTTGCCGAGTTAATGGCAGACATTCAATTCCACCGCCACAATCGGCTTGACATTGCACTTGTCAAAAACCTTCCATTAGCTTTAATCTTCCTTCCTGCAGCAGATATTCCCCGCTTCGTTTCGGAAGGAAACGTCCATTTGGGAATAACCGGTCAAGACCAAGTAGCCGAATTTGAACTTTCGGCAGAAGAAGGACATGGTGAAATCCGTGAAATCCTAGAACTAGGATTTGGAAAATGTGCGTTGCAGGTTCAGGTTCCTGAGAAGGGAGATGTTGCTCGTGTCGAGGGACTTGTGGGAAAGAGAATTGTGACGAGTTTCACCGGATTGACAAAGAAGTATTTTGGCAATTTGGAGAAGGGAAAGGCTGGGTCGGCAGGGAAGACTCATATCAAGTATGTTGGCGGGAGCGTTGAGGCGGCATGTGCGCTTGGAGTTGCTGACGCTGTTGTCGATCTTGTTGGTAACATTCTCTCCCAAGGTATTTTGACATGTAGAATCTGGTGAAACTATGAAAGCGGCTGGCTTGAAAGCGATTGATACGGTCATGCAGACTCAAGCAGTTCTAATCGCCGCCAAAAACCCCGAAACTTCCAACGGGAATGGCGAGATCGAAACGCTTATCACAAACCGAATTCGTGGTGTCATCTCAGCCAAGAGATATATCTTGCTGAATTACAATGTTCCTCGCGAGATCTTACCCGAGGTCATAAAGATAACGCCCGGGAAAAGAGCACCGACTGTCAGTCCTCTGGAAGGAGACAGTAATGGAACCAGCTGGGTTGCAGTAAGCGTAATGGTTGAGAGGAAAAATGTCGCCGAGGTAATGGATAAGTTGGAGAATACGGGAGCAAGCGATATTTTGGTTTTTAATATCATTAATTCTAGGTAAACCTCTTCCCCAGTCCTTGTTGACTGACCTTGCAGAGCTTAGTTAAATGAAAATATGTAAGGGAGACTGTTGGATATCCTTAGAAGTGGTCAGATCTAAAAAGTAGTAATCATAGGCTAAAAGAACGTATTTTGGAGACACATCCTTAATCAAATGACGAGGCCCACGTTATATCGCGGGATCATTACTATGACGAAAGCCAAGCTATGCATTCTAGCCCCCATAAATCCATTAACAGAACCCACAAACAGGACCGATATCAACGGAACTTCCATTCCCACTTCTCATTACTCCCTTCGTCCATTCTCCGGGGGATGGAAGAAGATATTCATAGGCGTAATGCCCAATGAACTCAAATCGATAGCCGTATTATGAATAATCGACGTAGGCTTCTCTTCCCTCTTTGCATGCGCTCTACAAATTAATCACACTCTTTCCATGGGGCACAAACTTTGTGAGTGATTCCGAAACTTTCCATATATGAGAACGTAGATTTGTTAATTTCCACTCATCGTCCTGCGTCATCCCTAGCCCTCGAAGTTTGGAGAACCATCGTGCATCTTCCTCGGTACGAGCGGATTTGTCACCTTGCTTAGAGACGCCATTTGTACTCTTAACGGGAACGGGACTAGAAGATACGTCGACACTAGATCTGTCCTTGAACGGTTTCCAGAACGTCGTTGACTGGGCTTCAGCTGCCCATTTTAGCGCCGCATCGTATACATTTCGAGGGATCTACTATTAACCGAAATATCACGGGGGTAGGACAGGTTTATGTCTGTAATCGAGCAATGCTTGCTCTGAAATGACTCGGATATCACAAATTAGATATGGACGGACAATTGGATAAAGTCGAGTTGCAGCATCAACAGGTCCAAATGTTTTAGCGGCTGTTGCAAGGAATCCTGCTGCTCCATTCGAAATCCAGATATTTGGATGGACCATGAGTTTGACGATTTGTTTTGAGAGATCTAGAATGCTCGATTTTTGGAATAAGCCGAGTTCTGCGAGACTCGTTAACGCGTTCAACACTTTCTCGATGACAAATTCCTCAGTATCTACAAATTAGCATGCTACTAGTGAGTACTGACTTACCAGTGATAGCTGGAGTTAGTAATGGTAGGATATATTCCTCTAGACTTCGCCCTCCCACAAATGTAGCGACACCGACAATACTTTCGAAGAAGGCACAACGCAGCATCCAATCTCGATCGTTCAAATAAGTATTCAGATGAGTCAATATTAAATCATTCGATCTCTGACGACCGAAGAAGACACATAGGCTGGTAATACTTCCCAACAATGCACGTCGAACGGATGCCTCTGGATCGGATAGAAGTGCAACCACGTGTTTTTGGAATGCCGTTAATAGCTCTTTTCTTCCAACGTCATACAGAGAATTATAGATTCCCTCCGGATACGTGGTTTCGGCTTCGTCATCAGCGTATGTGAGGGATCCGTTTGCTCGTAAAGCTTGTGCGATATCGAGGAATCGTGCGGCTGATTCTGCTAGGAGAGCAATACATGACGCATATGTGCATCGAACAAATACGTCTTTGTCAGATGGTAAGTTACTCAATTTTGGAAGAACATATTCTCCGAAAATGAAGGCATGGACAGGAGTCAGAGTTTTGACATTCGATAACTAATATAAGAAGAGACCGTTGAAATGAATACCAATTGTGTGATTGTTCGAATAGCAGCAACTCTGACGATCGCATTCTTGTCACTTAAAAGAACGATCAAGTATGGTAACACTCGATCCAATTTGGCTTCATCTGAAATCCTTTCACTTAACGCCAGTAGGATGTCACACGCCTCGACTCTTGATTGCGGTTTAGATGTATTGCGAATTGTTGAGACAATTAGTGATAAGAAGATCAACCCACCGTCCTTTGAGGAAATGGCTTTGCCCTGTTGAGATTTGAGAACTTGCGAGTAATTTGGTAAATCAATCTGTACTGGAAACATACTCATCCCGTTTCTAACTCTTGCCAAAGTGCTCGCGGAAAGTTGGGACGATTCTACACCGTTGACTTGGGGATCGGTTCCAGATGGCATTAGGCCGAGACAGTTGAATGCTATTGTGTCGAATTCATGATATATTGAAGAAATCCTTTCGTCTCCTTCTGTAATTCGTTCAGAGGCAGATTTTGCAGCTGCTCGGAATCCAGCACTTGGGTCCGTCTTTGAATAAATATACTGATGGAGAAAAGATGAGAAATATTCCGGGAATACAGGGTTGCATCTATTGTCAATGCAGAACAGAAAAGACAGTACGTTTCGACCCCATTGGCATGTTTTCCCTTCTTTGGATGTTCTAGACATTCCTCAGCACTGAACCGTTCTTTCGGATCAAGCTTAATCATATTCTCCACCAAACTCTGTACACAGTCAACATAGATCAGCTGTAGCGTACCTTAATATCCTCATCCTCTATACTTTCACAAAACTTGACAGGATCATATTCTCCCTTCCGATACTTGAACATCTGACTCAACGAGAACAAAGGCGTCCCTTCTAAAAACAATTCCGCAATAACACAGCCCAAAGAAAAAACATCCATGGCATCAGTAACCTCGCCGTCTTTCGATTCTCCACTAGTATGAAATCGTTCCGGGGCAACATAACATACTCTTCGTCCCGACGTATCGAAAAAGAATGAAAAGTCAGCGGGGTTATCTTCTGGTAGGTAAGTTGGTTTGAAACATGCAAAGTCTGTTAGATAGGCCCAGTTCCAAGATGTCACTAGGACGTTCTCTGTTTTGATATCGCCGTGGTGGATCTGCGGTTAGTTTCGTTTGAACGGGAATGTACGCCTTTGGCATGACAGTCTCGTAGACCGCAGAGGAGTTGGAATGCTATCCATCGCTTTTCAATGGATTCGAGGAATGGTCGTGTACTTATTCGGTCGTAGAGACTGCTGTAGAGATGTTGTCGGACTAAGTATCCTGCCTTTTCTGTCTCTATGCATCTGATATACGGAAACGCATTCCTGATAGCGGCAAGAGCATCTCTCTCCTCTTGAACAATCAGCCTTTCGTACGAATAGAGGGTTTATACGTCGTAGTTGTCTTGCCCATTTGGAAATATCGATGGGTTGATCGAGATTTAAGTCAGGTTTGACAAAAACCTTTACAACTACGAGTCCAAAGCCCGTGCGTCCTCTCACTGTTTTCAGAAACCGCGCTGAGCTCAGACTGTTGTCGTTAGTAACTATTCAACCAGGTACGATGGATACCTCTTCTCATATTGTACGTCTCCGAGTTCAGCGACATACGAGTCGACTGTTGCAGTTGTGGAGGAAGGGGTGATCGATGACAACTTGGCACCCATGTTGCACTACAAAAGAATGAAGCTTGTTCAAGGTCGAATCTACTGTTCACGAAGGGCTCATATTCTTCATGGAATCATGTTGTCGTGGTGTCGAAATGAGGCCATGAATTGCGCATTCAGCAGAATGGCAGGTCACCAATCAACAACAGGAATGAAAATGACGATCATTCAGCCTTCAGGTCTCTTCCATCCATCCCAATTCAATGAGAAGTCACTCAAGAACAAAAGCCGCCATACAAAGAATCCTCCAGAATACTCTTCACAGACCCAAAGCACTCAGTAATGGCGGCCAGAACAGTCATACCCCTCCTCAGCCTTCAACGGTAACTGCGAGTTCATCAACCAAATTAGACCAATCCGTCCTTGACTTCCTCGAATCAACTGCACAGCCAACCTACGTCCGCAAGAAATTCAAACAACTCGCTCAACATCAATACGAAAGAGAAGTCAAAAACCCAGAGGGTCGATGGAGACTCGATGCCGGCCAAACATTCGTGGATCATAATCGATACGCAGACGTAATCCCGTACGAATCGACTCGAGTGATTTTGGGATCCGAGGACGAAGAAAACACAGGACCTATTGAAAAGAATTATATTAATGCATCCTATGTACATACCCCTGGTGGAACGAGACGGTATATTGCAACTCAAGGTCCGTTAGTGGAGACTGTGGATCGATTTTGGAAAATGGTGTGGGAGAATGTATCATCTACGAATCCGGAAAGTGTATCGACGATAGTAATGCTTACACAGACGGATGAAGCGGGGATTGAGAAGAGTGCACAATATTGGCCGATAGGAGTTAACCATGAATTCGTCTTTCCTTATCAATCTGATGAACTGGTTGTCAAATTACTCGACCAACAACATTCTCAAGAGGCAGATTGCACTATAAGTACCCTCCAATTGTTCCTACGGCACGGAGACGGTCGCAAGTTTACGGTGAAGCATCTACTCTATAATGGATGGCGGGATATGTCTGTGCCGTTTTCGAACGAAACGTTTCTGAATTTCTTTCAGCTGTATTGGAATTCGCATACTTCCGAAGCAGCTCCAGTTGTTCATTGT